>Ga0078972_1002193_pt1 | contig 66278 bp, 56 predicted proteins | sample YelNatPaOPGAMG01_FD_67568 | JGI IMG/M metagenome (GOLD analysis project Ga0078972, IMG submission 67568) | Hot spring thermophilic microbial communities from Obsidian Pool, Yellowstone National Park, USA - OP-RAMG-01 (SPADES assembly) (version 2) | ecosystem: Environmental > Aquatic > Thermal...
CCATAGGTTGTGCACTATCTTTGGCATTACGAATGTCCCTGATGTATCTTGTCCTTTTCTATAATGAAATTTTCCTTATCTGCTGTATAGGAATTTTTTGAAATTCCTATACAGCAAGATATTGACATTATAAGTTTTTTCAATATAATGTTTATATGGTAATGCTTGCCCTGTTTATAATTAGCGGAAGTTTCTTGCTTCCCAATGATGGGGTAGAGATAGAAATCTGGCACCAGCCCAATTTGAGCGGTAAATATTTTGTTGATATTGACACCAACTTAAATATCCCATTACTGGGCAAATTATCCGTAAAAGATATTGCGCTGGATTCCCTCCAGAAATATCTCATTGATGAATTTCACAAATACTACGGAGAAATTTTCTTAACCATTACCTTTTATTATCGGATTGGTGTCTTTGGCGAAGTTAAAATGCCCGGGAATTATTATATCAAATCCAGTGAAAATCTTACCAATTTGCTTGCCCAGGCCGGTGGTCCTACTGATGCCGGGAATCTGAGGCGAATCAGAATTTTAAACCTGGGGAGTGAAAGGATTGTCAATTTTGAGAAGACCCTTAAAGAAGGAAAGAGAATTGAAGAATTGAATTTAAAGCCCGGCGATATCGTCATTGTGCCCAGACGATTTATGCCTGTTCTCCAGGAATGGTCTGTAATTTTGACCCTCGGGACATTTTTGTTGCAGTTATATACCGCAGTAAAATGAATAAAGAGTTAACCTTCCAGGACTATCTTTATGTAATAATAAAAAGACGCTGGCTAATTATTATCTGCATTCTCCTTGGTACATTCGGTGCTTTTCTGGCAAGTTTAAGATTACCAAAAGTTTATGAGGCAAAGGTTAAATTTAGATTGGACCTATCCCAGACCAAACCCACCTTCTTTACTGAGTTTTATCCATCCCAGCGTGTCGACCCGGTGGAAAGCGAACTTGAAATTATTCGGAGTCGGGCAATTGCCCGCTCGGTGGTGAAGAAATTGGGACTGAATTTTATTCTAAAAAACCCCCGACGAGCGCTCTTTGATTCAGTAAAAATATCTGAGAATGCCCGACCCGGCAGGTATCTTATGAAATTGGAAAATAACCATTTCACAATTCTAACAAACGGTGGCGAGATAATCGGCAAGGGATATGTTGGTGAATTATTTGATAATGGCTCAATAAGATTTTTGATTAAAGAAACCCCGAGAGAAAATTTGGAATTTGCAATCGTTCCGGTAGAAAGGGCGACCGATGATTTAATAGATCGCATCTCAGTTAGTCAGATTAGAAACACCAATCTGGTGCTCCTTAAGGTTAAATACTTCATTCCTGAACTTTGCGCCAGAATTGCCAACACAATTGCTTATGAATATATTCAGTATTCACTGGAAAATATTCGGGAATCGGCCCGGGGTTCAAAGGAGTTTATTGAAACCCAGATTGAAATTTTCGGTTCTGAACTTGATAGCGCTGAAGAGAAACTTCGCCGTTACAAACAGAAATCCGGAGTCTTTCTATTAAGCGAAACCGCTGAAGAAATCATTACCGCACTTGCCCAGTTTGAAGTTGAGAAGGAAAAGGCGGTCGTAGAATTGAATGAAACCGAAACGAGTATTAAAAAACTTGAAGCCGAACTTGCGAAAGATGAGGCAAGTTACGGGGTATATAAAAAGATGGCCTCTTTTCCGACAATTTCCAACAGCCCTTTAATTTTGAGTTTGAAGGAACAATTAAAAAATCTTGAACTGAAAAAACAGGAATATACATTGGACCCGAACAAAACCGCTGAGTTGAAAATTGTTGAGGAACAGATTGCCCAGGTTAAAGAGGAAATTAATAAAGCAACCAAACAGATTGTCCTTGCCGGACCATCCATTGATGACCCAATCTTTAAAAATATTATCACAAATATTATGAATTACGAAACAAAAATCTTTGCCTTGCAGAGTCGGATCGAGGCATTAAATCAGATTCTCAGTCGTTATAACCTGCGTCTGAAACAACTTCCTGAGGCCGAGGTAAATCTTGCCCAACTTGAACGACAGAGAAAGGCGAATGAAGAAATCTATACAATGCTTTTAAGTAAACTTGAGGAATCAAAGATTGCTGAGGCAATGCAGATAAGCGGAGCAAAGATAATTGATTATGCAATTACGCCCGATTATCCGGTTGAACCGAAACCAAGGCAGAATGCCCTTTTGGGATTTCTTTTGGGTTTACTTATTGGTGTCGGCGGCGCATTTCTTCTTGAGTATCTTGATTCATCAATCAAGAGCGCAAAAGAGATTGAGGATATTACCGGAATTTCTGTGCTCGCCTCGGTTCCCAGAATAAAAGATAAGGAAATGAAGATAATTCCCTCAATTTTTGAGATTGATTCAGAACTGGCTGAGGCCTATCGGATTTTGAGAACCAATATCTCCTTTACAGCGGCGGAAAAATCTATTAAATCCTTACTTGTAACATCCACCGCCCCGCAGGAAGGAAAAACGACCACCAGCATCAATCTTGGAATTACATTCAATCAACTCGGCTATAGAGTGTTGCTTATGGATTGTGACTTTAGAAGACCGATGTTTTATCGCTATTTTAAAACTTTTATAAAGGACAATCAGTTAGGTCTTTCTGATGTCCTTGCCAATCAGATAAAATTGAAGGATGTAATCATTCAAACCTCTGAACCGAATCTTAAATTCATTACCAGTGGAACAGTCTCAGTCAATCCCGCTGAACTGCTTGGTTCCCAGAAAATGGCAAATGTCCTGGATGAGTTAAAGAGCGAGTTTGACTTCTTGATTATTGATGCCCCGCCGGCATTGGCGGTAGCAGATACCCGAATTTTAGGTAAAATCTGTGATGGAATAATCGTCGTTGTTATGGCGGGCAGGACGAATCGTAATGCCGTGCTGGATGTAAAGGAAGAACTTCAGAAGGCGGGTGAAAAGATTATCGGTTATGTCCTCAATGGCGTTGATAGAGTTTCTCCATATTATTACTATCGTCACCGTTCCTAAAATTCTTGGGGCTAAAGGTGCACCGATATAAAAATTCTATTATCCGCTGGATACTGCTATTCTTTTTTATCATTATTCCCTTATTATATTTTGGAAGAAAATTTTTCCTCTTGATAAAGTCTCACCTTGAGGAAGAAGATTTGAAGAGAAGGTCATTAATTCTGAATGCCGAGAATGAATTAATGCAAAGAAGAATTGAGGATTATAAAAAGGGAATTACCATTGAGGCAAAGGCAAGAGATGATTTGGGTATGATTAAAAATGGTGAAAAAATTTATATAATAAAGCGATGAGATACGAGTTAGAAATCACACCTTTCTGGAAAATCCTGGCCAGTTCAGATGATTATTATCCGCCTGATACCCTGGTCCTTTTTCAAAGCGCGGAAGGAGTTGACGTGGGAAGGATAATCAACCCGGTTGCCAAGACCGAAGATTTGGTTAAAAGCAAAATCTTAAGACCAATAAATCCTGAAGACCAGTTAAAGATTGAAGAATTGAAGGAATATGAGGACTTCTGTTTTATTGAATTAAAGAATGCAATTGAGGAATTTAAACTTGATATGAAAATTGTCTATACCCATTGTCAGTTTGATGAAGAAAGGGTAATCTTCTATTTCACCTCGGAAAGAAAAATAAAATTCAGAAAACTGCATCGTCATATCTCCCAGAGACTTAACAAAAGGGTGGTAATTAAACAAATTGGTTCCCGTGATTATGCCCGGATTTTGGGCGGAATTGGCCCCTGCGGCAGAAACTTATGCTGTGCGATGTTCCTAAAAGATTTGAAGTCAATATCATTGAGGATGGCGCGGGAACAGAAAATTTATGCCTCACCAAGTAAATTATCCGGAGTTTGTGGTAAATTATTATGTTGCCTGAATTTTGAAGAAGACTTTTATGCAGATTTTAAAGAAAAAGAACCGACTGTCAAAGGGTCAAACAACAGTGTCGAAAGCGAGTCTTGAAGAAAATCTAATCACACTTGTCGAGATAGTTAAAACCCTGCGTAAAAAATGTCCCTGGGATAGAAAGCAGACTCTCAAATCTTTAAAGAATAACCTGATTGAAGAGACCTATGAGGCAATTGAGGCGATAGAGAAGAATAAGTTAGAAAATATAGTTGAAGAAATCGGAGATATATTATTTCTTACCATCTTTTTGAGTGTCATCCTTGAGGAAAAAACGGGATTTTCTTTTAAAAAATTGGTAACTAAAACAATTGATAAATACCGAGAAAAGCACCCCCATGTCTTTAAAAATATAAGATTTAAAAATTCTATAGAGGTTGTAAAATTCTGGCATAGCAAAAAGAGAGATATATTTGAGGGAATACCCTGTTCGTTACCCGCGCTCCTTGCCGCAAAGGTCATTCAGGAAAGGGCAAGCAAATTGGGATTTGATTGGAACTCCCGAGAGGGACCCCTGAAAAAGATAGATGAAGAGATTGATGAATTAAAAAGGGCAAAAATGAAAAGAAAGAGATTTGAAGAAATGGGTGACCTGCTCTTTTCCTGTGTAAACCTTGCCCGACATTTGAAGATTGACCCAGAAGGGGCGCTTCGTTCGGCAAATAAAAAATTTGTAAAGAGGTTCAGGAAAATCCTTAAAATACTAAAAAAAGAAAGAAAGGGAAAAAATTTGAGTCTTGAAGAAATGGACAGAGTCTGGGACAGAATAAAATCTAAAACTTGCCGGAATTTGTCAAAGGCGGAACAGACCAAATCTTAAGATTCAAAAAGACCTTCAATCTTCTTTAAAAAATCCATATAACGAAATTCGCTCTTTCGGGCAATTTTAATAAGACCGCTAAAGAATTGATATAACCTCTCTATTTCCAAATCTTGCCTAATTAGATTTTCTTTATTAACTATTAAAAATTTTATGAATAACCAACTAATCAGGTCTTCAAATCTCTCTTTATTGAACCAGACTATTCCATTATAACGGTGGACGAGCAAAAACTCCTTGACCATTTTGTCTTCAAAAAAATTCCGTCTTAAAAAATCTCCCTTTGAATGCATCCCATTACTTAAAATGATCCTAATAAGAACCGGGTCTAAAATTTCGGGTATTCTATCTTTTAAGTTATAGATTTCATCACTCTTTAACAAAATAAGGACTTTTTGCGCCACCGGACAGTCATTATCTTCCCTACAGATTTTTTCCAATAAACCAAATTCTTTTAATTTCAAACCCTCGGCCAGAAAGGAAATGGCCTTTAGTGCGGACTGAATATCCCTCACCCCTTCATTATTTAAAAATTTATTCAACCTCTCGTAATCCCGGTTTTCGTTCTCATAGACTTCTTTAATATCAATGAAGATTCGGTATCTGTAAGCACCCAATTCCAAAGGAAGACCACTTCTGGCAATTTCCTTACCCGAATATATAAATTGTAGTTTACTGTGGTGGTCATTGAATATATAATAAACATCTTCAGCGTCTTTTAAGTCAAGCCCTTCGGAAAGATTTTTTCGGACAAGATTTCCCTTAAAACGAAATGGTGTGGAAATGTATATCTTCCCTCTTGTCCAGAGATAGCGATTATTATATATCACCAGAGCCCGCTCTGAACCGAGGCGGTTTGAAAAGGCAAAGACATTTTCATTAACCCTGCCGTGTTCATCATAAAAATCGTAAACATAAAAATTTTCCACGCCACTGAAAAGATAACGCTTCTTCAACAAAAAAAAGATTTCATCCTTGTGTCGGTTTATCAGATATTCATCAGGAATTTCATCCCAGTAAGGTCTTCTATATTCCATACCATATTTTTCTCTAAATCCCTCTATCTGACCATGGGCAAACATACAAAGCCCGGGCATAGTGGCGAGGAGAACACAAACACCAAAATATTTATCGTCTTTCCCAAACTGTTCAATTGCCGTGAGTTCATCAGGATTACTCATAAAATTAACAAACCGCCGCAGGATTTCGGGATTGAATTCCAGAATGTTCTTTAAAACCTGATGGTATTCCTTATTCTGCTCCATCTTCAGCATATTCATAAATGCACTATTATAGACCCGGTGCATTCCAAGATTTCTCACAAAATATCCTTCCATAAGCCAGAATGCCTCGGCAAGAAGTAGTGTATCAGGTGCCTCAATTGCCACCCGTTCAACAACCTCACGCCAGAATTCTTTTGGAAATAGCTTATTAAACTGGGCACGGTTCATACTGTATTCACTCCTGGAAGGAATGTCCCCCCCCTTACCGGGCTCAGGAAACCATAATCTCTGATAATGCCTTTTGGTTAAGGTCATTGCTGCATCAAGCCTGATGATTGAACTTCTTCGGGCAATTTCAATAATCTTTTTAATCACCGCCTCACGCACCTGGGGAAGGAGGAAGTTTAACTGGGCAGTATCATTCCAGGGTGTGCTTGTGCCGTCATTCCCGTGGTAAATGTATCTGACCCGGCTGGTCCTTCTCTCAACAAATTTAAATACCACTGCCGCATCGGTTCGGGTGTAGTAATTATCTTCTATATAAATCTCAAAATCCGGATCCAGGGAAAGATTGGGACCATTAAAACTATATCTGAAAAATGGTGGAGAATCGGTCTGGATGAACCAGTCCGGATGCTCCTTTATCCACCGGCTATCTATTGCCGTATGATTGGGGACAATATCAACTGCAATTCTGATATTCTTTTCAAGCGCCCTTTGTTTCAGGTTATCAAATGCCTCATCACCGCCCAGGTCCTTTGCCACCACATAATCCACAATGGAATAGGCTGATGCAATCGCCTCTGGATTGCCGCAAAGTTTCTTAATCATTGCCGAGGCTGGGCTCCTCTCCCAGATTCCAATGAGCCAGATTGCATTGAACCCCCAACTACTTAAGATTTCCAGTTCTTCATCCGGAATCTGGTCAAGCCTTGTTATCGGTCTATTATACTTTTTGCTCAACTGATAGAGCCAGACATAGGTATGCTTGGCGATCATAACAACATTGGGCATCCAGTTTGTATCCGGGGAGAACCTCTCTTCATCAAAATATAAATCCTCTGATTCCTTCTCCTTCGGGAAAAATTGTGGGACCAATATCGGCCCCGGACCACCCGGGCGCTTCTTCTCTTCTTCTTTTATGAAGTCAAGGGCAATCAGAAGTTTTTCAGGAAACTTATCAATCAATTCGGGTAAGAGCAATATATTCCAGTGCTTTTTGATATATAGTAATTGCCCTTCAAGGGAATTGGGGGATGCCTTTATCGGTGAAAAAAGGAGTTCAAAAAGATTCTGATTATAGGGACCAAAAGTAGGCTGGGTTTTAAAAAAATCTTCAAGGAAATCAATAATCAGTTTATAATCTGTATTATTTCTTAAATCTGTATCATCAAATAATTCTTTAAATTGATTAAAGGCGGGATTTTCATTTGCCAGAAATAGAAGAATAATCTCCTTTAAGGTAGCAACAAGATTAGAATTCTTACCAAGATATTCCCCACTTGATTTATCACCAAGGTAGACCGAAAGGGGCGGGAAGTTTTCTACAAATTTTTCCATCACCCTTTCAAATTTCTCCTTCTTCATCTTCTTTTTTAATTCTCTGATTGCATTCTCAAATGCATCGGGGTTTTTCTCTTTTTGATATTTCTCAATTACAAAATGGAGTATTTCGTCAATCAAGCCCATTGCATTCAACTGACTGACCTTTATTAGTGGAAGACCTTTTTTTTCTCTGTCTCTATTTAACTTATCAGCAAAGATTTTAACCGATTTTAAGTCCACAAAAACCACATTTCCGGTTAACTGGTATAGACTTCTATCAAAATTAAACTGGTCCCGGATTTTTTTCTGGATATGGAACTCAAATTCCCTTTTTCGCATCAGAATTTAGCTGCGGTGTTTTTTAGGTATTTTTGAGAAAAAAATTCAAATTTCTTCTATTTTGGCTCTTCCTTTTTTGATAGACTCTCAAGTTTGGATTCAAGTTCACTAATCCTTTGAGCAAGTTTTTCCTTTTCCGCTTCCTTCTCTTTCTGGGCAATCCGGGTGAGCATTCCGAATGCAATTACCATAAGAATAACTGCCCAGAAAGGGGTAAACCATTCAAAGATGTTAAAGAGATGAAATATGAGTGCCAAAACACCCAAAATAAACAAAATCAGTGCCCAAATTGCCATATTAAACCCCCTGTATATGATTATAACTATTTATTTATTCAAGTCAATAGTAAGTTGCAAACGTTAAGGGACCTTATTTACACCTTAAAAAAGATGTTAAAGTAATACTTCAAGTAATAGGACTCCCGGGGAATATTAAAGAACTAATAAAATTATCAAAATACCGGGTGTATTTATGGTTAGAATAATAATTTATTATTACACAAAAATAACTTTTAAAGGAAAAACTGTTTGGCATTTTTTCGTAATTTTTTATGCGATTTCAGCATTACAATTTAACCTCACCTTTTGTTATGTTAAATTGTAAACCCATTATTAAGGATTATACTCAGAATTTACTATGCTTTCAAGAGGTTTTGTTTAATTTTTCACGCAGAATTCAGGTTAATACAATACAGAAGGCCCCGCGCATTACAAACTTTACTTTAGCAAAATTCCCAAGGGAAAAAAGACCAGATAACCCAGCACAAGAAGAATTGGGGCAAGAACAATGTCGCCGTTCCTTAAAAGAATAAAACCGATGACTATGGAAATGAGTCCGATTCCAAAGAGGAGAAAATTCTTGCTCGTAAAATGGACATCAATTATTGCCTCTTCTCTTTTCTCCCTTTTTTCTTTCTTCTCCTTTTTTGCCATTAAATACCTCCTGATTTATTCCCCACTCATTTCAGCGAGTTTAACAAACTCGCCATTTCTTATCGTCCAGATATTAAAAGTTTCTCTTTTCTTAAAGATATTATTAAGGGCATCAATAAGATTTATCCTTTCATAGTTTTTTAATTCCCTTAAACTCCAGAGGACTTGAAAGAATTTTGCGGATATAAAATCGTCGGAATTAAATCCATTTTTTTCCAGTTCTTGCGCAACCAAAGAATCAACCTGGACCGGTGAGGTAAAGATTGATGACTCCACATATCTCTCGCCCAGTCTTATGACCTTTTCATTATAAAAAAAATCAAGACCCAGTAATTTCACACCGGTTAAGCCATAATAAAAAACTTGAGGTGCAGTATTGATTATCATCTCTGTATCCATCGCAAGGAAGATTGCCTCAGGTCTTTTCTTTTTTATCCTCTCCAGTTCCCATTTCAAAGTCACCGAATCGGGATTAAATGTCTCAACTGCCACAACCTCTCCATTATACCTTCTTACCTCATTTATGAAGATATTCCCGAGCCCTTTATATTTAAGAATATCAGCCTGGAGAACTGCAAATTTTGTGTAATGGAGCGAATTGATGCTATAATGGGCGACTATCTTAGTCTGCTCCTCCAGGGTCTGCCCCGGCATAAAGCAAGAAGATATCTGGTCAAATCTTGCCTCAAGCGTTGTTGGAATTATTACTGGAACACCCCGGGCAAAGGCAAATCCTACTGCACCCAGTGCTTCAATTGTAAATAATGGTCCAATAATAAAATCCACCTTTCTGTTTTCAATCAATTCTGAGGTTGCGATGGTTGCTTCAATCGGGTCAGATTTTGTATCCATCGTCACCAGAGAAAATGGCAGAGACCGGTTTTTTTCAAAAAATTTTATAATCTCTAAGAGTTTCATACCGTACTGGGAAAATTTACCACTCAAGGGTAAGAGGACCCCAACCCTGCCCGAGATGAGACCAAGGGAGGATACCTTCTTGAAGTCTTCAAACTCACCTCCATAATGGGTCTCGGGAAATCTCCTGGTTAAAAGTTCAAAATCTCTTCTTGCCTCTTTCTCTTTACCTTCTCTAATTTCTGCCTTAATTAAATTGTATAAAATCTCTTCATCAATTTGTTCACCGATGAATGTTCGGTGGAGTTTTTCTAAGTCAGAGACGGTTAATTTTGAAAGCAGGGTGCCGATCTTCTCCTTCACAATCCTTTTTTCTGAGGTATCGGGTGTTGATTTATAAAATTTTATAAAATAGTAAACCGCCTCATAGTCTTTTACCAGTTGGAGATTCGCCTCACCAAGTATTTTCAGGGTCTTTGTAGTATAATTGGAATTGGGAAATTCCTTCAGGAATTGTCTTCCATAATAGATGGAATTCTCGTAATCGGTAAGTTTATAGTAAGAAAAGGCAAGAAGATACAGGCCGGGTTCATAAACCCTTGTCCCGGGATAATTATTTACAAGTTTCTTTAGTTCAATCGTAGCCTTTTCATATTCCCTTGCCTTGAAATAGTTATTACCATTTTCAAAGATAGAATTTGCCTGTTCCTCAAAACTCCCTTTTAAAATTTTGGTTCTGATTATTGTGCACCCTTCAAAGTTCAGACTAAAAATTATTATATAAATTAGCAGATATTTCATATATAATATTAACCAAAAATTGACAAAAGTCAACAAATACCGCACCCGTGTTATTGAGGAGCGTAATAATATATTTTCTGTGCAAATGCAAGACTTTTTTGAGGTCGTCAAGGATTTCTTCCTTCAGTGTCCTTGGTGCCTGCTTATAGATTTCCGCATTTGATTTAATTATTGACCTTTTAGCCTTCATTGTGTATACTTCCTTCGGGAGGTTTATAATCATAGCGACTCCTTTCAGGCAAAATATACCCGGGAGTCGCTATTTTTTCAAGTATTGGGGTAAGAATTTTTATTTTGAAATATAGGAATTTGAGAAATTTCTATACTTTCAATAAATTAACAAGGGACCCCTCACCTTAATCCTCTCCCCGTTTTAACGGGGAGAGGGAAGGGTGAGGGGCGGGGTTTCAAGGGGAGAATCCCCTTGATGATGTTCATTAAATAACCTAATTTTGGTAAGATTATTTTTGATTTAAAACGGGGGCTTGACAAAAGACAATTTTGGAATATAATTGTTATACTTGAGGTAATAGAGTTTAAAAGACATTAATTTCTCCTTTAAAAATGGGGAATAAAGTGTTTCAGGGAAAGAATTCCCCTGATGTTCAGGTATTGGAATTTAAAATAATTCTAATACAATCCGCCAATTTTCGTAATAGATTAAGATTTCGGATTTATCCAGGCGAAACGAGATTATGTTTAGATATAGGATTTTCAATCCAATACTTCGGATTCAAACGGATAAAGGCAGATTAAAAACAGATAAAAACCCCCCTCACCCATACCCTCGTCTGGAGCCAAAGTCTGGCTTTGGACCACGGCCTCTCCCCGTTTTAACGGGGAGAGGATAAAGGTGAGAGGCGTAGTTTCAGGAGAAGAATTCCCCTGAAGTATGTTCAGGTATTGGAATTTCAATCCGATGCCCTGGATTCAAACGGATAAAGCAGATTAAAAACAGATAAAGTTCCACCTCACCCTTCCCTCTCCCCGCCAATCTTTGTGGCGGGGAGAGGATAAAGGTGAGGGGCGGGGTTTCAGGGGTTCTCCCCCGATGTATCTTGTCCCCGAATCCAGCGATAACTGGATTAGAAATGGCGAGAAAGGAGCAAGTATGGAGGAGAAGGATAGCGATTTTATCGTTGAATTGGAGTTGTAAGTGTTTAGTAAAACTGGAGGAATAAAATTATGGAAATAACCGAACTTAAAAAGAAAAAGGTTTCCGAGCTTCATAATATTGCAAAAGAATTGGGTCTTGAGAATTACACTGATTTAAAAAAACAGGACCTGATTCATGCAATAATTGAAGCCGAAACAAAAAGGGCAGAACTTGTGCCGGTGGAAGGTGTATTGCAGATTCATCCTGAAGGATATGGCTTTTTAAGGTCTCCAAATTATAACTATCTCCAGAGTCCGGACGATATCTATCTCTCAATTTCTCAGATTCGCAAATTCAATCTTAAGGTTGGCGATACGATCAAAGGGCTGGCAAGACCCCCCCACGAAGGTGAAAGGTATTTCGCAATGATAAAGATTGAATATATCAATGATACCCCGCTTTCCGAATTTACCGGAAGAATTCTTTTTGACAATCTTACCCCGCTTTATCCCAATGAAAGAATTCACCTTGAAGTAGAAGAAAAAAACGACCTTTCAATGCGAATAATTGACCTGTTTACTCCCATTGGTAAAGGCCAGCGCGGACTAATTGTCTCCCCGCCGCGGGCGGGTAAGACTGTCATCCTTCAAAAAATTGCCAACTCAATTACCACCAACCATCCGGAAATCTATCTGATTGTCCTTCTCATTGATGAAAGACCAGAAGAGGTAACGGACTTTGAGAGGTCAGTTCAGGCCGAGGTAATCTCTTCCACCTTTGATGAATCACCTGAACGCCACACTGAGGTTGCCGAGATAATTCTTGAGCGGGCGAAGCGAATGGTTGAGGCAAAAAAGGATGTGGTGATTTTACTGGATAGTTTAACAAGACTTGCCCGGGCACATAATGCAGTTGTCCCCCATTCTGGCAAAACCCTTTCTGGTGGACTTGATTCCACTGCCCTGCAGAAGCCAAAGAAATTTTTCGGTTCAGCCCGAAAAATTGAAGAAGGGGGGAGTCTCACCATCATCGCCACTGCTTTGATTGATACCGGCAGTAGAATGGACGAAGTAATATTTGAAGAATTTAAGGGAACCGGTAATCTGGAAATGGTTCTTGACCGAAGGCTTTCTGACCGTAGAATATTCCCAGCCCTTGATTTATACAAATCAGGAACCAGAAAGGAGGAACTTCTGCTCAGTGAGTTTGAATTGAATAGACTCTGGATTTTGAGAAAACTCCTCTCTGAAATGAATACCATTGAACAGATGGAATTCATTATTGAAAAGATGCAGAGGACAAAGAATAATAGAGAATTTCTTGAATCAATGAGTGAAACATAAAAAGGAGCAAAGATGAAAAAAAATATCCATCCCCAATATTTTGATTGTGTAATAACCTGCGCCTGTGGAAACAGGATTGAGACGAGGTCAACCAAGGAGAAGATTTCGGTTGATATCTGTTCCCGGTGTCATCCATTCTTTACCGGCAAGCAAAAAATTGTAGACTCAGCAGGTCGGGTGGAAAAATTTGTCAGTAAGTATCAAAAGGCACAAAGACCAAGCAAAAGAAAGACAAAGACGGAGTAAAAAAATGAAACACTCAACTCAGATTAAAAACATATCCACAGGAGAGATAAAAAATCTCCAGAATAGATTCAATCTCCTGAAGGAGTATCTTTGACCCCAAAAAACTCCAGACTGAAATAAAAGACTTAGAAACTAAGACAATCAATCCCGACTTCTGGAACGACCGGCAAAATGCCCAGAAGATTATGGGCGAAATAAATCAAAAGAAATCTTTGCTTGATAAAATCAATGAAATTTCCCAGGGGCTTTCTTTCTTAAATGAGTTATTAGAATTGAGCGGCGAAGATGAGAAACTCTCTAAGGAATTGGCTGAAGAGGTAAAGAATGTAGAGAAGATGATAAAAGACCTTGAGTTGAAACTCCTTTTAGGAAGCGAAGACGATGTGAAGAATTGTATCCTTACAATCCATCCCGGGGCAGGCGGAACTGAATCCTGTGATTGGGCAGAGATGCTATTCAGAATGTATTTAAGGTATATTCAGGCAAAGAAGTTTGATTATAGAATTCTTGACCTTTTACCCGGAGATGTAGCAGGAATTAAAGATGCAACAATTGAGGTCATTGGTGAATATGCCTATGGCCTGCTAAAGGCAGAGACCGGTGTCCATCGTCTGGTTCGTATTTCACCATTTGATGCCAATCAAAAACGTCATACCTCTTTTGCTTCGGTGTTTGTATATCCCGAGGTAGAAGAGGTAAGTTTTGAAATTAAAGAAGATGATTTAAAAATTGATACATTCAGAGCCGGCGGCCATGGTGGACAGAATGTGAATAAGGTCTCTTCGGCGGTTCGGATTACCCATATCCCAACTGGTATTGTAGTCCAGTGCCAGAATGAACGGTCTCAATTCCAGAATAAGGTAAATGCGATGAAGGTTTTGCGTGCCCGGCTTTATGACTACTACAAAAGAAAAGAAGAAGAAAAGATGAGTAAACTTGAAGCCCAGAAGACCGACATCGCCTGGGGACATCAGATTCGCTCCTATGTCTTTCATCCCTATAAATTAGTGAAAGACCACCGAACCGGCTATGAGACATCCCAGATTGAAGAGGTGATGGATGGCGAGCTAGATGAATTTATCTATACATATCTTGTTGCAGATAGAAAAAAAGGGCATTAGGGATTTCACTTATTTCCCATCTCACTACAGCAATTAACATATCATACAGATAAAAAAGCCCCGCTACAATCCTGATTTTCATCAGGATAGGTTCAAGAAAAACTAACCCATCATTCGGCTTTAAAAAGAATTGGGAGTGGTGCGAGTTGCAATATTGGGTTGACAAGACGGTGTTTCTGTTTATAATAATCTCAAAACTAAAATTGAAAAGATTCTAATCTCTTGGGCCGGGGTGGCGGAATTGGGAGACGCACCAGGTTCAGGACCTGGCGCTGGCAACAGCGTAGGGGTTCAAATCCCCTCTCCGGCATTTTTAATTATCAAAAAAAATAATGACCCGGATAAGAAAAATAATAATTTTCTGGCTTGCCGTATATTCACTTTTCTATCTTATTGAATCATTTATTGTTATCACCTATCCTTACGAGGTCTCATATACTGAAGGATTCATTCTAAATCAGGCATATCTCATAAGTAAGGGTGAGTCAATATATAAAAGAATTGACGAATATCCATATCTTGTTGCCAACTATCCCCCCCTTTATCCTCTTTTGTGCGCAATCTTTGTTAAGTTATTCGGCATCTCATTTATCCCGGGACGGCTCATCACATTTCTATCATCAATCTTTGTTGTCGGAATAATCTATAAAATTTTAAAAAAAGAAACGGCAAAGGACATTGCAATTATTTCTGCCCTATTTTTTATTTCCTCTTCCTATATTTTCAAATCAACCCCCCTTTTCAGAATTGATATGCTGGGATTATTCTTCAGTCTTCTTGGATTATATATATTTATTCAGACCAATAGAATTTTCCTGCCAATTTTATGTTTTCTTGCTGCCCTATATACCAAACCAACCTTTGTTTCCGCTCCCCTGGCGCTTGCCATCTTTCTTCTTCTGACTGAAAAGAAAAAAGGATTTATCTTTATTTTTCTTATGTCCCTCTCCTATGCAACTATTTTTTTATTGATCAATCATTTAACATCCGGGGGATTTTATAAACACACCTTTTTATATAATCTAAACATTTTTATTTTTAAACAGGCAATAAAACAGTATATTCTAACATTACAGAATCATACAATTTTAATCCTTTTTTCACTGTTCTATCTCTTTTATACATTTACCGAGAAAAAAATTTCTATTCTAACAATCTACTTCATTATCTCCTGCATTATTGCCGTATCAGTGGGCAAGATCGGTTCCAATCTGAGTTATTTTTATGAGATGATCGCCCTTTCCTGCATTCTGACTGGTTTGAGTCTGGAAAAATTTAAAAATGGAGTTAACGAAAAAATATATAACTATCTCAGTAATGCGGCAATTTTGTTACAGTTGATAATCTTTCTCCATATGCCATACCTGACAGAGCCATCGGCTACAAGATTGTCCTTAAAAAATTCAAGACGACTTTCTGAGATTGTTGCCCATACAGATGGCTCAATCTTAAGCGAAGATGGAAGTTTGCTGATAAAAAACAGTAAGCCAATCTTATTCCAGTTTTTTGAATTCACACAACTTGCAAATCAGAAAATTTGGAACCAGACAGAATTTGTTCGGGATATAAAAAATAGGCAATTTGCCTTGATTATTTTAAGTTTTGATGTCAATTGCTTTGTGGATGAAGAAAGATTGACACCCGAGATGGCTGAGGCAATCAGAGGTAATTACTATGTTGTAGATAAGATAGGGGATTATTACCTCTATAAACCAATTATTTCTAATTAAAAAATAAATCGTAATGAATTTTCTATCTCTGGGGCAATTCTTTTATCGCTATCGCAGTTTTATTGCCCTGCCATTTTTTATCTTGCTTGCTATATTAAGTCCACCAGGGAAAGTAAATATCTTGCCCAATCTCTTCATTCTTCTGGGAATTGGAATAAGATTATGGGCATCAGGCTACCTTGGTATCAGGGCAAGGAGTAGAAATATAGGGGGGAAATTTAAAATTGCTAATGGTCCCTACCGGATATTGAAACATCCTTTATATTGTGGGAATTTCTTTCTGGTAATTGGCACAATTCTTCTCTACAAGCCCCCAATCTGGTTGGGAATAGCACTGGTCATAATTTTTCTATTGGAATATTCAATAATCATCTACACCGAAGAAAAAATATTAAAAAATTCACCCATCCAGAAAATTAAGTTTTCCATCAAGAATCTAAAAAACGAATTTTCTACATTGATAGTTTTATTAACAATCTATCTGGTCTATTTGTTTATCGTCCCGGCGAAGACAAAAATCTGGAAGTTTTGACCGTCTATTATCTCTCGGATTCAAACGGATAAAATAATAGATTACGCGGATGAGAGATTTGTATAGTCAAACTTAACACCCGGATAGCGCCTCCTGAGCAGGATATACGAACTCAAATTCGGATATCCAGGAGTCGTTCAAAATTTCTTGATTTTTAATTGAAGATGTAGATAATAGAAATATGAAAATTAAAATCCCGAAAGACAAATGGGATAATTTAACCTGGATTATTCATACTCATTGTCATTGCGAGCCTTTGCCAAAGGCAAAGGCGTGGCAATCCCTGATATTTTCAGGGAAAAATGAGATTGCTTCGGCAACTAAAGTTGCCTCGCAATGACAAGGCAAAAAACAGAGTGTCAAAAAATTTTGCGCTTAAAAAGTGGCTCAAGACCTCTTTAGAGCGGAATTCTGATGAATAATGCGGGTTAAAAATTATCTGGTCGTGTCATACCTTACCACAATAGAACAAGAAAATTTGTCCGAGAGTTGCGGGATTGACAAAGGAGATAAAAATTGTATAATTACCTAACGGAAGAAGACCGATGCTGGAAACAGGATTTAATACAAGAGAGGCGATATGATTAAAAACATTGAGGACTGGCAGGCCAATCCTGAAAAGAGTTTAATAATTGAGGTGAATGGAATAAATTATGCCCGTTTACCGATAAAGACACATTTGATTACCGCCTATGATGATATTCTAAAGATTGTTGATAATTATGTAAAACCCCATCTGAAAGATGGGGATATAGTATTTATAAGTGAAAGAATCGTTGCCATTACCCAGGGTCGTGCATTCCCGATTACTGAAATAAAACCTTCCTGGTTGGCAAGATTTTTAGTAAAATTTGTCCACAAATCACCTTATGGAATAGGCCTGGGTAGTCCCTGGACAATGGAACTGGCAATTCGTGAGGCAGGGCTACTTCGCATCCTGTTTGCAGCATTTGTTTCAGCCCTTACAAAGTTATTCGGGATTAAAGGAGTGTTTTACATTATTGCGGGAAAATCAATTGCGGCAATTGATGGCCCCTGCCATTATACACTGCCGCCATACAATGAGTATGCCAAACTGGGACCAAAAAATCCCGATAAGGTGGCGAAAGAATTGAAAAAAAGGTTCAACTATGATTTTGTAATAATTGATGCCAATGACCTGGGTGTTGCAGTCTTAGGGAAATCAAGCAGGGAAATAGCCGATGATTTTTGTAAAAAGGTGTTTCGTGATAATCCCCTGGGGCAATCCTGCCAGCAGACGCCGATTGCCATTATAAGAAAGCGCAGTTAATAACCCTGTAATGCAGAGCGGTCAAGTTTTTCAAAATCCTCTTCTTTTTCCAGTTTTGTTTCAAAGGAATGAACATCACAGGAATCTTTTGGCTCGCTCCCGATAACAAATGCCATCTCTTTCGAACTCGGGCAGTATTCGGTTGCCAGAAGCCCGGACTTGGGACAGACCTTTCTCCATACAATACCCTCTGGCACCGGGAAATCATTGGTTTTCATCGTGTCAATTTTTGATATTAATTCTCCCCAGATTGGTGCCGAAACCACCCCGCCGGTTGCCCCCGAAAAGATTTTTTTATTATCATCAAAACCAACCCAAACCCCAGCTGTATATCGGGGGGTAAATCCAATAAACCAGGCATCTGAGTGATTATCGGTTGTCCCTGTCTTTCCTGCCGCCGGGCCACTGTAGTATTTTCTAACTTCATAACCGGTTCCACCATCTACTACGGAACGCATCAGGTCAATCATTACATAACAGGTCTGGGGTGATAATCTATGAATTGGAGAAGGATTATTCAGTTCAATTATCGTTCCATCACGATTTGTGATTTTTCGAATCATAATTACCGGGTGCTCCTCACCCAAATTGGCAATGGTGCTGAAGGCGTGGGTCATCTCCAGAAGAGTTGCCTCACACGCACCCAACGCCAGTGATACAACCGGCAGGAGTGGGGATTGAACTCCCAACTCATGGGCATATTTTACAACCAGGTCGGGTCCGATTGTGCGAATCAGTCTTACGGCAACAAGATTCCTTGATAAGGCAAGGGCTTTTTTGAGGGTAATTGGACCCATAAATCTATGGTCATAATTTGCCGGACGATAGATACTGTCCTGACCCGGAATTTCAAGAACAATTGGTAAATCAAGAACGATGTCCGCGGGTGTAAAACCATTATCAATTGCTGCGGTAAAGACAAAAACCTTGAAAGAACTTCCAGTCTGCCGTCTTGCCTGGGTTGCCCGATTAAATTTACTCTGGCTGAAATCACGCCCCCCGATAAGTGCCTTCAATTCACCGGTCTTCTGCTCTATCACCACTAATGCACCCTGGAGATAAGGGGTCGCCTTTAATGTATCAAAAATTCCCGTTGAATCAATCTTTGACTTCGGATTTTTAAACTTATAATCCTTCTCAATTTGTGAAAGATGTTTCTCCAGAACTTCCTCGGCAGTTCTTTGAATGTCACGATTCATTGTCGTATAGATACTTGCCCCGCTGCGATAAAGAAATTCAGCCCCGTATTTTAATTCAAGATATCTCCTGATTTCTTCAATGAAGTATTCACCAAGCACCTTTTCGGGTTTACGGGGAACAACACCCAGGGGCTCATTGATTGCCGTATTATACTCTGCCTCGGTAATGAGATGGTCATTGAACATCTCCTTTAAAACAAGATTTCGTCGGGCTTTCGCCCTTTCCGGGTCGCGATACGGAGAAAAGGTCTCAGGCTGTTTGGGAATGGCAACAAGGAGTGCAGATTCGCTCAGCGTCAACTGAGAAACATCTTTATTAAAGTAATAGCGGGCTGCAGTCGCCACACCATATCTTCCCTGACCAAAGTTTATCTGGTTTAAATACTTCTCCAGGATTTCATCTTTGGTATATGCCCTTTCAATCCTTACTGCCAGGGCAATTTCCTTGAGTTTGCGGAGTATTGTCTTTTCCTGGGTTAAAAACATATTGCGCGCGAGTTGCATTGTGATTGTGCTTCCCCCGCGCACGACCCTAAAGTGAATTAAATTTTCTATAACACTGCGGAGTAGCGACATAATGTTCACACCCCAGTGTTTATAGAATGCCTTATCTTCAATACAGATAAACCCCTGCTTTAAAAACTCGGGCACGCCATTCAAACTGGTCAATTCACGCCTTTCAATAAAGAATTCAGTAATCAAATTACCCTGGTCATCAAAGACCTTTGTTGAAACCGGCGGGGTGTAGAATGAAATTGATTCGGCTGGGGGTAAGTTTTGTACCACGGAAATGTATATCCCGGTGCCCAGGCCAGTGAGGAGCGAGAGGGAAAGAACTATTATCCAGCGAATTCGGTGATGTTTCTTTTTTTTCTGGTCAATCATAAAAGAGATTCTTCAGTTTTTGCATCAAAGATATAAACTTTTTCCTCAGGGACGCTCAATTTAATACACTCTCCTACCCCACAATGAATACCTTCAGGAACCCGAACTTGAATCAGAACTTCACCACATTTCCCATAGACATAGGTCTCATCGCCCACTGGTTCAATTACATCAACGAGTATCGGGAATTCAATTCCCGGCGCTAAAGAAAAATCGGCGGGTCTAACCCCGAGAATTGCTTGCCGGCCGACGAATTTTTCAAATTGCCGGCCAATTTCCAGCATAATTTTCTCTCCGATAAATTTTATTTTATTGTCTTCTCTTTTAATTATTCCATTTATAAAATTCATCGGTGGACTCCCAATGAACCCAGCAACAAATTTGTTCTTTGGTTTTTTGTAAAGAGTTAAGGGGTCTGCAATCTGCTGGGTTTCGCCATCTTTTAATACTACAATCTTCTGCCCAAGGGTCATTGCCTCAATCTGGTCATGGGTGACATAAATAATCGTTGCGGAAAGTTGTCTATGGAGACGGGCCAGTTCACCGCGCATCTGAACCCTTAATTTGGCGTCAAGATTGGAGAGCGGTTCATCAAATAAAAATATTTTGGGCTCGCGAACAATTGCCCTGCCCAGGGCAACCCTTTGCCTCTGCCCTCCGGAAAGTTGACGGGGTTTTCTTTTTAAGAGTTCTTTTATATTTAAAATCTCCGAAACTCTATTCACCCTTTTTTCAATTTCCGAACTGGGCAACCCCTGCATCTTTAATCCAAAGGCGATGTTGTCATAAACTGTCATATGGGGATAAAGGGCATAATTTTGAAAGACCATTGCGATATTTCTTTTCCCGGGACTTATTTCATTGACGCAAGTTTCATCAATAAAGATTTTCCCGCTGGTTACACTTTCAAGACCGGCAATCAATCTTAAGATTGTAGTCTTACCACATCCTGATGGACCAAGTAAAATGAGAAATTCCTGATTATAAACAGTGAAACTTATATCCTTTACCGCATAGATATTTTTATCGTAAATTTTTGTTACATTCTCCAGACGGAGTTGTGCCATTTAAAAACTTAATCTATTTTACAGATAATTCTTAAAATCCTAAGCAAAGTATTTCTCAAATCCTTTCGGTTAACAAGCAGGTCCACCATTCCGTGTTCTAACATAAATTCAGAACGTTGAAATCCAGGGGGCAGTTTTTCACCAATCGTTTGTTCAATAACCCTGGGACCGGTGAAACCGAGCAATGCCCCTGGTTCAGCAATAATGATGTCGCCGAGCGAGGCATAGGAAGCCATTACTCCTGCCATTGTGGGATGGGTGAGTATTGAGATATATGGAATTTTTTCCTTTGCCAATAGGGCAAGTTCAGCCGAGGTCTTTACCATCTGCATTAAAGAGAATATTCCTTCCTGCATCCGGGCACCACCAGAGGTAGAAAGAATTATCAGTGGATTGCGATTTTCCCGCGCCCGTCTTATTGCCCGGGCAACCTTCTCGCCAACAACTGACCCCATACTGCCGCCCATAAAGGCAAAGTCCATTGCGGCAAAGACAACCGGGATTCCCCCAATCTTTGCATCGCCATAAATAATTCCCTCTTTAAGTTGAGTCTTCTGCTGGGCAGATTTTAATTTCTTTTTATATTCAGGAAAATCAAGAGGGTCGGTTGGTTCAATCTGGGAGTCAAGTTCATTTAATTTGCCATCATCAAGGAGTAATGAAATATATGCACGACTGCTAATCTGAAAATGGAAATGACACTTTGGGCAAATGTATAGATTCTTTTCCAGTTCAAGGCGGTAGAGAATTTCACCACAATTTTCACACTTTATCCAGAGTCCTTCCGGAAGGACAAGTTTTTCTTCTGGTTTTGCCTGGACCTTTTTCTTAAACCACATAGCAAACCTTCAGTTTCCCGTGATTATAATAACTCTGCAATCTGAACCGCATTTAACGCTGCTCCCTTACGAACATTATCCGCAACAATCCACATCGCAAGTCCATTCTTCAATGCGAGGTCTTCCCTTATTCTTCCCACATAAACCTCGTCCTTGCCCTTGATGTCTATGGGCATTGGATATTCATTGTCTTTCTCAAACAACTTAACACCAGGTGCATTTTTAAGAATTTTCTTTGCCACCGGCAAAGAGATTGGTCTTTCGAATTCTACGGAAACTGCCTCACTATGTCCGTAAAAAACCGGAATTCGCACGCAGGTCGCACTAACCATTATTGACTGGTCATCAAGAATCTTCCTCGTTTCCTTCAACATCTTAAGTTCCTCCGAGGTATAGCCTGATTCATCAAAATTACCAATCTGGGGTATGATATTTGCTCCAATCGGAAAGGAAAAGACACTGTCTGTTTCTTTTGCAATCTCCTCCCCGGCGGCAAGACATTCAATCTCATACTTGAGTTCCTCAATTGCCTCCCTGCCATATCCTGATACCGACTGATATGTAGCAACAAAGATTCTTTTTATCTTCGCCTCTTTATGGAGTGGGAATAGAGGAACAAGCATCTGGATTGTTGAGCAATTAGGATTTGCGATAATTCCTTTATTTTCTTTTATCTTCTGGGGATTTATCTCCGGTATTATCAGTGGGACATCGGGGTCAAGACGAAAGGCGGTTGAATTGTCAATCACAACCCCACGGTCTTTAAATTTAGGGATAACCTCTTTGGCGAGTTCTGCCTCAAGACAACAAAAAGTAAGGTCAACCTTATCAACTATTTCCTCATAATCAGAAAGAACCGCAATCTCTTCGTCTCTGAATTGCACTACACTTCCTGCGCTTTCCTTAGAGGCATAGAGATAAAGGTTCTTTACCGGAAAGTTCCTCTGCTGTAAAATTTTTATAATCTCCTGCCCGACAAGGCCGGTGGCACCCAAGATCAGGACATTTTTCTCCATATTTTAATTATACCCATAATCAAAGGATAGTCAAGTTCAGGGTTTTATTATTTCACGAATTCTCTCTTTATCTTGAAGTTGGTTATTGGGTGAAGAAATAATGACACTGGGTGTTATTTGTTTAGAATTTCGTGACCTCACATTTTTGGGGAAAACTTACCTCTTGTGAAAAATTTTGTATTGAAATTGTGAACTTATGATTTCTTGTGAATTTTCTTGGAAATAATCTCGGCAACTTTTTTTCCGGAAAGAAGCATACCACCAAATATTGGTCCCATTCTTGGTCCACCAAAGACTGCATTGGCGGCCATTCCACAGACATAAAGCCCGGGATAGACCTCACGGGTATTTTTTATTGTCGTATTCTCGGCAAGTTCAGCCCACATAGACTTCTCACCCTCAACCTTTCCGCTTGTGGTAAATAACCTACCACCACTCTTTTTCTCTACAATATGGACAATTTCACAGGGGTGACCTGTTGCATCAATCACTGCCTTTGATTTGAATGTCAGCGGGTCAATATGCAAATTTGCCAAATCCACACTGGTCCAGTTTACAACCACACCACAGACCCTATCTTCCCTTATCATCACATCATCAATCTTTAAAAGATTAAAGATTTTCAATCCCTGTTTTATTGCCTTATCAGTGAGACAGGCGGTTGCCTCAAGTGAATCAGCAACATAATAGCCGGTCTCATATTCTTTATATCTGATGCCAAACTCCTCAAGAATTTCCAGTCCCTGTTTTTGAACTACAATCTTATTGAACATCATACCACCCCCGGGCATACCACCACCAAGTTTCAGGGCACTCTCAAATAGAATTGTCTTTATCCCTTTTTTTACAAGATAATATCCAGCGCACAATCCAGAAGGACCAGCACCACCGATGATAACATCAGATTCAATATATTCTAAGAGGTCCTTGAGGTATGTCTCAATGATTGCCCTTGAAATGATGGTCTCGTTCAGCATCTTTATAGAATTCCAAAACGGGCTCCAAAAGAAAGCCGGAATACTGTTTCAGTGTTACCTGCATCATAGATAATAATGCCCGGCTCAACAAAGACCTTTGTCTTTGGATTCACTGGATAACTCAAACCCATCCCAAACCTGAAAGAGAAGAATGTATGGATTCCTCCACCGCCGGGTGGGTTGAAGATTTCAAATCCAAGACCACTATGGACATAGGGTTCCATCTCGGCCATTGGAATGTAGAATAATCCATCTAAAGAAAGACCACTTAAACTCCAATTCCCAGAATTTAAATAGAAGTGTGTCCCGTTTCCGAAAATTATCTCTGTGATATTCAACCTTATACCAATCTGCCTCACTGGATTCACCACCCCCTCTGCCCCAATACCAAAATAGGCATCTTCACCAATATAAAGACTTGCCTTCGGGGCAATCTCAACGTTTGAATGAGTAAACCTCTTTACACCCTTTGCCTGAGCAAAGAGCAAAAGGAATAGAGTCAATGGTATAGTTCTTTTCATCCTTTCTCCTTTTATAGTAAAAGTTTAGTTTTTTCTAAAAATCATCTTTTCCATTAACCACTACCGCACTATATTGTGCCTCGGCAAGGATACAATTAGGAAATCAGAGAATCAGATTATCAGTAGAGAATATCAGGGTATCAGAATATTAGTTATAAAACCCGATATTCTGTTCTTCTGATATCCTTCTTCCTGATTTTCTGATAATCTGATATTCGCTTCTATCCCCAATTAGTAATTTAATCGTAAGGGAATGAAATTTACCCCCACTTTTGGGAAAAACTTACCTCTTACCTTTTATATTTGATTATATATAATTTAAAATTTTTTTCAATAGTTTAAAAAACAACCCCCTTGAAATATCTTCCAATTTCATTTATAATATTTAAGTGGGGAAGAATTTCCCTGCGGTCTGTTCAGGTATAGGATTTTCAATCCAATAATTTGGATTCAAACAGATTCGGGCGGATGAAAAACGGACGCGTGGGCAATGAGACAGTTCTATCTGTTTGAATCAGTAATCAACCGAACGAAGTGAGGTTATCTTGATGAGTCTCAAATGGTTAATCTCCTGGATTATGACCTTCCCTATTTTTAAATTATTGACCGGGGTGGAGATTCGGGGTAGAATTCCCAAAAGGGGACCAGTTCTTATTGCCAGTAATCACCTCTCATTCCTGGATCCACCACTCATTGGTTATACTACATTCCGGGAGGTCTATTTCCTTGCCAAACCAGGACTCTTTGTCCTTTCCAAATTCTTTACCTGGCTTATTACCACCTACAATGCAATCTCGCTGGGTGGAACCGAGGGAATGAAAAAGGCAATAAAATTACTAAAGATGGGTAAGGCAGTGGTGATATTTCCAGAAGGGACACGTTCAAAAAAGGGCATCCTACTTCCATTTAATACCGGAGTGGGGTATCTTTCAATTACTTATAATGTCCCGGTTGTCCCTGTGCGAATAATAAATTCAAACAAAAAATTTATCAGCCTTATGCTCCGTATAAATAATCTCCGAATAAACTTTGGTAAACCAATATATCCTTATGGTTATAATAAAACAAAGGAAGATTTTGAAAAATTCACCCAAATGGTGCGTGAGGAGGTCGCACGGTTAAAATGAAAATATATTGCACCCAACACGCCGGTTTCTGTTTTGGAGTCAAGCGGGCGATAAAGATGGCGATTCGGGCTGTAGAAAAAGAAAAGAAAAGTTTTTCACTTGGACCTTTAATTCACAATCAGGGTGTGGTTGAAGAACTTAAGAAAAGGGGTATAATTCCGGTCAGCGATATTAATGAAATTGATGAAAAAGATATCTGTTTCATAATTCGCTCCCATGGTATCCATCCTGAAATTCTTGAGGACTTAAAAAATAGAAATTTTAAGATCGTGGATGCGACCTGCCCAAAGGTTCGGCGTGCCCAGCGTTATGTTGAGAAGTTATCAGGGGAAGGTTATTTCGTAATAATTGTCGGTGAAAAAGACCATCCTGAAGTGAAAGGTCTATTAGGTTATGCCAGAGGCAATGCCCAGGTTTATTATGAAAATATGGAGGTAAAATATAAAAAGGTAGGGATTGTTCCCCAGACAACCCTTGATATTGAACACCTTAATGGGGCAATTTCAAAAATTATCCCTCAGGTCATAGAGATGAAAATTTACAATACAATATGTAACGAAACAACTCTGAGAATCCAGGAGGCACTGGAAATTGCCCAAAAGGTCGACCTGATGATTGTCGTAGGTGGAAAGAATAGTGCCAACACGACAAGACTGTATCAAATTTGCAAAAAATTGAAGCCAACATATCACATTGAATCAGTCAGGGAACTTTCACCGGATATGTTTAAGGGTATAAAAAGCATTGGGCTTGCTGCCGGTGCCTCAACACCAAAGGAACAGATAAAAGAGATTGAACGATATCTGAAAAAATTATCCTGCTAAAAGTCGCGGTTTTGTAAAGACCGCAAACCAAATCTTAAGGGCAAAAATATTGAAAAGATGTTAAGGATTATGAAAATCCCCAAATGTGAAAGTATGATAACTGGATTGAGTTGCTGATTGAAGTGCCGGGAAAGAAGATAATTGTGTGCCGGACCGGCAAGAATGATGATGACCAATCCCACATAGGCTATGCTGAGCAGGGCAGTAATTATTCCTCCGGTTCCGGCCGCAATCTTTGATGGATTGTCTTCATTGAATTGGGGATATACACAACCCATTCCAAGCGTGATGGAAATCAATGATGCGGCGACAAATATTGCAATTGGTGGCATCAATAAATAAATTACCCGATCAATCTTTATAAAACTATTAGCCAGCAAAAGGAGACTCTCCATAATCAAAATTCCCAGAATAAGGTTAAAATAGAACTTAACCCTTATGAGTCTTTTAAAAGAAAAGGGCGAGGAAATTATTATCCACAGCCCGCTGCGCTCTAAACTGATTGCGGGAAAGATAAATCTCACGCCCAGTGTGGCGAGAACAAAACTGATATAGGCAAAATTTGCAAAAGAGACAATCGTGCGCCAGATGGGGAAGGTAAAAAAGAGCGGCGTCCTTCTTAAAGAAAAGATATAGATTACAAGGAGAATAACAAATATTGCAAGTTGCACCCACTGGGTCGGGTTGCGGAGAAAAAGCAGGATATCTTTTTTTAAAAAGTTTGCCTCTTTATTCCCGCCATATTCATAGAGGATTGACCTCCTTCCATTTTTCTTTTCGGCATGTTCACTAACCTTGATGAATGAACTAAGATAGACCAATCGGGCGCCAATAAATGCCAAAATTACAATTGAGACAGAAGTCATTATCAGGAGAACGAAATAGAAAAGCCCCCGGGGATTGTTTTCCTTAAAATTTTTCAGGATATTACTCAGCCAGGTTGAGGGCAGATAACTACCGCCAATTGTAGTGAGATTTGCCGCAAATTCAATGAGCCTCTGCTCATTTTCAGTCTCAAAGACCTTTAGTAAATCTGGATTATTCAATTTGATATATAAAAGGGTTAAACCGATTATGAAGATTATTGCGGTAAGCACCACATCCTTTGGTTTTAAGTAGGGGAAGATGGTGATGATAATAAAAATTATAATTGAGGCAATTGAGGCTGGAATTATAATGTAGCACAGTAGACTCAAAAGGGAAACTGGATAATATAAAACTTTTGCATTACTACAGATTCCATAGGCAAATATTAAGGGCAGGGCAACAACCATCGTTGCCCAGGAGGAATAAAGGGCATTTTCAAATAACTTTGAAAGATATATTGAACTTGGCTTTATGGGAAGGGTAAAGAGAAAATTCAACTCTTGATTGTTATAGAATGTAGAAAATGAAGTAATGACATTGCTGAATAAAAGCATCATAAAGAAGATAAAAAATGCCATCTCCAGTGTCCGCTCCATCAATGCGACACCGATTATTTCAAGTGATGATAAATAGTTAAAGATTCTGAAGAATATATAATAGCCGCCAGCGAGAAAACAGAAAATGACGAATAGGAAAGAAACAATTCTTATGATATTTATTTGTTTGATGGTATTTAAGATCTGCTGAGTGCGAATGAAAGACAACAGAAAGAAGTTTTTCAACTTGCCTCAGAAAGTTTTAAGTATATCTCTTCAATATCCTCTTCTCCAGCAATCTTTGAAAGTTCCTCAACTGTGCCAACGAATTTCAATTCCCCGTGATTGATTATTCCGATTCGGGTGGCAATCTCCCGGGCAAATGAGAGGGTATGGGTTGAAACCAGAAGCGTTTTGTTTTCCCTCATTAACTGAATAAATGTCTCGCGAACGGTTTTTGATACTTTGGGGTCAAGTCCCACCAGGGGTTCATCAATTAAAATTACTTCTGGATTATGTAGCAACAATTGACACATTATTATCTTCTGCCTCATTCCATGGGAATAACTTTCAGCAAGGTCGTCAATCCACCTGCCGATTTCAAACTTCTCAAGAAGGTGAGGCAACATTTTTTTGTAATCTTCTTGACTTACATCAAAAATACTACCAACAAAATTCAGGAATTCCCGGCCGGTGAGTTTGTTATAAATATAAGGTTCGTCGGGGACAAACCCGAGCAGCCCCTTTGCCCGCTCGGGTTCTTTCTTTAGGTCAATCCCTTTTATATATATATCACCTGTTGTGGGCTTAAGGAGTCCGGCAATGAGTTTCAGGGTGGTCGTCTTTCCTGCTCCATTTGGACCCAAAAGGACAAATATTTCACCGGGTTTTAATTCCAGATTTAAATTTTTTACTGCCCAGATATTATTGAATTTTTTGGAAAGATTTCTGATTACAAGGGCACTCATTTTATTTATACTCCAGAACCTTGATCTCCAATTTACCAACCACCTTCATCACCTGGGCCCAGTCTGATATTTCGCCTTCCTTCAATTTTAAATGGAGGACATTAGCGGGAAATTGATTAAAGGTCGGATCCACGGGGATCCATTTTCCAAGCCAGACCGCACACCAGGCATGGTAAAAATAGGCATCGCCATAAAGGTTGACAAGTCCAACATAAACCTTGGTCGGAATACCAACCGCACGGGCAAGGGCGGCAAATAAAATTGAATGTTCATTACAATCACCTTCTTTAGTCTTAAGGACATCAATTGCGGTAGGCAGTGAAGGTGTTGGATTTTTTCGGAGCATTCTATAAACTCCATCGGTGAGTTTCTTTACAACCTCAACCGCTCTCTTCTCCTTTCCCACAATTCTTCTGGCCTCGGCAATTATCTCAGGATGGTCAGATTGAATGTATGCGGAAGGCTTTAAAAATTCCTCCTGATTTGATATGGGAATTTCATAATCCTCTAATTTATTTAATACTGGTAAAAAAGACTCAATGAGAATTGGATTTTCCGAAATGAGTCTCTGATAGTCATCAGTCAACTCCAGCCCCTCCGGAGAAATGTTTTTCAGTTCAATCTTCAAATAGGAGATTTCTCTATCAATGGGCAGGGTTTTTGACAATTTTACCGAGAAGAAACCCAAAAGGTCAAATGCCTCTTCGGGTTTTATCTCACTGAGCGCCTCTTCCTTGGAAAGCGGTATCATCTCAAGTTGTAAATTGGGGGTTTCTTCTTTTATTACCCGATAATTTTCATCAAGATAGAGATAGGAAACCATCCCCAAAAAATTTATTTCTATTTTAATACCGCTCAATTCCTTATCAAGCACCCTTACCTTCTCAGGAGGAAAAACCTTCAAAGTGGCATTTGATTGAGACTGGGTTGTGGGGTCAAAATAGGGAATTGCAATCTCATCACCGGGTTTTAAATTCTTCTTTTTTATAACCTGCTCTATCGCATCCGGGAAGAATGGTCTTTCTTTCAACGGTCTCTTCTGAGTCTGTTTTATACCCTGAGAATAAGTGGTAAGGAGTAATTCTCCTTCTTCAATCTTACCTTCAACCTTTGCGGGATGTCCGGAAGTAATAATTTCCATTGAAAAATCTTTCAAGGCATAGTTTGTATCAGTATGGGCATAGAAATTGGTCGTCAATTCAGTAACCTCCTGCATCATAAAAATCTTCATCTGACTTTTATTCTCCACCTCCAGACCAGAGCCAAATTTTGCAATCTTTGTGAAGGAATAACCAATCCGCTGATTCTTTATGAATATTCCCATCCATTCCTCAGAAACCTCTTCAGGCGGTAATTGCTCCCGTTCATTTAAATCGGATTTACTCCCTTTTGGGATATTAGAAATCAAATACCCGGTAAATAATAGAATTATTGTAATAATTAAAACACCCAAAATTTTCTTCATCTTGGCTCCTTATTGGATTATATACGAATAGAGCGTGGTGTCAAGTTTTGTTCTGCCTATTTTTGACAAACTCTGCTCAAACTCAAGAGGAGAATCTATCCTGCACCATTTTTTAAGCCCAAAATTTGAGGCGTCCTTTATCATTATAATAAATAATTTATCTTTACCCTAAATCTTGACGAAGTCAAAAAATTTGTTATAATATCAAATGGAAAAAATTCTTAAAGAAGGTTTGACCTTTGATGATATTTTATTGGTGCCTCAGTATTCTGATATCCTGCCCCGAGAATGTGATACAAGGACAAGATTCTCAAGAAATATTTCTTTAAATATTCCTCTGGTGAGTGCGGCAATGGACACCGTGACCGAGTCGGCAATGGCAATTGCCCTTGCCCAGGAAGGAGGAATTGGCGTAATCCATAAGAATCTGGGAATTGAAGAACAGCAGGGTGAGGTGAGGAAGGTGAAGCGCGCAGAGAGTGGGATGATAATAGATCCGATCACTATTACCAAAGATATGACAATCAGAACCGCCAAGGAATTAATGGAGAAAAATGGCATTTCCGGAGTTGTAGTTGTGGATAATGAAAAGAGATTGCTCGGTTTGCTCACCAACCGTGATATCATCTTTGAGCAAAATTTGAATAAAAGGGTAAGTGAGGTAATGAGCCATTCCAATTTAATCACGGCTCCCGAAGGAACCACCCTTGAACAGGCAAAGAGAATCTTGAAGAAACACAAGATAGAAAAACTCCCCATAATTGATAAATCCGGGAGACTGAAAGGACTTATCACCATAAAGGATATAATAAAAAAGATGGAACATCCCAATGCAATATTTGATAAAACAGGAAGACTCAGGTGCGCAGCCGCAGTGGGAATTGAGAAGAAAACACTGGACCGGGTCTGGGCACTTGTTGATGCTGAGGTTGACGCAATTGTCATTGATGTTGCCCATGCCCATTCAAAGAGCGTGATTGAAATGATAAAAGAGATAAAGAGGAGATTCCCTGAATTGGAACTTGTTGCCGGAAATATCGGGACTGCTGAAGCAGCACGGGCACTATTAAAACTAAATGTTGATGCAATAAAGGTAGGAATAGGACCCGGTTCCATCTGCACAACCAGGGTAATTGCCGGTGTTGGTGTTCCCCAGGTCACTGCAATCTTAGATTGTGCGCGGGCTCTGCGGGGCACAAAAATTCCTTTGATCGCCGATGGTGGAATAAGATATTCTGGCGACATTGTAAAGGCACTTGCCTGTGGGGCATCGGCAGTGATGATTGGAAACCTCTTTGCCGGAACTGAAGAGAGCCCGGGTGAGACAATTCTTCTTGAGGGAAGAAGGTATAAGGAATATCGGGCAATGGGCTCGCTCTCTGCGATGAGGCGTGGTTCTGCAGACCGTTATTTTCAGGAAGCGACAAAGAAATTGGTGCCTGAGGGTGTGGAGGGCAGGGTTCCTTATCGTGGACTGGTAAAGGATGTAATATTTCAACTCGTTGGCGGCCTGAAATCAGGAATGGGATACTGCGGGGCAAAGGATATAAAAACCCTCCAGAAGAAGGCAAGATTTATCAAGATAAGTCCGGCCGGACTCAGGGAAAGCCATCCCCATGATATTACAATCACCAAAGAGGCACCCAATTATGAAATCAGAGGATTTTGACCCTCCCTTCACAAAGATTGCCCCCTATTATGACCGACTGATGTCCTTTGTCAATTATCCATCCTGGGTTTCTTATATTGAAAGAATTATTTTGCTAAACGGAATAAAGGCACGGGAAATTTTAGACATTGCCTGTGGGACCGGCACCTGCCTTGAGTTATGGTTTAAAAGGGGTTATCGGGTAATTGGTCTTGATAAATCCCGGGAGATGCTACAGGTCTGTGCAAAAAAATTCCCGTCCTGGGCAATTGATGATGGCACGGTTCAATTCATTTGTGGAGACTTGAGAGACTTCTCATTACCTGAATCTGTTCCAGTTGTCACCTGCCTTTATGACAGTCTGAACTATCTTCTCACTGAAGATGAACTCTTATCCTGTTTTAAATCGGTCTTCAATAATCTATCCTCACCAGGACTATTTATCTTTGATATGAATACAATCCATTCCCTTAAAGATGAGTGGGGAAATCAGACATTTGAAAGGCACGATGGACCGATTCATTCAATCTGGGAAAATAGTTATGACCCGGTGACCAGAATCTCCACCTTGAGAATCACCCTGAATGTAAGGGATGGAAAGGAGAATAGAATCTTTAAGGAGTTGCACCGGGAAAGGGCATATCCGCTTGAGGTAATAAAAAATCTGCTCGCCATTGCCGGGTATCAGTCTACCCTCTATCGCCATTTATCCTTTCAACCAGCAAGTGAATTGGATATTAGAATTATGGGGGTATCAAGAAAAGTATGATGATTGCCGATTTACACATTCATTCAAGATTTTCCCGGGCAACATCTCAGGAGATGACAATTCCCAAAATTGCCGAGTATGCAAAATTAAAGGGAATAAAACTTGTCGGCACCGGTGACTTCACCCATCCCCTCTGGTTAAAGGAATTGAAGGCGAATCTTAAATTTGTTAATGGTCTTTATGAATATTCGGATATAAAATTTATTCTTTCGGTTGAAGTAAATAATATTTACACAAAAAATGGCCGTTTGAGGAGAATCCATAATATTATCTTTGCCCCGGATTTTGAAACGGCAGAAAAGATAAATCGGTATCTTTCTAAATTTGGTAATCTTGAAGTTGATGGAAGACCGACCCTTTCAGTTCCTGCAGAAGAGATGCTGGCCGGTTTGCTTGATATCTCACCCGATATCTTTCTCATACCCTCCCATATCTGGACGCCCTGGTTTTCACTCTTTGGCGCCAATTCAGGCTTTGACTCTATTGAGGAGTGTTTTGGCAATTTAACCGAAAAGGTCTTTTCCCTGGAAACCGGACTATCTTCAGACCCCAAAATGAACTGGCGACTCTCTGCCCTTGATAGATTTACCCTGGTCTCAAACTCTGATGCCCATTCTCCAAATCGCCTGGGAAGAGAGGCAAATGTCTTCAGCGAAGAACTTGACTACTTTGCCTTGCGCGATGTTTTGAAGAATAAAGACCGTGGTAAATTTCTTTATACAATTGAATTCTATCCTGAAGAAGGGAAATACCATTTTGATGGACACCGGAAATGCGGCGTCCGACTATCGCCAAAAGAGGCAAGAATGAATAATAACCTCTGCCCGGTCTGCTTTAAAAATATCACCATCGGTGTAATGCACCGGGTTGAACTTCTTGCGGACAGGGAAGAAGGCTTCGTGCCCTCAGATGCCATTCCCTTTAAGAATCTAATCCCCTTAGAAGAAATCATTGCTGATGTTTTAGGTATCGGTCGGGACACTGCCGGGGTCAAGAATGAATATCTCAAACTCTGTCGCCAATTCGGCAGTGAGTTTGAAATTCTGCTCAACACGCCAATTCAGGAACTTAAAAATGCAACTGACGAAAGGATTGCCATAGGGATTGAACGAATGCGTCGCGGTGATATACTCATAAATCCTGGTTATGATGGAGAATTCGGGACCATAAAAATCTTTAAAGAAAAAGAGGCAACCCAGCCGCAACTGGGACTATTTTAAAGTATCGGAATTTCAATAATTCCAATACCTTGGATTCAAACGGATAAAGGCAGATTAAAAAAAGATAAAATTCCCCTTCACCCCTACCCTCTCCCCGTTTTAACGGGGAGAGGATAAAGGTGAGGGGCGGGGTTTCAGGGGCAAAACCCCTGATGATGTTCAAATATTAGAATTTATATAATTCATCTAATGTCACACGATTCTTTTTGCTATCCCCATACTTTTGAGAAATACAAAAAGGTAAGTTTTCCCAAAAGATGGAGTAGCGAAACTTGCCTGCCCCGTTAGATAATTTTACTCGGTAAGTTAATCGTGGATCTAATTAGGGGCATATCTAACGGGGTAAACACCAAAGAATGCCGACCAGGGTCTGCTACTTTAAAAAATAAAGATAATTGGGGAAAAATTAAACCTTTGTCATAATACTACACAAAACTCGGATGAAAAAATGTTTTTACCAGTTGGTGAGAAATTTTACAAATAAAAGTGCCGATAAGCAGTTTCTCAAAACCCGGCATGCAACCGGATTTTCTTCTTTAAGACTGTGCCACAGATAACCCATACCAAGCATTACGACAATCAGCGCATTTGCAAGAACGATACTCAACTCGGTATTTAAGTTTTCTTTCCAGTAATGGATAAATCCCTTATTGAGTGCAGACCCATAAACAATTATTAAATGGACAAAATAGATTAAGAGCGATTCCTGACCGATCACAACAAAGAACGAAACAATTCTGTTTTTTACCCTTTCAAAAGTGAGAAATAAACTCATAAAGAGGATTAGTGAACCGGTTCGGAAAAGAAAGAGAGAAAAATTTGAATTCTTAATAAAGAACGAAGCAGAGAAGAAGACCAATCCGATTACAAAAATTGCCCGATTTATATTTTTAATTCCAGTTCTTTTTTGCAACTCATAAAATTCAAGGCCAAAAAAGAATCCCAAAAGGAGATAGGCAGAAAATGGGAATAATGGAAAGTTAGAGCCGAAATTGGGTGTTAAAAGTTGAGTGAAAAAATTTGGTGATGATACCCAGTTGTTTACTTGGGGTGTAAAATAGAGGACTGAAAGGAGTCCCGTAATGGTAAAAAAAATAATCAATCTTCTATCGCGAATAAAGGTCAGGAAGATTTGTAGTATGATTACACTCCAGCCAATTGTCTGAAGAATGTCACACTGGAAGAATTGTATAATTTCCTGTCGACTACTCTGGGTTAAAAGTTGATAAAGGGAGAACCTGGGGAGGTGCAGAAAATAACCAATTACAAGAATTGGGAAGATTTTCATCATTCTGTATAAAAGGACCTTTAGTGGATTTGCCTCTCTTTTTCGGGAGATTGAAAAGGCAAGTCCACAACCACTGGCAATAAGGAAGGCGGGTGCGGTAAGACCCCTTAAGATATGGAGGAATTGATAAAAGGCGGTCTCTTTTGCCTCAGGGACAAGCACTGCACTTATCGTGTGTCCCTGAATCATCATTATCACCGCATAACCTTTCAGAAGGTCAAGAAACTTGAATCTTTCAGCCAAATATTCAACTATACTCTGATGGTGATTCTTCACCTTTTAAGACCGATAAGACACCGCGGGCAAGTGCCTCCATCTCCCCTTCACCGGGATAGACATAAAACCTTGGACACAAAAATTTTATCCAGGATTTTAAGAGATAAACAAACTTTTTTGAGTATGCAATCCCGCCGGTAATGATTATCGCATCAATCTTTCCCTTCAAAACCACCGCATATGCGCCAATCTCTTTAGCAACCTGATAGACAAGGGCATTATAGACGAGTTCCGCATATTGGTCGCCCTGGGAAATTCTTTCTTCAACTTTCTTAATATCATCAGTTCCTAAATATGATAATAATCCACCTTCCCTGAGCAATTTCTTTTTTACCTCTATTTCTTTATATTTCCCACTGAAACACATTTCCACAAGCGGAATGGTGGGCAATGAGCCTGTCCGCTGGGGTGAAAAAGGACCATCCTCATTGGCATTTGAAGAATCCACCTGCCTTCCCTTCAGGTGTGCTGCCACAGTTATTCCGGTTCCGAGATGGACAATTATAAAATTGCACTTATCATAAGGTTTTTTTATTCTTTTTGCGGTCTTCTTTGCAACCATCCTTACATTCAAGGCATGACTCAGCGCCTTTCTTGGTATTTCCTTTAATCCGGAAAATCTGGATAATTCCCAGAATTCGTCAACCGAGACCGGGTCAACAAAATATGCCTTAATCCCCAGGCTATCCGCAATCTCTTTGGCAATCATTGCTCCCAAAAGGGATGGATGTTCTGATTGATAGTTTCCGGTTTTGATATCTTCAATCAGTCTTTCATTGACAAAATAGGTTCCGCTTTTAAGGGGCTTAAAAGGACCACCCCTTCCCACTACTGCACTCAGGGTATTTATGTCAAATTTTTTATTCTTTAAAAAATCAATTACCTGCTCCTTGCGCCATTGATACTGGTCAATTATCCTGGGAAATTGGCTCAATTCTTCAGGGGTGTGCCGAATATTTTCTTCAAGGATTGGCCTGGTATTTTTATACACTGCAATCCTTGTTGAACCAGCACCCGGGTTGATGACAAGAATATTATATTCCATAACCAATTATATCTAAATTTTCCTCCCTGTCAATTTTGATTACACCATCCCTTGACAAGTGAAAAAAAATGATTATAATTTATAATAGACTTAAGTGTTAAGAAAGGGGGTGATGGAATGAAAAAAAACAAAATACCTAAATGCCTGAAATCCTAAATAAATGAAATCCGACTCCGCGGTTCTTCCGCGGTCTCGGCGCAAATAAAAGGGAGGAAATATGAAGAAACTATTATTACTGGTGCCAGTCTTATGTCTGGCACTTACAAACTGGATTGAACTGGATAAAAACTTGCTTGACCAGGTGAATAAAAATGTTGTTGGGCCATTGGTCGTCCCTGATAACGCACCAAAATATGTCCCGGATGAGGTGATTGTCAGATTTAAGGATGGTGTCTCTCCAAAAAGGATAGATGAGATTCTTAATCCCAGGGGTTATTATATAAAAAAGGTCCATGAACACCCAGTTGTGAAATTTGCGGTTCTAAAGGTCCCCCCAAATACAGTCCTTGAGGCAATAGATTATCTAAAAGGGCTGCCTGAAGTTGAATATGCCGAGCCGAATTATATCTATTATGCCCAGGTCTGGCACTGGATGAAGAATACCGACCTCTTTCTTGATTGTCCACCTGACTTCCTGTGGCAACCCTATTGTGCGGAGCACTGGCTACCTAATTATACATTTCTAACCAAGGCATGGCGCCTGACCAAAGGAAGTAATTCGGTAATTCTTTCTATAATTGACACGGGTTGTGCCTATGAAACCATTGCAATTCCAAGCGGAGAGAGGCAAGGTATTGTTCAGGGAACTAACTATGAGAAAGCGCAGGATTTGAATAATATCAATTTCGTAATCGTTTCCGGTGCGGATATTGTCTATGGTGACGACCATCCCAATGATGGTATGTGCCATGGCACCCACTGCACCTCAATCGCGGCACAGAGTGCAAATCTCTATGCATATTCTGCCCACCATGGAAAATTGGCTGGTGGGACTGTCGGTGTTGCACCTCTAATAAGGATTATGCCAATCAGAGTTATGGGACCTGATGGCTTAGGGACTCTTGATAATATTGCAGCAGGTATCACAAAGGCGGCAGATAATGGAGCCCATGTGCTTAGTTTGAGTCTGGGCGGACCTGGGTCTACTACCCTTGAGAATGCGTGTAATTATGCATATAATACCAAGGGTTGTCTAATCTTTGCCGCCTCCGGGAATAATGGTGCTGATAGCATTTTCTATCCTGCGCGCTACAGTTCAGTCATCGCAGTTGGTGCCGTGGACTTTGGAAAGAATAAGACCGATTATTCTAATTATGGTCCAGAGCAGGAATTGATGGCACCAGGTGGTGAGGATGAAGATCTCAATGCTGATGGCTTTAGTGATGTAATATGGCGAATAGCATTTAAATATACGACCGATGTCTGGGGAAATATCAATGCCACTTACCCGGAAAGCATCGCCATATATGGAATGGCAGGGACCTCAATGGCCTGTCCTGCTGCGGCAGCAGGTGGTGCGATGGTAAAATCAATTTCCCCAAATCTTACCAATGTCCAGATAAGAAATATCCTTGATTCAACCGCAACCGATTTGGGCACACCGGGTCGGGACCAAACCTTTGGTTTTGGTCTTATCAATTACTGGAAGGCATGCTCAACCGCTGCGGCAAGGTCAAATAACCCCCTTGTAATCATTGATTCAATCTTCACCCTTGGCAAATATGGTGATTTCGTCTGGAATAATAATGATACAGTCCAGATGACTGTCCGGGTAAGAAACTGTGGTAAGGGCGGTTCAGCAATAAATGCGACGATTACCACATCAGCCTCCTTTGTTTCAATAATTGACAATTCTTCAAACTATGGAACAATGGCACACTGGGCAAGAAGCACTGGAGATATCTATAAATTTGCAGTAAATGGGGCTGATACCTTAAGGGGCAAACCAATCTTCTTCCAGATTACATTCAACTGTCTTCCCTGGAGTGACATTGATACATTTGTCGTATATGTCGGCAGACCTCAAATAATGCTCATTGAAGACGATTACCATTCTGGCCCGGTGAATGTTGATGGAAATTCCAATTATCGTCTGAGAAATCACTGGTATTCTTATCGGGCAGACCTAAATCAATATTGTTTTACAACTTATCCTGACTCTAATTATCATTATGCGGTCTGGGATGTCTGGAAACAGGGGACACCAACATATTCAAACGGTCTCTGCCGAAATGATGAATTGAAGGGTTATGATGCGGCAATCTGGTTCTTTGGCTCAGATTATATAAGTTGTTTCAACAGTGCGGTTCCGGATAGCGGAACAGCAATGAGTTTTATGAATAATGGAGGCGACCTATTCCTTGCTGGTATGGACTTCCTTGATGCAGTGTATTACTATCCAAGTGGTGGAGCAGATCCTTATAACTTCCCGACCAGTGCATTTGCCTATAATTATCTGAGATTGAGCCAGGTTGACTACGATGTTCGGACTGGCGCACCAGATACTGCAATTGGCATTTATGCTGGACCACCAAAGACCGATGACCTGCGATACCATGTGGCATATAGAGGTTATCCTTCTGGAAGCGATAGTGGTTGGCCAAATGTCTGGGATGATAAGATTACAAATCGGACTGGTACTAACGGCGGTTTTGGCCTTTTCAATGGTCTTAATAATAATCTTGCGGTAAAGGGTTATGAGGGGACATATAAACTTGCCTTCTTTGAACAGTGCTATGAAAACTATATTGGTAATCGTGCTGAACTGATGAAACGTATCCTTGACTGGTTTGACCTTACAGCAATGCCGCAGGTAAGGATTGAAGAAAGTGTTAATGGAGCTATAATAAGACCGCCAATTATTGCCTACCAGAATCCCATCCCAAAGGGGAAGATTGCATTCACTCTCTCCCTTTCTGAACCGACGATGCTTGATGTAAAGGTATACGATGTTACCGGCTCTCTGGTTAAAACTTTAGGACCAAGCCATTATGAGAAAGGTGAGCATAGAATAATAATTCCCGACTCCCAAAAGAGACTTTCAAGCGGCATCTATTTCCTCTTGCTTGAAACAGATAAACAAAAGGTAATCCGCAAACTCATTCTTTACTGATGGATGAAACAGGGGGTGGAACTTTCCACCCCCTCTTTTTTTAGAATGCCTATCTTAATGATTAAATTCCCTTATGCCGAAAATTCAGGTAAATTTTATGATAAAAAAGATAACAAATCTGCTTAAAAAAATTGAAGAGGACAAAAATCCTCTCTTTTATTCCTTCATCCTTCTGGCGGTCTGGATATTTTTAAGGGCATTTTTGGAAGGGGTATTTGAAATAAATAAGACAATCGGCTTTGGAGCATTCTCTTACCAAAAATTTGTCTTCTATTTTTTACACTTTCCTTTTTTCTATATTGTCCTCTTTTTTCTGCTTCTCATTTTAACGTCATTGGTTTGTGATATTAACATTAGATATCCAACCAGAGTCTTCGCTATAGGTTTTTTATTGATCATATTTGTTCCGATTGTAGATATCCTTTTATCAGGAGGAACCGGCTATCACATTCATTATCCTGACAATGTATTCAACCTTTTCATTAATGCCCTTCTACCAAAAGACACACCGGATTTCTCCTGGGGACAGAAGTTCGTTCTCTTTTTTTCGTGTCTTGGTATTGGTGGTTATGGTTTTATCAAGACAAAATGCCTTTATAAATCTCTATTGCTTTTTGTTCTTACCTACCTTGCCGTGATATTTATTGGTGGCTTTCCAAGTTTACTTGTAAATATTGTGACTGGCAAATCTGTTGGTGATTATTTATTACAGGGCGGATTCCTTCTCACCGATACCCAGAAATATGCGATTACATTTCTTTTTTTGTTTTTACCGATTCTCTTTCTCTATTCATTACTGTATGATTTCAAACAGACAATTACTTTTTTGAAGTCATTTCGCTGGGAGAGAGATTTTTATTATGCCGGACTTTGTCTATTCGGTTTTTTAATCGGCTATAAATTATTTGGTGATTCTTTTCCCAATATTTTTAAGAACATCTATGATTATATAGCGATTTTGGGTTTAACAATGATTGGTTTTCTCTCTTTTCAGGGACAGGCAGTAATTAATGATTTCTTTGACAAACCAGCAGATAGTATAACAAAGAAGCGAAATCCCCTTATTCAGAAAAATGGTATTTCAGAAAAATTTTATCTTGTATGGGGTGTGATACTGATTATTTACTCTTTACTCTTTGCACTGTGCCTAAATTTTTCAGCCTTTATCCTCACATTCTCTTTTCATCTGGTCGCCTACCTCTATTCAGTCCCGCCGCTCAGGTTAAAGAGGTTGCCATTTATCTCCACATTCATTATTGCCCTTGCTTCTTTATTATGCTCAATTATGGGGTTTACTTTGTTTTGTGGTGAAGGTGCCTTTTCAGCCTTTCCACCCCGATTGATGACTGCCCTTTTGATAAGTTTAACCCTGGGGTTCACTGCAAAGGATATCCAGGATATTGATGGTGACAGGATTCAAGGGGTCTTTTCTATACCAATTTTATTAGGAAAAGAAATCACCGCAATTTTGGTTGCCCTTTCCTTTTTTTCCTTTCCCATAATTTTTGATTCAATAATCCTTTACATCGTTGCCGCTATTTTTTCGTTATTTTTGTTAATCTATGTGATTGTACTCAAAAAGGCAAGCGAAAGGGTCTTTTTTCTAATTCTTTATATATTGGGCATCATTCTTGCGCTATTATTTATAAAAGAACCCCAAAAATTAAAATTGAGTTTTGATATCCCAAAGAGTATCTCAACGATATTCTCGGAGGGTAAAGAGAATTTAAGACAGGGCAAATTTGAACCGGGAATTGCCCTGATGGATACGGTTATTAGCAAAGACAGATTCTTTGAGGATGCCTATTATCTATTGGCACTTGCCCAAATAAGGATTGGTAATTACACCGGGGCACAACAAACAATTGACAGAGCAATGAAACTCGGTATCAATCCAAAGCGATTTATTTATTTAACCGGGTTTAACTACTTTAATAAAAGAGAAGATGAAAATGGATTTATTTTCATAAAGAGGGCGATTTCAATGGGGCATAAAGACGATGGGATATGGTTCCATTTTGGTCTAATGCTTCTTAAAAGGGGAGAATTTAGCAATGCGCTAAAATTCCTAAAAATGTATACTATCCAGGCACCCGAGGATAAAGAGGGCTGGCTATTGTTAAATAAAGCAAAACGGTGTCTATTTTCTGGTCATTGAACATAATGAGAAAAGAATCAATGCGAAGGTGGTTCTGACAAAATAACTGCGCCCCTAAATAATTTAGTAAGTTTTTCCTTAAAATTGACAATTTCAGAAATTTCAATAGAATATAAGCACAAAATGGTCAATGAAACTTTTCAGAACTTTTTGCGTAATAATTATTAAAGGGTTAAGAGGTAAGTTTTTCCCGAAAGATGGAGTAGCGAAACTTGCCTACCCCGTTAGATAATTTTACTCGGTAAGTTAATCGTGGATCTAATTAGGGGCATATCTAACGGGGTAAACACCAAAGAACGCAGACCAGGGTCTGCTACTCCGAAAAACAATAAAGATAATTGGGGAGAAACTAAACCGTTACGGATAAAAAACAGATTAAAACCGAAAAATTCCCCCTCATCCCTTCCCTCTCCCCGCCAATCTTTGTGGCGGGGAGAGGATATTGGGAACCCTCACCTTAATCCTCTCCCTTAAAAAGGGAGAGGGAAGGGTGAGGGTTAAGGGGTTTCAGGGGAAGAATTCCCCTGATGTATGTTCAAGTATTGGAATTTCAATAATTCCAATACCCTGGATTCAAACGGATAAAGGCAGATTAAAAACAGAGTAAGAGGTAAGTTTTTCCCCAAAATGTGGGTAAACTTCATTCCCTTACGATTAAATTACTAATTGGGTATAGAAGCGAATATCAGATTATCAGAAAATCAGGAAGAAGGATATCAGAAGAACAGAATATCGGGCTTTATAACTAATATTCTCCCTGATATTCTCTACCTGATAATCTGATTCTCTGATTTCCTAATTATATCCTTGCCGAGGCCCAATATAGTGCGGTAGTGGTTAATGGAAAAGATGATTTTTAGAAAAAACTAAACTTTTACCTTGAAGATGTTCACATCAAAGGGAGGTATGATGAAATTGCTCTTATCTTTTTTGTGTGCATCAATCTTTATTATCAACTGCACCACCGGAATAAAATATTGGTCAGCAATTGAGCAGATTGGTGCAGAGGAGTATGAGGGTGCAAATGCCCTGATTGTCTTTGATTCAACCGAGATTAGTTTAGAAAGGGACGGCACTGGTTCAGCAACAACCCACAGATTGATAAAGGTCTTTAATGGTCTGGGTAGAAAAAAATATGGTGAGGCAACCTTCTCTTATATCACCCTTTATGACACCGTCGTCGTTCAGGGTGCCTGGGTCATAAAACCGGATAAAAGGGTTATAAAGGTTCCCCAAAATGCCATCACTGATATGCCGATGCCTGCCTGGGAGGGTTCAAAGTTTTATATCCCGAATTTGAGATTGGTCAAAATTACCTTCCCGGAACTTGAAGATGGCGGGGCTGTTGCATATAAGGTAAAAACGATTACCCATAATGCACCCTTTGATTCTACATTTGACTACTGGGAGTTGTTTGAGTCTACAGAGCCAATAAAGAAAAAGGTCTTAAGGATTTCCCTTCCCCCGGCAATGCCCCTCAGGTATAAAACTGTAAATGGCGATGTTGAGCATAGTGATACTACAATTAAAGACAGGGTAATCCATACCTGGCAAAAAAGCAATATCCCGAGGGTTGTTTCAGAACCGGCTATGCCACCTCTTGAGAATGTTTTGACAAAACTCCTCATTACCTGCACAAACTCCTGGCAGGACTATTCCCGATGGTATTACAAAATTTGTGAACCAAAACTCGCACCGGATTCTGAGATTATAAACAAGGTCAGGGAATTGGTAGTCCCGGCGAAATCTCACAACGACACAATTCGTGCCCTTTATGAATTCGTCTGCAAGGAGATTAGATATGTGGAGACCGAACTGATTGGAAAGAAGGGTGGCTATGAGCCCGCATCCGCAGGTTTTACATTCAAAAATAAATACGGTGTCTGCCGTGATAAGGCGGCGCTTCTGGTGAGTCTGTTGCGGACTGCAGGCATAAAAGAATCCTATATGGTTTTGACAAATCCAATGCTATTGAAGATGGACCCCGCACTACCGGTCTCTTCAGAATTTAACCACGCAATAGTGGCAATAAGAACCGACACCGGTTATCTATATCTTGACCCAACCGCAGAAAACTCGGTTCGCTATCTTGTCCCTTATGAAGAGGATAAACCGGTCCTGGTCTGCACAAGAGACGGCGAAGATATTGCCCGGACACCAGTGGCACCAATTGATTCAAACTTGAGTCAGGTAATTTCTGAATCAGAATTGGATGAAGCGGGAACACTAAAAGGAAAAACGGTGATAATAGCAACTGGGGCTACGGATTATCAATTGCGGAATATCCTTCAGATGTTTCCCAGGGAAAGAATTGAAGAACTCTTTCTGAGTTCAATCAAGGCCGAGCATCCCAGGGCAAAGATGGACTCAATAAAATACTCTGACCCCAGGAATTTTTCTCAACCCATAGAACTTTCTCTATTTTTTACCATTCCTGATTATGTATTGAAGATAAACAAGGAATGGCATCTTTCATCAGGTTCTATGTCCTCTTTGGGCAGTCAATCCGGACTATGGAATATTTCGGAACGGAACTTCCCAATCTATCTCTGGGCAAGAGCCGGTTCAAGTTCAAGGTCAATTTTAAAATTCCCCAGGGGTTTGAAAATAAAATCCCTGCCTGAAGACAAATCTTATGAAGATAACCTGATTTCTTTTCACACCAAACACCGGGTAGATAAAAAAGAAAAAAATATAATCATCAGCGAAACTCTCTTTGCCTTCAAGGAGGCACTGATTGAAAAAGAAGATTATGCTGGTTTTCGTGAGAATATGAAGAAGATTGAAGAAACAAAACTACAGGAAATCATCCTTGAGGAAAGATAAGGAGGAAAAATGCTGATAATCTTCCTTCTCATCCTGCAATACAATTTCAATCCCCAGGACTACCCCGATGCCTCTGGTTTGATTGTCCGGGAATGTATATCTCAGTATTACGACCTTGATTACAAATTCTATCAGGAGTATGAATATATTGTTCATATATTTAATATTCGGGGCAGAGAGAGGTATGGGGATATGTTTGAAAAGTATAACAGAGAAAAACAGACCCTTGAATTGTTAAAGGCACAGACGATAACTGCGGATGGTAAGGGCATAAAGCCCGATGAGAAGGCAATCTCTGATTTGGGCACGGTTGAAGGATTTCTGGCTTCCGCATATAAGGATTTGAGAACCCGGACTGTTTCATATTCTAATGTTGAACCCGGCGCAACCTTAGAATACAAGTCAGTAAAGAAATCAAAAGAATCCGATGACCGACACATCTCAGGGATAGTGGTCTTTAAGAGATACGACCCGATCTTACACAAATCATTTAAATTGAAAGTTCCCAAACATTCAGGACTCAAGGATACAGTTTTGGGCGATATAAAAAGGTCCTTTAGAGAGGAAGGTGATTATCTATTCTATGAGTGGTCTGCAGATTCAGTGCCCCGTCTGAAGGAAGAACGTTTCTCAATACCCAGGGAACAATTCTGTCCCCGGGTTTTATTCTCAAATTATAAAGACTGGAAAGAGGTTGGTGAGATTCTTTATAAGAATTTCAAGAAGGCGATAGTTATTACAAAGGAGATAAAAGAAAGGGCAAATTCATTTCCGGGCAATAATCAAGAAATCACTGAACAGGTCTATGACTATATCTGCAAAAACTGGCGTGATATTCCGATTGGCATCTGGGAGGCAGGATTTAAACCAATGGGTTCCGATGAGGTCTATAAGAATCGTTATGGAAATCAACTGGATAAATGCTGCGTTTTGATTGCACTCTTAAAGGCAAGGGGAATTGAATCCTATCCAGCATTTGTATCCCTTTCTGATGTGTCCTTATCTTTGCCTATGCCTGACCATTTCTATTCCGTGGTTGTTGCAATCCCAAAAGAAGAAGGATTCATATTCCTTGACCCGCGAATGCCGGAAAGGGAGACACAGTCTTTAGATGTCTCCGGTATTCTTGGTGAATTTAATTATGGCTTCCCTCTGCTCTCGGATATTGTAGGAAGGTTCGCATTCATTGTCAAACCTGATACACAAATTTTTTCGCCCTTACCCGAATACAAAACACCGATTGCAATAATAGAAATGAATTGTGAACTGAACGAGGATGGTTCATTAAGGGGTAATATTAAGGCAAATCTAAAAGGTTTGTCGGCAATTATGGCACGGGCATCTTTAAGACACAAAAAGGAAAAAGAACTAAATATAGGTCTTGAATCATTATTGGGTTCTATCAAGACCAAAACCGAGTTAAAGGGTTTCCAGATAACCGGACTTGACGAACCAAGGAAGGAAGTTGAGATGGAAATTGAATTTCTTACCCCGGACTATCTGATAAAGCAGGGAAAGAATTTACGATTTTATATTCCCCTTTCTGATTTCCTCTTCTTTGAGATTGAAAAATTCTTCGGTTTCAATGAGCGGACGAATCCATTCACTGTGGTAAATTCCCGTGAGGCGGTTCTCAAAATCAATCTGAAGTATCCTGAAGATTATGAGGTTTATTACCATCCTAAGGATATATCAGTTGAAAACACCCTTGGTTCCGCAACAAACTCTTTCGCCGTGGATTCTCATACCATCAAAATCACAAGAAGATTTGCCTTTAAGAAATCGGATTATTCAGCGATTGAATATCCATTGCTTAAATCTATCTATGATGCCTGTAATTCAAACGAGCAAAAATATCTAATATTTTCCAAAGGCAAGAGGTAAGTTTTTCCCCAATGGAGGTTAACTTTCTTCTCTTAAGATTAAATAACCAATGGACATAGCGACGGGTATATTGACTTTCCTGGACCTTTTTATTAAAATTTTATCCGAAAATGGCGGAAGAAAAATTTCTTACTGATTTTGAAAATTCTTTGCTCGCCCGTGGTCAGGAGTTGAACACCATCCATTCCTATCTTTACGATTTGAAGCAACTCTACCTTTTTCTTAAAGAAAGAAATAAAACCTTTAATAGCGCGGCAAAAGATGATTTAAAGGATTTTATTCAGAAACTTTTTGACCTCAAACTGAGCCCGACCTCAATCAACCGTAAAATTTCATCAATGCGTGCCTTTTATACATTCCTCGATCAGAATGGTGAGATTGCTACCAATCCAACTACAGAATTGGAATTCTTGAAGGCGGGCCGAAAATTGCCCAATATCCTTACCATTGATGAGGTAACAAGAATTATTGAATCGGCAGATAAAAAAACCCCATTGGGGTTGCGGGACCGGGTCTGCCTTGAGTTACTTTATGGGGCAGGATTGAGAATTTCCGAATTATTGAATTTGAAATTGAGTGATATACGAATTGACGAGGGATTGATAAGTGTAATCGGCAAAGGGCATAAAGAACGTCTGGTGCCCTTTGGTAAAAAGGCACTTAATGCAATTGAGGAATATCTCAAAGATGGAAGACCCAAAATTTTGAAAAAAAAGACATCCCAATTGCTTATTCTTAACACCCAGGGAAGAAAACTTTCGCGGATGGGTTTTTTAAAAATTTTAAGGACTTACCGAATTAAATCGGGTGTAAATAAAAGGGTTACACCCCATACATTCCGCCATTCCTTTGCCACCCACCTTCTGGAAGCCGGTGCGGACTTAAGGGTGGTGCAGGAATTACTGGGGCACTCAGATATCTCCACAACCCAGATTTACACCCACATTGACCGGGAATACCTGAAGGAAATCCACCGGCAGTTTCACCCGCGTGAACAGGAAGATTGAATTAAACGCCCCCTTGACTCTTGTAATAAAATTGATATACTCGCTTGAAAGGAGGCATAATGAAACGCATCAGCATATTATTCGCACTAATTATCTGCACCCTCGGTGCGGTTGAACTCCAGGGGCGTATCGGTATGGGATTGGGTTTTGCCCCTGATGGTGTTGAATACTTTATGGGCGAACCCATTGCCCTTCCCATTGTGGATATTGGAGTCACGAAATACGGGCTCTCGCCATCAATGGCGATAGAACCGATTGTTCAGTTTACAATGATCAGCGTTGGTGATGGGGGCTCTGTCACGAGCACAAAGATAAAATTCTTCGGGCTTTTTGACTTTCTCCTGAAGGGTCATAAGAAGACAAATATCTATGGAAAGGCGGGATTGGGTCTGGGTATGTCCTCTACCGGCGTTACAGATCAGGAGACCGAAATCTCTTTTGAACTTCCTTTTGGGTTCGGTCTTGAGCACTTCTGTAGCGAACACTTTTCAATAAATCTCTGTGCAATGAGTGGATTAAAATATGTCTCAAATCCGGCCAATGAAGAAGGTTCCTATCTCGCCCTCAAACTTGGCAATGACAAACCTTTTGCCTTTTACCTTCTCTGGTATTATTAATGTAGGACATCAGGATATCAGAAAACAGGGAGAAGGATATCAGATACTCAGCATATCAGATGAAAAATTACCGAGATTCTGATATCCACTCCCTGATATCCCGATAACCCGGATGCCTGATTACAAATACATAGACCATACGGCAGACCTTGGTATTGAGGTGAAGGGGAAAAGTTTAGAACAACTCTTTATCAACACCGCAAGGGCAATATTTGAAACTCAGATTAAAGGGAAGATTTTAAATAAAGCGAAACTGTCTTTTGAAATTAAGAGTATCTCATTGGAGGAATTGCTTATTGAGTGGTGCCGGGAATTGCTATATTACTTTTCAGTAAGGAGATTTATTCCCAAGCATTACCAGATTGAGATAACCGAGAATTTTGAACTCAGGGCATTATTAAAAGGTGACCGATTTGACAAAAAAAGGCATCAGATAAAACTGGAGGTAAAAAATCCGACCTATCACAATTTGAGTGTAAAAAAGTTGAACGACTATTATACTGCAACATTGGTCTTTGATGTCTAACCAAAAGTTAAAAAAGGTCATTGTCCATCGTCAACATCCAGGACATCCCTGGATTTTCTCCAATGAGATTATTAAGGCGGAGGAGGGTATAGACCCCGGGGATGTAGTAAAAGTTGAAGAAGGGAAGAAAACAATCGGTTCTGGTTTTTACAATCCACATTCCCTTATTGCAATCAGGTTATTTTCAACTACGGAACAGAATTTTAATGAGAAATTTTTAAGTGAAAGATTAAAAAATGCATTTATTTCAAGAACCGGAATGGGTAGTAGTTTCAGGCTTGTGCACAGTGAGAGCGATGGTCTGCCCGGACTCGTCATTGATAAATACAATGATTTATATGTCATTCAGATAAATTCACTGGGGATGGAAAAGAACAAAGACCTTCTCTTTCGAGTCTTGATTGACGAATATAAACCAGCCGGTATTTATGAGAAGTCCGAAGAGACCCTGCGGAAAATTGAAGGATTGGAGATAATAAACAGGGTCGTCTATGGCAAAATTCCCGAACTTGTTGAAATTGAACAGGATGGTTTTAAATTTCTTGTCGATATCATAAATGGCCAGAAGACCGGCTTTTTCTTTGACCAGCGAGAAAATCGTAAGAAGATTTCCCGGTTTGCCTGGGGCGAAATCCTTGACTGTTTTTGCTACACAGGTGGTTTTTCAATCTACTCTGCAAAGAAGGGGAATACCAACGGTATTGACATTTCAGAACCGGCAGTTGAACTGGCAAAAAGGAATGCATTATTGAATAATCTCAAGTGTAATTTTTTAGTTGAAGATGTTTTTGTAGCATTGCGTAAATTTTATAATGAAAAAAGAAGTTTTGATACAATAATCCTTGACCCACCTTCATTTACAAAATCAAAAAAGAAAAAATACCAGGCATTAAGGGGATACAAAGAGATAAATCTAATGGCAATGAAGTTATTGAATAAAGTTGGGATCCTCTTCACCTCTTCCTGCTCCTATCACATCTCACACAATGAATTCATCACGATGTTACGGGAGGCGGCGGCGGATGCAAAAAGGGAATTTCTGGTCATTGATACAGGCCGTCAGGCAAATGACCATCCAGTCTTATTAAACTTTCCCGAGGGGAATTATCTAAAATCAGTTATCTTGAAGGCTGTGTGAGACGACTTTCCTATTGACTTTTGCTAAAATATATATATATTATTATTTTAATTAGAAAATAGAAGAAAGGGGGTGATATAAACAAAAAAAACAACTGCGGTTGTTATATAAGTATCCAAAGAGGTATAAAAACAAGGAGGTAAAATGAAGTATGCCTTGTGTGCGTTTGTGGTTTTCTCGTTATCCTTTGGATTGGTATATCAGTCGTTTAGATACCAATCCACCGCGGGTCTATTTGAGGATGATTATGACCTCTTATTTGACCCGGCAAGGATCTGTGAGATTGAAGGCTCAAGACTCTGGACAAGTCTGTCCAACTTTGTCACCGGTAATGAGAATCTCTTCTCCAATGGAAGTGTGCCCTATATCCTTGTTGGTGGCACAACAAACTTTGGCCGATTCTATCCCGGAATGGTCTATGACCATAGTGTGACAAAAACCGCCCTTGAGACCGGACTCTTTGACCCCTATGGAAATCCAATTTATGGGGATGGCAAGTTGACGACCATTGACTGGAACGATAATGACAACAATGGGACCTATGACCAGAGAACAATTGAAACTGAAACCCGTTCCGCTTATGAACAGATAAAAGACAACAATGTATTTATTGGCCTCGGCTACAAACTTGATAACCTGCGCCTTGGACTCGGTTATTCAAGGGTTGATATTAAATCCATCTTCACCGACCCATTGAATAACTTCACCTATAATTATACAGAAGAAGACCTAACCACAAATACCGTTACCCTTATTAATCGCGCAAGGTTTTCCGGAGACGACAATTATGATTATGGCGAGAACGACCTCCTTTTCAGCATCTGGAAGGATATGGGCAGGATGTCCATTGGCTTCCTGGGTGGTTTTGGTTTTATCGGTTATGGCGGAAAGGCAAATATCCTCGGCGATTCCGCAATTTATACCAATCCAGCAGATACCAATACCTTTTATACCCGTGCCAGCATTCTTGATTCTACAGAACAGAAACAGTCAGGCAATGCCATCGCATTAAATCTTCGTGCCTTCTATAATTACAATGAAAATGCTCAGGGAAGATTCTATCTCGGATTTTTTACACAATCTCTGAAATATGGTGACAACGCAATTGACTATTACTACAAAACAAGGGAGAATATCTATTCAGACTTTACCCGGGACACAACAAACACAATCACCTACTATGATGGCTCATCAAGTATAAAGGGAATTCAAATTGGCACAAAACAACTCTTTACAATTTCCGAAAAATTAAAATTGGGTTTTGGTTTGCTCCTTACCACCACCTCAGTATTTGACTCAACCCTTGCTAAGGATACCACAGTTGAAAAGACTGTCTATGATGATAACGATGGCTTCTCTTTTGACCCCGACGACTATGTTCAGACCATCTGGTCAAGTCAGACCTGGATGACCAGGGTTACCGGCAGCGCTAAGGCAATCGCCATTCCGGTCGGTGTTGAGTTCTATCTATTCCAGCCTCTGGTTTTAAGACTCGGTGCCCAGCATACTTATACAATGAATGACTATACTACGGTCACTGAACTTGTTCAGTATGAACCACAGCGGACAAGAACTGTTGATGGCACGGGCACGGTTACTGAAGATTTAACTGACCCGGCTCCGGCGCCCGTCGGTTCTGAAGAAACCGATAAAGAGAATATACCACAGACCGACTACTACTATGGAATTGGCTGGAAGGTAACTGATAACCTCCAGATCGACATAATGGGCTTCAGCGAACTTGTAGACCTTGCAAACTGGAGAATTTCTGCAACATTAAAATTCTAATGGAGGATAAAATGAAGAAGATAATATATCTCACTTTGAGTCTTTTATTGGTCATTGCCTGCCAGAAGGCAGAGAATATCTTATCACCAAACCCTGATTTACCTCAGGGAACCGGGGCAGGTAATCTGCCCTGGGTGACAAGCATTGACCCAGGAAATTATGAAGAGATGGAAGACCAGGATGCATCAAAAGACGGGATTCAGGGATTGATAACCGTTAAGTTCTCAGATTATATGGACCCCGCAACTTTAACTAAGGATAATGTGATTATTCTTGACGCCAGGACTAACACAACCCTCTCCGGAAATTTGATTACCACTGAATACTATCCAGAAATCAGGACCTGGTATATATCAATTTCCGATGTCCCGGATTCTGGCTCTTTCTTGCTCCGTCTTGTCTCCGGTGCCAATGGAATAAGGAATACCTATGGTTCACCACTTGATGGTGATGAGGACAATTTTGCTGATGGAACACCCTATGATGATTATCACTCCGTATTCTGGACCGAGCCGCTTTATGATACACTCATTACCACATTCCAGCCCTATATTAGCAGTTTCTCGCCGGATACTGTTGCAATAAACGATACCCAGCCATACATTCAAATTGGATTTCCCGTTACAACACCAATGGATACATTAACTTTAAATACCAGCAACATAAAACTTGCTGAAGAAGGGGGTAGTTCGGTCACATTAAATCTCATTTCTCGTAATTTTTATGGTGTTATACTCCAGCCGGCAGGTCCGTTGACGACTGCGAAGAATTATACAATTACTGTGGTTTGCAAGAATATAAAAAGACTTGGTGATTCAAAGACCCCCGACTATCTATTGGTTCTTGATGGTGATAATGATGGACCTGAAGAGAGCGAACCCGATTTGCAGTCCTATTTCCGGATTGATAACCCGAATAATCCGCCTAAGGTTCAAAGTTTGAATGCGATCGGCACAAGCGGTGTGAAGATTACCTTTACCAAACTCATTGATGATGCAACAATTACTGCAAATAACATTATGGTCTACGATAACAGCGGTTATGTCCCTGGTGATTTAAGGGTTTATACAAACTATAATGGCGATAAAACGATTATTGATTATTATTTCAAGCGAACGATTGGAAGTGGAAAGAAGGCATTCGTTTCTAAAGAGGTGAAGGCAACAAATGGCTACAAACTCGACGGCAATGGAAACGGAATCGGTGGTGAGCAATGGGATGACTACAGAAATTCATTCTAAGAACAGAAAATGAATACCAACCAAGCAATAAAGGGAAGGGCAAAATGCCCTTCCCTTTAAATTTATGTCCACAAGACCTACCCTACAGAAAATGTTTGTAGCACATAAGAGGTAAGGCGATGCACTTAAATGAATACCAGAAACTCATTAAAAAAATTTATTTCAAAAAGGACTCAAAAAGGGGGCTTGATAAAACCTTTAACTGGTTTATAGAAGAAATCGGCGAACTTGCAAGGGCGATTCGCAAAAAAGATAAGGGGGAAATTACCGAAGAGTTTGCGGATTGCCTGGCCTGGCTTTTATCGGTTGGTTCAATCTTAAAGATTGATGCGGAACTGGCAATGGAGAAATATAGGAAGGGTTGCCCGAAATGTCAGTCTGTGCCGTGCATATGCAAAGGAAAATAACCATAAAACTTACTCCTCACCCCTCCCCTCTCCTCTTTGAGGAGAGGGAAAAAAAGGTGTTACTATCCGTTATCCCCTCTCCCTTCTCAAGGGAGAGGATTAAGGTGAGGGTTGATAAAGAGGAAATAGGAAGATGCCCCATCCTTATTTCTATTTTCCTTTCTCAAGGTAGAGAACGAAGGTAAAACTTGAAAAGGAGGTATAATGATATTTACAATATTCCTCATTGCCATCGCACCACCGGGGCCAATCCGTGCCTATGATACACCCGATGATGGCGGGGGCAGTGTAATCATAGAATGGCAATTGTCTCCGGATGATGCCATCCTTGATGGCTATGAAATCTATCGGAGCGAAAACGGACAGGACTTTGAGAAAGTCGGCTTCATTGGAAAAAGCCGAAACTCCATTGATGACCAGACCCAGGATTATAAGAGATATTACTACAAAGTTGCAGCACTTAAAGATACAATAAGAGAATTTTCAGATGTATCAACACCAGTGATGAGTTCTCCCCAGTGGATAGACCGCAGTAAGGTCAATATTTTTGTCGCCCTTTTCATTCTGGGCAGTATAATTTTATATTTTATCTCTCAGGCACGAAAGGGAAGGGAACTTTATATAAGAAAAATTTCCGGACTACAGGCGGTCGATGAGGCGGTGGGCAGGGCAACCGAGATGGGTAAACCAATTCTCTATTGTCCTGGTATTGGCTACATTGAGCAGATCGCAACAATTGCCTCATTAAATATCCTTGGTGAGGTTGCCAAAAAGACTGCCCAGTATAATACAAAATTGATAAATCCCCATTATGACCCGATAGTCTATACTGTGGCAAGGGAGATTATCAAAGAATCCTATACAAAGGTAGGCAGACCCGATGCCTTTGACCCGGAGAATGTCTATTTTGTAACCGATTCCCAGTTTGCCTACGCGGCGGCGCTGGACGGTATTATGCTTAGAGAAAGACCGGCCACAAACTTTTTGATTGGAACATTCTATGCGGAATCCTTGATTCTTGCTGAAACCGGTGCTTCAACCGGCGCAATCCAGATCAGTGGCACCGATTCCCTTGCCCAACTACCATTTTTGGTAACTGCCTGTGATTATACATTGATTGGTGAGGAATTATATGCGGCAAGTGCCTATATCTCCCGTGAACCACTCCTTATGGGAGCAATAAAGGGAGAAGACTGGGGAAAACTGATAATCGGGGGAATTCTCATCATCGCCTCAATTGTTGGATTATTGACAAATCTCCCGGTTTTGAGTCTATTTAGATAAATTAAAGGAGGAAAAATGCAGAGAACATTCCCTTTAATACTCTGTTTTATATTTGGAATTCTCGGCATAATTCCATTTATTGTTCCACATCCAGTAGTTCAGCATACCGATGAATTCTTACGCAACGACCTTTTGAGAATTCTTGCTGCATTTGCCCTGGTTTTGGGTCTGGGCAGTCTATTGCGTGTCCATTTTGATAAAATTCAGCACCGTCGGGAAAACTGGCAATATTCCTGGGTTCTTTTGATAACATTCTTCCTCACCTCAATCATTGGACTATTCGGTGGTGTTGCCGGGACCGGACCTTTACCAACCAGAATTGGCAATTTCTCCTTTGACATTCAGACGATATACCTCAATGTTGAGGTGCCGCTCGGTGCCACAATGTTTGCCCTTTTATCATTCTTTATGGCTTCGGCTGCCTATCGTTCTTTCCGTGCCCGTTCCACAGAGGCTACTTTGCTTCTCCTTGCCGCCTTTATCGTAATGATTGGAATTCTGCCCCTGGGTAATCAGATTTCACCCCACCTACCTTCATTTGCCCAGTGGATAATGGATGTTCCGAATGTTGCCGGAAAGAGAGGAATTGCCTTTGGGATTGCCCTTGGTTCACTTGCCACTGCGTTGAAGATTTTGCTTGGTATTGAACGTTCCTGGCTCGGAGGTGGCGAATGAAGATTGTGGATTTGATGTTAAAGATTGACCGCCGTATCATCTATCTCATCCTTGCGATAGTAGTGATTCTCCCCCTAATTATTCCCTCTGCCCAGCATGTTCGGGTGATGGCACCGGTTCAAAAATTATACACAGCAGTTGACACAATCCATCCTGATAAGGCATTGATGATTGATTTTGACTACGACCCTCAAACCCAGCCGGAATTGGAACCGATGGCACTGGCAATATTGAGGCATGCCTTTAAGAAGAAAATAAAGATTCTGGGTTTAAGTTTATATGTCCAGCCACTGGGACTGGCCAAAGCCGCCCTTGACCAGGTCACGGGTGAAATAAATGCCCTGGCAAAGACAAATTCGGACAGTGTAATCTATGGCAGGGATTATGTATTTTTGGGCTGGCAACCTCCACCAATAGTTCCAATTCTGGGTATGGGTGAAAGTATAACAAATGTCTATAAGAAGGACTTTTATGGAAATCAAACCGATACCCTACCCCTGATGAAGCAAATCAAAAACTACAACAATGTGGAACTCCTTATTTCCATAAGTAGTGGGGATCCACCATTATGGTGGGTGAGTTATGCACAGAACCGATTTGGCTTGAGAGTCGGTGTGGGATGCACGGCAGTCTCGGCAAGCGACTATTATCCCTATTTGCAGACCGGACAGTTTAGTGGCTTGATGGTGGGAATGAAGGGTGCCGCAGAATATGAAGAACTTGTAGAAAAGGATTTAAACATCCATAAGAGGCGTAAGGCAAGCGAGGCATTGCCTTCACTCACCTATGCCCATCTGGTAATGATTGTCTTTATCATCATCGGCAATATTGGCTATTTTATAAAAAGGAGGCAGAAATGAATTTCTCCTTAGACCCTTGGGTATGGATTAGCGCACTTTTGAGTCTGGCAATATTCTCTTTTCTCTATAAGGACAATCCTTTTTATAAATTCGCCGAACATATCTTTGTCGGTGCGGCAAATGGCTATGCAGTGACATTCTACTGGCATAATATACTTGTGCCCTCCCTCTTTGACCCATTATTCAGACAGGGCAAATTGCTTTATATTATCTCCTTAATCATCGGCGTCCTCTACTTCACCCGCTTCATTCCCAAAATTTCCTGGTTGGTCAGAATTCCGATTGGAATTACAATTGGCTATTATACAGGTGCCTCAATTCCCGCAGGAATTCAGGCAAACATCATCAAGCAGATTCAGGGAACAATTCTTACCAAAGAAAATTTTCTCTCCTGGCATGCGGGGAATATGGGTATTGTCTGGTCTTTGATTCTATTCCTTGGTGTCCTGTGCACACTTTCTTATTTCTACTTCTCCAGGGAACATAAAGGTGTGCTCAAGATTACCTCACGCATCGGGATTGTCTTTATTATGATTGGATTCGGTGCAGCATTTGGATATACAGTGATGGCAAGGGTTTCGCTATTGATTGGCCGATTGCAGTTTCTTTTGGGACCGTGGCTGGGGATAATCAAATAATAACAAAAGGCTGATTTCCTTTAATCTGAATCCTAACTGAGCCGGAGCCCAACAAAATTATTTTTTGCAGAATAATTGGACAACCACAGGGGTTGTCTCTACAAACGATTTTTCCTTTTACAGATTTAATCCAGCAGGCTTAAATCCGCTTGTCGTTATCATCAGCACTTGCATTCCGGAAGAATATGGATATACTTAAATATCTAAGGAGCATAAAATGGCAATACTTAACACTTTTCTTTTATTCGTGGTGCAAATTCTTCAACCCGAAAATGTTCATCCCTTAAAGATAATCAATCAAGACAGTATAAGCATTATCATTGGCTGGGATATAGCATCCGGGATAAGCGTAGAAAAATATGAAATTTATCGCTCAAAGTATAGACTTCTTAAAACCCTTTTCCAGGATACCATTTACATTGACTACAATATCAAGCCCGATAACGAATATCTTTATGATGTAGTAAAGAAAGAGATAATGAAGGAATATAATCATCAGAAAAACTTCCTCAAGGTCGTCTCAATTGGTTATCAGGTAATTAAGGATACCACAAATAACAGAAATATTATAAAATGGAAAAGGCCCAATGATTTATATCTCGGTGAAACCTATGAAATATGGCGTGCGGAAAACAATGGTGATTATGAAATCATTGGCAGTGTGTCTGCCAGAGAGAGAAGTTTCCGTGATACAACAATGAAGGACGGGGTAAAATATTTTTATAAGGTAGCCGCAGTCAACGGGAATGAAAGAGCCTTTTCAAATCCATCTCCTTTGGTATTTACCATCGGCACACCGAAGTTTCTATATGCCCGGGACATTCCGAATGACGAAGGTGAAGGTTTTAGAATTACCTGGGAGCCTTCACCAAATTATGATATGATAAAGGGTTATGCCCTTTTGCGCCTTGTTTATGATTCCATCGCCGCATTTAAAGATACATTCACCTTTACTGATACAACGATAAAACCAGGTATTGAGTATCATTACTACATTGGCAAAAACTATCAGATAACAATGCCGGCAAAGATTGTATCTGACTCTGTGGGGATGACCGGGAGGGTGATAAAAATAGAATGGAAGTTAAATCCGAAGGTCATTGGTCAGAATTACGATCTGACGCTTATCTATCGGGCAAAGAAAGACAGTTCAGATAAATTCCAATATGTTGATTACACATATCCTGATGAAGATAAATTCATTGATGGCACGGCGGAAACCGATAGAGAATATATCTATGAGGCAAGGGCCGTAAAAGAGGTTTCAATACCATTTAAAATAGAAAAGGATACCTGTATTGAAAATAAACGGTTTATATCATTATCCTGGAAAAAGTCAAAAGAACCGCCTGAATTTTTAGGTTATTATGTGATGCGGGCAGAAAAGGATTCCGGCAATTATGGTATTTATGCAAGACTGGGAACACAGGTAACAACCTATCAGGACCGACTGGGGATATTCAATAATGTTCCCTATACCTATCGGATTGTTGCAGTCACCAAGGATGGTGAAAAGATTTCTTCAGAGACCACACCCTATGTAGTTGCATCACCACAGTGGTTCCATACCGGGAGGATAAATGCCTTAATCGGCATTATAATCTTTATCTTTCTGGTCATATTCTTTATTGAGTATGCAAAGAAGGAGAAGGATATCTTTGTGCGCCGGATTGCGGGATTGTCAGCCATTGATGAGGCTGTGGGCAGGGCAACCGAGATGGGAAGACCTATCCTTTATGTCCCTGGCACATCAGTGATTGACGATGTTGCAACGATCGCCTCCCTGAATATCCTGGCTGAAGTTGCCAAAAAGACCGCCCAGTATAATACACCACTGATTGTTCCCAACCGGGACCCGATTGTCTATACTGTGGCGAGGGAGGTTGTTAAGGAGTCTTATAATAAAGTAGGCAGACCAGATGCATTTAATCCGGACAGTGTCTATTTTGTAACCGATTCCCAGTTTGCCTACGCAGCGGCGGTGAGCGGTATAATGATTAGAGAAAGACCGGCAACAAATTTCCTGGTGGGAATGTTCTGGGCTGAATCTTTGATTATGGCAGAAAGTGGTGCATCAACTGGTGCAATTCAGATTGCGGGAACCGATGCGGTCACACAACTACCATTCTTCATTACCGCCTGTGATTATACACTTATCGGTGAAGAATTGTATGCAGCAAGTGCCTATATCTCAAGAAATCCTACTCTCCTTGCTGCTTTAAAGAGTCAGGATTACAGTAAACTCGTGATTGTGGGAGTTTTGATTATTGCGACCATTCTGGCACTATTAAAAATCGGCATCCCTGTCTTCAACCTATTTAATATACAATGATTTTGATCTCCTCACTCCTCCCCTCTCCTCAAAGAGGAGAGGGAGTAAAAAGAAGAGCATAAGGATTGAAGAATGAAGGAGGTTTTATGCAAAGAAAACTGCCTTTAATGATTGTCCTGGTAATAGGCATTGCAATGCTTATCCAGTTCTTCATTCCCCATAAGTTTTCCAAGGACTTGTATATGAACTTCCTTGACTGGCTCGGCATCATTGCTGCATTTGCTCTGGTCCTTGGATTGGGAAGTCTGATAAACCACCACTTAGACAAGATTCAAAGAAAAAGAGAAAACTGGCAATACTCCTGGGTTACACTCATTGCCATCGTCATCACTGCAATCATCGGGCTATTTGGTGGTATGGAAGGAAAGGGACCTTTACCGGTCCAGCCCCAGTTCATCCTGGGAAATAAACTCATCGTGATAAAGTATTCAATCCAGACTATCTATGATAATGTGATGACACCGCTTGGTGGAACGATGTTTGCCCTCTTGGCATTCTTTATGGCATCCGCAGCATATCGTGCATTCCGTGCCCGCACATTTGAGGCAACACTCTTACTTGTCGCTGCATTTATAGTGATGATTGGTGTTGTTCCTATTGGTTATTACATATCACCAAAACTACCCCACCTTGCCCAGTGGATAATGGATGTGCCCAATACTGCATCTAAAAGGGGAATACTATTTGGAGTTGGGTTAGGTATTGCTGCAACATCTTTAAAGATTATCCTTGGAATTGAACGGAACTGGCTTGGAGGGAAGTGATGGTCTTGTCGTCTGATAGTCGGATGGTCTTATGGTTTGGATGTTTGGATAGCTGGATGGTTTAATAGTTAATATAAAGGAGAAAAAAATGAAATTCTGGGAATATTTATTAAAAATAGACCGCAGGGTTGTATTCTTGGTGGTAGGATTATCGGTATTGATTCCGCTCATATTCCCCTTTTATATAAAGACGAATGTGATGCCGACAACCCAGAAATTATTTGATACGATTGAAGAGATTGACCCTGGGGCACAGGGTATTTTGATTGCAGCTGATTATGACCCCCAGACAATGCCTGAACTACAACCTATGTTCATTGTTTTATTACGCCATTCTTTCGCAAGAAGAATTCCTGTGCTGGTGATGTCCTCCTATATGCAGGGGATAGGGCTTGCAAAACAGGGACTTGACCAGGTTGCTGAGGAATTCAACTCAAGGGCAAAAACAAACGCAGATTCAATTATCTATGGCCGGGATTATGTATTCTTGGGATTTCCACCATTATGGCTTGCTGCAGTCTTGAGAATGGGTTCTGATATCAGCCAGGCATTTCCTGCGGATTATTACAAAAATCGGACTGCCTCCCTTGAAATGATGAAGCGGATAAAAAATTACAATGACATCGGAATAGTTGTATCAATTGCGGGGAGTGGAATTCCTCAATCCTGGGTAACTTATGCAAATACAAGATTTGGTGTGAAGGTTGGTTCTGGGGCAACTGCGGTAATGGCGCCAGACTTTTATCCATTCCTGCAGACCGGGCAGATGAGCGGAATGATTGCAGGATTGAAAGGTGCTTCTGAATATGAATATCTTGTTAATACAAAGTATAATCTTCCTGGACCCACACCAGCGACAAAGGGAATGGGTTCCCAATCAATTGCGCACCTTACAATTCTTTTACTTGTGGTTATTGGAAATATTGGTTATTTTGCCAGCCGGAGAAGGAGGTAAATATGTCCCATGACCCCTGGGTCTGGATTGGAGCATTTTTAACCATCGGGATTTTTTCATTTTTGTATAAAGAAAATCCTTTTTATCGTTTTTGTGAGCACCTTTTTGTTGGTGTAGCAAATGGCTATGCCATTGCCGTGACCTGGCACCTTGTGCTCACCCCGAGGCTCATTATGCCTTTACAGGGCGGAAATTATCTTGTGCTCATCCCGATGATTATCGGTATTCTATACTTCTTCAGATTCATACCACGATTATCCTGGCTTGTCCGCATTCCGATTGCGGTTGCCTTAGGCTTCTCTTCAGGTGTAAGCATTCCAGCGATAATCCAGGCGGATGTGATAAAACAGATGCAGGGGACGGTTGTCTATCCCCATCTATTTGCCAACTGGCAGCAGGGATTCTGGGCAATCTTGATCTTTATCGGTGTCATTGCCACCATATTCTTCTTCTTCTTTTCAAAAGAACATAAAGGGATTCTTAAACCTGTCTCCTATATCGGAATAATCTTCATTATGGTTGGTTTTGGTGCCTCATTCGGTTATACAGTAATGGCACGTTTATCTTTGCTCATTGGCAGGCTCCAGTTTTTGTTCGGCATTTGGCTTGGGCTGATTAAATAAAAAATGGCTAATCTAATGGGTAATAATCAGTTTGTAAGTCACTGGTTTAGGTTTTGTTGACAACCGAACTTCAGTTCCAAGTCTGGCGGTTGTGTCCCCTTCCAGTGGTCTTCTTGTAAGCCCCTTCGCTCCACAGACGTTACTCTGCTTCATCGCTACTATGGGCTTATCCGACTGCCATAATGTCATCTGAATTACCTTGCCATATTCCAGACTTGGCAACCCATACCCACCACACTTCTTGGTGAGAACATTATGGCTCTCCCAGGTTGCTGCGGTCGCTGCGCTCCCTTGCCTGACCAGAGGTCAGACCCAGTCTCTCCTTTTGATAGCTCGCTACGGGTCTCAAACCCCGTCGGGCACGCATAACCTCGCTTAACGGTTATGGGTGTCGGGGCACCCACGAAGTGGGTCGTGCTCCCTCAGGGACGGTATCGGCCACCGACACCACGGGTATTTCGGGGCTAAATCCCTTCACCCTTGCGGATTGTGGCTCGCTATCTTGTTCCCTCTGTCTCATATAGTTCGTTACCTCCCTATATCCAGAGTTCACTATTGGGCGGGTTGCTAACCCTTACCCAAACCAGACTTTCACTGGTTGGAAAGACTGAACCTCCTGGCGACACCCCTGAAACCTCATCCCTCACCTTTATCCTCTCCCCGTTAAAACGGGGAGAGGACAGGGGTGGGGGAGAATTTTATCTGTTTTTAATCTGCCTTTATCCGTTTGAATCCAAAGTATTGGAATTATTGAAATTCCAATACTTGGACATTATTTTGGGGTTGACATTTTAACCATTCTGAGTAAAATAGAAATATGAAGATTATCTGTCGGTGTGAAGATATTACTGAAGAGGAAATTATTCAGAAAATAAAAGAGGGATATACAACAATGGATGAACTGAAAAGAATTCTCAGGGTGACGATGGGACTGTGTCAGGGCAGGGGTTGTCGGAGGCATATCGCAAGAATAATCTCTAAGGAATTGGGTATCCCAATTGAAAAAATAAAACAACCTACTTATCGGCCGCCCACCAAACCAGTGCCCATAAAGGCCGGCACTAAAAATATCCAGTAACCCTATCTCAAAAACAGATGAATAGTATTCTTAAGGTTTTGGACTTTGGTAATAAAGATTACAAGGAGGTCTGGGATATTCAAAAAGTTTTACACAAAAGGAGGGTAAATGGTGAAATCCCTGATACACTTATTCTTGTGGAACATAATCCGGTTATCACAATGGGGAAATCGGGTAAAGAAGAGAATATCAGGGTGCCGATGGAATTACTAAAAGAAAAAGGTATTGATTTTTATAATATTGAACGGGGGGGTGATGTTACATTTCATGGCCCGGGTCAACTTGTTGGGTATCCGATATTTAATATCAAAATGGGACTTGTTGGAATAAAACCCTTTATTGAGAAGATTGAGGAGGCGATTATTGCAACCCTTTCCGATTTTAATATCAAAGGTAGAAAAAGAGAAAAGATGATTGGGGTCTGGGTTGATGATGAAAAGATTTGTTCCATTGGCATTGCGGTTAAAGAATGGGTGAGTTTTCATGGATTTGCCCTGAATGTGAATACCGATTTAAGATATTTTGATTTGATTAATCCCTGCGGGTTTATAAATATAAAAATGACCTCTATGCATAAGATACTGAATCAGTTAGTTGCAATGGCGGCAGTAAAGGAGAGTGTAGTAAAAAATTTTTGTAAAATTTTTTTAAAAAAAGTTGACATCGGCCTTTTTAATGATATAATCAGAATCGGGAGGAAGCGATGAATAGGAAATTTTTGGGATTGATTTTTGTATTTATCTTATCGGCGCTATTTGTATTGAATTGTGCGCCAGGTAATGAGCGCTGGAATCAGAATAAAAATCCCGGTCATAAGGCAGGCTTTTGGGCTGGACTGTGGCACGGTCTTATTCTGATTATTACATTTGTGGTAAGCCTTTTTACCCGAGAGGTGGGTATTTACGAGGTCAATAACACGGGCTGGTCATACAATCTCGGCTTCATTATCGGTCTCTGCTTTACCATCGGTGCACCCTGGCGCTGGTTCAGGCATTGAGAATCCATTAATGTGCAATTCGCGGTATTCATTTCCGGATTTGCCGCAGTAATCGGTCAGACATTACTAATCCGGGAGGGGCTTGCCTTTTTTTCGGGTAACGAACTCATTTCCGGCATTGTTCTTTTTCTCTGGCTCTTCTGGACCGGATTGGGTAGTCTTTTATATTCCAATCTAAAAATTAAAATCAATCCTTTAACCGCTTACTCACTGCTGATATTTTTGCAGGGTATTTTTTTAATATTATCGCTATTGGTTTTCAGGATTGCACCGAAAATCTTTTCCCTTCCTTTTGGCGAGGTTGTGGATATTGGAAAGATGTCTATAATTACCCTCATTGCACTTGGGCCAACCTGTTTAATCACCGGTGCCCTATTCCCGGTCGCATCAAATATTCTATCACCGCAAAGAGTTTATCTCATTGAGGGTCTTGGTTTTTTTGTGGGGGGATTATTCTGTTCCTTCCTCTTTATCTCAATTCTTCCACCCCTGGGAATTCTTTTATTGGTCTTTGTCCTTTTATTATTTGCCGAATTTATTCTTTTAAAAAAAATGGGGATTATTATCCTTTTGCCCATTTTCATATTTTTGCTTATAAAGACTCAGAACCTTGAAGTTTCTTTAAGAAAGATTCAAATGCCAGGGGTAAACCTGATTGGATTATACGAATCAAAATATGGAACAATTGCCATTACCAGAACTGAATCGCAATTGAATTTTTATACGAATGGGTTTTTTGATTTTGCCTGTCCAGACCTCTATTCAGCCGAGGAGGCGGTTCATTATCCCTTGTTGATTCATCCGCAACCAATTTCTGTCTTACTGGTTGGGGGTGGTCTGGGTGGGGCGATAGAACAGGTTCTCAAGCATTCCCCAATTGAAAAACTGGTCTATCTTGAACTTGACCCGAAACTGATTGAAGTGGCGAATAGATATCTTGATTTGGCAGTTCAGAAAGAACGGGTGAAAATTTTTACTGGGGATGCTCGATTTTTTATTAAAAACACAAAAGATAATTTTGATTGTATCATCATCAACCTTCCTGACCCAATAAATGGGCAATTAAACCGCTATTATACAGAAGAATTCTTCAGGGAGGTAAAACGATGTCTTAAACCCGATGGTTTGATTTCCATCAAAATTACTGCCCCACCGGATATAGTAAGTCCCCTCTATAGCCAGTATTTAGGCACGGTCTACAAAACCCTCAAGACTTCTTTCAAAAATTTATATATCATCCCGTCAGCACGAATAATATATATCGCAACCGATACCACCTATTCCGAAAAAATAATTGAGCGATTGAAGAAGAGTATAAAATCAAGAAATTTAAATCTGACATATGTAAATGACTACTTCTTTGAATATAATCTCACCGAAGAGAAGATTGAATATCTGAGTTTAAATATCTTAAATGCGAAGTCTTATAAAAACACTGATTTGAAACCGGTCTGTTATTACTTCAATTCAATATTATGGGGTGGGATGGTTCTTGAAGATTTGAAAAAGGTTTTCATTAGACTATTTAATATAAATCCGGTCTGTTTCTTTGGTTTATTATTACTGACCTTTCTATTCTGGCGCAGAAAGGCAATCATTTATGCATCTGTCTTCTCAATTGGTGCCAGTGAAATTTCTGCAGAAATAATTTTGATAATTCTTTTTCAGGTCTTTTATGGCTATATCTATTCCTGGATTGGTATAATTGTTGGGTTGTTCATGCTCGGTCTGGCAATCGGAACCTACATTTTTATAAAATCAAATTTTTTAAAAAATCGTTTAACCAGCAAACTCATGATTATCCAAATTTTTGTCTCCATATATTTCGCTTTCATTCTTTTTCTAACTTTGATTAGGATTCCTCATACAAATTATATAATTGCAATTATGGTTTTTTTAGGAGGATTTTTGGGCGGGCTACACTTTCCCCTTTCAATAAGAATTTTAGGTGACCAGAAGGCAGGGCTGATTTATGGAGTGGACCTTTTTGGTTCAAGTCTGGGGGCATTTGTCACGACAATCATCTTTATCCCAATTATTGGCATTCCTACAACAATTTTAATATTTATTCTTCTGAATTTATTCACCTCAATCGGATTGAATTATTCATACCATTAAAGTAAAATTCTGACTCGCCACCACTGGATTGTCATTTTCCTCAACTTATACTCATCCTTAATCGGCTTTAATAACCGCTCAATCGCCAAGGATTTCTTTCTTCAGTGTCCTTGGTGCCTGCTTATAGATTTCCGCATTTGATTTAATTATTGACCTTTTAGCCTTCATTGTGTATACTTCCTTCGGGATGTTTATAATCATAGCGACTCCTTTCCGGTAAAATATACCCGGGAGTCGCTATTTTTTCAAGTATTGGTGTCATGACCGCACAAGTGCGGGCAATCTAAATTGTAGGGACAGACCTTGCCCCTGTCCGTAGGGATTTCAGGGACTTTAGCCCCTGATGTATGTTCAAATATAGGAATTTCAATAATTCCTATACTTTGGATTCAAACGGATAAAAACGGATTAAAACAGAATAAATTCCCCCTCACCTTAATCCTCTCCCCGTTTTAACGGGGAGAGGAAGGGTGAGGGGCGGGGTTTCAGGGGTGTCGCCAAGAGGTTCAGTCTTTCCAACCAGTGAAAGTCTGGTTTGGGTAAGGGTTAGCAACCCGCCCAATAGTGAACTCTGGATATAGGGAGGTAACGAACTATATGAGACAGAGGGAACAAGATAGCGAGCCACAATCCGCAAGGGTGAAGGGATTTAGCCCCGAAATACCCGTTGTGTCGGTGGCCGATACCGTCCCTGAGGGAGCAGGCAACACACCCATAACCGTTAAGCGAGGTTATGCGTGCCCGACGGGGTTCAGACCCGTAGCGAGCTATCAAAAGGAGAGACTGGGAACTTGGGAGAGCCATAATGTTCTCACCAGGAAGTGCGGTGAGTATGGGTTGCCAAGTCTGGAATATGGCAAGGTAATTCAGATGACATTATGGCAGTCGGATAAGCCCATAGTAGCGATGAAGT
>Ga0078972_1002194_pt1 | contig 66269 bp, 81 predicted proteins | sample YelNatPaOPGAMG01_FD_67568 | JGI IMG/M metagenome (GOLD analysis project Ga0078972, IMG submission 67568) | Hot spring thermophilic microbial communities from Obsidian Pool, Yellowstone National Park, USA - OP-RAMG-01 (SPADES assembly) (version 2) | ecosystem: Environmental > Aquatic > Thermal...
TGGCTTTAATTTCATCTTTGGAGAAAAATCAAGTTAATGAAATTGCTAAAGAAGTTTATGAAAGGTTTGAAAAAGAAACTGGAAAAGTTCCAGAATGGGTAAAAGTAATGGCTCACAGGCCTGAAATTTTGAAAGAATTCGTTGAACTTTTCAAAACAATAATGGGCCCTGGCAAGATTGAACCACTTTTGAAATGGAAAATTGCTTTGGTAGTTTCTCAAACTTTGAAGTGTCCTTTTTGCGTCGATGTTTCAGAGAAAATGTTGAAAAAAATGGGATGCGACAAAGAAACATTAAAGAAAATAAAAGAACTCTCTAGCGAGGAAAAAGAAATTTTAGAATTGGTCAAAGATGTTACTCTAGATGGTCATTTAGATAGGCCAGAATTGTTTGATAGATTGAAAGAAAAATTTAACGAAGCTCAAATTATCGAAATTATTTCGGTAATGGGTCTTTTCAATTATATCAACCGATTTAACAACACTTTGGCAATCTTGCCAGAGTAAAAAGGTCAAAAACAAAAATAATAATTAAAAACATGCCAAGATTTGATGGAACAGGTCCTTTGGGTTTAGGTCCTGGTACTGGCTGGGGATTGGGTCCTTGCGGTGCTGGAATGGGTTGGAGAAGAGGTTGGGGTTGGCGTTATGGAAGAAGGTTTTGGGGTTATTCGTATGGAGTTTCTCAATCTCAACCCAAAATTACTAAGGAAGAAGAAGAAAAGGCATTAGAAGAGGAATTGAAAATTTTAAAAGAAGAAATGAAAGAAATTGAAGCCAGATTAGCCGAACTCAAAGGACAAAAATGAAATCATCACAGAGTTTTACCCTGGTGCGTGAATAAAATTAAAAATGAAAAGAATCGCTGTTTTCAGTTTCTTGTTAGCATTTTTTATTCTTCTTGGATTTTTTATTTTCATTCGAGAAAGAAAGGCAAAGCAACACAAAGAAGAAATTTTGCAAAAAGAATTAGAGAGATCTTCATCAGAAACTATGGGAAAGGCAAAAATAACTTTAATTACAGTTTATGATAACTATAAAGCCAATCCTGAATTAAAAACCGGTTGGGGTTTTTCTTGTTTGATAAAAATTGAGGGCAAGAACATTTTATTTGACACTGGCGCAGATAGCGAAACCTTGCTTTCAAACACGCAGAAAATGGGAATTGATCCAAAAGAAATCGATTTTGTTTTTATTTCTCACTTGCACGGAGATCATACGGGCGGTCTCTCCGGAATTTTGAAAATAAAACCAAATTTAAAAGTTTATAAATCAGAAGATTTTTCTAGCCCAACTCAAATCATAAATGGTATTTGGACTACTGGTCCTTTGGGTACCGAGATCAAAGAGCAATCATTAATAATAGAATCAAAGCAAGGATTAATAATAATCACTGGCTGCGCCCATCCTGGAATAGTGAATATTGTTAAAAAAGCAAAAGAAATGTTTCCAAATGAGAATGTATATTTAGTTTTAGGCGGTTTTCATTTGTTTAGTGTTTCAGATTCTGAATTGAAAACGATTATCAATGATTTCAAAAAATTAGGAGTTCAAAAAGTGGCTCCTTGCCATTGCTCTGGCGACAAATGTCGAGAATTATTTCAAGAAGAGTACAAGGAGAATTTTATTGAAAATGGAGTTGGTAAAATAATTGAAATTTAAAATTTTTCAAAACGATATTAAAATATTAAGGATTAAAATCGAAAAAGAAAATCTAAACCGCTTATTCAATTAAAGGTCTAGATATATCCTAAAAAACTATGGAAGAGTGGGCAAAAGAAATTCAAAAAAGAGTAAAAGGAATTCCGATTGCCAGCGGAAGGGGGAAAAAGTATGGAAAGATCTCTTTTGAAGATTTGGTTTTCGTTCCGGCACAATTGGCAAAAAGACCGGTTGACTATTATAAAGAGAAAATTTCATCAAAAACAATCGTTGGAAAATATTCAAAAAAGCCAATTGAGTTAGAAACTCCGATTATCATCGGAGCAATGAGCTTTGGAGCAATTTCTAAAGAAGCAAAGATTGCTTTGGCAAAAGCTTCAACAATTGCAGGAACGATGGCAAACACCGGAGAAGGAGGAATGCTTCCAGAAGAGAGAAAATTCGCAAAATATTTGATAGTTCAATACAGCACCGGAAGGTTTGGAATTACAGAAGAAATTTTGAAAAAAGCCGATGCCATTGAAATTAAAATTGGTCAATCAGCCAAACCAGGTCAGGGAGGGTTTTTACCAAAAGAAAAATTAACAGAAGAAATTGCAAAAATTAGGAATGTTCCGATGGAGAAAGATGTTCATTCACCGGCATATCACCCGGATATTAAAAACATTAGCGATTTAAAAAAGAAAATAGAATGGCTGAGAGAAATCACTGGTGGTGTTCCAATAATTCTAAAATTAGGAGCTCCGGCAGAAAAAGATATTGAACTAGCAATCAAAGCAAATCCAGATATCATTGCGATAGATGGAAAAGGAGGAGCAACTGGAGCAGCGCCAGAAGTAATGCTAAATGAGGTTGGAATTCCAACCTTAACTTGTTTAGTAAAGGCAAGAGAAATTTTAGATAGAAAAAAAGCAAAGCAAGAATTATGGGTGGGTGGGGGGTTGAATACTGGAGCAGATTTTTCAAAGGCATTAGCATTAGGGGCCGATGCCGTGTTTTGTGTCACTTCTTTGTTAATTGCTATGGGTTGTATTCGTTGCAATCAGTGTTATCTTGGGAAATGTCCAGTTGGGATTGCAACTCAAGATGGAAATTTAAGGAAAAAATTGAACGTTGAAGAAGCAGCAAAGAATGTTGCAAATTTTATTAAAAATTGTACTGAAGAAATTAAAATGATTGCTGGGGCTTGCGGCGAAAATGATATTCATAAATTAAATAAAGAACATTTAAGAGCATTAAATTCTGAAATTGCGAAAATAACCAAGGTGAAACTAATGTAAAAAACCATCTTCTAATATGATTTATTTAACTGACCAAAATTTTGATGAAGAAATAAAAAAAGCCGATAAACCAGTTTTGGTTGATTTTTTTGCTTTGTGGTGTGGCCCCTGTCAGGTTCTTTCTCCAATTCTTGAAAAGTTAGAAGGAGAATTTAAAGATAGAGTGATTTTTGCCAAGGTAGATACCGATGCTTCCCCTGAAATTACTCAAAAATTTGGAATTACAAATCTTCCAACTGTTTTGTATTTTGAGAAAGGAAAACCCATCGCAGGTTTTATCGGAGCGAGAGCTGAAGGAGAAGTAAAATCCTGGCTTGAAGAAACTTTGACTGGAAAAGAAAAAAGAGAGTTTGATGAATTGCTAAGAGAAATGGAAGATTACGCCAAAAAACACGCTCTAAAATTGAATCCTAATCAAAAAATAGTTGAAACAATAATTAAAGGACTTTTGGCAAATGAAAAAAAATATGGTTTTCGTTATTGTCCTTGCCGAAGGATAACTGGAAATTTTCAAGAAGATTGGCGAAAAATTTGTCCTTGTCAATGGCATTGGGATGAAATCGAAAAAGATGGCCATTGTCATTGTGGGTTATTTGTAAAACAAAATGATGAAAATAGCAGTTAATGGAGGAAAAGGAGGGGTGGGAAAGTCGATGGTGGCGACTTCTTTGGCAGTGGAGTTTGCGAAAAGCAAAAAGACGATTTTGGTCGATGCGGATGCGGAATGTCCAAATTGCCATTTGCTTTTATCGATAAAAAGAAAAGAATACAAGAAAGTTTTTCAGTTAATTCCAAAATTTGATTATTCAAAATGTAAAAAGTGCGGAAAGTGCGCTCAAGTTTGCAAACAAAATGCCATCGTTTTTGTTAAAGGAAAATACCCTGTTTTTTTAAAAGATTCTTGTGTTGGTTGCGGAGCCTGCATTTTAGCTTGTCCTTTTGGGGCAATTTCAAAAGATAAAAAAGAAATTGGAAAAATTTTTATTGGAGAAAATTACAATGTTAATTTGGTTTCAGCAGAATTGAAAATTGGAGAATTGTCTTCGGGAGAAGTAGTTCAAGAAGTGAGAAAATGCGCTGATGAAATTTCTGAAAAAATAAAAGTAGAAATTATGATTATTGATTCTGCTCCAGGAATTGGATGCCCAGTAATTGCTTCATTAATTGGCACAGATTATGTTGTCGCGGTAACAGAACCTACACCTTCTGCCCTTTTTGATTTAAAGAGGGTTTTATATTTGGCAAATCATTTTAAAATCAAATATGGAATTATCATTAATAAATGCGATTTAGCAGAGAATTTTTCAAAAGAAATAGAAAAATTCGCAAAGGAAAATAAAATTCCAATTTTAGGAAAAATCCCTTATAGAAATGAGTTTCTCGAATCCACAATAAAAATGAAGCCAGTTGCTAAAATAAATTCAGAATATGAAAAATTATTCAAAGAGATTATTAGTAAAATAAACATTGAAATAAAATGAAAGAAAAAATTGCGAAAATTTCAATACTGGCAAATGTAATTTTGGCGGGAGGAAAAATTACGGTCGGTGTTTTCTCAAATTCTGCTTCAGTTTTGGCAGAAGGTATTCATTCTTTAATGGATGTTTTTTCCTCTTTGATTTCATTTTTTGGAATTAAAATTTCAAAAAAGCCAGCTGACAAAGAACACCCCTATGGCCATTTCAAATTTGAAGTCTTGGCAGGATTTTTGATTACCTTGATTTTATTTGGAACGGGTTTGGCGATTATTTATGAGGCATATCAAAAATTCAAAAATCCTTCTTTAATAAAAATTCCGATTTTGGCCCTTTCTGTAATGATTTTCTCAGCAATAGTTAATGAAATAATGTCTCGTTTGAAAATTCATTTTGGAAAAAAAGAAAATTCAGTTGCCCTAATTTCAGACGGAGTTCATTCAAGGGTTGATGTTTTTGCATCTTTGGCAGTTTTTACTGGTTTGATTTTGAATAAATATTGGATTTATACAGATTCAGTTTTGGCCTTTTTAATCGGTCTTTATATTGTTAAGGAATCATTTTCAATTGGAAAAGAGGCAATCGATTCTTTGCTCGATGTTTCCGCTCCTCCAGAAGTTGAAGAAAAAATAAGAGAAATTGCAAAATCTCAGGGAATTGAAATTTCGGATTTAAAAACCCAAAAGAAAGGCTCTGTTTTTACTGCCAATTTGGAAATAAATTTGTCAAAAAACTTGGATGTTGATACCGCAACCAAAATTTCAGAAAATTTGAGAGAAAGGTTAATGAAAGAAATTAAAAATTTAGTTTATGTTGCAATTCAAATTAAAAGCCACGAAGTTGAGACGGGATTTTATAAACCTGCTCTTGGAACTTTAGGGTTTGGAAAGGGTTTTGGATTTGGACAAGGTTTTGGTTGGAGAAGGAGAGGGAGATTCAGAGGAAAAATAGAAGGAGCCCAAGGAAGGGGACCCGGGGGTTATTGCGTCTGCAAAAGATGCGGCTACAGAGTCGAACATCAACCCGGAGTTCCTTGTTCTAGTTTAATCTGTCCAAATTGCAAAACTCATTTAAAAAGAGAACAATAAATATAAATAAATAAATATGAAAGTTCCACAAATCGAAGGAGAATATGTTAAAACAAGGTGGAAGATGAAAAAGTTATGAATAATAAATTTCAAAAATTATTAGCTAATTTAAAGAAACTAAATCTTCCAGATAGAGAATATGTAATTTATGGAAGCAGTCCACTAGGAGCAAGAAGAATTAGAGATGTTCACGATTTAGATGTAGTTGTAACTGATAATTTATATAAAAAATTGTTAGAAAAATATCGAGAAAGAGAAGTAAATAATGGGAAGAAAAGGTTTATTAAATTGGGAAGAATTGAATTAATCCCGGCAAGTCATTCATTGATTAAAGATGTCATAAAGACGATTGCTAATGCTGATGTAATTAATGGTTTAAAATTTGTAAAGTTAGAATATCTTTTAAAATGGAAAAGGAAAATGAGAAGACAAAAAGATTTTAAAGACATTAAACTGATAAAAAATTATTTGAGAAAGAGAAGGGTAAAAAAGTATAACAAACTAATCAGAGATAAAATTTTAGAGATTATAGAAAAAAGCGGAGAGGTTTCTTTTTGGAAAATTCTAAACAAAAGAGAATTTTTAAAAGAATTAAAAAGGAAAATTTTAGAAGAAGCAAAGGAATTAATAAGGGCAAAAAGTAAAAAAGAAATGCTAGACGAAATTGTTGATATTCAAGAATTGCTTGATAATCTAATTTTAGAGTTAAATTTTAAAAAATCAGAAATTAAAAAAGCACAAAAAACAAAAAATAAAAAGCGGGGCGGATTTAAAAAGAGATTATTTTTAATTAAAACTGAAAAATTTGCAAAAAAATAAACGAATTATATGGTAAGACCAATTAAACCAAGAAGAGTACAATTTGATCCAAAAGCAGTTTATTTTAAACCAAGAGCCATACCTCTTTCAATGTTAGATGAGGTTGAGTTATCTTTGGATGAAATTGAGGCTTTAAGGCTTTGTGATTTGGAAGGACTAGATCAAATTGAGGCAGCAAAGAAAATGAAAATTTCCCAAGCTACTTTTTGTCGAATTTTAACCTCTGCCAGAAAGAAAGTCGCCGAGGCATTGATTGAAGGAAAGGCAATAAAAATTTCAAAACCTTAGAATTTGGTTTTGGGGCTTGACAAGCCTTTTTATTTTTGCTAACTATATCAATATAGATTGATATAATGAAGTGCTGTCAAAATAAAAAATCGATTTTAAAAGTTGAGAATTTGGTAAAAGTATTGAAAAAGATTTCTGAGCCAAACAGATTGAAGATTTTATGCCTTTTAAAAGATGGTGAAAAATGCGTTTGTGATATCTGGCAATGCTTAAAACTTCCCCAAAATCTAGTTTCCCATCACTTGAAGGTTTTGAAAGATTTAGATTTGATTTCTTCAAAAAAAGTAGGTTTAAAAGTTTTTTATAAATTAAATCAAAAAATAGTTAAAAAATATTTAAAATTCTTAAAAAAAGCCCTACTATGAACATAGAAAAAATAAATCAGTTTTTTAGAAAAAATTTATTTGGCTTAGTTTTAGCCTCTATCGTTTTAGGATTTCTTTTAGGTTGGCAATTGCCGCAAATTGCTGCTTCATTAAAGTCTTTGATTGTTCCGGTTTTGTTTTTGATGATTTTTGTGATGATTATTCCTATAGAATTTAAAGAACTAATTGCCATACGAAAATATAAAAAAGAAATTATCTGGGGATTTATCGCCATTTTATTTTTAGCTCCTTTAGTTGCCTATCTTGTTAATTTTATAATTCCTGAAAATTATGATTTTTTGAAAACCGGTTTAATTTTAGCTGCGACAATGCCACCTGGTGGGATGATAGTTTCTTGGACAGGACTATTAGATGCCAATGTTGAATTGGCAATGATTTTACAGACAGGAACTTTTATTCTGGCGCTTTTAACTATTCCGCTCACATTATCTTTGTTTCTTTCCAAATCGGTCCATTTTTCCCAATCATTGCTAATCCAGAATATTGCCCTCTATATATTTTTACCCCTAATCGCTGGTTTCATCACTCAGGTCTTACTTAAAAAGAAATATTCTAAAGAAAAAATAAAATCTTGGAAACCAACATTGGCAACGATTTCCAGTATCTGCGCTTTATTGGTCGTTTTTATTTCCGTTTCTTTAAAAACGAATACCATTATCAGTCATCCACAAATGCTTTTATGGGGAATATTGCTGGCGGTTGTTTATTACCTCATTATGTTTTTGGTTTCGCTTTTTTTCACAGGGTTACTTATTGATTCATACGATAATCAAATGCCTATTGTTTATGGCACAACTTCTAAAAATCTTTCTATTGGTATTGCTTTGGCTTTATCCGTTTTTTCTGGTTCGGTTGTTTTGGGAATAGTGTGTTGTTTTATGGTCCAAATGCCCATGCTTAGCTTATTTTATAAATTTATTAAAAAAGAAGAGCAGGAATTTGCCGAAGAAGTTGAAGAAGAAAAAAAGAAAAGATACCCCATTTCCGTGGCATTAAGAAAAATAAGAAAGGTCGGAAATAATTTAAAGAAATCAAGTTAAATATTAATTATGGAAGAAAAATCAAATTTTATTCAAAGATTTTCACCTTCGTGGTTTGCTTCTGTGATGGGAACGGGAATTCTTGCTAATGCTAGTTAATTTTTATTCTCAGTATATTTCTTTTTTAAAGGTTGTTGGCGTAGGTCTTTTTTATTTCAATGTAGCGTTATTTTTTATTTTACTGATTCCCTGGATACTTCGCTGGTTATTGTACAGAAAAAATGCTTTGGCAGATCTTGAACATCCCATCCTCTCTAATTTCTATGCCACTATTGCCATCGGTATGCTTGTTCTCTCGTCAAATTTTATCGTTATCGGTAAAAACATACTAGCTGGAGAGATATTTTGGTTTATTGGAGCCGCTCTGACAATATTTTTTGGACTTGTAACTCCTTTTATTATGTTTAAAGGCGAGCATGTCGCTATAGAGCATATTAATCCTTCTTGGTTTATCCCGCCTGTTGGTCTTATTGTGATTCCTATTGCAGGAAGTCTAATTATTAATCAGCATATAGGATTTATAAAAGAATTAATTCTTTTTTTGAATTATTTTGGTTGGGGAGCAGGCTTCTTTCTTTATATAGCTTTATTCGCGATTTGTCTGAACCGGTTTATTCTTCATCGTCCATTACCCAATACTCTTGCTTCTACTGTTTGGATTAATTTAGGTCCAATTGGAGCTGGCACTATAGCGTTGATTAATTTAGTTAATAATTCAACATTTATTACGATGAAAGAACCATTTTTTGGATTTGGTCTTATTTTTTGGGGATTTGGAATTTGGTGGGTGTTGATGGCTCTTATAATGACTTTTCATTATAGAAAAAAATGGGGATTGCCTTATGCGCTTTCTTGGTGGGCATTCACATTCCCTCTTGGTGCCTATGTTGTTGCCAGTCACTCTGTAGCGACAATCTTTCATCTGACAATTGTTGATTTTATCGGATTTGCTTTGTATTTCTTGTTGGTTTTTTTCTGGTCCATTACTTTGATAAAAACATTGGAGGCTCTTTATTATAAAAAATTATAAGGATAAAAACCAAATGTTTCACTCAAATATATTCTAATTTATTTTGGCATTCATATTTAAAAAAGAAAAAATACGGTGTAAATAAAACAAATAAAATTGAAGGGAAGCACAGCTTTGGGAATAAAAATAATGAATGATGAAAAAGGAGTGGTAGCAGCAAGAGTAGCAGGAATTAATTCTATTGAAAGCGCGTTGGAAACAAAGATCGCGGAAGTTACTTCAAAGGCAAGAGAATTTGGGCTTAAAGAAGGAATGCCAGTAAAAGAAGCCTTGGAGAAACTTTGTTAAATTTTTAAGGAAAGATAAATAAAAAAAGAGAAATTTTATTGTCCAAAATGTGATAAAATTTTTGAGGCAGAAAAAGGTCGCCCTTGGCTAATAGGAAAATTAGCCTAAAAATTAAATAACAAAATAAAAAAAATATGCCAATGGGAAGAAGATTTAGATCAAGATTTAGATTCGGTTGGGCCTATTCTGTAGAAGATGAAAAAGCAATTTTAAAAACGAAAATTGCAATGATGGAATCGAAATTGAAAATGTTGCAAGAATTGGAGAAAGAAGAACCTGATATAGCCTCAGTTTTAAAAGCAAAAGAAGCTGTTTTGAAAGAAAAGATTGATTTATTTAAGAAGGAATTGGCTGATTTAGAATCAAAGAAATAAAAGAAAAGATGGCCGCCAGTCCTGATTTAAACCGGGATTGACGGCCAACCTATATTCCTCCCTTTTTAGAAAGGGTAGATAAAGGAAGAAATTCTCTTATTGAGATAGCGATTGTTATAATGGTCATTTTCCTTAGTGCTTAAAAATAAAAAAATGAATAATATAATCGAAGTAAAAAATTTAACAAAATATTACGATGGATTTTTGGCGGTTGATCACATAAACTTTATGGTTAAAAAAGGTGAAATTTTTGGTTTTTTAGGTCCGAATGGTGCGGGGAAAACAACTACCATACGGATTTTAACTGGTATTTTAAAACCCGACGAAGGAACGGCGTTAGTTTCTGGTTATGATGTTTTGAAAAATCCATTAGAGATTAAACAATGCCTCGGAGTGGTTCCAGAAGTTTCCAATGCTTATGTAGACCTTACAGCTTGGGAGAACTTAATGCTGATGGGTGAGTTGTACGGGGTGCCTAAAAAAGAGCGAGAAGAAAATGCCGTTGAGCTTTTGAAAGATTTTGGATTGTATGACGTGCGAAAGAAACCTGTTAAAGAATTCTCAAAAGGAATGAAGCAAAAACTTCTTTTATGTATGGCGCTAATTAATAATCCTGAAATACTTTTCCTCGATGAACCCACCTCTGGCCTTGATGTTGAAAGTGCAAGGTTGATACGAGAGAAAATTCGGCAGCTAAATAGAGATGGGAAAACAATTTTTCTTACGAGCCACAATATGGAAGAAGTTAACCAGCTTTGTCATCGTATAGCAATAATAAACCATGGGAAAATAGCCACCATAGATGCGCCCGAAAATTTAAGGACCCAAAGCATGGAACTTCAGTATATTGAAGTTTTATTTGATAAACCGGTCAATCTTGAAAAACTTACTGAAAAATTGAAAATGGCCAATGTTTCTCCTGTAGGAAACAAGTTTAGAATTTATACGGCCAACCCACATACTATAATTGAAAATTTAGTGGATTTTGCTAGAGAAAATGATCTAAAAATTTTGGATTTGGATACAATGATGCCTTCGCTAGAAGATATTTTTATAAAATTAATAAAACAAAAAATATGAAGAGTAAAATTAATTCCATTTTTACCCAGCTTGAACGATCCCTTGCTATAACTAAAAAGAATATTAAAATTTATTATTTAAAAGGACCGGTAATTATTTTTGGGCTTATTTTTCCTCTATTTCTGTTTTTAGCCTTCACGTTGGGGAGAAATATACCCTTGAAAGAATTATTACCCGGATTAGTTGGTATGACAACATTTTTTACCGCCACCGCAGTAGGTCCTTCGATTATGTCATGGGAGACTCGCTCAAAAACTTTAGAGAGGCTTGCCAGTTGCCCTGTTTCTCTCTGGGCAATTCTTTTAGGTGATATTTTTTCTTCATTTTTATTTGGAATTATAATTTCAGTAATACCTCTATTTTTTGCTTTGCTTCTTAAAATTAGTTTTTTAAATTTTATAATTTTATTTTTGGGCTTGATTTTAGCAAATTTTTGTTTTTCTGCTTTAAGCATTCTTCTTTCGGCTTATCCCCCAACAGATATTCCGGCTACTACTTTAATGCTTTCATCTCTTGTAAAGTTTCCATTGGTTTTTATTAGTGGAATTTTTATTCCAATTGAAAAAATGTCATTTTTTGCAAGAGCAATTGCTTCTTTTTCGCCTTTAACATACTTTACCGACCTTGTCAGACATCTTATTTTAGGTGTTAGTTATTACCCATTGCCATTAGATTTTTGGATGATTATAATTTTTACCTTGATTTTCTTGGTTTTTGCAATAAAATTACACGAAAAAACATTTACGAAAAGAATAAGCTAAAACCTATGAATAAAAATCAAAAAAATAATTCCAAATTCGATAAATGGCACGGAATTGAGAGGAAAAAGATTGATTGGTATCCAGCGATTGATGAATTAAAGTGCATTGGTTGCGGATTGTGCGTTACTACTTGTGGAAGAGGGGTTTACAAATATGATTACGAAAAACGAAAATCGAAGGTGGTTAATCCTTTTAATTGTATGGTTGCCTGCCAAACTTGTGCCAATTTGTGTCCGGTTGGAGCGGTCAGTTTTGTTAAAGCAGGCGAAACGACAAGAGAAAAAGCTCAAAGAATTGTCAGAGAATTTAGGGTGCTTGAAAAAGTGAAAAAAGAATTGGAAGAAAGAAAAGAGGAGTTAAAATATAAATGAAAATGGCAGAAACCATTTTAAAAGTTGAAAATTTAAATGTAAAACTCGATGATGAGTTGATTATTTGTAATTTGTCTTTCGAAGTGAAAAGGGGAGAAGTTTTGACGATTTTGGGGCCGAATGGGGCAGGGAAGACGGTGTTGTTGAAAACTTTGTTAGGAATTTTTCCTTTTGAAGGGAAAATTGAGTGGAAAAAAGGAATAAAAATTGGTTATGTTCCACAAAGAGTTCCTTTTGTTAAAGATTTCCCAATTTCGATTGAGGAGTTTTTCAAATTGAAAACAAAGAATGAAAATGAAATTAAAGAGGTTTTAAAATTGGTTGGCTTTAAAGAAAGCTTTTTGAAAAAAAATTTGGGTGAGCTTTCTTCTGGTCAGTATCAAAGAATTTTGGTTGCCTGGGCGTTAGTCGGAAATCCTGATGTTTTATTGTTTGATGAGCCAACGACTGGAATTGATATTTCAGGTGAGGAAACGATTTACCAGCTTTTGGAGAGATTAAAAAAGGAGAAAAATTTAACAATAATTTTAGTTACTCACGATTTGAGCGTTGTTTTCAAATTTTCAGATTATGTCATTTGTTTGAACAAATGCCCAATTTGCCAGGGAAAACCAAAAGAGACTGTCACTCCAGAAGCACTATCAAAGCTTTACGGTCAAGAAATAAAATTTTACGAACACTATCATGGTCACTAATTTCTTTTCAATTTTAATTTCTGGGATTTTTGTTGGAGGAGCGGCAGGATATCTGGGGTCTTTGATGTTATCTAAGAAAATGACGATTATTGTTGATCCTCTTTCCCATTTGGCATTGCCCGGAGTTGCTTTGGCTTTAATTTTTCAAAAGGATATTTCTTTGGGTGCATTTTTCTTTTTGTTTTTTGGCGCAATTTTAATTTGGTTTTTTGAGCAAAAGACAAAATTACCAACTGAAACAATCATTGCCATCTTGTTTTCTATTTCTTTGGCGATTACCTTTTTATTTTTATCGGAGCATGAAATTGAAGAAGCATTAGTTGGTGATATTTCAAAAATCGGCAAATTAGATAGCTTAATTATTGTCTTCATTTCTCTTTTTGTCTTCTTTTTGATCCAAAAAATTTATCCTAAATTAACCTTAATTTCTATTTCAGAAGATTTGGCAATGGCAGAAAAAATTGATTTGAGAAAGTATCAATTTCTTTATCTCCTTTCAATTTCGGCAATCGTTGCTTTGGGTGTAAAATTTGTCGGTGGATTACTAGTTGCTGGTTTAACTGCCCTGCCAGCAGCATCGGCCAAAAATTTAAGCAAAAATTTAAAGACTTTTAGATTTCTTTCTTGTCTTTTTGGAATACTTTGTGCAATTTTTGGAATTTCTCTTTTCCAATTTACAGGATATCCAGCAGGTCCCTTAATTGTTCTTTCTGGTTTTTTGATTTTTTTAATTTCAATAATTTTTAAAAAATGATAAAATAAAAACTATGAAAAAGACGATTTCATTTTTAATGTTTTTGGGAATTTTTATCGCTGTTTCGGTAGGTTTTAATATTTTAAAAGGACATAATAAGAATTCTTTAAATAATACTTTTTCAAACAGCACTTCTTCGACTCAAAAATTAACGGAAATTGTTTTGTTTTACGGGACTGGATGTCCTCATTGCGCAAAGGTTGAAGCTTTTATAAAGGAAAATAAAATTAAAGAGAAAATTGCGTTTGAAGAAAAGGAAGTATATTTTAATAAGGAAAACGCAAAGCAATTGGTAGAAATTGCGAAAAATTGTGGCTTTAACGAAAAGGAAATTGGAGTTCCGTTTTTATGGGATGGAGAAGGGCAAAGATGTATTGTTGGGGATGAACCAATTATTAATTTCTTTAAAGAAAAATTAAATTTATAACATGCCAGTTTGTCCTGTTTGCACAATTGCAGTCGCAGGAGGAGTTGGACTTTGTAGATATCTAGGAATCGATGATTTAATTTCGGGAGTTTGGATTGGAGCTTTGCTTTTTTCTTTGTTTTTGTGGACGATTGAGTGGCTCAATAAAAAGAAAATTAAGTTTTTATTTAGAAAGCCACTTGTTTTTATTTTTTGGTATGGGCTTACAATTTTTCCTCTAATGAAAATTGGAATTATCGGGCATCCCCAAAATAAATTTTTGGGAATTGATAAACTAATTTTTGGAATTTTTTCTGGGACTATTGTGTTTTTACTTTCAATTTTGTTTGAAAACTATTTAAGAAAGAAAAACCAAGGCAAGGCTTATTTTAAATTTCAAAAGGTCTTAATTCCAATTTTGTTTTTAATAATTTTGAGTTTAATCTTTTGGCGAATTTGTTAGACATGGAAAAAACAAAATTAAAAATTGAAGAATTATTGAAGAAAGTCGAAGAGTCCAAAAAAGGAAAATTGGATTTGTCTTCTGATGAAGATTTATCAGTGGCGATAATGAATTTGATTTCAATTGAAGAGCACTTTTTCTTTTCTGGAGCAAAAACTGGAAATGAAAAATATTTCGATTTATTAAATCAGACAAGACAAATCAGAAAAGAACTTTTGGCAAGATTAGTGAAGGATGTTGAACCCGGAAGTGAGACCTGGTGCATCTCAAAACATTTGTTAGCAGCCTCAATGAGATTAATCGAGGTTGGGACAAAATACTATCAAGAAGGTAAAAAAGAAGAAGCAAAAAATCTTTTTTCAAAAGCCTATGATTTATGGAGTTTGTTTTGGGGATTGAATTTGAAATTGATCGATATTGGTGAAGTTAAAAAAGTTGAAGAAAATCAATTAAATTTTCACGACGAAGAAAAATCAGGAGTTTTTGGGAAACTAAAAGAAATCGTAAAGAAAATTGTAGATTGTTGCATTGAATAAAATTCACTTTATCAAAGGTTTTTGAGCTAATTTTTAACGTTTTTTAGCCACTATGAAAGGAAAGAAGTTTGCTACCGCCTTAAACTGTATGGATGGGAGAGTGCAAGAGCCAGTGATTAAATTTTTGAAAGAAAAATACAAAGTTGATTTTGTGGATATGATTACTGAGCCAGGAATTGATGGAATTTTAGCCGAAGGAGACGAGAAAATTTTAGAAGAAATAAAAAATAAAATAGAAATTTCGGTAAAAAAACACGGATCTAAAATAGTTGCGATAGTCGGGCATACAGACTGCGCAGGGAATCCAGCGGAAAAAGAAGAGCATTTTCGTCAAATAAGAAAAGGGAAGGAAATTTTGAAATCAATGCATATTGAAGCTGAAATTTTAGGTCTATGGGTGAATGAAAATTGGAAAGTTGAGGTTGTTGAATAATTTTAATAACATTTTCAACTTTCAGTAATATTAAAAGTTAGTCCAGTTTTAATTTTTATTATTGTTTTTGCAGTTTGAGCTTCCTTACAAAATTAACAGTTTCGATTATGGCTGCACTCAAGAAAAAATATGAAATTTTTATTGGTAGTATTTTTGGTTCAAATTTTTTGTAACGGAAGTTAAATTTTTAGGGTTTTTTACTTTTTAATCTTCATCGAGGGAGATTGCAAGCTGATTCAAAAAGTGATTACCACTCCTTTTTCTTTGATAAAATCAATAAATCTTTTATAAACCGGATGAGATTTTAAAGTTTCATTGTCCCCAACACAAATTAGTTTTCTTTTGGCTCTAGTAATTGCTGTGTTCAACCTTCTCAAATCTGTCAAAAATCCTAAAATTTTCTCTTTATTGCTTCTGACAAAAGAAATCAAAATTATCTCTTTTTCTCTTCCCTGGAAGCCATCGACTGTGTTTATTTCAACTAACTCCCCAAGACTTCTTCTTAAAAGATCTAACTGATCATCGTAAGGAGTAATAACCCCAACCCATTCTTTTTTAATTCCTGCCCCAAACAATTTTTCCAAAATCGATTTTACAATTTCTACCTCAAAAGGATTTTCTTTGGAAAAAGATTCAGCCCTCACTTTTTCAAATTTTTTCTCTGATTTTGAGGTATCTAGAAAACAAATGACATTTTTAGGGTCTAGAATTTTATCCCAAAAGTTTCCAAATTTTGAAATTTTTATTTTGAAATCTTTTAAGGTAATGTTTTTTACCTTTTCATCAGTTTTTAATTTTCCTTCATAGAATTCTTTGTTCGGAAATTCCATCAAAATTTTATTCATTCTATATTGAACATTAAGTAAAACTGATTTTTCAGGATATCTTTGGATTAACTTTTCAAACAGAGTTTCAGAAAGCGCTTTCGCCTTTTCCGACAAAACAGTCGGTGGTAATTGTTTATGGTCTCCTGCCAAAATGAATTTTTTTGTTTTACAAATTGGAATTAAAATGCTGGGAATTGTTGTCTGAGTTGCTTCGTCGATAACTGCACTATCGAATTCAAAATCTCTTAAAAATTCGAGCGCAGCAGAAGAATTAGTACACAAAACCACCTCTGCTTCTTCTAAAATTTTCTGAGCTATTTTTTCTTCAATTTTTGATATTTGTTTGATTATCTTTACGATTTGATTTTGAACCTTTATCCATTCGGCCATAGATTCAATATCTTCCATTTTTATTCCTCTTTTTGTTCTTTTTGCTTCAGCCAATCTCAAAATTTTTTCGTCTCTCAATCCTCTTTTTCTTTGAGGAGTTGGTTTTAAAAATTGATCTCTAAATTCAATTAATTCTTCGATTTTTTCTCTCAATTTTTTTACTTTTTTATAACTTTTTGAATTTTCAACCTGGTAAAAAAGAGTTGAATCGATTAAACTTTTTGCTATTCTTGATGGATGCCCCAACCTCACAATTTTTACCCTCTCTTTTAATCTTTCCACTAAATTATCAACTGCAACATTGCTTTCCGCAGTGGCCAAAACCCTTTCTCCTTTCTTCACCAACTGCAAAACAACTTCGGCCAAGGTTCTGGTTTTTCCAGTTCCAAAAGGTCCTTGGATTAAAAAGAAATCTTTAGTTCCTAAAGAAAAAGATACTGCCAATTTTTGTGAGGGGTTTAAATTTTTATCTATTGGCGAGAAATTAACTTTTTTTGATGGCGAGGGTTCGAGTCCTCCCAAACTATACTTTAAAGCCAACCTTCCACTCTCTTTTAAATTTTCCAAATTTTCAATTTGCCTTCTAAAAGTAATATCGTTTGCAAAAAGGTCAATTCTTACATTAGAGAATGCCCAGCCTGGGGTTTTTTCTAAGGCAACAGACAAATATCTTTTTCCCTTTTCAGTAACAACTCCAACTAAATCACTTCTCAGAGGGTTTCCTCTTGAAATCAAAACTAAATCTCCGACCGAAATTTCGGTTTCAATTTCTTTTTCCCTTCCATATTTCATTATCTTAAAAGAAAATTCCCTTCCTGCCACCTTCCCTTTTAAACCTAAGATCGCCCTTCCCACCTTTTCTCTTTCTTTTCCAGAAAGGGTTCTAATTTCTTTTTTCATTATTTCCATTTCCGCCTCTCTTTCTTTTTCAACTAATCTTTTTAGCCATTTTATATATTTTCCCAATTTCATTTTTTTCTTGTGGTAATTTTTGTATAATCTCTTAATAATATGGAAAATTGCGTTTTTTGCAAGATAGCAGAAAAAGAAATTTCTTGCTTTGAGGTTTATGAAGATGAAAAATTTTTGGCATTTCTGGATATTAATCCGAGGAATCCGGGCCATACTTTAGTAATTCCAAAAGAACACTTTAGATGGGTCTGGGATGTTCCTTATCTGGGAGAATATTTTGAGGTAGTTGGAAAAATTGCCAACGCAATCAAAAAGGTAATGAAAACAGACTTTGTCGTTTCTTTCATTATTGGCGAAGAAATTCCCCACGCTCACATTCATTTAGTTCCAAGATTTCCAGAAGATGGTCATGGAGCTTTGATCGATCTATCTTTAATTCGCAAAATTGATAAAGACGAAATGGAAAAAGTTGCAAAAGAAATAAGAGACAAGATTTGAAAATGAATTTAAAATCAAAATCTTTGTTTTTTCTCTATCCAGGGCTTAAAATCGCTGCTCTCCAGGGAGGTTTGGGCTTTGTGGAATGGGGGAGGAGACATCTCACGAAATTTTAGATTTTTTAAAGGGAGAGAAAATTCCATCCATTAAAGAAATTTTAGAGAGTTTTGAAGGTTCTCTTTTTTATCACAAACTAATCGCCAAAGAGAATAAAATCCCAAATCATTTTGATGAAAAAGTAGTTAGAGCTTATTGGATTGACAAGGAGCTTTAGAGAAAGTGAGAATTTCAAAACATTCTCCTAGGTCAGACCTAGGATTAGTTTTCTTTTTGGTGCCAGTATCGATTCTTGTAGAGAGTGGATCGAATACTCGTTTTTGACCCGCGATATATTTTGATAAAATAAATAGAAAGTATTTCTGTTGAAATGAAAAAGTTTAGTTTTGTTTATATCACTGCTCCAACGAAAAAAGAGGCAAAGAGAATTGCTGAAGTTTTGGTTTCTGAGAAGTTGGCGGCTTGTTGTAATATTTTTAAGATTGATTCAGTTTATTGGTGGAAAGGAAAAATTGAAAAGAGTGAGGAATGCGGGATTTTTGCGAAAACTAAAAAAAGTTTGGTTGAGAAAATAATCAAAAGGGTAAAGGAAATTCATTCTTATTCTGTGCCTTGCGTCATTTCTTTTAATATTGAAAAAGGAAACAAAGATTTTTTAAATTGGATTGAGAAATCAACGAAATAATGGCGGAAGTCTTTTTACACGATTGAAAAAATAACCAAAATGCGATAATCTAAATTTATGTCCTCAGAGGAAGAATTGATTAAAAAATATCTAAAAGGGGATGAAAAATCTCTAGAAGTTTTGATTAAGAGGTATTTGAAGCCAATTTATAGTTTTGCTTTTAATTTTGTTTTAAACCAACAGGATGCTGAGGATTTGACCCAAGAAATTTTTTTGAAAATGTGGAGAAATTTAAAAAAGTTTGATCGAAATAAAAAGATTGCCTCGTACCCAACCGAAAATTCCAGTCGAGGGTTTAAAAATTGGCTTTTTACCATCGCTAAAAACACCTGCTTCGATTTTTTAAGGAAGAAAAAGAAAGTTTCGGTTGTGAATTTCGATAATTTGGAATATTTAGTCGATCCTGTTTCTTTAAAAGATGAAATTTCGATGAAAGAAAATTTGGAAAAAGTCAAAGAGGAAATAGAAAAATTGCCGTTTAAAATGAAGGAGGTTTTAAATTTACATTATGATTTTGGATTGAGTTTTAGAGAAATTTCTGAAATTTTGGGAGAACCGATCAATACTTTAAAAAGCAGACACAGACGAGCGATCTCTAAATTAAAAAAATCGATTTTGGAATAATATTTTATGAAAAAATTTTTGCTCTCTCTTTTGATTTTAGTCATTTTTGGACTCTCTCTTTTTTATTTTTGGCCAAAAATAAAGACGATTTTCATTCTTAAAATTCCAGAAATTAAAAATCTTTCTCAAAAGATTGAAGAAATAACAAAAATTCCAGAAGTTATCAAAAAAGAAAAAAGAGAAATTTTGCCCCCGCCGTTAAAAATCATTAAGGAAGAAAAACCAGAAGCGATTTTGACACAAAGGGGAATAATCGAATGGACGAACAAACAGAGGGAAAAATATAATTTGCCACCCTTGAAAGAAAATTCGCTTTTGGACAAAAGCGCCTCGGCAAAGGTTAAAGATATGTTTCAAAATCAGTATTTTGCGCATTACTCGATTTCTGGAGAAGGGGTTTCGGATTTGGCAAAGAAGTTTGGATACGATTTTCTATTGATCGGTGAAAATTTAGCGATGGGAAATTTCCCCTCTGATGAGGACTTGGTTTTGGCCTGGATGGAAAGCCCGGGGCACAGAGCAAACATTTTAAATGAAAAATACCAAGAAATCGGAGTAGCAGTGGAAAAAGGAATTTTTGAGGGGAAAGAAGTTTGGATTGCCGTCCAGCATTTTGGCTTACCATCATCTTTTTGTCCTAAGCCTGATTTTTCTTTGAAAGAAAAAATCGAGGAGAATAAGGAAGAAATTTTTGAAATTCAAAAAGAGTTGTTAATTTTGGAATCTGAAATCAAAGTATTGAAGAGATGGCGTAGAGAGGAAATTTCACAAAAGATCGACCATTACAATGAATTGGTTTCGAAGTATAACAATTTGGCCGAAGAAACAAAAAGATTAGTCGACCAATACAATTCTCAAGTAAATTTATTTAATAATTGTCTTTCTCAAATTTCAAAATGATGCACCAAAAATTGTTTTTTTTCGTATTAATATTAGAGAGAAATTTCAAAAATAAATGGAAAAAAAATATCGAAAATCACCTGGCTATTTCCAAGACTTAAAGCCGCCATCAGAACTTTTCGGGCGGATTATTTTGGCGATTAAAAGGGAGCAGGAATTCCAGCAGAAAAAAAAGTTTTTATTCGGTTTTTTCTTTCTTTTACTTGCTTCTGCCTTTCTCCTCCCTTTTTCTTGGTCGATGTTGGTGAGTCAATTGAAAAATTCGGGAATTTTACATTTCATCTCTGTTGTCACCGGTGATTTTGGAACCTTTCTTACTGTTTGGCAGGATTTTACTTTGGCAATCTTAGAATCTTTACCAACGACAGCAATCTTATTTTTTTTAACCAACCTTACCTTCTTTCTCTTTGCCATCCGTCTTTTTCTCAACCAAAAAGGATTATTTCGACTTAACTTAATTCATTAAACAAAATGGAAGAAAAACAAAACGATAAAAAATTACTTCACCTCGATATTTTGAAATCGATCATTAAATGGTTTTTGATTGTTATCGTCCTTCTTTTAGTTTTTGGGTTGGGGGTTTTCGTTGGCGAAAAGAAAGCGAAATTTTCTTATCGTTGGGCAGAAAATTATCATAAAATGTTTGCCGGGCCAAGGGCTGGATTTTTTGGAAACTGGAAAATGCCTCCCTTTGATGAATTTATAGAAGGACACGGAACTTTTGGGGAAATTATCAAAATCGAAGGAAATAACCTAGTCGTCAAAGGAAAAGGGGATGTGGAAAAAGTGATCTTGGTTGATGAAAAAACGGTCGTGAAATCCGGATTTAAAAATATTAAGGTTGCCGATTTAAAAATAGGTGATATAATAGTGATTATTGGCTCCCCAAACGATAAAGGCCAAATCGAGGCAAAGTTAATACGGGTTTTTCCACCCAAAACAAGTTTTAGACAAAAATTACATGAATAAAAAAACTATCGTTCTCGGTTTGTTGATTTTGTTTTTGGTTTGCTTTTTTGGTTACAAAAAATTCTATCAAAAAGGAGAAAACGTACGCTATGTTTTGTCCCGGGTTGAAAAGGGAACGATTTCTCTTTCCGTTTCTGGGTCGGGAAATATCGAAGCTTACCAAGAAACAGAAATTTTACCAAAAGCGACGGGAAAAATTCAAAAAATTTTTGTAAAAAAAGGAGATTTTGTTAAAGAGGGGCAATTGTTGATTCAGTTGGACACAAAAGATCTCGAAAACACAATTTCCAATTTAGAAACCCAGGTCGAAACGACAAAAATTAATTTAGAGAGCGCTAAAAACAGCTTAAGCAATTTAGAAAATTCAAAAAAAGATACCCAAAAAGACTTAGAAAAAGCCTACAAAGATACTTTCGATTTAGTTTCGGCCACCTTCAACCTTTTCCCCCAAGTCTTCCAAAAATTAGATTCCCCAGCTAAGGAATCCTCTTACGACGGCGATTATAGCGATTTCGATTATTATCACTTAGTTGTCAATACCTATTCTTCTAAAAAAGAAAAGATTTCGGGTGATGAAATAGAAAAAAGGTTCGAACAGCTGAAGGAAAAATACCAGAATTTGAAACAATTTTATTTGGGTTTGAATTATTTTTCAGATGAAAAAGAGCTCGATTCGCTTTTCGAAAACACGAAATTATTTTTAACCGAACTTTTCGAATTCACGAAAGAAAACCGGGACACCATTTATTCCTATAAAGATTTATTGACTGACGATTCTTTAACCCCACCGATCCCTCTTTCTGTCACTGAAAATCAACTTTCTCTTTTGGTTAATTTTACCGACCTCTTGGCTAAAAACCTCTCAGATTTGAGAACAAGTCAAAACCAAATTAAAAAACTAAAAACTTCCCTGGAAAATTTAGAAAAAAATATCGAGGATCAAAAAAACCAAATAAAAAGTTTGACCCTACAACTAGAGCAAAAAGAAAAAGACCTCTCCAACACTAAAGATAAACTAAAAGATTATCAAATTACGGCAAACTTAACCGGAGAAATTACCGATTGGCCAGAAAACTTAAAAGAGGGCGATCTGATCGGGAGTGGTAGCTTGGGGAAAATTTTGACGAAGACAAAAATAGTTAAAATTACCCTTAACGAGATAGATGTGGCAAAAGTGGAAATTGGCCAAAAAGCAACTTTAACTTTCGATGCTCTACCCGATTTGACTTTAACCGGGAAAGTAATCGAGATGGATAAAGCGGGAACGGTAAGTCAAGGGGTGACAAGTTATGGAATAAAAATCGGTTTAGATGCCGATGACGAGAGGTTGAAACCAGGAATGTCGGTTAACGCGGAAATCATCGTCGGGACCAAACCCGATGTTTTAACCCTGCCAAACAGCGCAATTAAATCAGAGGGAAATTCACGCTTTGTTCAATTGATAGATGCGCCAGAGGCAATCAAAAAGAAATTAAAAATCGGAACATCCGTGGTTTTGCCAAAAGAAGTCAAAATCAAAAACCAACCAGTGGAAGTTGGAATTTCAAACGATACTTTAACAGAGATTTTATCTGGGGTTTCAGAGGGAGATATTGTTATTTCTTCAAAAATTACTCCGCAAACTCAAACAACCCAGACTCAATTTAGATTCCAAATTCCGGGAATGGGAGCGCCAGCTCCGCAAAGAAGATGAAATTGATCGAATGCAAAAACATCACCAAAGTTTACAAAAACGAAGTTGAAACCTGGGCATTAAGAGGGCTTTCTTTTTCTATCGATGAAGGAGAATTTGTGGCGATCATCGGTCCTTCTGGTTCTGGAAAATCAACTTTAATGCATATTTTGGGATGCTTGGATACTCCAAGTTCTGGAGAATATTTTCTTGAGGGGAAAGAAGTTTCAAAATTGTCAGAAGACGAATTGGCAGAGATTAGAAAAAAGAAAGTAGGTTTCGTCTTCCAAATGTACAATTTGTTGCCAAGAGCAACCGTTTTTAAAAACGTGGAATTACCTTTAATCTACGAAGGTTTACCAAAAAAAGAAAGAGAAGAAAGGGTAAAAAAAGCCTTGAAGGCCTCGGCTTTTCCAGATGAATTTTGGTTTCATTTATCGAATCAATTATCTGGTGGAATGCAACAAAGAGTAGCAATTGCCAGAGCGTTAGTTCAAAATCCAAAATTGATTTTGGCAGATGAACCAACTGGAAATTTGGATTCAAAAACCGGAGATATTGTTTTGAATACTTTAATTAGTTTGAACAACCGAGGCCATACTTTAGTGATCGTCACTCACGAACTTTATATTGCTCGGTACGCAAAGAGAATTATTGCTTTAAGAGACGGACAAATTATTGAAGATGCGCCGAGAGAAAAAGCAAAATCTTTAAAATTGATTAAAGAATAAAATTATGAGAATTGGTGATTTATTAAATGAGGCAATTTTTGCGGTATCGGTAAACAAGGTTAGGTCGGGTCTGACAATTTTGGGGATTGTCATTGGGATTGCTTCGGTCATTGCTATGATTTCAATTGGCCAGGGGGCAAAAAAACAAATTACTCAAAGCATTGAGGGTTTGGGTTCGAATATTTTAACGGTGATACCAGGCGGTGTGAGAATTGGAGCAATGTTTATGGGCAGAGGAAGTGCTCAAACTTTAAAAGAAAATGATGTTGATGTTTTAAAAAAAGTTGAGGGAGTTTTGGATGTTGTGCCAATAACCCAGAGAACATTTCAAATTATCGCCCCAAACGGAAACAACACTAGAACGTCCGTTATTGGAGCAAGCCAAGGAATTTTTGCCGTAAGAGAAATCTCGATCGAGTCTGGTTCAACTTTTAATGAAGAACAGGTCAACAACATTTCAAAAGTTGCGGTTTTAGGAAAAAACATCGCTGACGATCTTTTTGGAGATGAAAACCCGGTGGGAAAGATAGTCAGAATTTCAGGAATTAATTTCAAAGTCATTGGCGTGGCCGCACCAAAAGGAGGAGCGATGGGATTGATTTTTGATGATATGGTTTACGTTCCGATTACAACGATGCAAAAAGTTTTAGCAAGGTCAGATTATTTAACTTCGATTTTAATTAAAGGAGAAAGAAAAGATTTGTTGCCCCAAATTCAACAAGAAGCTCTTTCGGTCTTGGCCGAAAAACACCGAGTTGATCCCCAAAACCCAGATTTTTCGATTATTTCCCAAGAAGACATTTTATCGACCTTAACTCAAGTGACAAACACGATGACCATTTTTTTAGCCGCCATCGCCTCGATTTCTTTGGTTGTTGGTGGAATTGGAATTATGAATATGATGCTAACTTCAGTAACTGAAAGGACAAAAGAAATTGGTTTGAGAAAGGCAGTCGGAGCGAAAAACAGAGAGATTTTATCTCAAATTTTGACTGAATCGATTTTGCTCACGTTTTTGGGTGGAGCGGTTGGCGTTTTTTTAGGGTGGTTGATCTCGTTGGGTATTTCCAAATTCGCTCAAATTTCGACTCAAGTTTCCCTTCCTTCAGTAATTTTGGCATTTGGTGTTTGTACCGCAATTGGAATTTTCTTTGGTTGGTGGCCAGCAAAGAAGGCAGCGGGATTGAGTCCGATTGAAGCTTTAAGATACGAGTGATAATAACCTCAAAACTCAACCCCGTACCAGAGCAAAGCACGGTACGGGGTTGTCCTGAACCGTGCTTCGCACTGGTTCAGGGCAAAAGTCAAAGGTCAAAACTACAACTTAAAACTCAAAACTGAGTTATGAAGAAAAATTTAATTTTGATTTTCATTGTTCTAATTATTGTAGGAGCAGGCGGATTTTTTGGAGGAATGAAATATGGAGAATCAGAAGCGTTGAAGAATTTAACACCAGAAAAAATGAGGGAAATTTTTCAACAAAGAGGGCAAATGTTTCAAAGACAAAGGCCGGGACAGAATTTTGTTTCAGGTCAAGTTATTTCAAAGGATGAGAAGAGCTTGACGATAAAATTACCGGACGGCAGCACAAAAATTATTTTCTTTTCTCAATCTACCCAAATTACAAAGGCAGAAGAGGCAAAAATAGATGACGTTCAAATTGGAAAAGAGATTTCAGTAAGCGGAACCTCAAACGAAGATGGAAGTTTAACCGCTAGGATGATCCAAATTCGTAATCGGTAAGGTTAAACTTTTATGCCAGCAATTTTAGTAGAAAATTTAGTTAAGGTTTTTAATGGTTTGAAGGCGGTCGATGGAATTTCTTTTGAAGTTAAAGAGGAAGAACTTTTTGGATTATTGGGACCAAACGGGGCAGGGAAAACGACGACTTTGAATATGTTGGCAACTTTGATCAGGCCAACTTCTGGCAAGGCTTTTGTTTCAGGGTTTGATGTTTTGAAAGAAAGGGATAAAGTCAGAAAATCGATCGGAATGGTCTTTCAAGAACCAGCCTTAGATAATTATTTGACCGGAAGGGAAAACTTAGAATTTCACGGAATGATGTATGGATTAAAAAGAAGGGAGGCAAAAGAAAGAGTAAAAGAAGCGTTGAAAATCGTTGAGCTGGAGGAATTCGCCGACAAATTAGTCCAAACTTATTCTGGAGGGATGAAAAGAAGGTTGGAAATTGCCAGAGCCCTTGTTCATCAACCGAGGGTTTTATTTTTAGATGAGCCAACTTTGGGCTTGGATGCGCAAACCAGAAGAAGGATTTGGGAATACATTAAAAAATTGAACAAAGAAAAAGGGGTGACGATAATTTTGACAACCCATTATATGGAAGAGGCGGATTTTTTGGCAGATAGGGTGGCGATCATCGATTTTGGAAAGATCGTTGCCTTAGACAACCCGGAAAATTTAAAAAATGTTTTGGGGGGAGATGTGATTTCGATCGAGGTTGATAATTGGCAAAATGCTAAAATGGTATTCGAAAAATTGCCCTGGGTTAAAAAAATAAACCACGAAAACGGCCTTTTTCATTTGCAGGTGGAAAAAGGAGAGGAGAAAATTCCTTTTTTAATCAGAATCGACGAGAAAGAAGCCGGGTTTAAAATAAAATCGATCAATTTGAGAAAACCAACTTTAGAAGATGTCTTTTTGCATTTTACCGGAAAGACGATAAGAGAAAGGGAGGCAAGCCAAGCCGAAAGGTTTAGAGAAAGGGCAAAAAGACACCAAAGATAATTATGGAAATAAACTTTACCGCAATTTATATTTTGTGGCTCAGAGAAATGAAAAGATTTTTAAGGTCTTGGTCAAGAGTCGCCAGCACTTTGATGATGCCTCTTTTCTTTTTGATTTTCTTAGGTTTTGGGTTTAAAGGGGCTTTCATTCCCGGGGTAGGTCAAACTAAAGATTACATCCATTTCTTGGTCCCAGGGATTATCGGAATGACTTTGATCACGACTTCGATGATGGCCGGAATTTCGGTTTTGTGGGACAGGGAATTTGGATTTTTAAAAGAAATTACGGTCGCTCCGGTAAGTAGAGTTTCGATCGTTTTGGGCAGAATCGTCGGCGGGATGACTACTTCTTTGATTCAGGCGATTTTGATTTTGTTAATTTCGATGGCGATGGGGTTTAGGGTGGCGAATTTTTTATCGTTTTTATGTTCGATTTTTATTATGGCTCTCGTTTCTTCTGGTTTTATCGGTTTGGGTTTGATTTTCGCTTCTTTGATGAAAGACATCCAGGGTTTTGGTTTGATTATGCAAATGATCGTTTTTCCCCTCTTTTTCTTGTCCGGGGCCATTTTCCCACTCTCAAATTTACCGAAATTTATAAGAACGATTTCTTATTTCGACCCGCTAACTTATGGAGTGGAAGGTTTGAGAAAAGTGTTATTGGGTAATAGTTTTTTGCCTTCTTGGCTTTCTTTTTCCTCTTTAATTTTATTTTCTGTTTTAACCATTTTTTTTGGCGCCTATTTTTTTGAAAAATCAGAAATTTGAAATTTTTAAACCGGGAAAAAATGCGATATAATCTAAAAGAAATGGAAAAAATGAGAACCCCGGCGGTAGCTGGACAATTTTATCCAGAAGGGAAAAAAGAATTGGAGGAAATGGTTGACGGGTTTTTAAAAGAAGTAAAAATTCCCAAGATTGAAGGGGAAATTTTTGGGATTTTAGTTCCTCATGCCGGCTATCTCTTTTCAGGTCTTGTTGCCGCTTATTGTTATAAAGCAATCGAGGGAAAAAATTTTGAAACCCTCGTTTTGGTTGGCGATTCTCACTACGAATATTTTGACGGTATTTCGGTCTGGGATAGGGGAGAGTGGGAAACGCCCTTGGGGAAGGTAAAAGTCGATGAAAGCTTGGCCAAAGAATTTTTAAGTTCTTCAAAAAGGTTTCTCGTTAAAGATTCTGTTCATTTATTTGAACATTCTTTGGAAGTTCAAATTCCTTTTTTGCAAAAGGTTTTGAAAAGTTTTAAAATTTTACCTTTGGTTTTTGGTTCCGAAGATAAGGATTGGAAAGAATTAGCAAAGGTTATTTTAAAAGCGTTGAAAAAAAAGAAACTCTTGGTCGTTGCTTCTTCTGACCTTTCTCACTACCCACCTTATGAAGTGGCTTTAAAAGCTGACAAAGAAACGATCGAGGGGATTTTATCATTAGATCCCGAAAAGTTTAAAGAAAAGATTGAAAGTCTGAGAAAAATTTTCCCAGAAGTTGACACTTTTGCTTGTGCTCAAGATACGATAAAGACGATTTTAGAAATTGCGAAAAATTTAAAAGGAAAAGCAAAATTGTTGAAATATCAAAATTCGGCTGATACAATTTATGGGGAAAAATCGCAAGTCGTTGGATATGGTGCCGTTTGTTTTTTAAAAGAATGAAAGAAGCAGAGAAAAAATATATCGGAATAATGAGAAGAAAAAGCGGAGAAGAACGAATTAAAATCGCGATGGAATTGCGAAAATTTGCTTTGAGGCTATCTGAATTAGGGATTAAAACTCAGAATCCGAAGATTTCAAAAAAAGAACTTAAAAAATTTCTTTTTGAAAAAATTTATGGATTTAGTTTTCCTTTTAAAAAAAGTAGTAAATAAACTGGAAAAATTAAAAATTCCCTATATGGTTACCGGAGGAATAGCAGTAAGTTTTTGGGGGTTACCGAGAACTACGCATGACGTTGATATCGTAGTGAAGATAAGAGAAGAAGATAAAAATAGAGTGATTAGGGCGTTTGGAAAAGAATTTTACATTTCAGAAAAAGCAGTTACAGAAGCAATCAAAAATCAGTTTACTTTTAACATCGTTCATTACAAAAGCGGACTTAAAATTGATTTCTGGTTAGCAAAAGAGACAGATTTTGGAGATTTAGAATTTAAGAGGAGGCAAAAAAGAAAAGTATTTGGAAAAGAAATTTACTTTATTTCACCAGAAGATTTGATTTTAGAAAAATTACTTTGGTTTAAAGAAAGTCAATCAACTCGGCATTTGGAGGATACAGAGGGGATTATAAAAATTTCAAAACCGGATCTGGATTACATTAAAAACTGGGCAAAAAAACATTCAACGATTGAAATTTTAAATGGGATATTAAAGAAAGAGCGAAAAGATTTTGTGATATGATTTATAATAAAGGATCACGGTTGTCTGCGATTTCACCCTTGTTTCTTTAAATAAAGGTCGTTTAAAAATTAAAAATTAGAAATTAGAAATTAAAACTATGGCAAACAGAGTTAAAAATAAAGTGGTGATCGTTACCGGAGGGTCGAGAGGGATCGGTGAGGCGATTTGTGAATTGTTAGCAAGAGAAGGGGCAAAAGTAGCAGTGACTGACGTTTTGGATAAAGAGGGGGAGAAGTTGGTAGAGAAAATAAAGAAAAAGGGTGGAAAGGCAGAATACTGGCATTTGGATGTAACTAAAGAAAGCGAAGTAGAAAATGTTTTTTCTCAGGTAGCAAAAAAATTTGGAAAAATCGACGGATTAGTCAACAACGCCGGAATTTTAGGGGCAAACAAACCAACCGATCAAATAACAGAGGAGGAATGGGATAAAGTGATGGCGGTCAATGTTAAAGGATCCTTCTTTTGCACAAAGCATGTCATCCCTTATATGAGAAAAGCCAGAGGGGGAAGCATCGTTAACATTTCCTCAGTTTATGGATTGATCGGAAACGGTGACGTTCCGCCCTATCACGCTTCAAAAGGAGCCTTGATTGCGATGACGAAAAACGATGCCATCATTTACGCAAAAGATAAAATCAGAGTGAATGCAGTATTACCTGGAGCAATTTGGACGAAGATGGTTGAAGATATTATTGTAAAATCTGGAATGAGTATTGAAGAAGGAAAGAAAGCATTCGCATCATTTCATCCAATAGGCCACATCGGTGAACCGATGGACATTGCCTACGGAGTTTTGTATTTGATTTCTGAAGAATCAAAATTCGTGACCGGAAGTTTATTAGTGATCGATGGTGGTTGGACGGCAAAATAAAAATTTTTTAAGATAAAATTAAAAGGTCGAAAAAATAAACAGGGGTTATGAAAAGAGAAATTTTCGTTTTGGTATCGATTCTCGTTTTCGGAGGAGTGATGACGAGTTTGGCGGTTCAACCACCTCTAATTAGGCAAGGAACGAGTTCGACTCCTACCGCGACGCTCGAGAGTTTAAAAATTATTCAGGGGCAGTTAAAAGCAGAAATCGAAAAGAGAGAAGAAGAGATGAAAACCAATTTGGAGGCAAAAAGAGCTGAGCTCAGGGCGAGAATCGAGTTAAAAAAGAAAGAATTGGAAAATCGGTTAAAGAAAATCAAGGAAGAAAACAAGAGAAAGATCGTTTCCAGGATTTATGAAAGGGTTAACGAACTCAACAAATTGCTGACCGACCATTATCTTGATGTTTTAGGGAAATTAGAAAAGATTTTGGAAAGGATTGAAAGGAGGGCGGCTAAAGCAAAACTAAACGGAGTTGATGTGAGCGAGGTGGAAAAGGCGATCAGTACGGCCAAAACAAAGATTGAGGAAGCGAGAAAAGCCGTGATCTCTCAGGCAGAAAAAGTCTACGAACCACCTCAAATTACCACCGAGCAAAATCTGAAATCAGACGTGGGGAAATTGAGACAGCAAGTTCATTCAGATTTGAAAGCAGTTGAAAAATTGGTTAAAGAAGCGCGGGAGGCAGTGAGAACGGCCGCCACTACTTTAGCCAAAATTCCTCGGGTGGACGAATTTGAAGCACCGGCCACCACTACTCCCTCAACTACCCCGACCGGAAGTGCCACCCCCAGTCCTTCCTCAAGCCCCAGCGAAAGTTTACCACCACCCCCGCCCCCAACTGAATAAACATGCTAGAAAAAGACAACACAAAATTAATTTTCGGGATTTTGCTTTTGGTCGTTTTGGTCGGATTGGGATATTGGTGGTTCAGTGAGAAAAAATTTGTTAGAAAACCAGAAATTTCACCTCCTTTGCCAGTTGTTTCTCCGGCACCGGTAATTTCTCCTTCGCCAGTCATCTCTCCTTCTCTTCGAGTTAAAGAAGATTCGGTTTCAGTGATTCGGCAAGATTTAGATAAAATCGAGCTGCTCGATCTGGAAAAAGAATTCAAAGATATCGATACCGACTTGAATTCCCTTTAGTTAAAACCGAAAAAATTTCACCCCCTTTCCTTGTGGGGGTTTTGTTTTGAAATTTTTTGGATATAATAAAATAAGATGGAAATAAAAACCGTCGAAATCAAAGTTCCGGAAGGGGTGAATTTGATATTAGGACAATCGCATTTTATCGAAACGGTTGAAAATCTTTCTGAAGCCCTCGTTCATTCGGTACCAAACATTAAGTTTGGTTTAGGTTTTGTTGAATCCTCAGGCGAGTGCTTGGTGAGACACGAAGGAAATGACGAAGAATTGAGAAAGTTAGCGAGAGAAAAAGCGTTTGAAATCGGGGCCGGCCATTGTTTTTTGATTTTGATTAAAAATGCCTACCCGATTAACGTTTTGAATGCCATCAAAAACGTTCCCGAAGTTTGCAACATCTATTGCGCTACGGCCAACCCAGTAAAAGTAATAATCGCTGAAGCGGAAGATAAGAGCAGAGGAATTTTGGGAGTGATCGACGGCGCAAAAACAAAAGGAATCGAAGACGAAAAAGGAATCCAATGGAGAAAAGATATTTTGAGAAAATTTGGCTACAAATTTTAATTGGCTTTAAATCTTGACAGGATTTATAGATTTTGCTTTAATTATAAAGGAGGTGATTAGTAATGGGAATCCTTGAAATCTGGCCCATATTTTTAGGTAGTTTTTGGTTAGCGGGGTTTGTGCTCGGGATTATTGTTGCAGAGCCTCGCCCCGCCCTGGTTTTAGTAACCATAATGTGGCTCCTGATCTTTTTGTTTTCTCCCATCCCACCTGGGGATGAGGGGAATATCTTGAGAATTCTGCAGTTAACTGCCACCCTCCTCCTTATTTTAGGAGGAAAGATAGGGATGGCTATCAAGAGTTCTTTTCAGAAGCAGAGATAGTACGTCATCAGGGGATTTCTTTCCCCCTCTTTTTTATTTCCGAACTTGATGTGGGAAAAACGATATCTTTTTATCAAAATTTGCTCAGCGTTTAAAAATTTGTTTTAATTAAAATGAAGTTCTTTTAAACCAAAACAAAAGGAAGTGAAAAAAACGGTGTTTTTAGACAAATTCCATCTGATGATCTACCTGCTGACAAGCTGTTTTGCGATGGGATTGGGAATGGCCATCGGGATGAGAGGCGGAAAGTTTCTTAATTGTTTTCGTTTTGCAAAAGAAAACTTTTTAGAATTGCTGACGCTGTTTCTTATTTCTTTAATTCCAGTTTACTTTGTTTCTGGAGAAATCGTCTTGAGAGAAACTGCTGTTTATACAGGAATAGGATTTACGTTCTTTTTCATCGGTGGTATTTTAAAGACTTTATAAAAAAATTCCGCTTTTTTCTGAAAATGCATTCTTTTGGGGCAAAAAGCCTCTTTTTTATTTTTTTCAATTTACGGAATAATTTTTTCGAAAAAAATCGATTTGACAAGTTTTTATTGATTGTTATAATAAAAATAGAAAACCGAAGTTTTTTAAAATTTAAGAAAGGAGGTGTAAAAATTGGATAAAGAAGTTCGAAAAAAGATGAAAGAATTATGGGAAAAGGTTTTAGCGCTGAATCTGAGCAACGAAGCGCTTCTCCAAATCGTCAGGTATAATAAATTTCTGAGAAGAGAAGCCTGGCAAAAACTTTTAAGCCAAGACCCTGACTTCGGCCATCTCGCTTACGTTTTTGCCCATGTGAAATCCCTGCGGAGAGAGGCCTGGCAAGAAATCTTAAAAAGGGAGCCTACCAACTATCAGCTCCGGCTTTTGATCAGGGATTGCAAACCGGCGAGAAAGAAAGCTGCCCAACAACTCTTAAACCAAGATCCTGACGAAGACGATCTTTGTGCTATCATCACATACGTCGAACCCCTAAGGAGAAAGGCTGCCCAGATTCTCTTGAACCAAAAGAACCCCGGCCGAAACCATCTCAGCACGATCTGTCGGTATGTTAAACCTCAAAGTAAAAAAGCAGCTCTCCAACTTTTGGAGAAAAATCCTAGCGACTATCACCTCCGTTGGATCGTCAAGAAGGTCGAATCACGAAAAATAAGAGAAGAAGCTGAAAGAATCCTCAAGGAAAGAAGGAAAGCTGAGGAAATTCTGGAAGAAATGCATCAAATCCTCAAGTCCCAAAAAATCAAATCCCAAGAACGGTAAGAGAAATTCTCTTTACCGTTTTTTTATTTTGAATCTTTCTTCGGATCAGAAAAAAATCTTAAAATTAAAAAAGCAAGAAAAAATTTTATGGAAAACAAAATTTATGTTGTCAATTTAAGAGGAGAAAAAGAACCTTTTTCTTTTCGAAAAGTTTATCAATCGGCCAGAAACGCTGGCGCTTCAAAAGAACTGGCATTAGAGATCGCAAAAGAAATCGAAAAGGAAATTTTTGACGGAATTTCCACTTCTCAGATTTTCGAGAGAATTTTTGAGCTTTTGTTGAAAAAATCCGCTCGCTCGGCGATAAAATTTAATCTAAAACGGGCAATCGAAAAATTAGGGCCAACCGGTTTTCCCTTTGAAAAATTTGTGGCAAAGATTTTTGAGTTCGAGGGCTTTGAGGTGAAAACAAACCAAATAATTCCTGGTTTTTGCGTAGATCACGAAGTCGATTTTTTGGCAAAAAAGGAAAATTTAGTTTACGTTGGGGAATGTAAGTTTAGACAAGAACCTGGAGGGAGGGTTGATTTGAAAGCGGCCTTGGCAAATTTTGCCAGTTTTTTGGACATCCAAAAAGGAAAATTTTTGAATTCGAAATTAGAATACAAAAGCATTTTAGTGACAAACGCTAAGTTTACAAAAGAGGCGACAAAATATTCAGAGTGTGTCGGGGTTAAACTTTTGGGCTGGAAATATCCAAAGGGAAGCGGGCTCGAATTCCTAATCGAAAAAAATCAGATTTATCCAGTGACGATTTTACCTTCGGTCACTAGCCCGATCGCTAAGGAATTAATTTCTCAAGGCATCGTTTTGGTAAAAGAAATTTTTGAAAAAAAATTCAAAGAGATAAAAATTCCCAAAAAAGAAAAAATTTTAAAGGAGGGAGAAATTTTATTACAAAATGAGCCTTGAAGGGTTAAGCGAAAAAGAGGTTTTGGAAAGGAGAAAAAAATATGGATGGAACCTGATTTCGGAAAAAGAAAAAATTAAAGTTTTCTCGATTTTTATTTCCCAATTTAAAAACCCCTTAATTTACATTTTACTCTTTGTCGGAGGGGTTTCTTTGATTTTTGGTGAATTTTTTGATTTTGCTTTGGTGATTTTGGTTGTCGTTTTGAATGTTTTGATGGGATTTTTTCAAGAATATAACGCAAAAAAAACTCTTTATGCTCTGAGAAAAATAGTAAAACCTATAGCAATGGTAATCAGGGAAGGAAAAAGAAAACTCATTGAGGCAAAAGAGTTAGTGCCTGGAGATTTAGTTGTTTTGATTTCTGGAGATAAAATCCCTGCTGACGGAAAACTCGTGCAAGGTGAAATTTTAGTTTCAGAGGCGATTTTAACCGGGGAAGAAGAAGGAATGACAAAAAAAGAAGAGGATAAAGTTTTTATGGGATCGACGGTGATTTCGGGAAAAGGGGTAATGGAGGTTGAAAAAATTGGAAGAGAAACCGAATTGGGGAAAATCGGGAAAGCGTTTGCGGAGATAGATAAAGAGAAAACGCCTTTGCAAAAAAAATTGGAAGAACTTTCAAAAAATTTGGCGATTTTGGTTTTAGCAATTTGTTTTTTAATTTTTTTAGCTCAAATTTTAAGAGGTGGAGAAATTTATCATGCTTTTAAAACTTCAATCGTTTTGGCAGTAGCTGCAATTCCAGAAGCATTACCAGTAATCATCACAGTAGTTTTGGCTTTAGGAATGAGAAGGATTTTGAAAAAACAGGGGTTGGTAAAAACCCTTTTGGCAACCGAAGTTTTAGGGTCAACTTCGGTAATTTGTCTTGACAAAACCGGCACCTTGACCGAAGGAAAAATGAAAGTTGTGAAGTTTGAATTCGAAAACAAAGAAGATGCCTTAAAAACAATGATTTTAGATAACGAAGAAAGAAGAAACGTTGAGGTGGCCATTTTTAATTTCGCGAAAGAAAATTTAGGCAAAAAAGCAGAAAAACTTTTAAAAGAAGGAAGGGAAATTTTTGAAGAACCTTTTGACAGCGCTAAAAAATACTCAATGTCAATCTGGGAGATCGAAGGGAAAAAAGCTTCTTTTTTGAGCGGGGCTCCAGAAATAGTTTTGGATTTTTGCCAGATCGAGAAAGAGAAAAAAGAAAAATATTCAAGAATTTTGGACGAATGGGCAGAGGAGGGTTTAAGGGTTTTGGCTTTCGCGAAAAAAGAAAGCGGAAATTTGAAAGAAAAAAAAGATTTTGAGTTTTTGGGAATGGTGGGGATTTCCGACCCAATAAGGAAAGAGGCAAAAGAAACGATAGAAGCGGCGAAAAAAGCAGGAATTTCAGTGAAAATCGTCACCGGTGATTATAGAAAAACAGGGGAAAGGGTGGCGAAATTTTTGGGATTGGAAATTTCACCAGAAAATGTAATGGAATCTGAAGAGTTAGAAAAAATTTCGAGAGAAAAATTAAAAGAAAAAATCGAGAAAATCGTTTTGTTTACCAGGGTTTTACCTCATCAGAAAAGAAAAATCGTTGAGGTCCTAAAGGAAAAAGGGGAAGTAGTAGCAATGACTGGAGATGGAGTAAACGATGCCTTGGCTTTAAAAGAAGCAGACATTGGGATTGCCGTAGGGGAGGCAACCGAAGTGGCAAAAGAGGCAGCAGATTTGATTTTGTTAGATAGCAATTTCAAAACAATCGTTTTAACTTGCGAAGAGGGAAGGTTGATTCTATCGAACATTAAAAAAAGCGTAGGTTATGTTCTGTCAAATTCATTTTTGGAAATCGCCGTTTTGTTTTTAGCCGGAATTTTAAAATTGCCCCCTCCTTTAACCATTCCTCAAATTTTATATTTACACTTAATTTGTGATGGTCCCCCAGATTTGATTTTCGCTTTTGAACCGAAAGAAAAGGATTTGATGGAAAGAAAGCCGATCGATCTAAAAAAAGAACCGATTCTGGATAAGTTTTTAATCACTTTGATTTTTTCCATCACCGTTTTTGTTTCTTTAGTTTCAATCTTTTTGTTTTACGATTTTGGCATAAAGAACGAAAATTTAAAATTGGCAAACACCTTGGTTTTTGCGACGCTGGGAGCAATCGATTTAATCTACGTTATTTCTTTTAAAAATTTAAAAAAACTCATCATCAATACCGAAAACTTTTTTCAAAACAAGTTCTTACCCCTTGCCATTCTTTATGGATTTTTGCTTTTGTTTTTCGCCATCTATTTTCCGCCATTACAAAAAGCCTTAAACACCGTACCCCTGCAAACTTGGCATTGGGGAATTGTTTTTGCTACCGGGATTTTAACTACTCTTTTACTGGAAATTTTAAAGGTGATTTTTGCTAAAAACCGAAAATCTTGAAGTTTTAAATCTGGTTTGTTTGTCTACCTGAATTTGTTAAAATAAAGAAATGAAAAGGATTTATGTTTTGTCCTTTTCTTTGGCTCTTTTGCTTATCTTTGTTTGCCTTATTTTTAAAGGAAAAATATTTCAAAATTTTACTATGAAAGCAAAGGAAAAGAAATTTAACGAAAACAAAATTTCGCTCGAAAAACCAAGGACAAAAGGGCCGGTTTCCCTAGAAGAAGCGATTTTGAAAAGAAGGTCGCAGAGATCTTATAAAAAAGCACCGCTCAGTTTTTTTGAAATTTCTCAAATTTTATGGTCAGCCCAAGGGATTACTTCATCGGGGGGTTTAAGGGCGGTTCCTTCGGCTGGCGTCTTGTATCCTTTAGAAATCTTTTTAGTTGTCGGTGAAGTCGAAAATTTGAAAGCGGGTGTTTATCATTACGACCCTGAAAGTCATTCTCTTTTAAAAATCAAAGAAGGTGATTTCAGGTCAGAATTATCGATGGCTGCTTTGGGCCAAAGTTGGGTAGAAGAAGCGCCGGCGGTTTTGGTTATCGGTGGCGTGTTTGAGCGGACGACAAAAAAATATGGGGAAAGGGGAGTGAGATATGTTTATATGGAAGTAGGACACGCTAGCCAAAACGTTTACTTGCAAGCCACCGCCCTAGGTCTGGGCACGGTAGCGGTTGGTGCTTTCGACGACGAAAGGGTGAAAGAAATTTTGGAATTACCGAAAGAGGTTTCTCCGTTTTATTTAATGCCAATTGGTAAATTAGAATAATTTTTTATCTTTATGAACGAAGGATATTTCTTAGTTTTTTTAACCGCTTTCATTTCCGGTTTTTCCATTTTTATAAACAAGTTTGGAGTTGGAATTTTTCAAAATCCCGAAATTTACACCTTTTTAAGAGTAGGTTTGGTCGCTTTTATTTTAGGTTTAATTTTTTTAATTTCCGAGCCAAAGAAAATCAAAGATCTGAAAAAAAGAGAATGGTTTTTTTTAGCCTTAATCGGCTTGGTCGGCGGCTCAATCCCTTTTTTACTTTTCTTTAAGGGATTAAAAATCACTTCGGCTGCCGAGAGTTCCTTTATCCACAAAACGATGTTTTTATGGGTGGCGATTTTGGCAACTTTCTTTTTGAAAGAAAAAGTTGATCGAAAATTTCTCTTCGGCGCCTTGATTTTATTGCTCGCCAACGCCTTTTTGCTAAAAAAATTTTCGTTCGCGCCAGATAAGGGAGACTTTTTGGTTTTGATCGCCACTATTTTTTGGTCAGTTGAAAACATTCTTTCGAAACATTTACTTTCAACCTCAGATTTGGACGGAAAGACGGTCGCCTTTGGAAGGATGTTTTTTGGTGCCATTTTCATTCTGATTTATTTGGTTTTAACAAACCAAGCCTCTCAAATTTTTGTTTTGAATCAAAGACAAATATTTTGGGTTTTTCTCACCGGGATAATTTTGTTGTTTTATGTCCTCACCTGGTATTCTGGTTTAAAATTCATTCCGGTTTCAAAAGCGACTACGATTTTACTGTTGGGCTCTCCGATAACCACAACCTTAAATTTAATTTCAGGCACAAAAATTCCTTCCCAAGAGATCATTTCTGGGGTTTTAGTTTTGGTTGGGATGGTTAGCGTTTTTGGCGCAAAAAAGATTTTGGAAAATTTCAAATCTTTTCTCTATGCCAGGGCTTAAAATTGCTGCTCTCTACAGCTTTCCTCCAGGGAGGTTTGGGCTTTGTGGAATGGGGGAAGAGACATCTCACGAAATTTTAGATTTTTTAAAGGGAGAGAAAATTCCATCCATTAAAGAAATTTTAGAGAGTTTTGAAGGTTCTCTTTTTTATTACAAACTAATCGCCAAAGAGAATAAAATCTCAAATCATTTTGATGAAAAAGTAGTCAGGGCTTATTGGATTGGAAACGAGCTTTTAGAAAAAGTGAGAATTTCAAAATTGAAAGAGATGGTAGCAAAAAATTTAAAGAAGTCAAAGTTGGCAGAAAAATTGCCAGAAAACTCAAGGGGGCATCATTCTTTTCATGTTTTAGTTGCCGGACCGATGAAAAGAGATTTAATAATGACAGAGGGAATGAAAGACCTTTGTAAAATTTCTTGGGGAAAAATTTTAAAAATTGAAGATCGCAAAATGCGAATCGCAAATTTAATAGTGGAGTATCAACCACTTTTTAAAGAAAAGAAATGGTTTTTGGGAAAGCCAATAAAAAGAAAAATTTTTTGGTTCAAAAGTATTTTGCCAAAATTAAGAGTTGGTGATATCGTCTCTTTTCATTGGGATTTAGCGTTAGAAAAATTGAGAAAAAGAGATTTGGAAAATTTAAAAAAATACACTCAATTATCGATCGAAATTGCAAATTATTTGAAAAAGTGAAAAAATAAAAGAATGAAAAAACCAAAGGTTGCCTTTTTTTCTTTAACTTCTTGCGAAGGTTGTCAGTTCGCTTTGTTAGATTTGGGAGAAAGATTCTTCAATTTTTTAAGGGAGGTTGAATTAGTCGATTTTTCTTTGATTGAAGAAATCCCGTTTCCAAAAGAAAAGGTAGAAATCGACGTTTCTTTCGTCGAGGGGTTGCCAATAAAAAACGAAGAGATAGAATTACTAAAGAAAATCAGAGAAGAATCGAAGATTTTAGTCGCCATGGGAAATTGTGCTTCTTTGGGCGGAATTCCAGAAATGAAAAATTATCAAGGAAAGGAAAGGACGATAAGGTACGTTTACAAAAAATTAAACGTTGAAAACCCAGAAATCAAAGAAATCGACAATTTCGTTAAAGTTGATTTTTACATCCCAGGATGTCCGATTCACGGCGAAGAATTTTTAAAATACGCCAAAGAATTGACCGAAGGAAAAATTCCAGAAATTTCCCAAAAGCCGGTTTGTTCAGAGTGTCTTAATCAAGGAAAAGAAACTTGCTTTTTAAGAAAAAAAGAACCTTGTTTGGGCCCGATAACTTTAGCAGGATGTGAAGCAATTTGTCCAAAAAACAATCAGCTTTGTTATGGTTGTCGAGGAATTTTGAAAAATGTCAACCTGAAAGGATTTTTAGAAACTTTGAAAAAATTTAAAAACCCAGAAGAAATCGAAGACAATTTAGAAATTTTTGGAATAAAAGATGAGATAGAAAAATTTCTAAAACCATGAAAATAGCAATTCCCCATATTCACAAAATCGAAGGAGAAGCAGGCTTTTGGGCAAAAGTGACAAAGACTGGGAAAATTGAGGAATTGAAATTTCAAACACTTTTGGGATTAAGACAGATCGAAGGCATTTTAATTGGCAGAAGATATTTTGAAGTACCGATTGTCGTTTCAAGAATTTGTGGAATTTGCCCCGTGCCCCATATTTTATGCGCGATAACCTCCCTAGAGAACGCTTTGAAACTCAAAGTTTCAGAGCAAACAACCCTATTGAGAAAATTGCTTTTGGCTGCCAACATCGTTCATTCGCACACTTTGCATTTGTTTTTCCTTTCTTTGTCAGATTTTTTCAACATCGAAAACGACCTTGACCTTCTGAAAAAATTTAAAAAAGAATCAAAAGCTGCTTTGGATGTGAGAAATTTAGCCTTAGAAATAACAAAAGTAATCGGAGGAAGACCCGTCCATCCAATTACTCCCATCGTGGGTGGTTTTACAAAACTTCCAGAAAAAGAAAAACTGAAAGAAATTTTAGAAAAAATTCCCCAAGCCATTGAAAATGCTAATTTGTTAATAGAAACCTTCAAAAAAATTGAATATCCAGAATTCGAAAGAGAAACCCTTTTTGCCTCGGTTTTTAACGGGAAAGATTACCCATATTACCTTGAAAAAATTGTCAAAATTGGAGATGAAAAATTTACCTTTTCTGATTTTTATTCAGTCCAAATTGAAGAAGATTTAAAATCGCCACCGGTAAAAAGGGTCAAATTTAGAGGCAAGGCTTACATGGTCGGAGCGATCGCTCGGCTTAAAAATAACGGAAAGTTTTTAACAAAAAATTCGAAAGAAAAGTTTGAAGAATTTTTAAAAGAGAGAAAACTTAACGAAAAAGAATATTTTAAAAACATTTTTCACAATCTCTTTTCCCAGGCAATCGAAGTTTTACAATTTTTGGAAGTTTGCCAAGGGCTTTTGAAGGAGGTTTTGAGGTTACCCTTAAAAGAAGAAAGACCAAAAATTGAATTTCATCCTTCGAGCGGGTTAAGCGCCCTCGAGGCCCCCAGGGGAACGCTTTTTCATTACTACGAAATCGACAGAGAGGGAAGAATTTCAAATTGCAACGTCATCACGCCGACCGCTCAATTTTTGCACAATATCGAAAAAGACCTTAAAACCCTTTTGCCCCAAATCGTCAAGCTGAAAAAGAAAGACCAGATTAGAAAAATCCGGTCTCTGGTCAGAATTTACGACCCCTGTATTTCTTGCGCCACCCATTGAAAAGCTTAAAATGATAGGTTAAAAAAGATTGTATTTGTTTTTCTATTTGAATTTTGTAAAATAAAAAAGTTATGGCAAAAACCACCCTTTTCATTTTATTTTTACTTACTTTCCTGTCCACCTTCAGCTTTTCTCTTGCCATCTTTTACCATTTTCAGAGGTTTCGGCCGTTGATTCCTTTTGGCGAGAAAAAAATTTTATCGCTTTTGTTTTTCGGTCAATTTTTCTTTTTTCTTTTAAGCCTTTTTTCTTTCTTTTTAATCTAAAATGATTGCCCTAGAACCCCAAGAAAGAATTTATCTTTTAAAGAGACGCCACCAAATAATTTTGAAACTTCGCTTGGCACCTTTCGTTTTTCTTTTGAGTTTACTTTTCCTCGCGATTTTGTTTTTATTTTTCCTAAAATTTTCTTTACCCCAAATTTTACTTGAACAATTTCCCAGAATTTCAACCGTAAAATTAAATTTCTTTTTTGCCTTCCTTTTTTCGCTGATTTTGCCGGTCGTTTGGTCAGCGATTTTTTTCGAAATTACAAAGTATTATCTCACTTACTGGGTGATTACCAACCAAAGAATAATCGAAGTGAAACTGATTGGGCTTTTTAACGTTGAATACTCAAGCATCGAGCTCGAAAAAATTCAAGATATAAAAATTTCGATCGTCGGCCCCTTACCTTCATTTTTCCGTTTTGGTAATTTGGAAATCGAAACAGCCGGCGTAAAGGGAGAATTTGTTTTGGACCAGATCGGCGACCCAGAGTTGGTAAAGCAAATCATTTTTGAGGCAAAACTTGATTACCAAAAAACAAAAACATGATAAAAGTGATCAAAAAAGGAGGAGAAAAAGAAAAATTTGATTTGGCAAAAGTTAAAAAATCTTTGGTTTCTGCCATCGAGCAGACCGACCTCCCTTCCGAAAAGAAAAATCAGTTAATCGAAAAGATAACGAAAAAAATTTTGGAGTTTGTCAAAGAGAAAAAAGAAGTTTTCACTTCGGAGATCGAAGCCAAAATCATTTTAGAATTGGAAGAAAATTGTCCTGAAGCGGCAAAACTCTGGCGCGAATACCGGACCCAAAAGAAAAAATGAGAAGAGAAAAAATTTTAATAAGGGAAATGCCAAGAGTGGAGAGGCCGAGGGAGAAATTGATTGAGAAAGGGCCAGAAAATTTAAAAGACGAGGAGCTCTTGGCAATTTTGTTGGGGACGGGAACGAAAGAAAAATCAGCCTTGGATTTGGCCAGAGAAATTTTGAGGAAGTTTTCCAAAAAGAAATTTCAAAGATTGAAGTATCAAGATTTAATAAAAATTAAGGGTGTAAATTCGGCAAAAGCCTGCCAGATTTTATCAGCGATCGAACTAACAAAAAGGATTTTAGGGGTAGGGGAGGAAACGTTACCGAAAATTGAATCGGCAAAGGACGTCGTCGCCCAATTTTCTTATTTGCGAGAAAAACAAAGGGAGCATTTGGCTGCTTTGTATTTGAACGCCAGAAACGAAGTCGTTTTCAAAAAGCATTTATTCGTCGGAACTTTAGACGCAAACATCTGCCATCCCAGAGAAATTTTTAGTCACGCCTTAAGCCAAAACGCCGCCTCAGTAATTTTGGTGCATAACCACCCCTCTGGTGACCCCACTCCCTCAAAAGCAGATTTGGAAATCACCAAAAGAATCCAAGAAGCCGGAAAAATAATGGGAATCGACATTTTGGACCACGTAATTATCTCAAAAAACAAAATTTTCAGTTTTAAAGAAAAAGGATTAATTTAAAATTCTCCAATTCCCAAAAAAGGGGTTGACAAGCCCCCTCTTTTTTCTATAAGTATAAAATTATGCCGAAAAAATTAACTCCCGAAGCTTACGAAAAATTAAAAAAGGAATTAGAATATTTGAAAACCGAAGGGAGAAGAGAAATTGCGGAAAGGCTCCAATATGCCGCTTCTTTTGGTGATTTTTCTGAAAACGCTGCTTACCAACAAGCAAAAGACGAACAAGGATTTCTTGAAAGTCGGATTGCTGAACTTGAGGAAATTTTAAGCGAGGCGATAATAATCACCAAAAGCAGGAACAAAACAACCGTCGACCTTGGTTCGGTCGTCACCCTGGTTTTTAACGGTGAAAAACGAACCTTCCAAATCGTCGAGCCAGAAGAGACAGATCCAACCAAAGGGAAGGTTTCTTTCAAATCTCCTTTGGGCCAAGCAATTTTTGGGAAAAAAGTGGGCGATGAAGCTATCGTTGAAACGCCAAACGGAAAAATGAAGTGTAAAATTTTAAAGATTGAATGAAATAGACTTGACAGATAAAAGAAAAAATTATATTCTATCTAAAAGTTCATTAAAAAGGAGGTTGATGCTTGATGGATAAGAAATTGATTTGGCAAAGAGAGAAAGAACGAGTGAACCAATTGACAGATCCCCTTGGGAAAAAAGTAGACAGAGGAATCAAATCTTTGGTAGCGGCTCTAAACGTTCTTGGGTTTCCAACCGTCGCTTCTTGCGAGGGTCATACCAACTGGGGTTTGCCTTTTCCCTGGGTAGAGATTGCGGCAAAAAATCAGCCAGAAGAAAGGTTCGTCGGGGAAAAAGTCCTTCTTGAAAAAATAGCCAAGGAGCGGGGAATTCCTTTAGAGGAATTAAAAAGAGGAAGGCCTGTTGAAGTATGGAAAAAAGAGATTTACCCTAATTTTAAAGAAGAAACAGAAGAATACAAAAAGTGGCGAAAAGCGAACCAAAGGCTAAAAAGGAAGTTGGAAAAGTTGTTAGACCAGTTTTACCAGAAGAGAGAAGTTCCAGAAAACGTTCGGATAATTACTGAAGAGGTAGGTGTGTATGGGTTTCGAATTCGACCCAAGGGGATAAGCAAGCGTCCTTATGATATGACCAAGAAAGAATTAAAAAAAGAGATTCAATGGCTCCCACGATACAAAAAAGAAGCGAAAGACCTTGCTGTCTTCCTCAAAAAAAAGTTCTTCGCAAAGTCCCGATAAAAATCGGGAATTTTTTATTTTGTCCCAATATAATTCCTCTAAACTCTTAAAATTCATTGCAAACATTCTCAGTCATTTTTGGCAGGGATTATTAGATGAATTAAGTTTTTTCCCCACCCAATACCCATTTTCTCTCGCAACGAAGATTCCTCCCTAGGTCAGACCTAGGGTTTATGGGATTTCCTGATTTGATTGTTTGGCATCAAAAAGGTAAAAAGAAAGTAGAAGTAGTGGTTGAATTAAAATCGATTCAAGAAATAAATGCTGTTTTTTGGAGAATAATTTTATGGAACAAAAATATCCAGAACCAACGGTTGGGGCCTTGATTTTTAATCCCGAAGGAAAAGTTCTTTTATTGAAGTCGCACAAATGGAGAGGGAAGTATGTCATTCCCGGAGGGCATATCGAACTGGGCGAGACGATGGAAGAGGCTTTAAAAAGAGAGATTAAAGAAGAAACCGACCTGGATATTTTTGACATCAAATTCGTTTGTTTTCAAGAATTCATTTTTGACGAGGCTTTTTGGAAGAAAAAGCATTTTATTTTTTTCGATTTTGCCTGCAAAACAAATTCGAACGAGGTAAAACTGAATTCCGAAGCCGAGGAATTTTTGTGGGTAAATTTAGAAGAGGCTTTAAAATTGAACCTCGAACCTTATACAAAAAGAACGATCGAGGAGTATCTCAAGAAAAAAGCGGGTGAAATGGCGTTTTCAGGCGAGGGTGCGATGGGCTAAGCCAGGACAAAAGTGCTTCAGCCAGAAAATAAAGAAGCGCTGATGGCATCTGACCTGAACTTTTGTTCAGGCGAGGAGAGAGATTTTTGATGCCATCTTTGAGCCACGTCTTTACTTTCTGACCTAACGGCCATTGCCGTTCCAGCCAAACCCACCGCACTCTCACCTGAAACCCCTTTCTCAACCCAGAAAAATTTTCTGAGCTCAGAAAGAAAGTCGTTGACACAAATTTTTAATGACCTATAATGAAATTGTATGAAAAATAAACAAGCAACAATCATCAAAATTGAAGAATTGCCAAAATTGAAACGGACCCTACCCAAAAGCTGGACTCAAGCTGCCGGTCTTTTGCGGCACAAAAGAAAGGAATTGGAAAAACATCTAAAAAAAGTCCGGGCTGAATGGGAAAGGATTAAGTAATCAATGACCATAGACAGTAATATCATCATTGGTTATTTAGCTGGAGATCTTGAAGTCAAAAACACTCTTTCTAACTGGCAACTGCGAGGTTTGCCTCTTTTTCTTTCAACCGTTGTTGAAACTGAAGTTTTATCTTTTCCTAAATTCACCCCAGAAGAACTCCAATTTACTTTAAAGTTTCTTGAAGAAAATTCATCTTAATTCCTTTCAGCCGTGAAATTGCCAGAATCGCTGCGAAATTAAGAAGAGATTATCGCATCAAATTTCCTGATGCCGCAATCGCTGCTACTGCAATTTACACTGACACTCCACTTGTCACCCGCAATATCCGCGACTTCAAGAAAATCCCAAACCTCAAACTTCTTAAAATTTAATTTTTAAAGAGCTACTTCCTTTCTCAACCCAGAAAAATTTTCTGAGCTGAGAATGGAGGTGGAGGAAGGAGACCAAGTCCTTCCGTAAGGAACACCTACAGTCGGGACTATGATGTCTCCTTCCTCCCTGCTTACTTTATTTCTTTATTTCTTTTACCTCCGGCAATACCTCCGGCAATATCCTCAAAATATTTTCTTCCATGGGGAGGCGACGAAGTACTACATCCTCCCCAAACTCGGCTATCTTCCGCAGCTCCTTGAGAGCATTTTTGAGAGCATTTAATAAAGCATTTAATAAATTTTTTCTTGTCCTCTCGCCTATCTCCTCCTCACTTTGACCGTCCTCGCAAGCCTCGTAATCATCAAGACTTGCGAGGCTTATGAGAGCGGTGGGCGGCATATTTTTCACTTTCTCCATTGCCTTCTTATAAATCCCCCCCACCCATTTTAACCACTCGTCAGGAGTGTTCGCCCCACACTCTCTTCCAACCATCACGGGCCCCCCCCTGAAGATGGTTTCATCCCTCCATCCAAAGAAAACTCCCCTCACCTCCGCCCATTGAACCTTGCCATCCTTGAGGATAGCAAGATTAGTGAATGGGCGGATTCCTTCATGCCCTCTCCACTTAATTTCAATTTCTTCTCCGTACTTATGACGGTACGGAAAAGAAACCTCCACCACCGGCTTACCTTGCCGCCAGGAGTTGAGCAGTTCCCTTATAACAATCTTAACAATCTCCCCGTCCAATCGGGGGATCTCAATCTCTTCCCACTCTGGAATTTCCCCTTCTATTTTGATGGATGGGGGGATGACTACCTTGAAAACGTGATAAATCACATCTATCTCTCCTTCTCCTGGACACTTGCCCCTTATGAGTGTCCTTCTTTCCCCTTTCTCTAGGGGCCTCTCCTCCAGCACCACTCTCCCGGAAATTTTCCGAGCGAGGGGACCTTCTTCACGGGTGGTGAGACCTTCTTTCACCACTACCACCCATTTTTCGACCCTTCTAATGGGTCGAAGGATTCGGACTCCTCTTCGCTCTCCTGGAGCCGTATCCCTAACCTCCATTACTTCCCACTCTTCCCCCACCTTTGGGTGGAGGGTAGATCCTCTTTCCACCACCCCAATTTTTTTTCCCCAAGTGCGAGTGATTGGTTCCCCGTTTTTTCCCATTTCAAACGTAACAATTTCCATTATTCCCTCCTTTCTACCGCTTTTCGTAGTAATACGAAAAACGGCGCCGCCCTAACTTTTGCCCCGGGCGGAGGGGCAATTTTTTGCTCCCCACAAGAGTGCCTGCCTTTTGACACCCCCACGGGGAGCAAGCTGGCCACCAATTTTGATGACCAATTTGCTCCCCGCAAGGGAATTTCCTTATTTGGTTTTTTAAAGAACTAACCTCCTTTCTCAACCCAGAAAAATTTTCTGAGCTCAGAAAGAAAGTCGTTGACACAAATTTTTAATAGCCTATAATGAAGCTATGAGAAAGATTAATCAAAGGACAAAATTATATCAACCGATGCCAATCTATCCATTAATTTCACCCAAGGAACGTTTGGCTATTTGGGAAAAAGTTAAGGGAATGTGGAGAACTCGCAAGCCAGACCCAATAAAAGAATTGGAAGAAATGAGGAAAGAGTGGCAAAGAAAACCTCCTTCCTTAAAGAAATAATTCTGTGCATACTTTCGATACTAATACCATCATTTACTACTTCTCTTCGTCAAAAGTATCATTTCAAGGTCCCAGATAGTGCTATCGCTGCTACTGCTTTATTTACTGGCACAACATTAGTAACCAGAAACATCCAAGACTTCAAGAAAATCCCAAACCTCAAACTTCTCAAAATTTAATTTTTAAAGAGCTATTGACATAATTTTTAAAATTGATAATCTAAAATTAGTATGGCTTCACTGACAATTACAATTAAACCTCAAGTAAATCACTCTAAAAGAATTTTAGTGGAAATGGATGCCGAAAAATTAGAAAAATTAGCTGCTGCTCTTGGCCTTTTTAATCCCGAATTTTTAAAAAGTTTAGATCGAGCTGAAAGAGATTATAAGGCTGGTCGGATTAAGAAAATCAAATCTCTCAAAGAACTCAGAAAATAACTTTATGATCGAAATCTTTGTTACTGAAGAGTTTCAGAAACGCTATCGAGAATTGCCAAAAATTATTCAAAGAAAAGCTGAGAAACAGGAGAAAATATTTCGTCAAAATCCCTTTCATCCTTCGCTCCACACTGAGAAATTAGAGCCAAAGGGCAAAGAAGTGTGGAGTTTTCGTATTGATAAAAGATATAGAATTATCTTTCGATTCATCAACGGAAATAAAGTTCGTTTCCTCACTGTCGGTCCTCACGATTGGATTTACAAACTCAAATTTTAATTCCATCTTTAAATTCGCACAAATTCGCGATAAATAACGACCAATTTGCTCCCCGCAAGGGAATTTCCTTATTTGGTTTTTTAAAGAACTAACCTCCTTTCTCAACCCAGAAAAATTTTCTGGGCTGGGAAAGAAGCGAGTAAGACCACCTTCTTAAAATTTAATACAAAACTAAATTTGAAAAATGAAGTTTTACCTCTTACTTGTTGAAAAACAAAAGAGGGCTAACTGTATTGTAGCCCTCTTTTGTGTAGCCCTCTCTTTTTTGTAGCCCTCTTTTTATTTTAATTTTCAACTTTTTTCTAACAGGTGGAGAAGAGATCAAAGAGGGCTACTCAGAAATCTCCTCTCCACTTGTTAAAACCTCTCTCCTTGGGACTCCGCCCCGTATTTTGGCCGTGAACTTCACGGCCTTAAATAAAACGGCTAATTCATAACCACCTTATTCGAGACCGCGAAGCCACAACCAATATTAAATTTTCAAAATACCTTCCCCCTTCTGAATCCACCAATCTTTCCTGATGAATTCAGAAGAGGGGGAGAGCTGAGAAAACCCGCTCAGCTCTCCCACCCGCACTCCTTATATTGTTCCGAAGCTGACGATCCCAATTATCTCCCCATGTTGGTTTCTTACGGATCTTCCCGGGAATAATAAATCGTGACGCCCCCATTTCATTGCGGCTTCCGCCGCAATTCGGGATACAAAAATAAAAGTTCCCTCTTGGGGCGCCGGCAACCCGGTGGGCTCCCCGAGAGCCACTTTTAAAATGGGGATGGGGATCCCCAGTGGGATAGACCCCACTATTTCCTCCCGAGAAGTGGCCCGGACCACAATTCCACTGGGTGGGATTACGGCCACGATCCGGTATTTTCGTGGGATCTTATCATCCTCAACACCCTCTATTTCACCCGTCTCGTCCCGGGTGAAAATTGTGAGAGCGTGAGGTGTGGCATTGACAATCTGTGGTCCCCGCCACCCACAGGTGACGGGGTCGCCAGAGGCGCAATCGATGGGGTCCCCATCGGCCCCATCCCATGCGCCCCTTTGGCAAAAGCGATGGGTTCTCCAACAAAAATTGAACTTGGAGTGCATCTAACCCTCCTTTCACCGCTCCAAAGAGAGCGGCGCTCCCTTAATTGTTATGCCCCGGGGGAAGGGCAATTTTTGCTCCCCACAAGAGAAAGTCTGTTCTTTCCCCCACGGGGAGCAAGCTGGCCACCATATTTTGATGACCAATTTGCTCCCCGCAAGGGAATTTCCTTATTTGGTTTTTTAAAGAGCTAACCTCCTTTCTCAACCCAGAAAAAATTTTCTGAGCTGGGAATGGGGGGGAACCGCGGAACCCAATCCGCGGTTCCCCGGAACCCTAATCCATCCCTTCCCGAGGGAGGCGGAAATTGATTAGAGGATGGATTGCTACGAAAATTCTTCTTTCAGGAACTTCAATTGGAGGATGATCCTTGGAGATTATTCTTCCTGGACCAATAACCCGTAACCCTGCCATAGGGACGCCTTGGTAGATGAGGGCTGCCGGCCAAGCTGGGGACCCATCATCCTCAGCCCCCTCGACGAGGGAGAGGGTATGGTTATAAAATTTTTTCCCTGGGTCCCAAAAGGGGGCCTCGGGGAGGTGTTCCCCCTCCAGCAAAGTGAGAGACCCTTGTTGGATTTTGGGTTCTCCCTCCAGCTCAAGAGGGGAATTTTCCCCGTTGGCCATCCAGAAGACTGGCCGGCCAAAATGAAATCCAGCCAATTTCCGGCTGAAAAAGTAAACCTTCACCAACTCCTCAGGAATTTTGGGATAAAGTCCCAGGGTTCTACATAACTTAATCACCGGCTCGAGCAGCCCCGACGGAACTTCGGCCTCCTTTACTTCAGATACGTACCCCTCTAAAGGGTACGGGTCGGGGGGTTCTCCCCCGACCTGAAGAAAGGACCGATTATTCCAGGCCACCAGGGTGGCCCCACCGGCCTCCTCCACCACCTGGTACTCGACTAGGCGGTGAGAGGAGTAGGGGCTGTTGAGTCTGTCTCCATTCGCCCGTATTTTTCCAACCTGCACTGTCGGAGCGGTACAGGCGGAAATCGACTGTACCGTCGCTAATAACCTTTTCAGCTCCGGTATTCTCATTTTTCCTCCTTCGCCGCTCTTTAGAGCGGCCCGCCCTGATCTTTTCCCCCGGGCGGAGGGGGAATTTTTTGCTCCCCACAGGTTTCCCCACGGGGAGCAAGCTGACCACCAATTTTGATGACCAATTTGCTCCCCGCAAGGGAATTCCTCCTTCCTCATCTTTTCCTTATTTATTTGTTAAAGGACCTATTTTTTAAAGAGCTTCTTGCCTATTTGGAAGTCACTAAAATTTTAGCGACCTCCAGAAGGGCAAGGACCTAATTTTAGAGGATATGAGAAGACCAGGGCTCCGACTGGTCTTCCCTATAATCCCACCTCCGAGGCCCAAAGGTTGCGCGCGTCTCTTTGGCCTCGAGGAGAGGAGGGCCTAACGAAGTTAGGGGAGCCTCCCAACCTCCCTTTAACCCACTTTAATAAAATGAGCTAAAGGGAGGTGAGAAATTATTCAATTTTAAGGTGCTACCCCCACCTCAACCCCGATTTTTTGCTTTTCCAAAGCCGGAGTTGAAGGTCGAGGGACAACGCTTTGTTATGAGTAGGTGGGTTAGGCCTCCTCACAACCCGGGGTTGCCGGTCCGGTTGGCAGACACCTTTTTCAAGAGAACTACCCGAGATTATTTTAACACGATATCTCAGTTCATTCATACTCTACTCAAGGTACCTGCCGGAGTACTATTTTAAGGTGCTATTAGGGTCTTTGATTTTTAAATTTGGTTCTAAATAAAATTACGACCCCGGGAGAGAGTCGTTGATAAAATATTTATTTTTTTCTAACTCTCTCCTCTTTCTACACCCCTATTATATCATATTTTTTTGCCATTGTCAAGAGGGAGACTTTTGAGGCTTTAAAAATACCTCCTCCTTGCTTTTTTTTGAGAAAGAGTTAAAATGTAAAATCAAAAAGAAAGGAGGTGAGAAAAATTGGCTAAATTAAAAAATCAAGTTCCTTTCAACGAGCTTAAAAAACCTGTCCTCATCGCTCTTTTCTGGAACGAGGGAATAGGGGCAGAGAGATTAAAAGAAAGGGCAGACGAAATCAGAGAGGGATTAGACGAAGCAGGGATTAAGTTTGCCGCAATAGATTATGCGCCCCCAATCGAAATCTATGTTGAGGAAGATGACCTTCCAAAAGTTGAGGAATTGCACAAGGCAGGAAAAATAAAACTTCCCAGTGTGTTTGAGAGCTGGAGCACGAAATGAAAATAAGTGACTTAAAAGTCACTTTTTTAATTTAATCGAAAATAAAAACCCCCTTTTGGGAAAGGGGGAGATTCCCGACTATCTCGGTTTCCCGAGCAACTCTACCATTACCGGCAGGCTTTCATCGAGAATCTACCAATATTTTAGCAGACCCAAAAATTATGTCAAGAGGGGTGTTCTCCTTGGTGGTCTATCAGCGATCGCCGTATTTTCATTGTTTTAATTTTAAAAAATTGTTTATACTATAACAAAGGGGATATGGATTATTTACTTCAAAACCTAATCCAAAATCCTGTATTTGTCTTTTTGATTTTGGTTTGGACTTTGCCTTGGAAAGGGGTGGCGCTTTGGAAGGCAGTCAAAAACGATCACAAAGGTTGGTTTGTAGCCTTGCTTGTTTTAAATACTTTAGGAATATTGGAAATTCTCTACATTTTCGTTTTCAGTAAAAAGAAATCGGTCAAAAATAAGGTTTAAAATTTTCTATGGAATGGAAGAAGGGGAGGGCTTTAATTTTATATTTTTCTTTTCATCACAAAAACACGGAAAAAATCGCCAAGGCAATGGCTGAAGTTTTGGGCGCTGACTTGGTCGAAGTAACAAAAGCCAATCCGGAAATGATTTTAAATTACGATTTAATCGGTTTTGGTTCGGGAATTTATGCTTTTTCTCATCACCGATCCTTATTTGAATTTTTGAAAAAATTAAACTCAGTTCCAAAGAAGGCTTTTGTTTTCTCGACCAGCGGGGTGCCAAACGGAATAATTTTTCACAAAAAATTGAGAAAAGAATTGATTAAAAAGGGGTTTGAAATTGTTGGCGAATTTAATTGCCCGGGTTTTGACACTTTTGGTCCTTTTAAACTCTTTGGTGGAATTAACAAAGGAAGGCCAAACGACGCCGATATTCAAAAAGCAAGAGAGTTTGCGAAAAATTTATGAAAAATTTTGAAGTTTGTATTAGAATAATAATTCAAAATAAAGGAAAGATTTTGGTTTGTTTCCACAAAAGAAAAGGATATTATTTCTTACCAGGTGGGCATTTAGAATTTGGAGAAAGCATTCCTCAAGCTCTCAAAAGAGAAATTAAAGAAGAATTGGGAATTAAAATTACAAAATTTTTCTTGATTGGCTTAGTGGATAATTTTTACGAAGAGGAAGGTAAAAAACATCACGAGATTAATTTAGTTTTTCATGTTATCCCAGAAAAAATATTTTCAGAGAGTAGGGAAGACCACATTTCATTTTTTTTTGACAAAGAGAAATTTAAAAAAGAAAAAATTTTGCAATTGCCTTACAAAAAGCAATTTTAAAATGGCAAAAAGATAAAGATATTTTTCTCCAATTTGATTTAGGAATTGGAGAATATGCTTCTCTTTTTCTGGAATTTATTTTTGATAATCGTCAGAAACCCAAGCTTGAATGATGATAAAAAAATCTTTAAAAAAGGATATCTTTATTGCACTATGTGGTCCAGCCTTCGTAGGAAAAGGTTTTGTTAAAAACTATCTTAAGAAAAAATTTGGTTTTAAAGAACCGCCGGTATATACCACAAGAAAAAAACGAAAAAACGAAAACACAAACGAAAGAATTTTTTTAAACGAAGAAAAATTTCAAAAGAAGATTAAAGAAGGAGAATTAATTTTACCTCATAAGATTTACGGAAATTACTATGCATTTCCTAAAGATGCTTTCGATTCATCTAAATACCAAATTACCGAAATTCATGTTAAAAATTTATTGAAATTTCGAAAAATTTTACCTTCCGCTCTCGTTATTGCTATTCTTCCAAAAGACATAAACTTCCTTTTTAAAAGAGCGGAGAGAAGGAAGAAAGGTTCTAAAGAGAATGAAAAGGAAATTCAATTGAGACTTCGTTCAGCTAAAAAGGAGATTAAGAAGATCCTTCAACTAAAGGAATATTTGAATTACATTTATTATGTTAACAAAAGGAATGAGAATTTAATCTGCAAACAAATAGAAGATTACATCAAAAATTTTTTCAATTTATGAATTTAGAAATAACACTTTTTGGCAAAAAATTAAAAACTCCTTTGATTTTAGGTTCGGGAACGCTTGGAGAGAATAAAGAAAATTTAATAAAGGCTTTAAAATACGGAGCAGGAGCAGTTGTCACTAGGACCCTGAGAATAAAAAGAGAAAAAAGGAAAATATTTAACCCGGCTTATTATATAGAAAATGGAATATATATGCTTAATGCCGATAATCAAAACCTCACTTCTTGGGAATACTGGATAGATAAAGCCAAAGAAATAGAAAAATACGGAAGGTTAATTGTTAGTTTATCAGCGAGAGATCTTGAGGGTTGTGGAGAAATAATTTCCACCTTCGAAAAAAACTTTCCACCATCATTTTATGAAATCAATTTTTCATGTCCGCATTCGGCAAAGCTTTATGGTGAAATTTCTTATCAAACCGTTGAAAAAGTATTAAAATTAGCAAGAAAAAAGACCTCACAACCTTTATTCTTGAAATTATCCTTGCAGAATATCGATTTAAAAAAGCTAAAAGAATTTGAAAAAAGACATTTGGTAGATGCTCTCGTAATTTCCAATTCTATTGGACCTGGATTGAGGATAAATATTGAGACAGGAAAACCATATTTGGAATCAATAGTTGGCGGAATGAGCGGCAGAGCAATTAAACCTTTGGTTTTGGTGGCAATTTATGAAGTAAAGAAAGTTTTGAAAATTCCTATTATAGGAGTTGGAGGGATTGAGAGCGCTGAGGATGTTTTAGAATATATCATGCTTGGATGTGAAGCAGTTCAAATATATACAAAAGCTCATCTCAGCGGTCTTGAGATTTTTAGTGAGATTAAAAATAATTTAATTAAAAAATTGAAAGATAAAAAAATAGAGGAAATAAAAGGAATTTTTTGGAAAAATATTTAAATTTATGGAAATAGAATTGAGAGCAAAAATTAAAAATCCGGCAAAACTAAAGGAAAAATTGAGGGAAATGGGAGCTAAGTATTTAGGAGTAAAAATGGAAAAAGATCAATACTTTAGTTCTCAAGAATTATGTAAAAAACTTGGTTATTCCTTTTTAGTTAGAATAAGAAAAAGAGGGAAAGAAAACATTTTGACAGTAAAAACTGCCAAAATAAAATTGGATGGAGTTTGGGAAGAGGTTGAGACAAAAATAAAAAAACCAGAAGTTTTTATTAAGATGTTTTCTCTAATGGGTTTAGAAAGGGTAATAAACGTCGAAAAGAAAAGAGAAACTTTTCAATTGGGAAAAATAAAAATTAATTTGGATAAATTTAAAAAATGGGGAAGTTTTTTAGAAGGAGAAATTATCTCAAACGATGCGAGAGATAAAAAAGAATTATTATCGTTATTTAAAAAATTAGGAATTGAAAAGAAAAAAATCATCGAAAAAGGATACATTTCTGTATTTTTAGAGAAAATAAAATCCCCTTTTGCAAAATTTATCATAAACTAAAAATTGTAAAATTTGTAATTTCCATTATAATAAATTTAGTAAATTTAAAAGGAGGTGCGAAAAATGGGTAAGAGAGATGTATACGTAATTAAAGTATATTGCCGAAAATGTGGTGCTCTTTTGTATAAATACCGAAAGGAGGGAAGAGGACATCTTATCAAATGTTATAAAAGTAATATTCTTAAAGATTTTACGAAGGGGGATTTAAAATGCCCAAAATGTGGAGAGGAATTTGCAAGAGAAGCAATCATTCATGGTAGACCCGCAAACAAAATTATTCAGGGTAAAGTTTTTATTAAATCCTAATGGGTACTTTAGAGTGTACCCTCTTTTTTTAATTTTTTCTTTTTCTTCAATAAAAGAGATTTAAGAAAGAAAAATTTTACACCCGCATTACAAAAAGCATTTTAAAATGGCAAAAAGACAAAAAATTTTTCTAGGCAAGCCAAACGAAAGCAAAATAATTTTTCGTTAAAATGAAAATATTTGTTTCAAATAAATTTAAAAAGGAAAACAAGAAAATATCGAGGCGAAAATTAGAGAAAATTCTTTCAAGTTTAGAAAAAGTAGGACACGAGACTTTTAATTTATTCAGAGATATGAGTTGGGAGATAAAAAAATTGCCACCAAGAAAAGCAATTTCTTTGGCCTTTAAAAAAATTAAAAAATGCGACGCAATTTTAGTGCTTTTGGATAATAAAAAAGAAAGCGAGGGAATTTATCTTGAAATAGGTTTTGCTAAAGCTTTAAATAAAAAAATTATTTTGTTAATTTCTAAAAAATATTCTTTTCCAACATTAGAGTCTCTTGCCAATCAAATAATCAGGTTTGAAAAGCTAAGCGAAATAAATAAAAATTAAGCCAAATTAAGATTTAAACGAAATTTATGAAGGTATATTTTACAACTCATTCAACAAGCAAAGATAATGAGGCAGGAATTGCTTCGGGGTGGAAAGATGTTGAATTATCAGAAGTTGGAGTTCAACAAGCAAAAAATTTAGGAAAAAGATTTAGAGATATTAAAATAGATTTGATTTGTTGTTCAGATTTAAAAAGAGCAGTGGATACTGTGAAAATTGCTTTTGGTGGAAAATATCCAATTATTATTGATAAAAGATTAAGGGAAATAAATTACGGTGATCTTAATGGAAAACCAAAAGAATTAATAGAAGCTGTAAAGGAAAAACATATAGAAAATCCTTTTCCAAGAGGAGAAAGTTACAAAGAGGCAATAAAAAGAGTTCAAGATTTTATAGAAGAATTGAAAAGAAAATATCCTGAAAAAATTGTTCTCATCGTTGGTCATCGTGTAACTCATTACGGATTAATGACCTTGAGTGGAAGCACTATAAAAGAATGTTTAAAAGAGCCATTCAAATGGCAACCTTATTGGGAATATGAATTGTAAAAAATTTATACATCAGAAACTTTTGATCGCAACTTTTAATCAGGGAAAGTTTAGGGAATACAAAATAATTATCAACGAAATTTTAAAATTACCCTTGAAATTAATTTCTTTAAAAAGTTTAAAAATCAAGGAAAAAGTTGAAGAGACTGGAAAGAGTTATGAAGAGAATGCGATTTCGAAAGCGAAATTTTATTGCAAAATTTCTGGAATTCCAACTTTAGCTGATGACTCTGGTTTAGAAATTGATGTTTTGGACGGATGGCCTGGAATAAAAAGTAGAAGGAATGAAAACGGCAAAGAACTTTCAGACAAAGAATTGATAAAAACGGTGATGGAAAAATTAAAAGGAGTGCCTTTTGAAAAGAGAAAAGCTAGATATCGAGCGGTGGTGGCTTTAGCCTTGCCAAATAAAAAGAAAATTTACACTTTTGAAGGAAAAAGAGAAGGGTTTATTGCCGAGACTCCGAGTAAAAAAATTTGGAAGGGTTTTCCGTTTGATTCGATTTTTTATCTACCAGAAAAGAAAAACGTTTTTGTGAATCTGACTCCGAAAGAAAAAGCCAAATTTTCTCACCGATTAGAAGCCTTGAAAAAAGCCCTACCCTTCCTGAAAAAAATTTCGAATTTGAAAAATTAAGAATCTCGATTTTTTTATTTCTTGTGTTAAAATAAAAATAAGGATGGCGCAAAAACGTTTTAAAATAATAACGATTTTCCTCTTTTCGCTTATTTTTATCATTTTAATTTTCGTTTTTCCAAAATTCCCTAAACCCTCTCAAAAACCTTCCTTGGAAGAGAAAAAAGAAATCCAACCGACTCAAAAAATAGAGGAGGTAAAACCCACCGAGACAACAAGAATAGATATTTCAAATTGGAAAACTTATCGCAATGAAGATTTTGGATTTGAAATAAAATATCCGCCAGATTATGTTTTTCAGCAAAGAACAACAGCTGGATCAGAAATTCCCATTAAATTTTCTGGCGAATTTATTAGTCAAAACGATTTAAATAAAAAAGAAGAACCTCGAGAATGTGAAATCCCTGGCATTTTTATAGAAATCTACAATCGCGAAGATTTTGGTATTAATGAGAATCAAACTTTGGAAGAGTTTATTATGAAGCAATGCCAACATGAAGCAGGAAGCGCAGGGTTAAAAATAAACGAAGTATGTGAAAAATTAAAAATCGGTGATTACGAATGGATAAAGGCAGAGTGGCCTGATATGTGCCCAGAAGAAAATTATTATTTGGAAAAAAACAATCTTGTATACCAATTTCGTTCAATGACTTACGAAATCGAACCTATTCTTTCTACCTTTAAAATTTTTAACATTCCTTTAGCAAAAGAAAAAACCCAGTTAATTGGTGGTAATATTTTATATAAAGTCTCCTGTAATCCTCGTGATCTTACCTGTAGATTTTATTCATCCTTTGATGGAGGGAAAAATTGGAATTTAATTAAAGAACAATATAAAGGTAGAATAGCCTATGATTATGATAAGAAAAATCCGCAGATAGTTTATTTTGCAGATAGTGGATTCAATTTAATGGCAGGTGGTGAATGTGGTTTTTATAAATCAACAGACGGAGGAAAAACTTTTAAAGATTTAACTAACAAATTTCCGAAGTCAAATGGTATAAGGTGTTTTAATGTTATTCATCTTGATCCTAATAATAGTAATATTATTTATGTATATGCTGAAGAATATAGATACGGCAGTAGTGTTTCTTTTTGGAAATCTGTTGATGGAGGTAATACTTGGATAGAATATGTTCCAGATTTATCTATATGTGATTATTGCGAAGGAAGTTGTGCTGCTTCAGATAATTGTCCTCAAGCTGATTGCGATAAAGATTTATGTTATTTAGAGGTTGCTGAAAAAACAAAAGATTTATCTATTTGCGACAAAATTCAAAATGAATATTATAAAAAATCTTGTTATGGACTGAAAAAATGACATTTTGATTTGAGAAAATTGTATTATAATTTTTAAATGTTTAAATCAAAAATCCAACAAAAAGCAAAGCTTACCTTTTTCCCAATCCTTCTTATATTTGCTATAAGTTTATCCTTAATTTTTTATTTTCTTTCATCAAAATCAAAAAAACCACAATATCGACCTCAAAAATTTGAACATCAGATAGGAGTAGCAACAGGAAGCGAGACAAAAAGTAATTTTCCTCAATCTACCTCTAGTGAAATAAAAGATATCTATGCTTTTGTTAAAAATGCTATAGGTGATTTTTATTTTGAAAATACGAAAGAGATAAAAGCAAAAGAGTATGGAATTCCAAAATTGAAAGCTTGTATATATAGCGATGATTGTGTGCTTATGGCAGAGAAAGAATTCAAATATTCACAATCCCAGGAAATACCCAATGAAATTTTAACATTTCCTAAAGATTTATTATTAGAAACCTTACCAAAAAAAGATTGGAGAAAAAAGTTTGAGGATTTTCCATATGAAGAGTATAAAAACCTGAAAGAAAAATTAGAGAAATTTTCTAACAAAGAATATAAAGAATGGTTAGCGCAAACAATAAAAAATAAATCTCAATCTTCTCCTACTTCAATAGATTATGCTACTATTAAAGATTTTTCAGGGAATAAAATAACAGTTTTAAGAATATTACAATCTTTAGGTAAAGGTTTTTATACTAGTTATTTTTCTATGGATATTTTTTATTATGCACCGAACTCACAAAAATGGAGAAAATTATGGGGACCAACAATATATTCAACCTGTATAGCTGGTGCCCAAGGTATGAATTTAGATTATTTTTTATTTAATGATAAAACTACTATATTTACCATTGATGATATAGCATGCGGACCTAAAGGTTTATTATGTTTTGGCACTTTACGTAGGTTTAATATCGGCTATGTTTTTTATAATGAAAATATAGTACCTGTGTTTTATAATTCAGAAGACAAATATATCCTACCACTTTCGCAACTATTACCTTCCTATAGTTTTCCTAAGCCTGAAGATTTATCGCATAAAGAATGGTTTGAGTGGTGGTGGAAAGAACAGGGAAATCCCTTTTTTGAATTTCCATTTATAGAAAGGATCCATAAAGACAAAACATATGATTACTTGTTAGTTTCACACGATTCAAAACTATGGTTAGTGGTTTATAATAGAGTAAACAAAATTATTGAAGAGAGAAAATTTATAAAAAAATTAAACCTTTCAGTCATTAACTACTTATACGCTGATGAAGACTATGGAGATTTTATAATGACAACTAAAATTCCGATCATAGTAGATATAGACCAAGATGAAATAAATGAAGTTTTAATACCCTCTGAAAATCCATGGTTTTACTTCGAAGGGAATGATTATCTTTCTTATCATCCAAATGTTTCCAAGCCAATAAAAATTGAATTCTATAAATTTATACCTAATGAGAGAAATTTTGTATTAATAAATCCCCAGAAAATTTGCGAACTATCTAGTACTTACTTTGAATCTATCAAGCAAAATTTACCTGATGAGTTTTTAGCTTTATATAGAGCAAGTTTAAACCCATTAAGGATTTCATATATTGAATCATTTGAAGCAATAGCTCTTAATACTTTAATTTATAATGTTTGTACCAATGGTGAATATAAATTTTCTTTTGTATCCCCACATTTTAAAGAAAGTCTTATTTCAAATATTTCTTATTCGCTTCCCGCTTTATTAAAAATTTTTAAAGTAAATAATGATTATGTGTTTCTTTATCAGGTAACTTATAGAGGGTATAGTGGATTTAAAAGCGAAGAAGAAACCCTTGCTTTACTTATTACCATTTTTGATACTAACAAAAATAAAGTTTATACATATTTATTACGTACAACCAGCGAGTTACCTGAAGAAGTTCGATATATAATTTTTCGCCTTGATTCATCAAATATTATTTTAGATAAAGATAAAATAAAACTTGACTTAGAATTCTCTGTATTAAATAGGGAAGAAGTTCCTTATACGCGCTACCAAATTCCTTTTATGCCTTATCAAAAAATTAAAAAAGAATATACCATTCAATTGGGAAAAACCTCAGATCAAACACCTCTTATATCCCAATTTTCGGGAGAATAAAAATATCTTTAATGTTTGCTAAACTTCGGTATTCCCAACCAAATCAATGAATAAAACAAAAAAGATAATTTTAGGAGGTGCTGTTACTCTTTTTGTTGTTACTCTTTCTATTGGGGAATTTTTTATGTCGTAAAATTAACAAAAAAACAACTTTCAAAGATTGAAAAAAACAAAAAGAAACCAAACTAACCAAAAAATAGGTGACAAATCTGATCAAGAAAATAGGAAAAAACGAGGGTAAAGCAAAGAAATACATTTTAGATTAGTGTTTGGACCAGGATTAGTAGTAAATTAAAAATAGAGGATTAAATTTTGGTTGACTTTTGCGGGGGTTAAATTAAAATCAGCTAAGGGTTTTTGATGAAAGAAATTTTTATCCAGCCAATTTTGCTTGGGTTATCTTCGGGAATTTTTTGCCTGAGTTATTGTTTCCCTTTTGTCGCACCTTTTGTCGTTTTTGAGGAAAGAAAAACAAAAGAAGATTTTAAAGTTATTTTGAAATTCATTTTTGGAAGGTTGTTTGGGTACTTGATTTTTGGGGCGATTTTTGGATATTTAGGAGAAAGAATTACGAACAAAACAGTAGATTTTTTCTTTTTCTTTGCCTTAGCTTGTCTTTCTTTTTTGTTAATTTTCTATTCTGTTGGTTTAATTAGAGAAAAAAGTGGGATTTGTCTTGGTCCAAAATTTAAAAAAACAACCCCTTTTTTGATGGGGTTTTTGATGGGGATCAACGTTTGCCCACCTTTTTTGATGGCGTTAAACTATGTCTTTTTACTTCATGCTTTTTTGGAGGGTATTTTCTTTTTCTTTCTTTTCTTTTTAGCAACCACGGTTTATTTTTTCCCCTTGACTTTTCTTGGCTTTCTAAACAAAATTGAAGAATTTAGAATTTTTGCAAGGGCAAGCGGAGTTTTAGTTGGTCTTATGTTTTTGGTTTATAGTTTTTATAAAATTTATCAGATGATTTAAAAATGAACGCAAAAATTCTGTTCAAATTGTCTCAAATTTCAGGTTGGGTTTTACTTTTTTTGACGACCTTGTTTTTCATCTCGGGTTACGGAATGACAAAGCAAATCATTCCGGTTGGTCTGGCTACTTGGCTTCACAACCGAATCCTCCCTATTCCTTTTTTGATCTTTTTAGTTTTGCATTGTCTTTTTCCAGTTAGAAATCTTTTGAGGCGAACGTCCTCCAAAACAATCTTTGCCTTTTTATTTTCGGTGTTGGTAGTCGGTTTGGCCGGGTTTTTTATTTTTCGCTCAGAAAAAGCCTCGAGAGAAACCGTTGAAGATTTTCATCCAGCCAAATTCTACGAAAACTTAGGCAACAAAATAGTGAGATGTAACCTTTGTCCAAATCACTGCGTTCTTTCTCCCGGTCAAATCGGCCTTTGCAAGGCAAGAAAAAATGTAGACGGAAAACTCTATTCGATGGTTTATGGCAAAATCGCTTCAGTCCATTTGGATCCAGTCGAGAAAAAACCGCTTTTCCATTTTTTACCCGGGAGTTTAATTTATTCAATTTCCACCACCGGTTGCAATTTACAATGTAAATTCTGCCAAAATTGGCAGATCTCTCAGGTTTTCCCTTGGGAAGCTGAAACAAAGAAAATGAGCCCCGAGGAGGTGGTGGAGGAGGCGATAAAGAGCGGAGCGAAAGCAATCGCCTTCACCTACAACGAACCGACTGTTTATTATGAGTATATGGAAGATATTGCAAAGTTGGCAAAAGAAAAAGGATTAAAAACCGTGGTCATCAGCGCTGGTTATATCAACGAAGAACCACTAAAGGAACTTTTACCCTATATCGATGCCTATAAAATCGATTTTAAAGGAGTCGATAACAAATTTTATCAAAAAATGACCGTCTCGGGTCGAGTTGAACCGGTGATGGAGGCGATGAAAATTATCAAGAAAAGTGGGACATGGTTGGAAATTGTCAATTTAGTAATTCCGGGGGAAAACGATTCTGAAGAAGATTTGAGAAAATTGATTTTGTGGATAAAAGAGAATTTAGGCACTGACGTCCCCCTGCATTTTACAAGATTCCATCCAGATTATAAACTTTTAAACATACCCCCGACCCCTCTTGAAACGTTAAAGAAAGCAAGAAAGATGGCGATGGATTTGGGTTTGAAATATGTTTATATTGGAAACGTCGACGACCTGGAGGGCTCGACTACCTATTGTCCTGAATCGAAAGAGCCGGCGATAATCAGAAAAGGTTTTTTTGTCCTACAAAATAATTTGAACGAAGAAGGTCAATGTAAAACCGGGGAAAAAATTCCCGGAATTTGGAAATAAAATGAGGGTTAAAACTTTAGTTTTGATTTTTGTTGCCGTTTTAGTTTTCGCCGTGATTTTCCAAGTTTTTGTATTTTCAAAGAAAGAAAAAAAGATAGAGAAAGAACGAGAAATTATCCAAAAAGAAAAAATTTTTAGGGAACCAGCGGTTGCCGGGCAATTCTATCCAGGAGAAAAAACAGAAATCGAGAGTCAGATTGAGAAATTTTTTGAAAACGCAAAACTACCTCAAATTTCAGGAAAAATTTTCGCTCTTATTTTGCCTCACGCCGGCTATCAATTTTCTGGCCAGGTTGCTGCTTTTGGTTACAAAGCTCTTTCTGAAAATTTCAAAGAAAATTTAAACGGAGAAAAAATAGTCGTTTTAATAGGGCCGAGCCATCATTACCCGATTGAAGGAGCAGTGATCGATGGTAGCGATTTTTGGAAAACACCTTTGGGTGAAGTGGAAATAGATAAAAATTTGGTTGAGTTTTTAAAAAAAGAATCTCCGATTTTCAAGGTTGATTTAACTCCTCACAAACCAGAGCATTCTTTGGAAGTTCAGTTACCATTTTTGCAAAAAATTTTTCCAGAATTCAAAATCGTTCCGATTTTGGTCAATCAGTTGACCGACGAAGAATTGGAGAAGGTTAGTCAAGTTTTAGCTGAAATTTCAGGAGATAATGTAATTTTTATTGCTTCCTCTGACATGTCTCATTATCCAAAATACGAAAACGCAAACTATGCAGACAAAAAAGTGATCGAGGCAATTTTGAGCGGAAAAACAGAAAATTTAGAAAAAACGACCCAGGAATTAGAAAAAGAAAAAATTCCAAACGCGGTTACTTTTTTGTGTGGCGAGGGGGCAGTAAAAGTGGTGATGAAAATTGCTGAAAAAATCGGGGTAGATAAAATAGAACTTTTAAAATATGCAAATTCTGGAGACACCTCTTTTGGGAACAAAAACAGCGTTGTTGGATATTCAGCGATCGCATTCTTGGTCGAAGATAAACCTTTGGATAAAGAGGATCAAAAAACCCTTTTGAAAATCGCCAGAGAAACGGTTGAAACTTATGTTAGAGAGGGAAAAATCCCGCAATACAAAATAGATTCTCCCGCTTTAAACAAAAAATTGGGGGCTTTTGTCACGATCAAAAAACATGGAAATTTAAGAGGTTGTATTGGAAGGTTTTCGCCCAGCGACATTCCTCTTTATCAAGTAGTTTCCCAAATGGCAATTGCGGCAGCAACTCAAGATTTGAGATTTACTCCAGTGAGAGCTGATGAATTAAAAGATCTAACTTATGAGATTTCTGTTTTGAGCCCATTAAAAAGAATTGAAGATTGGAGAAAAATTGAAATCGGAAAACAGGGAGTTCAAATTAGGTATGGTTTAAGATCTGGGGTGTTTTTGCCTCAAGTTGCCACCGAAAACAATTGGGGTTTGGAAACTTTTCTTTCGATGCTCTGCACAGAGAAATTGGGCTTGCCACAAAATTGTTACAAAGAAAAAGAGGCTCAAATTTATGTTTTCACTGCCCAGGTTTTTGGAGAAGAATAAAAAGCAACCAAAAATTTAAAACAAAAATTAAAATCAAGTTAGAAAAGACGCCATAAACTGGAATCAAAATTAAAGGGGAAATCAGAGCTCCTAAAGAAGAACCGATCAAATCTGCGCCATAAATCACCCCTGTTTTTTGAGAAATTTCTTTTTCAAAAGAAAGATAAATTTGATTTGCCAAAGGAAAAACCATACCCCCAAAAAATCCGGCTAGGATTGATAATAAAAATAGAAAAATTTCAGCAAATTTTAAAGATGAACTTTTAAAGAGAAAAATTAGAGCCGGAATTGAGAATAAAGAAAAACAAAGCAAGAAAAAATGTGGTTTTAACAAATCGGAAATTTTAATTTTTTCCTTTTTTATTTTTTTATTTCCCAGGTAAACCCCAAACGTCATTCCCAACATAAAAGAAGAAATCAAAAGCGAAATCCTAAAATAAAGATAACCAACGATTACTTGATAGGCAAAAATTAAAATTGTTTCAAAACCCATTAAAGAAAAACCAGAAACTGCCACAGAAAAGAGAGAATTTATTTGATTGTTTTTCTTTTTCGTTAAATAAACCGTCAAAAGCACCAAAACTAAAATAAAAATTGGCAAAAAAGAAAAAGAAAAACTTTTAAAGAAATTTGAAAATTTTTTAGAAAACACGTCTAGCCAAAAAAGAGTTTGCCAAAAATAAGAAACTGGATGAAAAATTTGATTTTCTTTTGAGGTTTTATTCTTTTCAAAAATTTCAAGCGCCTTTTCAATTCTTTCACTTTTGAACCTAAAATTTATGTAATCTTTGGTCAAAAAATTAGCTTGAATTTTTCTTTCTTCAAACCTTTTTGAGAAAATTTCAGCATTATAACTTAAATTTTCTGAATTTGAGGCAAAGAAAAAAACTTCATCTTCTGGCAAAACAATCACTTTTTTAAAAACTTCATTTAAAGTTTTAAAAACAGAGGCACAAAGATTTTCAAGATTTTTGTTTGGTGCGCTCGGAGAATAGGGGAGATATATTGCAAAAATTCCATTTTCTTTCAATTTTCCTTTTACAATTTGAAAGAACTCTTTTGTGTAAAACCTATTGATTAGAGCAGTTGAAGGGCTTGGTAAATTAACCAAAATCAAGTCAAATTTTTCGTTTGTATTCTTTAAAAAATAAATTCCATCTAAATTGATGATTTTAACTTTTTCGTTAAAAAGAGAGCTTTTTAATTCTTGAGAAAGAAATTTTTTTAAAATCTCAATCAATTTCGGATCCAGCTCCAAATAATAAATTTTTTCTACAGGGTGCTTTAAAATTTCTCTCAAAAATCCGCTCATTCCACCACCAATTAATAAAACCTTTTCAGGATTTGAATGCAAAACCAAAGAAAGATGAGAAAACTTTTCGGCAAATTCAAAATCTTTTTCAGAACCAAGATAAACGCCGTTTTCAAAAAAATTGTACTGTGAATCGATCTTTGTCACTTGAATGTCTCCATAAAGAGTGTTTTTTGTTTCAACCAATTTTTGATTTTTAAACCAAAAACCAGCTGAAACTTTTTCTAAGTTTTTTAAAAGAGGAATAAAGAAAAGAGAAAAAGAAGCAAAGAGCAAAACAAAAATTAGAATTTTCCAAAATAAAAATTTTCTTTCAGGAAATATAAAAAGTTCTACGTTTATTAGGTTCAAGAAAATTAAAAAATTTGCCACTAAAAACGGATTAAATTTTACTAAAACAAAACTAAACAAAATTCCACCAAAAATAAAACCTAAACACTCAAGAAAATAAGCAAAATTGACTGAGGAAATTTCTTTTTTAACTTCAGAGAAAATTTTTGTGGCAATAGTCCACCAAAAGCCCAACAAAAAACAAATCGGAAAAGGAATTAAAGAAGCCCCCAAAAAACTATGAATTAAATTTGGAATTTCAAGTCCAAAAAATTGACCCTTTAAATACCTAATCAAAAGAATTTCAAAAAATAAGAAAAAAGAAAACAAAATTTGAGAGAAAAAGAGTAAAACTTGATTTTTAAATTTGTTTGAAATTTTTCCAGCACTCAAACTTCCCACTGCGACCCAAATTAACCAAAAAGCCAAAACCGCACCAACAAAAAATTCATTCCCATAAAAACTAATCATTAACTCTCTAATCAAAAGAGATTGAGCAAAAATCGAAGATATTCCCAATAAAAAGAGTGAAAAAATGAGTTTTTTCTCCATCTTGTTCTATTTTAAAATTTTTTATAAATAAACGAAAAAATGTTAGGATAGGGCTATGAGAAAGAAAAAATTGATCTTAACGATTATCTTTGCGATTTTGATATTAGGTTTAATTTTTTATTTGTTTTACGAGAGAACCACGTTTAAGAAACCATCGAAAGAAAAAGCAGAAATTCCAAACCCAGCTTCTGTTTTTTGTGAAAAGCAAGGAGGGAGAGTGGAAGTGAGAAATTTTAAAGAGGGACAAAAAGGATTTTGTATCTTTGAAGATGGGTCAGAGTGTGATGAGTGGGAATTTTATTATGGAAAATGTAAAAAGGGAGAAAAGCTTTGCAAAGATCTTTGCGGTGATGGAGTTTGCCAAGAGATTGTTTGCATGGCAATAGGTTGTCCATGCCCAGAAACAAAAGAGAGTTGCCCTATAGATTGTGGAGAAAAAACAGAAATTCCTTGCGCCAAAGAAGGAGAAAAAGTAAACAGAAATCCATTGATTGGGCCTACTGATCAG
>Ga0078972_1002195_pt1 | contig 66262 bp, 57 predicted proteins | sample YelNatPaOPGAMG01_FD_67568 | JGI IMG/M metagenome (GOLD analysis project Ga0078972, IMG submission 67568) | Hot spring thermophilic microbial communities from Obsidian Pool, Yellowstone National Park, USA - OP-RAMG-01 (SPADES assembly) (version 2) | ecosystem: Environmental > Aquatic > Thermal...
ACGTGGTGATCACCAAAGAAGCCCCCAATTACCAGGTCTGGCGCTGAAGGACAACAAAGCAACACGGATGGACACGGGTAAGGCGGATCAGAGGCGGCTTTCACCAGCCCCCAATCGGTGAGAATCTGCCTGTACGCGTGCCCATCCGTGGCTCCTGATTTTCCCCTACCTGTTCAAGAGTTCGCTGAGGTTGGCCTTGATCTTGGCCACGGCCTCGGCGAAGGCGTCCATGTCTCTCTCGCTGCCCAGCATCACCTCCTGGGGGATGCCCAGCCAGTGGCCGGCGGCGCCCTCAGCGTTGGGGCAGTTCATTTGCTTGTAGTCCAGCCTTCTTGAGCTCTGGAAGCGGAAACGAGCTTCGCTGAACAGAGGATGCTTGTAGAGCGTCCACCCTGCGCCGGCACCGCACGGTATGCCTTCGGCGCTGAGGGCCCGGGCGAAATCCTGGGCCGGCAGACCTCCGAAAGCCTCGGGATAGTAGCGCAGGCGCGGGTAGACGTAGCTCTGGCAAGTGATGCGTTCGTCCTCGCGCGGCCAGGTCAGTCCGCCGACCTCGGCCAGGCCCTGGGCGAGACGCCTGGCGTTGTTGTTCTTGCGCTGCAGCAACTCGTCCAGGCGGCCAAGTTGCACCAGGAGGACGCCGGCCTGGAACTCGCTCATGCGGAAGTTCCAGCCCTGGGCGACGAACATGCTCCCTTCGGGGCCCAGGCCACGGCCGTCGTTGTGCAGGATGTAGCACTGCTCGTATAGACCCTGGTCGTTCGTGGTAACGATGCCACCCTCGCCGGCGGTGATCTGCTTGTCCTGCTGGAAGCTGAAGGCGCTCAGGTCCGCATAGGCGGCGACCTTCTTGCCACGCCACTCCGTGCCGTGAGCGTGGCAGGCGTCGGCGACAACCTTCAGGTTGTGCTTGGCGGCAATGGCGTTGATGCGGTCCATGTCAGCGGGGTAGCCGCCCAAGTGCAGGGGTACGATGACGCGTGTCCGCTCGGTAATGGCCTCTTCCACTGCCTCCGGCGCGATGCACAGCGTCTCAGGGTCAACGTCGGCGAAGACAGGCACGGCGCCCAGCTGCAGTGCCGGTGTGGCGGTGGCGATGAACGTGTTGGGTGGCATGATGATCTCGTCGCCAGGACCCAACCCGGCTGCGGCGTAGGCGATCTGCAGGGCGTCCGTGCCGCTGCCAGTGGCCACGGCGTAGCGGCAGTCATGGAAGGCGGCATAGCGCTCTTCCAACTGGTGCACCTTGGAGAGAGACATGTCACCGCCGAAAATGTAGGGCGCGCTGGTCCAGCGTCTGCTGCGCAGCACTTCCTCCAGGGCCGACAGCTCCTGCTCGTCGAAGAGCGGGCGCTGCGGCCAGCCCTCAGTGCGAACCGGTGTGCCTCCGTTAATCGCTAGTTTGCCCATGTCGCTTACACTCCTGTCATGCGAGATTGCGCTCAGCCGGCTCAATGGCGGCAGAATGCCACAGCGCTGATACTAGCTCATTCCGGCCCGGCTGAACAGCGGCCAGGGAAGATTGCCAACGTAGCTCATGCTGAAGTGACCGGCCAGGCGACGACGCTAGAGTGGGCAGTGGCCATCTTTGCCCACTGCCAAGTTGCCGGGCAATAGAAGTGCTCAGGGGCTTGACGCGTTCCCCGTGAGGTGCTACTTAAAGGGGGCTCGGACAAGACGATGGGGAAGGAGGCTCGACATGCTGTTGCGCAGACTCAACCGCCGCCATTTTCTGGGATTCTCCGCCACTGTCGGGATAGGGACAGCGCTGGCGGCTTGCGGCGCCACGCCGCAGCCCGCCGCCAAAGCGACCGACACACCTGTACCAGCGCAGGCTGCAACCAGCGCTCCGGAAGCGACGGCTACGGCGCCCGCCGCTGCTGAGGCGACGGCTACCCCAGCGCCGGCTGCCGCGACGCCGGCCTCGGCCGGTGGGAAGACGACGGTCACCATCTTCGTCGGCATGGGCACCGGCACGGCGCCGGACCAGCAAACGGCGCAGAATGCCCTTGCCGACCAATGGAACGCCGCTCACGACGACATCAAGATCGAGTACATGTACGTCCCCTACGAGGAAAGCCGCACCAAATGGTCGGCCATGCTCGCTGCTGGGACGCCGCCCGCTATCAACATGCCCTCGGGCGTCGAGCAGGTGGGCCGCTTCCGGGATACCAACCTGGACATCGGCCCTTACATTGACCGGGACAAGGTTGACCTGAGCGACTTCGGCGATCTCATTCCCGAAGTGGGCAAGTACCAGGGCGTGCGCTACGGCATCGTCATGGGCGTGTACCCGAGCGTGCTCTATTACAACGAGAATATCTTCGACACCGCTGGTGTAGATTACCCGCCGCACGCCTGGGGCACGGCAGACTGGAATTTCGACGCCATGGTGCAGTCGGCCAAGAAACTGAGCCTGGATAGCGCTGGCAAGGATGCCTCTGCCGCCGACTTCGACCCCTCCAAGCAGAACCAGTGGGGCTACGACGAGATTGACTGCGGCCTTAGCATCAACGGGTTGGCCCTCGAATGGGGCGCCAAGAACATGGGCTGGAGCGACGACTTCCACACCCTGTACTTCAACCAGCAGGCCTGGGTGGATCGCCTCCAGTGGGTGAGCGATGCCATCTGGAAATGGCACATCATGCCCTCTGCCGAGCAGACCACGGCCGCTTCGCCCGGCTTCAACACCGGGAAGCTAGGCATTGACCATTGCCATTCGTGGCGGCTGGGCGAGATGCAGGAACTGTCTTTCCGCTGGAATGTCGGCGCTGTACCCGCTGGCCCGACCGGCATCCTTAAGGCCCAGTGCGACGTAGATGGCTTCCTCATCTGCAACAAGTTCCCTAACCTCGATGCTGCCTGGGAAGTCGCGAAATGGATGATGCAGCCGGACCAGATGCTGAAGCTGGACCTGACCTGGGGTGCACTGCCGCCCAGGTTCTCGCTGCAGCAGACCTATAAGGACCAGATGAAGGCGAAGTATCCGGAACTGGACCTGCAGGTGTTCTTCGATTCGCTGAAGTACATTGACGTCCCCAACCACGAGACCTACTTCCCGCGTTGGGGCGAGGTCTGGGACGCTTATGCCACCGGCCTGCAGAAGATCCTGACCGGCGATGAGAAGAACGCCAAGGTCGTCCTCGATGAAGTGCAGAAGATCTGCCAGGGGTATCTCGACGAGTACTGGGCGCACCCATCCTAGTGCCGAAGAGGGAAGGAGGCAGCCAGGCGCTGCCTCCTTCCTCATTTCCCTGACAGGAGTATGGTAGTGAAGGCAGGACGTTCGAAGGGCTTTCTTTCGTCTCCAGTGGGCCGGGAGGCTCTTTGGGCCTATGCCCTGATCAGCCCCTGGATCGTCGGCTTCCTGATCTGGACGGTCGGCCCCATGCTCGCCTCCCTGGTGCTATCTTTCACGCAGTACAACGTGGTGAGCCCGATCGTCTGGCGTGGCCTGGCCAACTACTCGGCCATGTTCACGGGCGACCCGTTGTTCTGGCAGTCCTTGAAGGTCACTTTCGTTTACGCGCTCATGGCGCTGCCAGCCGGGCTGGTCGTCGGCCTCGCCGTAGCGCTGCTGCTGAATCTGAACGTGCCCGGGTTATCCGTCTGGCGGGCGATATACTACCTGCCCTCGGTGATGTCCGGCGTCGCCGTAGCAGTGCTCTGGCAATACGTCTTCAACCCGCGCTTCGGCGTGCTCAACTGGGTCCTGAGCCTGATTGGCGTCAAAGGGCCGGGCTGGTTGGCCGACCCCAAATGGGCCTTACCCTCGCTGGCGATCATGAGCCTGTGGGGAGCGGGCGGCGGCATGATCCTCTACCTCTCCGCTCTGCAATCCGTGCCTACTGCCCTGTACGATGCTGCCAAGGTTGATGGAGCAAACGCCTGGCACCGGCTGCTATACGTCACCCTGCCCATGATCTCACCCGTGATCTTCTTCAACCTGGTGATGGGGACGATCGGCACCTTCCAGTACTTCACCAATGCCTATGTCATGACCCAGGGCGGCCCGATAAACGCCACTCTCTTCTACAATCTCTATCTCTACAACAACGCCTTCCGCTACTTCAGGATGGGCTATGCCTCTGCCCTGGCTTGGGTACTTTTCGTGATCATTCTCCTGTTCACGTTGCTCATATTCCGCAGTTCGAGTGCCTGGGTTTACTATGAGGGGCAACTCAGAGGGGGGAGAGCATAATGGTTGCCGCGAACGCTTCCGTCGTACCTGCCTCGCCCAGGGCAATGAGGCGGCCACGAGGTGCTGCGCTGAGCCAGGCTTTGGTGCTCATTGTGCTCAGCCTGGGTGCCATCGCCATGCTTTTCCCACTGGTATGGATGGTCTCGTCGTCCTTCAAACCACTGGCCCAGATTGATCTCTTCCCACCCAAATGGATCCCCACCGAACAGGTGAAAGTGCAGGTCGCAGGCAAGGAGTATCCTCTTTACGACGTCCAGGTGGACGGGCAGACACGCCAACTCCTGCTGGTCAACAAGGTGCAGCGCACCGGCACCTTCGCTGACCCGAGCGACCTTTCGCGCACGGTGGACGTTGACATCCGCCAGACGAAGCCGGTGGAGCGGGTGCGCTTCCGCTGGGAGAACTACGTCCAGGCGATGACGACCGTGCCGTTCCACCTCTATGCGATGAACACGGCCATCGTTGTCTTCGGCTCCATGGCGGGAATGTTGATCTCCACCATACTGGTAGCTTATGGTTTCTCGCGCTTCCGCGCCCCCGGCCTGAGCCTGCTTTTCCTGCTGTTGCTGTCCACCACCATGTTGCCCAGCCAGGTCACCCTGATCCCGACTTACATTCTCTTCAGCAAGCTTGGTTGGATAGATACCCTCAAGCCGCTCATTATCCCGTCGTTCTTCGCCGGCGCCTATGACGTCTTTCTCCTTCGCCAGTACTTCCTGACCATTCCTCTGGAGTTGGATGACGCGGCCAAGATTGACGGCTGCGGCGTCATGGGGATCCTGCTGCGCATCCTGCTGCCGCTGGCGAAGCCGGCCATTGCGACGCTCGCTATCTTCCACTTCATGTGGGCCTACAACGACTTCTTCACGCCCCTGATCTACCTGCAGCACCAGCGCAACTACACCATCGCCCTGGGTCTGCAGAGCTTCAACGCTTTCCGAGCCAAGCAGTATGACCTCTTGATGGCCGCCTCCCTGATCACAGTCCTGCCCTGCATTTTGCTCTTCTTCTTTGCCCAGCGGATATTCATCCAGGGCATCGTCTTCACCGGCATCAAGGGGTAATGGCCGCCTGAGCACTGCGCCCGGCCCGTCCGAGCCGGGCTGAAATGGTCAATGCCGATAATGGAGGAGTAGCTCGCCATGATCATCGCCGACATGCCTTTGGAGCAATTGCAGCAATACCGCCCACCGCAGACTAAACAGCCTGACTTCGGCGCCTTCTGGAAGCGCACCCTGGACGAAGCCCTGAGCCAGCCCCTCAACGAGGACCTGGAACCCATACCCACATACCCGGTGCCGGAGGTGGAAGTCTTCCGCGCCAGTTTCGATGGTTTCCGGGCCGGGCGCTGCGTGGCCTGGTACCTGCGCCCAAGGGACATCGGCTTCGATGCTTCCCTGCCCGCCCTGGTCTTCTACCATGGCTATAGCGGTAACAAAGGGATGCCCCACAACTATCTGATGTGGGCGCTGCAGGGGTACGCTGTGCTGGCGCTGGATGTGCGCGGCCAATCCGGCGAGAGCAACGACGGGATCATCTACCCAGAGGGGCACATCAGCGGCTGGATGACCCAGGGCATCATGGACCCTGAGACGTATTACTATCGCGGCGTGTACATGGACTGCGTCCGCGCGGCGGAACTGGTGGCGGCTCAGCCGGAGGTGGATGCGAGGCGCATGGGAGCGGCCGGTGTCAGCCAGGGTGGCGGCCTGACGCTGGCAGCGGCAGCACTGAGCGGGCGCTTCGCCCTGGCGATGCCAGAAGTGCCTTACCTGTGCCACTTCCGGCGCGCCCTTGAGATGGCGCAGCAGGACCCCTATCTCGAGTTGTCTCGCTACTTCCGTGTCTACCCGGAACGCGAAGAGCAGGCCTTCCGCACTCTCTCCTATTTCGATAACCTGAACCTGGCCGACCGCATCACCTGCCCGGTGCTCATGACGGTGGGCCTGCTTGACCTGATCTGCCCTCCCTCGACGATCTATGCTACATTCAACCACATCAAGAGCGAGAAGAAGATGTGCGTTTACCCCTATCATGGCCATGAGGTTCCCGATAACCATGCGGAAGAGCAGATGCGCTGGGCCAACCGCATCTTGCGTGGCATCGAGCCCGGCAACGAAAAGTAGGCCGGCATGCACGTAACCCTCGTCTATGCCGGCATCGCCGGCAAGGGTTTCGCCAGCATCGGCCAGGGTATGGACTCTGGCTGGATCAGCCACGGTCTGGCAATTCTCAGCGCCGTGCTCAAGCAGGAGGGCCATGAGGTAGACCTACTCGATCTGCGCGCCCTCAGCGGGTGGGACCAAGTGCGGGAGGAACTCGTCCGCCGGCGCCCGGATGTGTGCGGCATAACCATGATGAGCGTTGATTTCAACCCGGCCATGCGCTGTGCCGCTTTGATCAGGGAGACGTTGCCGGGCTGCAAGGTCATCCTGGGCGGGCCACATCCGACCCTGGCCCCGGCTGAGGTCCTGGACGACGCGAACGTGGATTACGTCATCTCGGGTGAAGGCGAGATTGCCTTCCCCCGCTTGCTGCGCGACCTGGAGCGGGGCGCCAAGCCGCCCCGCTTGACCATCGGCGAGCACCCCGACCTGGACAAGGTGCCCTATGCCGACCACGATCTGTTTCTGAATGAGTGGCGCCGCTGGGGCTACAGCATTGACTCTCCGGAGGCGCCTTTCGTCCCCGAGCTGCCGCCGCCTTTCGTCACGATCATTGCCGGGCGCGGCTGCATCTACAACTGCGCCTTCTGCAAGCCCGCTGAATCCATCATTTTCGGCGAACGCGTGCGACGGCGCAGCGTCGCTAACGTCATTGGCGAACTGAAGCTGCTGAGAGAACGCTATCGCTTCAACTCTTTCATGTTCCATGACGACTGCCTGACGGAGAACCCGCGTTGGGTGCGGGAGTTCTGCCAGGCGTACTTAGCCGAGGGCTTCACGCAACCGTTTTTCTGCCAGAGCCGGGCTGATATCATCGTCAAGCACGAAGAGACGGTGGCTTTGATGGCCAAGGCCGGCCTGAAGGGTTACTTCATCGGCTTCGAGAGCGGCAGCGACCGTGTGCTCGAGTTCATCGGCAAAGGGACCACGCGAGCCCAGAACCTGGAGGCAGCGCGCATCTGCCGCAAGTATGGCATCAGCATCTGGGCCAATTACATGCTGGGCTTGCCCACCGAGACACAGGCCGAGGTCCGCGAGACGATCTCGATGCTGAAGGAGATTGACCCGGACTACTACAGCCCGGCGTTTTTCACGCCTCACCCTGGCAGCCGGCTATTCGACTATTGCCAGGAGCATGGCCTCTCACTCATCACCAGCCACGATGATTACGCTCGTAACCCCAACGCGACCAAGATCAAGGGGCAGGACCCCCAGTTCTTGCAGTGGGCGCTGCGCGAGTCGCAGCGCCGCCGGCCGATCAACGCGCTAAGGCGCAAAGTGCGCTATCTCTGGCGACGCTACGCTCAGCCGCGCAAGGCCTGGCGCCGGCTGAGGCGCGTGCTGAAAGCAGGGGAATAGTCCGCTCAACCGGAACTGTCTCAACCCTCGATTGGTAAGACGTGTGACTTCTGCTAGAATGTGAATATAACGTGCTGTGGTGACGCCGGAGCACCGCCACAGCGCAACGCTTCCCGGCCCTGGTTGGTGGCTACTGGTGGCAGAGGGGCAACGAGCGGCTTAGCAGTAAGGTGCACTGTTGGGTCCGCCCAATGACTGTTGGAGTGTTCTCCCCATGATTAGCGATACCCAAGCGGCCCCCCAGGAAATGATGACGAGTGAAAGCGCGGCCCCTGGCACGGAGCAGCTGGCGAGCGAGGTCGAGCGTCTGCGCCGAGCCCTCGACGAGCGAATCGAATTCATCGAGGATATGTCGCACGAACTGCGCAGCGGGCTGACCTTCGTTCGTGGCTACGTTGATCTCTTCCTGAGCGGCGGGTTGGGGCCGGTGAACGAGAAGCAGGCATACGCCCTGGGCGTGATGTCGCGCCGTACCGACGCTATCGTGCACCTGCTGGATCAGATGCTTTCGCTCGAGCGGGCGAAAGCCGGTCACCTCGAGCGGCAGGACAGCGTGGACCTTGCCGAGTTGCTGCACCACGTAGCGGAGACGGCGCAGCCGGCAGCGAGCCAGGCCGGACTCACGCTCAGGGTCGAGGCGAGGCCTTGTTGTGTCGAGCAAGCCGACCCGCGGCGGCTGCTGCAGGTGGTGGAGAACCTGGTGAGCAACGCCATAAAGTTCAGCCGCGAGGGCGGCGTCGTCAGCCTGGCGTGCAGGGAAGAGGATAATTGGGTGGAAGTGACGGTGCGCGACCAGGGCGTGGGTATCGCTCCTGAGGACCGAGAGCACGTGTTCGAACGCTTCTACCGCGGCGCGTCAGGCAGTGGCCAGGCCTCGGGAAGTGGCCTGGGGCTTGTCATAGCCAAGGAAATCGTCGAGGCGCATGGGGGCCGCATTTGGGTGGAAAGCGAACTGGGGAAGGGTAGCTGTTTCTTCGTTCGCCTCCCCAGGCGAGCCTTGCCCGGGTCGCAGTCAGCGCCGGCAAGGCCTGCTGCCGGCTGGCACAAAGATGCCTGACACCGAGATCCATCTTGGCAGCCTCACCGCATGGCTGCTGGACTGTGGCTGCTTCCGGTACGACGGCGGCGTCATTTTCGGTGCTGTGCCGCGGGCAACCTGGCAGCAACACTACGCCCCCGACGCAGACAACCGTATCTCTTTGGGCCTGCGCCCGCTCTTGATCCGCGATGGCGACGCCTGGCTGCTGGTGAACACAGGCACGCTGCCGGGCGACCCCGAGTTCCTGTTCGACCCGCCCGGTGGTCGTAGCGTTTTCGAGGCAATGGCAGGCGTGGGGGTCCGCCCCGACCAGGTGAGGAGCGTGATCCTCACCCATCTGCACCCGGATCATGCCCGAGGCTGCCTTCTGGACGAGGGCGACGGGTCTATCCCAGCCTTTCCGGGTGCCTCCTATGTGGTCCAGCGGGAGGAGGCGGCAGCGGCGTATTTCCCCAACGAGCGCACCCGGGCCGACTACGAGGGCATGCCGCTGCGCGCTCTGGAGGCTGCCGAGGCGCTCCAGTTGGTTGCCGGGTCCGTTGCCCTCACTAACCACGTCAGCCTCGTGCCCGCCCCCGGCCACACCCCTGGTCACCAGTGCGTCCGGCTGGCCTGCGACGGCCAGACGGCCCTCTACCTGTCGGACCTGGCCATCCTTCCCGTCCAGGCAGAGCACCTGGCCTGGATCTCGGCCCTGGACACGCACCCCATGACCAGCCTGGAGAGCAAGCGGGAACTGCTTGGGCGCGCCTTCGCTGAGGGCACGCTGCTCCTGTTTGAACACGAGCCGAACCCGGCTCTGGCTGTCGGCCGGCTCGTCCCCGATGGATGGCGCTGGCGCTACGAAGCCGGCCTGTAGGGCTGGCCGTCAGGTTGCCCTGGCGATGACGCCGATGGAGCCGGAACCGGGCGCAAGGGGCGTCCCCTCCAGGTCCTGCCAGAGTTCGATCGCATCGAACCCCTGCGCCGCTAGCTCGCGCGAGATGCTCTGAGGGGTGAACCGCTGCTCCCAGAGTTGCACCGCCGATCAGGCAGCGCTTTGTGTCCGCTCACTTCCGCCTCCGTTCGTGGACAAACACCACAGCAAGGTGAGATGGGCTCCGAAGAGCGTCATCAGGAACTGCAGGAAGGGCGAGATCAGGATCATCAGGACTAGCCAACCGACGAAACTCGGCAGCGGTTCATACAGTATCTGGGGGACGCCGAAGCTCGCCAGGTCCGCCGCTGGATCGAAGAGCATTGGCACACTGCGTCCCCAGAGCAACGCCATCCCGGCGAGGGTAAACGCAGAAGTGACAGCCGCGCCCAGAAGCATTTGGCTCAGAACGTGCCTGGTGTCGAGAGGACGGAGAGCCAGCCTCCTGGCGATGTACCAGCCGGCTGGCAGGCCGAGCAGGATGCAGAAGATAGGTACACCCATTCCGAGCCCGGCGCTGAGGAGGTCGAGGAACGCGAATGCCGCGAGTGCCCACCCGATCCTGAGCGACAAGAGCCTATTCATGCCCCTCCTGTGGGGCGAGCCCCTCTTGGGCCTTGCTGAGGCAGCTTCCAGCGGCAGTGACAGCGACGTCCCCGGTCACCGTGCTGGCGATCCTGCCCCGGGCGCCTCAGCACGTTTGCCCGAGATAGGTCCGATCATGTCGGGCTAGCCGCCTTTCTCGATATACACGTACTGGAATCTGGGTACGACCATAGCCGGGTAATGCATGCCCTTGACGTAGGGCTTGGTCAGCCAGTACTCCACATCGTGATACAGCGGGATGACTGGCGCATCGGCGAGGATCAGGCGCTCCGCCTGCTCGTAGAGGCCGGCCCGCTTCTGGGCATCCATCTCGAGGCCTGCCTGATCGAGCAGTTTATCAACCTCGGGGTTCGAGTAGCGGCTGTGGTTATCGGCGCTGCCGGTGTGGAAAAGCAGGTTGAGGAAATTCTCCGGGTCCGGGTAATCGGCGATCCAGCCGAGGACGTACATCTGGAACGGGTTCTTGGGCTTGTTGAGCTCGCCCAGGAAGGTTGGCCAGTCGCTCTGCTCGATGGTGATGTCAATGCCAAGGTTCTCCTTGAGTAGGGCGGCGATGGCAGCGGCGGTCGGATCGGTCTGCGGTGACGCCGAACTCACATGCAGTGTGATGGGCGGCAGCTTGTGCGCACTGCCATAGGAGGACTGGCTCAGGGACTGCTTGGCGGCGGCGACGTCATAGGCCGGGGCATGCAGCCCGCTGATGCTGTAGCCTGGCATGGTGGGCGGCACAATGGTGGTGGCGGCGGGCACGGTCTTATCGTAGAGATTGTCCACGATGCGCTGGCGGTCCAAGGCCTGGGCAAATGCCTGCCGCACCTTCACGTCGTTGAAAGGTGGCAACTGGCAGTTGAGGCCAATGTAGAAGGTCGCCATCTGTTCGGTGATGCTCAACTGCTCGCTGAGGCCGCTTTGCGGGTCCTGCACGCGTGGCAGAGCCCCGGTGCCGACGGGTGCGATGTCCAGTTCGTCGTTCTCGTACATGGTCACGGGGTCGCCAGCGGCCAACTGGAAGACGACACGGTCGAGGGCCGGTTTCGGCTCACGATAGTAGTTGGTGTTGGCTTGCAGAGTGATGTGGTCGTTCTCTTTGAACTCGGTGAGCTTAAAGGGGCCGGTGCCATTGGCGGCCTTCACCGGGTCGGATGAGCCAATGCTGTTGCGGTCAACGACATAGGCGACAGGGTGCGACAGCTTGGCCAGGAACGAGGCTCGCGGTGCGTCAATCTGCACGTCAACTGTGTAGTCATCCACCACCTTGACACCGGCCAGGTGATCGGCTCTGCCCGCCAACATGTCCCGGGCGCCGACTATATCGCCGAGATAGGTCGCCGCCACCGGCGATCCGGTGCTGGGGCTGCAGGAGCGTTCCAGGGAGTAGCTGACGTCGCTGGCCTTCACGGCCCTGCCATTGTGGAAGCGGACATTCTGGCGCAGGTGGAAGCGGTAGGTGCGGCCATCCTGGCTGATCTCGTAACTCTGGGCGATATCTGGCACCAGTTGCAGGTCAGGGTCCAGTGTTACCAGGCCGCTAAAGATCTCGACGATGTAGCCGGCCGATGTGCTGTCCGTGCTCTGAGCCGGGTCCAGGGTGGGCGGCATGCTGCCCGGGAGGCGCAACTCCCCACCTTTGGGCCGCTTGCTCACGGCGGTGGCCGATGGGCCGGGCTGGGAAAGGCTGGTGGCCGCCGGCGCCGGCGACTGTAGGGCAATGGCTGCCGTGCTCGTGGCCGATCGCGTCCGGATGAGCAGCAGATAGCCGCCTACACCCACAAGGGGAACGACGATGCAGGCGAGGACCACGATCACCGCGATGATGATGAGCAGTGTAGAGCGCTCCCTGTTCATCTCGATGGCTCCTTTCGCAAAGGTGCGCCAGAAACCGCGGCGATCGCTGTGATCGTCGCACCTGAGATGCGATTCTAGGGGCTGCGAAAGGGCCAGTCAACAGTACCGTTCCGCAGGCTGTCGCTCAAGATAGAGGCGACGCTGGGGAGGTTGCCGACAATTGGATGCTGTCCAGGCAATGGGCTAAACTAAGACACTATGAGACCAAGACGTCGGCGTGTGCCGGGCAAGCAGCGAGCAGCGCCGCTAGCTACGCCGCTCGCTACCATTACACTGGCGGATGCTGCTTTCGCGGCCGCTGCGGCGCTCCTCGCCCTGGCCATCTACCTGGTCACCGTGGCTCCCTCAGTGGCGACCATCTACGATGACAGCCTCGAGCTGCAGGTTGTCTGCTCCACGCTTGGCATCGCCCATCCCACGGGCTACCCACTTTACACTCTGCTGGGCTGGCTTTTCACCCTGATTCCCGTTGGCGATCCGGCCTTTCGCGTCAATCTTATGTCAGCGGTATTCGGCGGCGTCGCGGTCGGGCTGGTGTACATGCTGTGCCGGCAGCTGTTCTGCTACCGGGCAGCGGCGCTGACCGGTGCCATGGCTCTGGCCATCTCGCCGGTGTTCTGGTCTCAGGCGACCATAGCCGAGGTTTACACGCTGAATGCCGCCTTCCTCGCGGCGACGCTGTGGCTGGCCCTGTGGGCGGGAAGCGCGCGAGACGAATGGCCCACGGCCCTGAAGCGGATGCAGTGGCTGGCGGTGGTCTACGGCTTCAGCCTGACCCACCACCGCATGTCGCTGTTACTCTTGCCGCCGCTGGTGGCCTACCTGTGGTGGGGGTTCGGCAAGCGAATGCGCCCGCGCATCTGGGGCAGGCTGGCACTACTTGTGGCCTTGCCTCTGCTGCTCTATGCCTACTTGCCGCTACGTGGTCAGGTGACCTCGTCCCTCGATGGCACGTACACGAACACCCTTCAAGGGTTCATCCAGTATATCGCCGCCTCGAGCTACGACGTCTTCCTCGGCCAGAGTTCGCCTGTGGTGCCGGGCAAGCCTCTGAGCGCCTATGTCGCCGTCTTCGCCAGCCAGTTCGGCATTCTGGGCTGGGTGTTCATCGCCGCCGGCATCGCCTTTCTCTGGGGGCGTGCCGGGCAGCGGCTGCTGGTCGGCTCTTCGCTGCTACTCAACCTGATCTTCGCTGTGGCCTACCGCGTGCAGGATGCCGAGGTCTTCTGCATACCGGCCATCATCATTCTGGCGGTGATGCTGGCCCTGGGTCTGGATTTCCTTCTCAAGGTGATGTTCGGCCTCTCGCAGCGGGCCGGTAGGGGCTGGGCGGTGGCCGGCGTCGGCCTGGCGGTGATCCTGTGGGTGGCGCTGCTGAAGCCGTTGCCCCTGCGCTGGCTGGCGGAGGACCGCTCGCACGATTGGGCCGTGCATGACCAGGGGCTGGCCTGGCTGCAAGCGCCGCAGCAGGATGGCGCCGTCGTCGGCATACTGGGCGAGACGGTGCTCCTCAAGTATTTCCAGGTGAGCCAGGGCCTGCGGCCGGATGTGCAGCTTTTCCCTGCTGATGATCAGCAGGTGCGTCTGGACACGGTTCGCTGGCTGGTGGGCAAAGGAACGCCCACGTATCTGACGCGGCCTCTGGCCGGTGTGCCGGAGCGCTTTGCGCTCGACGCCGCCGGGCCCCTGATCCATGTGTCGGCTCTGGCGCAGACTGCCCCGAGCAATGGCTACGGGCGAGAACTCTTGCCAGGGCTACACCTTCTCAGTTGGCAGCCGGCAGCGGCGGAGGAGCACGGCAGGGCCTATGTAAACATGCGCGTCAGTTGGCTCGTTACCCAGCCACTCGGCCGCTCACTGAAAGTCTCGGCCCGCCTTTCCCGTGACGGCCAGGTGGTCGCCAGTCTGGACACGATCCCGGTGCACAACGCCTACCCGACCACCTACTGGCGGCCGGAGCCGCCACAGACAACGCACGTGATAGATGACGACTATCGTATCAACATGCCGGTGGGCGACCCGGGTGGCCCGGTGGACATAACGCTGGTCCTGTACGATGCCGAGAGCGGCGCCGAAGTGGCGCGCGTTGGCCTGGGCACGGAGAGCGTCGCCGCCAGTGCCGGCCCGCGTTCGCTAGCGGAGTGGCAGTTGCGGCCACGCCCGGCCCAACTCATCGGCGGCTATGCCCTGCTTGCGACAAGCCTCCAGGCGAGCACCGTGGCCAAGCCGGGAGATGTGCTACCGGTGGAGCTGCTCTGGGCCAACGATGGTGCTCCAAGCTCCGGCGACCTGCCTCTGTCGCTTGTTCTGGAACGTGGCGGCAAGGTCGTAGCCAGCCAGCCCGTTGCCCTGAGCTACGATGGCTGGCGTCCGCACACCTACCTGCGTCAGGCAGCATCGTTCGCGCTTCCGGCCAACCTGCTTTCCGGCCGCTATCGCCTCATCCTGGCTGGTAGCCCGGCGCGGCGGGCTATGTTTGCCAGTTGGGCCTGGCCGCCACTGTCCGGTAGCCTGCCGCTGGCTATGGTCGAGGTGCGCGCGCGCGAACATGACCTGCAGCCCCCCAAACCGCAGCAAACGGTGGACATCACCCTCTCTGGTCCGGAAGGAGCCGTCGCCCGCCTGGTCGGCTATGATTTGGACAGGCAGGGCGACCTGCTAGAGTTGAAGCTGTACTGGCAAGCCCTGGCCCAGCCTGGGGAGAGGCTGAAGGTGTTCGTGCACTGCGTGGATCAGGGCGGCACGATCGTGGCCCAGGACGACTCCGAGCCAGCTGGGGGAGCGGCCCCGGCCTCATCCTGGGTCCAGGGCGAGTACATCGCCGACGCGCACCGGTTGGTGCTGCCCGCTGCCGCCAGCGGTCCACTGCGTATACTGGTGGGGATGTACGGCCCGGACGGACAGCGGCTGGCTCCTTCCGTGCCTGCGCCTGGAGAGAGCGGCGCCGTGCTGCTTGCCGAGATCAGACATTAGGCTGCGGTCCGAGTGGTGCTATCCTCGAGGAAGTCGCCCTGCCGGCGGAGCCTGATGGGCTGGCAGCACCTGGCCCTTGCTGGCATCACCCTCGCAGGGCTGGCGCTGCGTCTCTACCGGCTCGGCGATGCCAGCGTCTGGTGGGATGAGGGCTGGAGTGTCTGGCTGGCGCGGATGAGCCTGGCTGGGGCGGCGCTGCGCACGGCATATGACACCAACCCGCCTCTCTATTACTGGCTGCTTCACCTGTGGCGGCTAGCCGCTGGCGAAGGCGAGTACGCCATCCGCTTCTTGTCCCTCTTGCCAGGGGTCGCGCTCATTCCGGTGATGTACCGGCTGGGACGGCGGCTCGAGTCGCGCCTGGCCGGCCTATTGGCAGCGGCCCTGGTCGCGATCAGCCCCTTCATGATCACCTGGTCGCAACAGGCGCGCATGTACTCGCTGCTGGCGCTGCTGGGCGCCGCCAGCACTGACCTGGCGCTGCGCCTGTGGCAGCGTGGCCGCTGGCGCGATTGGCTGGCCTACGTTGGCTGCGCCTTGGCCATGCTGCTCACGCACAACCTGGCGGCGCTCTTTCTTCTGGTCCAGAACGGCCTGTGGTTGCTGAACCTATGGCGTGGTGAGAGGAAAGAAGTGTGGCGCTGGCCGCTTGCCCAGGGTGCGCTGGTTGCCGGCATGGTGCCGTGGCTCATGGTGTTCCTGCCGCGCATGCCCACCTGGTCTGTCGCTGAGCCAATACATCTGTGGCCCTTTCTCTACAACTACTGGGGCGCCAGCGTGCGCGGCAGCACCGTGCACATCGAGCAGTCAGCCTTGCTGCTGGCTGTTTCTGGCCTGGCCCTGCTCGCCTCCGCCTGCGCCTACGTTCTTGCGCCTTCGAAGGGTGAGGATCGCCGGCGTTTGGCGCCGCCATTCGCTGCTTTGGCGCCGCCATTCGCTGCTTTGGCGCCGCCTCTTGCCGTGTTCCTACTTTCCCAGCCGCGGCACTTCTTCTACGCGCCCAAGCCTGAACCGCGCTACCTGAGCGCCTTTGCGCCGCTCTTGTATCTGTTCTGGGCAGGCGGCCTGGCCAGCGCCTGGTCGTGGCTGAAGGGCAGGCTGCGCGTGATCGCGGTGCTGCTACTGGGCGTCAGCCTGGGCAGCCTGGCCAGTTCGCTGCCTGGCCTCTACGCCGGCCGCTACATCACCGACGACTACCTCTCGCTCGCCTGCACTTTGCGCACTTATGTTCAGCCTGATGACCTGGTGTTGCTGCACACCGATAGCGATTGGCCGGTGTTCGCCTATCACTACGCCGGCGCCTGGCAGGGCGTGCCGAACAGCGTCGCCTGGAACGACCAGTCGGCCAGCAACTACCTGCACCAGTTCCTGCCGGGCAGAAGAGTGGTCTGGCTTGTGCTTACGCCCGACGCTTTGCGGGCCGACCCGAAACACAGCATCGAGGGGGCGGTAGAAGCCTGGTGTGGAGTGACGGACTGCATTCGTGATCGGTGGGATTTCGGCACGCGCAGCCTGATACGTCTTGCCGAGGGCACTCCCTTGCCGCGCCCGGCCCTGATCGCAGCGAGACTCCGTACGGGTCTGTCCAGCCTGAACGGTGCCTGGTGGCCCTATGGACGCGGGCGCAGTGGCGACCAGTGGCAGGCGTATCTGTGGTGGCAGGGCACAGGCGCCGCACCCAGCCTGGCGCTTGTGTCCGGCGGATCCACGGTGGTCACGGCACCGCCATCGGCTGAGCCGGCGCAGGCAGGCGGCCTGGTGCGCCTCTCCTACCGCCTTGCGCTGCCAGAACCAGGGCGGTACCGGGTTGTGGTCATTGCTGGCGAACGGGCGCTTTCCTTGACCGAGCTAAGGGTGGGCCCGGCACCTTCGCCCGGGCCGGCAGTCAGCAACACTGGACGGCAGCCCATCCAGGCTACATTCGGCGACGTTGCTGCTCTCGAAGGCTATGCGCTCGAGCCTGGCTCCCTCAAGCCGGGCGGGCAGCTATGCGTCACTCTGTTCTGGAGAGCGAGTGGGCCGGCGCCTCGGCCGTACACCGTGTTCGTGCACTTATTGGGCACGACCTACAACGCGCGCCAGAACAACTTTCTCTGGGGGCAGCACGATGGCCAGCCGGCACAGGGGGACCGGCCGATGACCGGCTGGCGAGCGGGCGAGGAGGTGGCGGACCGCCATTGCCTGCGCGTCAATGCCCAGGCGCCATCGGGCGATTACGCCATCGAGGTCGGCCTGTACGACCCAAGCAGCGGCCAGCGCCTGCCAGTCACCGCTGGCGGCCAGGGCGATCGCATCATCCTGGTACGCTTGCCTCTGGCGCGTTGAGACGGCCAGCCCTCATTGACGCAGTCAGGGCAAAGCCTGCCCCTTGAGGAAGATCGCCTTCAACTCCTCTGGCAGGCCGTAGCGCCAGATCGCTTCGACGACTTCAGCGATCGGGTAGACTACCCTGATGATCTCGGCCCTCACGTGGGCGTGCCCGGGCCCATCTGAGCTGACATGCAGCATGGCGTAACAGGCGCGGGGGTCGCGCGCCGGGCGGCCGGTGCTGCCTGGGTTCACGAACAGCCTGCCGGCCGCCTGGCGCACGAAGGGGAGGTGCGTGTGGCCGACGGCGATGACGTGCGCGTCGGTCATGCTGGCGTACTCAGCCAGGCGCTCAGCCGGTGTATTGGCGAACACAGCTTCGTTGTCGCGCCGCGGGCTGCCGTGGCAGAGCAGGAGGGAGACAACGCCAACGCTCACCTGCCGCCTAGAGGGCAGCTGCGCCAGGTAACGGCGGTTCTCGGGCGTTATCTCCGCTGCCGTGAACTCGATGGCAGCCACGCGCGCCGGGTGCTTTCGCCGCCGCACGTGCTCGATGCGCTCCTCGAAAGCGATCACGTTGCGATCGAAATTGCCCCGGATCGAGATGACACCGTACTGGATGAGGAGGCCAATCGTCTCATTGGGGAAAGGTGCCTCACCAACACTGTCACCCAGGTTGTACAACTGGGTGGCGCCGCGACCGATGGCATCGGCCAGCGCTGCCCGCAGCGCCGGTGCGTTGCCATGGATATCGCTGAAGATTGCCACCAGAGTGGGATTGGCGGTAGGTGCGGATGCTTGAGCGCCCTCGAGTTCCGGCGTGCTTCCTTGTGCTACCAGAGGACCACTCCTATCAATGTAGATTGCCTTGAGAAGGGAGAGCGAACTGGCTGCAGCCCGGCCCCCGGCTCAACTCGCGAGAGCTAGCCCTCCCTCGAAGGCTGGCCCTCGGTTCCTGCCGCCGCCTTCCGCCGCGGCCGGCACTTGAGCCTGTTGCCCGGGCCCAGCCAGCCACGGACTCTCTTCCTGCCCCGGCGCGAGAGCAGGCCTGGCCTCAGCCTGACGTAAGCCCGGTACTGGCGCCAGGCCTGGCGCTTCAGGGCGCGTCGCAGGCGACGGCGCGCGGCAGCGACCGCCGGGTCGGCCGCCTCGGGCAGGCTCTCGACGTAGGCGAGTTGCGTCTGCGCATCATGCAGGAGGCCGAGCGTATCCTGGATGTCTTTACAGAGGCGGACGAAGTCTGTCAAGCGGTCCCGGTAGAGAGAGGCGAAGAACTCGGCGGCGTAGCGGACGCGCTTGCTTGCGATGCGCACTCTGTGGAGCTTCAGTGGGTCAGTGCCGGCCGCCTCCGCCTTGGAGCGGACATCGCGCAGCAGACGGCGCAGGGACTTGTCAGCGAATCGGCTCACACGCCCCTGCTTGTGGCCTGCCAACGCTTCGGCAGGCTGGTGCAGAAACTCGGCGAGCGCGCTCTTGAAGGCAGTGTAACGCTCGGATGCCAGTGCCTGCACGAGAGCTTGCTGCTCCTTGAGCTTGGCCGCTTCGCGCTCCTGGATTATCGCCTCGAGCACCGTGCGGTCGCTTTCGGGCGCCTTGCGGCTGTAAGCACGCAGCCAGAGGAGGAAGACGTCGAGGTCACGGACACGGCCGAGGAGTTCGCCCAGCCAGGTAATGTCGCGCTCGAATGACCTCATGGCGCGACGGCTGAAGGCCCTGCCGAAAACGAGCATGGCACTGCGGAGCCGCCGGCTGGCTATGCGCATGTCGTGAAGAGCTTCTGGGTCGCGCCCCGAGGCTGTGCCCGGTTCGCTGGCGAGCAGATGCGCTAACTGGGAAGACAGCACCACCATTCCGGCCTGGGTGGGGGAGAGGCAGGGGTCAAGAGCCGGAGTAGCTGCATCGGCCGCCCCGGCCTGCCCCGTGGGCGCCTCGCTTTGCGCAGGCTTTGGCCGTGGGAGCGATGTGCCGTGCTCGAGGTCCGGACCCTGTGCTTGGCTGGCTGTTGCCATGGCAGTCATCTCCCCGGGGCCCGGGACGGCCGCTAGTTCGCCGCCTGGCCGCTAGGTGCTAATGAACCTCGGGTGCCGGCTGGCCGCCCTCGGCAGGCCGAGCCAGGCGTTGCCGACGGGAAAAGCCAGCTACGTGTCTGCTCTGCTCATTTGGCGCGGAGCAGGCTCAACTGGCTCGGCGTCAGTAGCCATTCGAGGCTGGCGCAGTGACCGAAGCGCAACGCCTCGGCGCTCAGCTTGCACAGGCCACCCTTGCGCATCACCAGGCTGACCTGCCAGCTACCGGAGATGAGGACGCCGGCGAGCTGGCTCAGGCTGGGCTCGTGACCGACAAGCAGGATGCTGTCGCAGGCGGAGTGATCGCGGTTGAGTTCCTCGATCAGGTCCTGGCCGTTACCTTCGGGGGCCAATGCTTCTGAGAAGCGCAACTTGTCCGGCGCCTGCAAGGCTTCAGCCACGATGTTGGCCGTCTGGCGGCAGCGGAGGTAGGGGCTGGAGAGGATAAGGTCAAAAGTGAGCCCCAGGCGCCGCATGCCACGAGCGGCACGGCGCATCTTCCTCGCGCCCTCAGCGGTGAGTGGGCGATCGGCATCGTCCTCGTAGCCCGGGCTGCCCCGGTCCACGGCGATGGCATGCCTGAGCAGGTATAGGTCCATCAGCAGCCTCCATGGCAGTTTTGTCGGCTCTGCTGAGGCCAGGCACCGAAGGCGAGGCAGCCGGCCGCCCGGCTGTGGGCTGGCAAACCAGCGGCAAAGGCCGCAGCCATTTCCTTTCGCGGGTTGCCTGCCATGCCGCCCGTGAGAACTGCGATGCAGCGGAGGTCATGAGCCGTGCTGGCAGGCTCACTGGGCACTGAGGCCAGCAACGCTGACAGCCTCGCCCACCGGGAGGCGGCAGCTTCTCGCCAGTGGAACTTGGCGGCAATGCTACACAGCGCCGCTAGCGGCTGTCAAGCCGGTCACCACTGAGCGCTGCAGCGAGGCTAGCCGGCAGCCTCGGTAACCTCGGGTTTCGCTTGCGCCCTCTCCCCGCGACGGCGCGGCGTCACCACGGGCCGGCTGGCGGCAGGAGGATTGTAGACGGTGGAATGAGGTGGCACGGATTCCACCAGCCAGACGTTCCCACCGATGACAGAGTTGTGCCCGATGACAGTGTCACCGCCAAGGATGGTCGCCCCCGCGTAGACAATGACATCGTCCTCAATCGTAGGATGCCGCTTGACGCCTTGCATGGACCTGGCCACGCTCAGGGCGCCGAGTGTCACTCCTTGATAGAGTTTGACGCGGTTCCCGATGGTCGTCGTCTCGCCGATCACAATGCCAGTGCCGTGGTCAATCGAGAAGGAATGGCCGATGCTCGCCCCCGGGTGTATGTCAATGCCCGTCAGGCTGTGGATGTGCTCGGTCATGATGCGCGGGAGGAGTGGCACTTCCCTCTGGTAAAGGAAGTGAGCCAGGCGATAGACGGTGATGGCGGCAATGCCAGGGTAGGCGAGGATGACCTCGCTACTACTGCGCGCTGCGGGGTCCCCGGACAGAGTGGCTTCGACGTCCAGCTGCAGTAGAGCACGTATCTGCGGCAGTTCGCGCAAGAGATCCAGGGCTATCTGCCTCGAGCGTTCCTGGCAGGCAGGGATGCGTTCGCAATGTCCGTTTTCGCGGCACTCGTAGCACAGGCAACGGTTGATCTCCTCGCTCAGGTGGCGGTAGATCCAGACGACTCGCTCGCCCGTGAGGTATGGCAGGGTCGTCGCCTCTACGGGGCTCTGATCGTAGAAACCTGGAAACAGGACCTTCCTCAATGCCTGGAGGATGTCAACAATATGCTCTTGCGAGGGCAGGTTGGCACCGCCGACATGGTTGATGGCGCCCACGCTGTCGTATGATTGCAGCAAAGACTCCACGATCTTGCTGATCTGGCCCGACTCACTCATGCTAACTCCTTCCATCCAGTCACAAATGTGCCAACAGCACTGTGGCGGAGCCTGGCGGCTCCGTGGTCGCGGCAGGTGGGTCCAGCTGCACGGCCTGGCTGCCCGGCAGTCATCAGGCCTGGGGCACGACCTCGATCACGCCCGAGACCATGCCCATCCAACAACTGAACTTGTAGCGGCCTGGCTTTGGCGGCGTGAACTCCTTCACCGTGGTGCTTCCTGGCTGCAGATCCACGCGGCCTGGGAAGAGGCCCCGGGCGACGAGTGAGTTCGTGCAGCCGCTTGTCCCCGTGTCTCGGATCTCCCAGCGGACGGGGATGCCAGCGCGGACGATTAGGTGGCTGGGGGTGTAGCCGGAAGCACTGGCATCCATCTTGAGCACCTGCACGCCCCCGACCACGGGCGGCAGGCCGAGGTCACTCTGGCCTGTGCTGGCAGCACCCGCAGCCGGCGTGGGCAGGCTGGAGAAGACCTGTGCCTGACCGGTGGGCAGGCCGAGCCCTGCCAGGCCGACAGTGCCTGCCGGCGGCCGCGCGTGGCTCAGGCTGACATCGCTCAGGCTGGGGAGGCCGAGGGCATTGGCCTGGGCGTTCAGGTTGTACAGGGCGAAGAACATGACGAGTATGGCGGCGACTCTCTGAAAGTGGGCTGAGAGGCGTGGTGTAGCAATGAGTTGCGTGCTGGCCAGACCGATGGCGAACAGCATGGGCACTGTGCCCAGAGCGAAGGCACCCATGGTGAGCGCGCCCTGTAGCGGGCTTGCGGCGAGGATTGCCAGCCCCTCGGCGGTCAGCGTGAAGCCGCACGGCAGTAACAGCGTCGCGGCGCCAGCAGCAAAGGGCACGAGAAAGCGAAGAGAACCTGGCTCGCGCAGGCTGAGAAGGGCGAGTCGGCGCGGAGCGCGCACCTGGAGCCAACGTGGCAGCCTTGCGCCGAGCATCTGCAGCGCCAGAGTGATCATGATGAGCGAGGCCAGCACGCCGATCCCACTTGACAGCCCTGGAGACAGGCGCAGGCTAGCACCGATGCCGCCAAGCAGGGCCCCGAAGCCGGCGTAGGAGGCCAGCCTGCCGCAGCTGAACAGCACTGCCGGCTCCACTCGCTGCCGAGCTGAGCCCTGCCCGGGGTAAGCCCTTGCCCATTGTTTGGCAAGCGAGAGTACGATGCCACCGGCAAGGGCGGCGCAACTGGACACCCCGGCGAGAAGCCCCAGCGTCAGCATCGCCGGCAGCGAGGCCGCCGAGCGCACGTCCGCCAGACTGCCCAGCCCCAGCCGGCTCAGCCCCAGGAACAAAGCGATGCCTACCACGGCGACAGCCACGGCAGCCAATCTCTCTCTGACGGGCTGGCTCCAGGCGCCTGGCCTCTCGGAGAATGTGTAGCCGTCGGCGGCGAACAGGCAATTCAACTCGTCAACTGTAGGAACGGCGCCGTCACACTCCAGCCTCACCTCGCCGGTGGCGAGAGAGGCGGCGACCGACTGCACCCCCTTGCGGTGGGAGAGCTTGCGCTCCACCAGGAGCTCGCAGTTGGGGCAGTGCATGCCGCGGACGTGGAAAACGCGCGTCTGCTTGCCGGACGGTGCGTCGTGACCTGCGGCCATGTTCGAGCGACCCTCCCGTTGGCTCCACCACAGTCGTTGGAGCCAGGATCACAAGCGTACACAGCCTACAATAGATTAGCGCAATGGTCAACTATTCGTGCGCAGACTTACCGGCTGGCTGGCGGGCTGCTGTTCCGGCGGCCTGGCCGGGATTACCTCGACCAGGCCGGGCTGACGTTGTTGCGGGCGCCGCTCGTGACGGGAATCGGCTCTTTGCCCTCGGCGCCCCCGAAGACAAGGTAAGTGTATATGTCCCAGTCGCCAGCGGCGTCAGAGGCAAAGGCGATTGACTGGCTATCCGGCGACCAGGTGGGCTGGCGGTCATCGGCAGAGTCGGCGAGAACGCGCCGTTCCTGACCTCCCCCGGCGGGCATGACGTAGATCTGGAACTTGCCGGTGCGGTCGGAAGCGAAGGCGATGTACTTGCCATCAGGTGACCAGGCGGGGAATGTGTCATTGGCGTCGTTGTTGGTGAGCCGCTTGATGCCGCTGCCGTCCGCGTTGATCACGTACAACTCGTCGTTCCCATCTCGCCTGGAAACGAATACCAGTTGGCTGCCGTCAGGCGCCCAGGCAGCGTAGGCGTTGTCGCTCTTGGCCCTAGTGAGGTTGACGAGGCCGCTGCCGTCGGGGTTCATGAGCCAGACGTTCCAATAGCCGTCACGGTCACTGTGGAAGGCGATGCGCTTGCCATCCCGCGACCACGCGGGGTAGACGTCGTTAGCGGGGTCATCGGTGAGGCGGCGTACGTCACTGCCGTCCGCCTTCATCGTGTAGATCTCCCAGTTGCCGTCGCGCTTGGACGAGAAGGCCAGATGCGTGCGGTCGGGGGACCAGGAGGCACCGCCATCCTCTGAGGGGTCGTTGGTGAGGTTGACGACGCCGCTGCCGTCCGGGTTGGCGACGATGATCTCGTAGTTGCCGCCCCGGTCGGAATCGAACGCGATCTTGGCTGGGCCTGCAGTGGCGGGCCCGGCAGTGGCTGTAGCCTCCGCTACCTGGCCGCGGTCAACGACTGCTTCTCCCTGACAGTCGTTGTTCTGCAGCAACGGCTGGGCGTTGTCCGTGATATAGATGCCCTGGCCGAGGTTGCCGCTGCAGCGATTGCCGCCGGCCGTGCCAGCAGCCGAATCCCAATAGGCCAGGCCGGAATCCCCGTTATCGTTGAGCGTGTTTCCTTCCAGGCTGGGTTTGGCTTCGCCGAGGATGCCGATGCCATCCACCTTGTTGCCGGAGCACTCATTGTTGCGGGCGATGCCACCGCCCTTGCCGAAGTAGGCGATGCCGCACTGGGTGTTCTCGCTGCAGTTGTTGCTCTCGAGGGTCGGATGGGCGCTTTCTTTGACGATGATGCCATGCAGATCGTTAGCGATGCACTGATTGTGCCTGGCGGTGCCGGCTGACGTGCCCAGGTAGGCGATGCCATTCTCGCCGTTGTTGTGGCAGCGGTTGCCCTCGAGCGTCACACTGCTGTTGCCGAGCAGTAGTATCCCGTTCAGTCCGTTCTGGGCAACCTCGCAATCCTGGACACTGCCCCTGGCGTTCGTCAGGGTCAGGCCGTTGCCTAGCTTGCCCTCGTCCCCCTGCAATGCACCGCCCTCAAAGCTGCAACCGCGGATGTCTACGGTGGCGCCTGAGACCTGTACGACGTCAGAGGGTGTGTCGCCCAGGTGCTGGAAACTGATGCCGGAGGCGCGAAAGGTGACATTGCCGCGCACGCTGAGCACGGCCGGCCCGACCTCGGAGGAGACGATCGTCTTGCCGACGCCCGCGCCTGCGAGTGTAAGGGAACGGGAGATGGTGTAGCTCTTGGCCAGCGTGTATGTCCCTGCGCCAAGCGTGATTGTGGCGCCATCTTGGGCGGCGGCCAGGGCCTGCATCAAGTCCGGGTAATCGCCACTGCCATCAGCGGCGAGGCGGATGTCCCGTCCGTCCTTCGTCGCCGTTGCCGGCAAGGCAGTGGGGCTGGCAGTGGGTTGGAGTGGCGCGGCGGATGGCGATGGTGCCGCTGTAGCCGTCGCTGCAGGCGGCGTCGCCTGAGAGACTGGCGCGAGTGGAGCGCAAGAGAGAAGGACTAAGCCGGCGACCAGACACAGGAGAACGGCGATACCGCTGTTGGTTCTGCCTTGACCAACCATAGACCGCCCCCTTGCGTGAGTCTGGCCCACTTATAGGCGGGCCATCGGCCTGGGTCAAGCATTTGGGCGGATGGGCTCATCCCAGGTGTGTTTGTGTGCCTGGAGTATAATGTAGGGGAGTTAGCAATCGCTGGCCATAGATTCGCAGACCGATGGCCAGCTAGGAGGCGATTTGTATGATGTGGCGTTGGGGTTTCGGCCCGATCTTCATGTTCCCCGGCATGCTTCTCGGCGGTCTGTTCCTGCTGCTGTTGGTGGTAGCTCTGGTCGTCCTGATCGCTGGCGCCAGCAGCCGGCCTGCTCAGCCAGGTGGTGCGAGCGCTCGGACGACGGAGCGCGAACTCATGGACATCGTCCGCCTGCGCTACGCTCGGGGTGAGATCACGCGCGAACAGTTCGAGCAGTACCAGCGAGACTTCCAGGCGACGCCTGGTCCTACGCCGCCAGCTGCACCGACAGCTTCGGCCTGATGGCGGCAGCTGCCTACCGCAGGTAGGGCAGGCGGTGTGTTTTCCTCGCCCCGCGGAGAGCTTTGCCTCTAGCCTTGCCCGAGCGCCAAGCGTACCAGGTGCCAGGGCAAGGTGGCGGCAAGGCGGAACATGACTGTTCCGTGGCCGATGCGGTCCTCCAGGCAATCAGCGAAAGCGTGGGTGGCGGACGGGTTGCGCACGCCAAGCAACCAGCAGGCGCGCGGAAAACGATAGAACAGCCTCATCAGGGACTCGCCGTGGCGATGGGAGCCAGCGATGCTCTGGCGGACGGCGTTCGGATAATCTTCGGGTTTGCCGGCGATCACTGCCTGGGCGGCGAGGCGCCCGCTCTTGATCGCGAAGCGGATACCTTCGCCATCGAATGGGTCAACCAGGCGAGCGGCATCACCAACCAGGAGTGCGCGGCCCGCGCCTAACGGTTGAGCCGGGTCATAGATTGGCAGCGGCCAGCCCCGCACCTTGGCACCGTTGAGACTCAGGCCGTGATTGGCGAGCGCGCGCTCGAGCACCGTCGGCAGATGAGTGTGGCCGTCGGCAACACTCCCGCGCCTGAACTGGCCTACGCCCACGGACAGATGGTCGCCCTTGGGAAACACCCAGAGGTAGCCGTAAGGCAGGTCGCCAAAGGCGAAGAGCGGCGCCTGGCGGTAGGCGGCAGCTATGTGCGGCGGGGCCTGGATCTCGGCCTCGATCGCGACCGCTCGAGGGGGGTTGCGCCGCAGCCCCAGGGAGCGAGACACCACTGAGTTCGCGCCGTCAGCGCCAATGAGATACGCGGCGCTGAAAGGGCCATCGTCGGTCTCGACTTCGAAGTGATTGCCAACCTGGCGCACAGCCCGCACCGGCGTGGCGTCCCTGACTTCAGCCCTCGCCTGCGAAAGCAATGAGGCATCGAAGCGCTCGCGCCGCACAGAGACCATGCGGCGACCAGCAAGCGGGACGTGCACACGCCGCTGGCCGAAGGCGTAGGTGACCGCTTCGACCTCGTTCTCGACCACACCTTCTAGGGACGGCGGCAATTGCTGGAGCAGCCTGGCTGAGAGCATGCCGCCGCAGGGCTTGGCTCGGGGCAGCCGCTCCCGTTCCAGGACTAACACGCGCAGGCCTGCTCGGCCAAGGAAGAAAGCGGCGGACCCGCCTCCTGGGCCGGAGCCGACCACGATGGCATCATAGATCCGTCGCACGCACTGACCTCGTGAACCTCAAGGGGAATCGCGTGCCCATTTTGGCACCGAAGTCGGTTGCCGTCCAAATCCGCATTGCCGCGCTGAGGAAGACAAGAGGACAGCGATGAACGCGGATGCACGCGGATACGCAGAGAGAGCTTGCGCATCCGATGGGCGTATATCCGCTCCCTCTTGCTTCAGCGGAGAATGCTCTTGGCGGTCGGCTGCAGCGAGAGAGCCTGTCGCAGGCACCGCTTTCATGCCCTGTGGTTCCCGACGCGGTATGTGACCGCCCTGCTACGCTGTTGCTGCCTCTGATAATTCTATGCGAAAATGAAGGATGCCCCAGGGGCTTCTGGAGATGGTTCATGGCTTACACAATTGCAGTGAGTGGCAAGGGCGGCACGGGCAAGACCACTATCGCCGCCCTTCTGATAGACACGCTTACCCATAACGGGAATGGCGAGTTGCTCGCCGTTGATGCTGATCCGGCGAGCAACCTTAACCTGGCGCTGGGCCTGCCGCTCGGGCGTACTGTGGGCGACATACGTGAACAGGCGCTGGACCTTGCGCACAGCAACAAGTTCCCGGCGGGGATGAGCAAGCAGGATTACCTCGATTACGAGATTCAAGACCTGCTCGTGGAGAGCGACAGGCTGGACCTGATCGCTATGGGTCGCCCTGAGGGCCAGGGCTGCTACTGCGCCGCCAACAACATGCTGCGTGCCATCCTGGATCGCCTCTCGCGCTCGTATCGCTACGTTGTGATAGACACGGAAGCGGGCATGGAGCACCTGAGCAGGCATACGACTCGGGATGTTGACTACCTGCTGCTGGTGAGCGACCCAATCGTGCGCGGTGTCGCCTCGGCCGGGGTCATGGCGCGCATGGTGCCGCAACTGCAGATTCGCGTTGAGCGCATAGGGTTCGCCCTGAATCGCGTGCCGGGTGGCGACATCGCCAACCTGCCGCCGGAGATACCGGCCACAATCGAGCAGCAAGGCCTGGAGTTGGTGGCCGTCCTGCCGTCGGACCCGGCAGTGGGGGCCCTGGACGCCGTTGGCCGGCCCATCATTGACCTGCCGCCGCAGTCGCCTCTGCGTCAGGCTGTCGAGGCGCTGGTCAGCAGCGTGATTCTCAGCTAGCATGGATGCGAAGGCGGGTGCGGTGGCTACGGCTGCCTGGCTGCCTGCCGAGCGATCACCCACAAATCACAGCCAAGGGTTACCAGCGTGAGAAGCTTACGTTTTGTGTTCGCCTACGCGCGTGGCTACGTTTGGCCCCTCGTCGCCACCGTCGTGGCCATGGTTCTGCTTGTCGCTCTCGACCTGACCGGGCCGCTGATCGTGCGCCGGTTGATAGAGGCCGTACAGGCAGGCATGGACAGCCATTCCGTCGGCCTGGCAGCACGTCTGGCTCTCATCCTCCTGGGTGTGTACCTGCTCAAGGCAGGGCTGCAGTTTGTCAGCAGTTACGAAGGTCATGTCGCTGGTTGGGGCGTCGTGGCGGACGCGCGGCGGCACATCTACGAGCACGTGCAGCGCTTGACCCTGCGCTTCTACGAGGACCAGCAGACGGGCCAGCTAATGTCGCGGGTCATCAACGACACCAACCTGTTTGAGAGCCTGATCGCCCACGCCATCCCGGGCGTCATGGTTAATGCTCTCACCCTTTTCGGGGTGGGCGCTATCCTGACCGTGCTCAACTGGAAGCTGATGCTGCTCACCCTGGTGCCGATGCCGCTGGTGATCGTGGCTATGCGCACCTTCGCCAAGTATGTCCGCCCCGCCTTCCGCGACCGCCAGAAGGAGTTGGGCAGGCTGAACGCTTCTATCAACGATAACTTCTCTGGCATTCGCGAGATCAAGGCTTTCACGCGCGAGGAGTCCGAGGTTGAGCGGGTCACGGCCGTCATCATCAGCTATCGGGACTCAATGCTGCGGGCCCTGCGGTTGATGGCCACCTTCAGCCCATTCATCGAGTTCACTTCCTCGCTGGGCTACATTGTTGTCGTCTATTTCGGCGGCATCCTGGCTTTTCGGCAGGTGCTGCCGATCGCGGATCTGGTGGCCTTTTTCCTCTACCTGAACATGTTCTACCAGCCTGTACGCAACCTGTCTGGCATCTGGGAGCAGATTCAGGAGGCTCTGGCTGGGGCCGATCGGGTGGCCGAGCTGCTGAAGGAAGAGCCGGAGGTTCTGGAGCAGGAAGGCGCCGCTGCGCTGAGCGAGCGCGCCAAGGGGCATCTCGTTTTCAATGACGTATGCTTCCGCTACACCGATGAGGACCCGGTGTTGGAGCACGTCAACCTGGACATTCCGGCTGGCAACGTGGTCGCCCTAGTCGGGCCAACTGGCGTGGGCAAGAGCACGCTGGCGAGCCTCATTCCTCGTTTCTACGACGTGCGCTCGGGAAGCATCACGCTCGATGGGCGCGATATCCGCGAGATTACGCTTAAGAGCCTGCGGGAGCAGATAAGCATCGTGCTCCAGGACGTCTTTCTCTTTCACGGCACGGTGCGCGACAACATCTTGTTCGGCAGGCCAGACGCGAGCGATGAGGAGATCATCCGAGCCGCCAAAGTGGCTAATGCTCACGAGTTCATCGAGCAATTGCCCAATGGCTACGACACACTGATCGGCGAACGGGGCGTTAAGCTTTCCGGTGGGCAGAAGCAGCGCATTTCCATCGCTCGCGCCCTGCTCAAGAATGCCCCAATCCTCATCCTGGATGAGGCCACGTCCTCCGTGGACACAGAGACGGAACTGCTGATCCAGCAGGCGCTTGAGCGCCTCATGGCTGGGAGGACGACGATCATCATCGCGCACCGGCTGAGCACGATCCGCAATGCCGACCAGATCGTGGTGCTTGCTGGCAACGGCATCGCTGAGCAGGGCACTCACGAACAACTCATGGCACGCGACGGCCTCTACCGGCGCCTTTGCGAGATCCAGACGCGCTTCGACGACACGCTGGCTGCTTCCTTGGGGCGGGACGAGGTGCAGCCGCGCCGGTGGGCTGCCGGCGCCTAGCCGCGTTCCCTGAGGATTGCCCAGGGCCAGCGCTCGCCGCGCCGGGCTAGCCTCGCCTGGGCAACGGGCTGGCCGCCCGGATACTGGCCCAAGCCGCCCAGTACATCGTGAGCGACGTCCCGGCGGCTGGCCACGGGAGTGGGGGAAGGTGTATCTGGCCCTGGCGCGCATGGGCTTCCAACGCCAGCTTGCCTATCGGACGGCCAACCTGGCCGGGCTGGCGACCAACAGCTTCTTCGGCCTGCTGCGCGCTTATGTGCTGATCGCTCTGTATGGCGCTCGCCCGAGCGTGGCCGGTTATTCCTTGCCGGCTGCCATCACCTACACCGCACTCAGCCAGGCGCTGATCGCCTATATCGCCATCTGGTCCTGGTGGGACATCATCCGTACTTTTCGCACTGGCGAGATCGCCACGGACCTCTCGCGCCCCTGCGACTATTTCCGCTACTGGTTCGCCCAGGACGTGGGCAGGGCGGCAGCGCAGCTGCTCCTGCGTGGCCTGCCCTTGATCGCGCTGTATGCCGTCTTCTACCGCATCGTGATCCCCGCCACCTTGTTGCAGGTTCTGGCGCTCTTGTTCTCCCTGGCGCTGGCACTTCTGGTGAGCTTCTCCTGGCGCTTTCTGGTGAGCCTCGCGGGGTTCTGGGTTGGCGACGCGACGGGAGTGGGCCGGATGGCCTGGACAGTGGCCACTTTCCTCTCCGGGCAGATCATGCCGTTGGCCATGTTTCCTGCCTGGGCAACTGGCGTCCTGAGAGCTACTCCATGGGCGGCGATGATCAACACGCCCGTAGAGGTCTACCTGGGCCTGGTCAGAGGGCCGCATTTGCTCGCCGCGCTGGCAGTACAGGCGGCCTGGGCGATCGCGCTGATTGCCTTTGGGCGTTTGCTGCTGCGGGCTGGCGTCGGGCATTTGGCGGTGCAGGGGGGCTGATGCGCAGTTTGCGCCTGTACTTGCGGCTCGTGGGCGTCTGTGTGCGCAGCCAGATGCAGTACAAAGCTTCGTTCCTCACCGACCTTGCCGGCACTCTGTTCGGCAATGCCATCACTTTCCTGTCCTTAGCGGCAGTCTTTGCCCGCTTTGGCAGCGTCGGTGGCTGGCGATTGGGCGAGGTCGCCTTCCTCTACGGTCTGGTCGAGATGGGCTTTGCCACGATGGACATGGTGTTCAGCGGCTATGACCCGGGCTACTTCTCCCAGCTGGTACGTCGCGGCCAGTTCGACCAGATGCTGCTGCGGCCTGTCGCATTGCCGCTTCAGGTGCTGTCGTCGGAGTTTACGCTTCGCCGGCTCGGCCGCTTCGCTCAGGGGCTGATCGTGTTCCTTCTGGCTGTCCGCCTGGCGGGCATTCACTGGACGGTGGCCAAACTGCTCTACCTGCCGGTTGTGTTCGGGAGCGTGGTGGCCTTCTTTGGCAGCCTTTTCTGGATCGGCTCGACAACTTGCTTCTGGACCGTAGAAGCGCTTGAGGCCATCAACATTTTTACCTACGGCGGCACGGAGATGCTTGCCTACCCGATGCACATTTACGACGACTGGCTCCGCTATCTCTTCACCTATGTGATCCCGGCCTCGCTGGTCGTGTATTACCCGGCTCTGTACTTCCTGGGCAAGCCAGATCCGTTTGGCCTGCCGCGAGCGCTGTCGTTCCTGGCGCCAGTGGCCGGCGCCGCGATGCTTCTTCTGGCGAACGCCTTCTGGCGCTTCGGCGTGCGTCACTATCAGGGGACCGGTACATGACCGAACGGCGGGCCACCAATTGCCAGGGGGCAAGGGACGGCGCTCCCCGGGTGGTGACGAGGATCAATCACGGACACCGCGACTGGTGGCCGGTGATGGCCTGTGGGGTAGCATGGCTGCGATAGTGGAAGTGCGGGATCTGCATAAGGAGTTCCGGGTGTTCCTGCACCGGCGGGGAGGCCTGGGGGCACTGCGCAATCTGTTCAGCCGCCAGCACCGCCTGGTGCGCGCCGTGGATGGCATCAGCTTCAGGATCGAGCCGGGAGAACTGGTGGGCTACCTGGGCCCCAACGGTGCAGGCAAGTCCACCACGATCAAGATATTGACCGGCATCCTCGTACCCACTTCAGGAGAGGTGGTGGTTGCCGGCCGTGTGCCTTGGCGGCAGCGGCGTGAGCACGTGGCGCGCATCGGCGCTGTGTTTGGCCAGCGTAATTCCCTTTGGTGGGACCTCCCGGTGATCGAATCTCTTGACTTGCTGCGGCACATCTACCGCATCCCCGCTGCGCGCTACCGGCGCAACCTGGACGAGTTCGAGAGCATCCTGGGCCTGGGGGAGTTCCTGAGCACGCCGGTGCGCTCGTTATCGCTCGGCCAACTCATGCGCGCCAACCTGGCGGGAGCACTACTGCATGATCCGGACATCCTGTTTCTGGACGAGCCGACGATCGGCCTGGACGTGGTGGCCAAGGAGCGCATCCGGCAGTTCATCCTGCGCGTGAATCGCGAGCGCGGCACGACAGTCATCCTGACCACCCACGACCTTGGCGACGTTGAGAGGCTCTGCCAGCGTGTGCTCATGATAGATCGCGGTCGGCTGCTTTTCGACGGCCAACTGGCTGAGTTGCAGAGGCGTTTCGGCGGCGAGCGCGAACTCGTCGCCGAGTTCGCTGAGGAGTATCCCGATCCGCAGGTGCCTGGGGCGACCATTGTTGGCCGGGAAGGGCCGCGTGTCACCTACCGCTTCGGCAATGGCGCCCAGCGGCCGGATGGCGGCGTCACCGCTTCCGAGTTGATTGCCCGCCTTTCGGCGCGCTACCGGCTGGCCGATCTGTCGGTCCGCGAGCCTGAGATCGAAGAGACCGTGCGCCGCATCTACGAGCAGCGCCTGCTGGACAGGGAGTGAGCCAGGAGCGAACCCAGGGTGTGGCGGAGCCTGGCCGGCCTAATCGAACTCCGTGGGCCAATCGAAGTGCCGCTGATGCTCGAAGAGCCGATGGATCTGTTCAGGCGTGACCCTGGGCAGTGAGAGGGGCGGCAAATCGTCTTCGGCGAAAAAGGCCACGGCGTCGGTCTCAATGCTGGTCCTCGGCTCGCCTCCGGTCAGCTCGCACAGGAAGAACAGCTTCCAAATGTGGTGTATGTGGGGCGGGTGTGGGTGCTTGCGCCGGTCATAGACCGCGACAAGTTTGATAGCCCTGGCCCGGAAGCCCGACTCCTCCCAGACCTCGCGCTCTACCGCCTCACGCGGCGAGTCGCCGACGTCGGCCCAGCCGCCAGGCAGCGTCCACAGGCCATCCCGATGCTCCTGCACGAGCAGGATCCGGCCTTCGCGGAAGCAGGCGGCGCGCACATCAATCTTGGGGGTTGCATAGCCGACCTCGTCGGCGAAGAGGGCCCGCACCGGTTCGGGGTCAGCGCCGGTTCCGGCCGCCAGCATTTCCACGGCGATCTCACGCACCTGCTTGAAGCGCTCGATGTCGAAAGGGTTCGTGGTGTAGGCGAGCGCATCCTGGGCAATCGCCTGCAGGCGCGTAGCCCAGTCCAGCCAACGCGGTTCTACCATGGCACGACACTCCTGCCGGGGCTGCTGGCTCCCGGAAATGGGCCTAGCATACAAGAAGCGGGACAGCTGCGCATCAAAGCAACCTGGCTTGTTTGACAGGCCACGGGGCGAAGGTGCATAAACAGCGGCAGTGCGCCGGAGTGGCCGACCCTTGCCAAATCCTGGCTCCGGCAGCGCCTTCGGAGGCAAGATGTCTGCTAAGGTGCGTATTGGCTTCATCGGTGCCGGCGGCATTGCTCATGGGCATGCTCACCGGATCATTGAAAGCGGCCTGGCCGAGGTCGTGGCCCTCGCAGACCCGAGCGAGGCCAGCCTGGCCCGCATCAAAGAGCGCGAACCATCCCTCGCCGCCGTGCCCACTTTCGCCGACTACCGCGAGATGCTGGCGAAGGTGCCTATGGACGCGGTCGAGATCCACTCGCCCCATTGTTACCACACGCAGCAGATGCTGGACGCCATGGACGCCGGTCTGCATGTCCTGTGCGAGAAGCCGATGGCTTCCACCGTGGCCGAGGCCCGGCAGGTGATCGCCAAGCGGGATGCGACGGGCAAGATCCTGGGCATCTCCTACCAGCGGCACTTCGAGCCCATGTACCGCTATATCCGCCAACAGGCGACCGGCGGCGCCCTCGGCAACCTGCAGACGGTCGTTGTGATCATGGCCCAGGAATGGCTGCGGGCGACCAAAGGTACCTGGCGGCAGGACCCGAAGATCTCCTGTGGCGGCCAGCTTAATGACTCGGGCAGCCACCTCATGGACATGCTCCTTTGGACAACGGGGTTGAAGGCCGAGCGCGTCTATGCCGAGGAGAACTTCTTCGATGCCAAGGTAGACATTGACACGACCCTCACCGTGCGCTTCACCAGCGGCGCCATCGGCAACGTCACCATCCTGGGCAATGCGCCGCAGGGCTTCTGGGAGTTGTTCGGCGTCTGGGGCTCACAGGGAAGCATCATCTACGACATGGCGAGCGGCGTGCGCGAGCAGTTCTTCGGGCAGTTCGAACAGAAGAAGGAGTTCGGCCGGCCAGAGAACAACCCTGACCTGAACTTCATCCGCGCAATCCTGGGCCAGGAGGAGATCCAGGCGCCAGCGGAATGCGGCTTGCGCGTGGCCGAGTTGACGGAGGCGGCCTGGCGCTCGGCGGCCTCGCACCAGCCGGTTGCCGTCGCGGAGATGTGATGAACAGGCTGGCTATCCTCACCAGCGGCGGCGATTCCCCGGGGACCAACGCCGCCATCGAGGCAGCTACGCGCCAGGCGAGCGCCTGTGGTGCGGAACTGCTGGGAGTCCGAGGCGGTTTCGCCGGCCTGGCGGACGGGCAGGTCCATCTGCTCACTCTGGCAGAGGTGGACGGGATCGCGGCACGAGGTGGGACTATCCTTGGCACCTCGCGCGACCGCACCATTGCTGACGAGGAAGGGCGCCAGCGCCTTTTGCGGACTCTGGAGCGTGAGAGGATAGCCGGCCTGGTGCTCCTGGGCGGGGATGGCAGCATCCGCTATGGTGCCACGGCCCTGGCTGAGATGGGGGTGGCCAGCATCGCCATCCCCTGCACGATAGATAACGATGTGCCCGGGACCGACCGCACAATCGGTTTCGATTCCGCCTGCAACCGGGCGATGGGCCTGGTTGATGGCATCAGGGATACGGCCCAGGCCCTGGCCGGGCGCATGTTCCTGCTTGAGACGCTGGGCGGCCACACTGGCTTCATCGCCCTGGCTGTCGCTGACGCTGCCCAGGCTGACCTGGTTCTGTTGCCGGAATACCCGGTTGACCTCGACCGGGCGGCGGAGCGGCTGCGCCGGCGGGTGGAAGCGCAGGGCTATGCCCTGGCCGTGGCCAGCGAGGGCGCGGGCGACGTGCACAGCATGGCCACTTACCTGGCGGAGGCAGCCGGTCACCGCATCCGCCTCACCAGCCTTGGCCACGCCCAGCGCGGCGGTTCGCCCAGTTACTTCGACCGCTGGCTGGCACGGCGCTGCGCTGAACTGGCTGTGTCCGGCCTGTTAAGCGGCCAGTCCGCCTGCATGACAGCCTCTGAGGGATACAACGTGCAACTTGTGCCGCTTACCGACGTCTGCTCGGGCCAGAAGCAGCCGGACCGCAGCGTCTACGAGCGGATCAACGGCTTGGGCATCGGCGGCATCAGTTAGGCCAGCCTCGGGGTCCGAGGCTGGCCGCTTGGCCTCGCCGGGCAAGCCTGGTCGTGGCACATCCTTTCGGGCGCGGGCGTGTTTTCCACATCATAGCCGGCCGGAAGTGCGAACGGCACGGCAATTGCGACTGAGGTGACCGCCTTGACCACGCCTGATTCGGAGCGGATTGCTGTCACTGGCCTGGGGTGCGTGACGCCACTAGGCAATAGCGCCGCGGAGACCTGGCCGGCGCTATTGGCCGGCCGATCCGGGGTAGCCCAGATCACGGCCTTCGACCCCAGCGGCCTGAACGTCCGCATTGCCGCAGAGGTGAAGGGGTTCGACCCGGCCACCGTCATGGATCGGCGCGACGTGCGCCGCACCGACCGGTTCACGCACCTGGCGACAGCGGCGGCGCGTGAGGCCGTTGCCGACGCCCGGCTGGACATTGCCGCCTATGGCGCCGAGCGCGTTGGCGTGCTTGTGGGCTCCGGTGTGGGTGGCCTGCACACCCTGATCGAGCAACTAGGCGTCCTCGCCAAGAAGGGCGCCAGATCGGTGAGCCCATTCACGATAACGGGGATGATGCTGAACGGAGCAGCAGGGTACATCAGCATCGTTTATGGGTTGCGCGGGCCAAGCTTCGCATTGGCCAGTGCCTGCGCCACGGGAAGCCATACTCTGGGCGAGGCGGCAGCGATCATCCGCCGCGGCCAGGCCGACGCTATGCTCGCCGGGGCCTCGGAAGCGGGTATCGTTCCCCTGGCGATGGCGGCCTTCGATAACATGGGCGCGCTGGCGGATACGGCACGGCCGCCGGAGCAGGCCTGCCGTCCCTTCGACTCGGGCCGCTGCGGCTTTGTCGTCGGCGAGGGCGCCGGCATGGTCGTGCTGGAGCGCCTGGACCTGGCGCGCGCCCGCGGTGCCCACATCTACGCCGAGTTCGCTGGCTATGGCGCCAGCAGCGACGCGTTCAACATGGCGGCCCCGATCGAGGACGGATCGGGAGCCGAGGCAGCGATGCGGGCTTGCCTGGCCGATGCCGGGCTGCCTGGCGAAAGCGTCGGCTATATCAATGCCCACGGCACCGGCACCACCGTCGGTGATGTGATCGAGACCCGCGCCATCAAGCGGGTGTTCGGCGAGCATGCCTATCGCCTGGCTGTCAGCTCCACCAAGAGCATGACCGGGCACTTGCTGGGGGCGGCTGGCGCCATCGAAGCTGTGTTCTGCCTGCTCGCTCTGCGCGACCAGGTGCTGCCGCCGACGATCAACCTGGAGAACCCCGATCCCGAATGTGATCTCGATTACGTGCCTGGCCGCTCGCGCCCGGCGCATTTCGATGTCGCCATGTCAAACTCATTCGGGCTTGGCGGTCACAACGCCGCGGTGCTGTTTCGGCGGCTCCCTTAGCCCGCTTGCACCAGTAGCTTGCCTGGGTGGCGCGTGGGCTGCGCTGGCCAGGTGTGTGCTTTGGCCGGCAGGGCCGATAGAGCCCGTCGGGGGCGAACTGGGCAGACCCTGCCGTGCCATGGGCGAGGAGGTATGCAGCGCATGGCAGAGATTCGCTTGTACAAAGGCAGCATCACTGATGTCGAGGCGGATGCCCTGGTGAACGCGGCCAACAACGCCCTGTGGATGGGGTCGGGTGTGGCAGGGGCGATCAAGCGCGCCGGCGGCGTCGAGATCGAGCGCGAAGCTATGGCCCTGGGCCCAATTGAGGTCGGAGGCGCGGTTGCCACCGGCGCCGGCAGGCTGAAGGCCAGGCACGTGATCCACGCTGCCGCCATGGGCCAGGACCTGACGACCGATGAGGACAAGGTGCGGCGAGCCACGCGCAGCGCCTTTGCCGTCGCTCGCGGCCTGGGGGTGCAGAGCATCGCTTTCCCGGCGCTGGGAACGGGCGTTGGCGGCTTTCCCCTTCGCCAGTGCGCACGGGTGATGCTTGAGGAGACGGTGGCTGAGCTGCAAGTCGAAGGCGGCCCGAGGACCGTCATCTTTGCCCTCTACGGGGAGGAAGCCTACGAGGCCTTCCGCCGGGAACTGGCCTCCAGGCAACTGCCGCCCGGGATCGAGGCTCGCTTCTAGCCCTGAGCCCTTGCCTCAAGCCTATCCTTCCCGCTATGCTTGCGCCGTGGTCGGATGGCGCTAAGCGCCCGCCCTGCCTTGGAGGCAAAGGTGTATCCGGAAAGCCTGATCGCCGATCTTGAGAGCCGAGCCCGCCAACTGCGGCGAGACGTCTTGCAGATGGTGCATGCTGCTGGCTCCGGCCACCTCGGCGGGTCGCTCTCCGCCGCCGAGATCATGGCCGCCTTATACTTCCAGCACCTACGCCTTGATCCCCAGCGGCCGGACTGGCCAGAGCGGGACCGTTTCATCCTCTCAAAGGGCCATGCTGCCCCTGTGCTTTACGCCGCGCTGGCCCGCCGTGGTTTCCTGCCGCTCGACGAATTGCGCACTTTGCGCCAGATCGGCTCCCGCCTTCAAGGCCACCCGGACCGGCTGAAGCTGCCGGGCGTCGAGATGACCTCCGGTTCCCTGGGTCACGGCCTGCCGGTTGCTGTGGGCCTGGCGTTGGCGGCGCAACTGCAGGGGGCGAAATGGCGCACGTACTTGCTTTTGGGCGATGGCGAGTTGCAGGCCGGGCTCATTTGGGAAGGGGCGCTGATGGCAGCCAAGAACCACCTGGCCAACCTGACGGCGGTGGTGGACCAGAATGACGTGCAGCTGGACGGCCCGGTGCACGAGATAATGCCCATCGAGCCGCTCGAGGCCAAGTGGCGGGCTTTCAACTGGAACGTCCTGATGGTGGACGGCCATAACGTGCGGAGGCTGCTCGAATCCCTCGATGAAGCCGAGCAGGTGCACGACCGGCCCACGGTCATCATCGCTCGCACCACCAAAGGCAAAGGGTGCAGTTTCATGGAGAACCAGGCACGCTGGCATGGCCGCGCTCCCAACGACGAAGAACTGGCCTGTGCCCTTGAGGAGTTGGGCGATGACTGAGATGCGCGAGGCCTACGGCAGGGCTCTGCAGGCCTACGGTGCCCAGGAGCCACGGCTCGTCGTGCTCGATGCGGACGTCTCGGCCTCCACTCGATCGGCACTTTTCCGCGCCGCCTATCCGGAGCGCTTCTTCAACTGCGGCATCGCTGAAGCCGCTATGGTGGACGTCGCAGCGGGCCTGGCCCTGGCCGGCCTGATCCCGTTCGCGCACACCTTCGCCTTCCTCCTGGCTTTGCGTGCCGCCGAGCCGGTGCGCACCTGTGTCGCCTATGCCCGCACCAACGTAAAACTGGTCGGCGCCTATGGCGGCCTTTCGGATAGCCGCGATGGGCCAACGCATCATGCGATCACTGACCTGGCCGTGATGCGGGCGATGCCAAACTTGAGCGTGGTCGTGCCCGCGGACGCCCAGGAGGCGGCTGCTGCCGTCGCTTGCGTTGCCAGGCATCAGGGGCCCGTCTACCTGCGCCTCAGCCGAGCGGAGGTCCCTGATGTCTTCCAGCCGGGTCAGGAACTGGTGCTCGGCAAGGGCAGCGTGTTGCGCGAGGGCCGGCACGTGGCCATCGTCAACTGCGGGGTGCTCCTGAGCCGCTGCCTGCAAGCCGCCGAGCGGCTGAGTGCTAGAGGCATAGAAGCGACGGTCGTCAACATGACTACGCTGAAGCCGCTCGATGAGGCTTTGCTGCTGGAGGTGGCGGATTGCGGCGCCGTCGTGACGGTGGAGGAGCACTCTGTGATCGGCGGGCTGGGCGGTGCCGTGGCCGAGTGCCTGGCGAAGAGCAAGCCCACACCCGTGCGCATGGTCGGCATCAGGGACACGTTCACCGAGTCCGGCCCCTATGAGGCGTTGCTGGATAAGTGGGGCATGGGCGTGGCCGACATCGTCGCCGCCTGCCAGGCAGCCCTGGCTGGTTAGGGCCGGAGAGGCTGCGTTCGTGCCGCTTCATTTCGGCCCCTGGGATGTGGTTCTGGTTGTGGCCGTCTCGCTCCAGGCGACGGCGCTGGCGTACATTCCCAGCCCGCGCTGGAAGGCGTTCGCCTTTTGCCTGCCCTTTCCTTTCACCTTCGCTTCCCTGGCTCTCGGGCATAGGATTGACACCACGAATGTCCTGGGGCTGCCGCTGCTGATCGCCTACACTCAAGGCGTGCGCCTGCTGCACCGACGCCTGGGTTTGCCAATCGTTGTCGCTATCGCCATCTCAGCCCTCGGCTATTCACTCGTTGGTTGTCTGCTTGCGCCCGTGGTGCCCCTGGGCGACGCTGCTTTCTGGCTGGCCCTGGCCGGTGCCCTGGCGCTGGGCATCGGCCTCTACCGCTGGCTGCCGGACCATGCCGAACCCGGACATCGCACCAGCCTGCCCGTCTACATCAAGTTGCCCATTGTCGCAACGGTCGTCATCGCCCTTGTAGTCGCCAAGGGGGCGCTGCACGGCTTCATGACCCTGTTCCCGATGGTCGGTGTCGTAGCCGCCTACGAATCCCGGCATAGCCTGTGGACCTGGGGCCGACAAATGCCGACCTGGATGATCGCGATGGTCCCGATGATGGCCATATTGCGCCTGGCCGAGCCGCTTATGGGGATAGCGCCAGCGCTGTTGTTGGGGTGGCTTGGCTTCCTGGCTACGCTGCTGCCGCTGACATGGCGGCAATGGACGCGCGATGCTCTGGAGGAAAAGAGCCGCCTGCGGCAGGCTGCGCTGCCACAGCACGGTGCCTGACGGCGGCTCTGGCAAGAGCAGACTGTTGCCCTGCGTCTGAGGGGGAGGGAGCGGCTCTGGCAGCCGCTCCCTCCTGCTTGGCGAGCCGATTAATGCGTGCGGTAGTCGTCCTGCGCGCGGGAAAGGCGCTGCGCCCTGAAGGCCATCTCTTTGAGGCAAGTGGCTTCCATCGGCGCGGGGATGATATTCTGCAGTTCGCGCAGATGGTTCAGCGCCTGCATGAGTTCCATGTCATCACCGGCACAGGCTGACAGGCGATGTGCCACCCGCTTGATGGCGCGGCTGGCGTCAGCAAAATCTCCCTGGCGGTTCAGGCGGGCCCCCTCGCGCTCGGCGCGCCAGGCGTGATGCAACCCAACCCAGTGCATGACCTCTCGATCCCGAGCCTCTTTGGAGCACTGCTCCTTGCTGGCATAGGAGAAATCCACCTGTTGCCAGGCGCTGCTTTGCTCAACGCCGCCGACCGTGTAGAACAGCCTGGCGAAAACGCTGTGTTGGAGCAGGCCATTCTTGGGCGGGAAGCCGAAGCGCACCACCACCGGGCGCATCTGGTTGGTGGCCAGGTCGCCAATAGCAATTGTCCAATGCCTCTTGGCCGGGCCGCTGCCTTTCGCCCAGTAATCGCTGACGACGTCCACCGTCAGGTCGGACTGGAGCTCGATCTCGAGGCGGACCTGGGTGGCCACCACGGAAAACAGGTGGCTCAATTCGCCCATGAATGTGGAACTGATCTCGGTTGCATGGCGCAGGTGATGAAACTGCCCGCCGCCAGCCGTGGCCATCGGGCCCAAGAGCCCTTCATCGTAGTCGGCGCCGACGCCGAACGTGCTCGTGATCACGCCTGCCTCGCGCACCTCCGCTGCATGGCTGGCGATCGTCTCGGGGTCGGTCTCGCCCACGTTGGCCAGGCCGTCGGTGAGCAGGAAGCAGCGTGCCATGTCGCCAGGGTACTTGGGCGCCACCGCATGGCAACCGGCGAGCCACCCCTGGTGCAGAGCCGTACTGCCGCGCGGGAGCACGTGGCTCAGCGAGGACACAATCGCAGACGCCAGCTGAGGCGTGACCGGCGCCCGTGGCTGGATAACCTCTATCTGGTCGTCGTAGACGACAACCGCCACCTCATCGAGCTCGCCCAGCAGGCCAATCGCTGCCTGGGCGGCGACCTTGGCGGTCTCCAGTTTGCCCCCGGCCATCGAGCCACTCCGATCGAGAACGAGAGCCAGCGAGATCGGGCTGCGCTGCGCTGCCGGGATACCGACCGGCGCAGTGGCACTGACTTTGAACAGGATGTGGCGGTACCCGCCCTGAGGGCGGATGAGACGTTTGTCTGGCGTGGCGGTGAAGTTCACAAGAGCAGCACTGTAGGTCTGGCTGTTACCTGACATGTATCCCCCTGTGCGTAAGCGAGAAAGGCGGATGGGCAAGACCGCAGTTGAGCCTAGGGCTTGATCGGACCCTTGGCGGCGCGCAGGAGGCGTTCGATCAGGCGCCTCTCGCGCTCCTGAGCATCGCTGCGGACGTGCAACTCCACGCCCGGCACCAACTCGATGCGCTGCCAGGAATCCCCGGGCAAACCTGGCGTGCCTTGCTCGAGTGGCTGTGCCGAACGGGTCATCGGCGGTGTTGGGTAGGGCGTCTTCACCCTAGAGGAGCGGCTCTTTTCCTCAGCCTGGGCCAGAAGCTGGGCGATCAGTTCTCGCCCTGTGAACTGTGGGCCCTGGTCGCGCAAGCACCGCTCGCGTTCATCCTCCTCGCTTAGCAACTGCCGCAGACCGTCCAGGCCGACACCGGCCAGCATCTGGCGTATCTCCGCGAGTGGCGTGTGGTGCTCGGCCAGGCGGCGGATGAGGCGCAGCCGCAAAAGGTGCTCTTCGTCGTAACTGGCGCCCTTTCCCCGGCCCTGTGGTGGCGGCAGCAGGCCTTCACTGATGTAGAAGCGTATGGTCCGGACCGGCGTATCGGACTGCTGGGCCAACTCCTCTATGCTCAACACCGACTTCTCCATGCACTCATTATACACAGTGACAGTGACACTGTCAAGATAGGGAGAGCAGGGGGTCGCATCCTGAAGTGCGTGCCTGTGATGGCGCCAAGGGCGGGAGGCAACGCCCCTAGTGCGGCGGCTTGCCGACGGCGGCGAGGTAGATGACGAACTCGTCCGCGCCGTCCGCCCCTACCAGCGTGTCGGCTGCGGCCTGATCGTAGGCCCCGATTGCGCAGGCGCCGGCGCCGATGGCCACGCAGGCCAGGTAGAGGTTCTGGCAGACGTGGCCGCCGTCCAAGGCGATGACCTTATGGGCAACCATGCTATAACGCCATTCGCAGCGGTAAGGGACGGCAGCCCAAAGGAAGACGACAGCGGCCTTGCCCACGAAGGCCTGATCGAGGCTGGCAGCAGCGAGTTTGCCGGGCAGATCCTCCGGCTGGCGCAGGAGGCAGAGCCGGTGCTCGATGGGCTGGTAAAGGTAGATGCCCGGCTCCAGGCCCGACACGCGGTTCACCGCGAGATAGGTATTGAGCGGGTGCCTGGCGCCAGCCGAAGGCACGGTGCGGCGCGACGAGGCACCATCGGGCGAGACCTCGTGGAGCCCTTGTGTGGCCCAGAGCAGGAAGGAAAGCTCGGCGAGGCTCAGTGGTTCGGGGCTGTAGCGCCGCAAGCTGCGACGGAGAGCGATGGCCTCTCGCAAGGGCATGGCGCCGAGGGCCAGGCTCGCCGCGGGCACCAACTCAAAGGTGCGGGCGCCAGGCGGGCAGGAAGGCTCAAGCGGCGGCGCGGGCAGCCCCAGCCGCTGGTCGGTCGGGTTCGCGCTCCAGGCTGCCCAGTCCCCTGCCTTGAGGAATTCCCTGCCGGCCTGGCGCCACTTCTCAGGGTCAGTAGCCGTAGTAGCCGCCACCTCTGGTGCTGCCGAGCATGCTGATTGCGATCACACCGCAGAGGCAGAGCGCCACCAGCACTACCAAGACGACCGCCACGATAATGATGATCTTGGTGTTCTTGCTCATGCCGCCTGAAGGAGGGGTGGGTGCCGGGTTGTACTGTTGATAGGGGTACTGTTGCTCGGACATGTGTCCTCCCTGTTGTGGTTGGGCATCACTGGCATTGCTTACCGACGCGCTTGAATAGTGACCTGACGGCCACAGAGGCGGCAGCCCGGTGCCCAGGGTTTTCTCGGGCGCAACAGGGGACTGCCGCCGGCGGGCATGGTCAGCCGGCGTGGGAGATGGCGGCCAGGCAGATGGTGGTGCAGGAACACAGTACGGCCAGGGCAAGGAGCGCGACGACGATGATGAGAACGATCTTGACGCTGTTGCTCATGCCCGGCTGAGGTGGTAGTTGCGGCGGCGGAGCACTGGCAGTTGGCGGCGGGGCGGCATCGAGCATTTGCCTTCTCCTTGGTTCGTCTGGCTGGTCGGGCTCTGAAGGCATTGTAAGCGACAATGCCAAGGCTGTGAAGCGCACGGCGAGCCTGTGAGGGACGCCGCGACGGGAGCGCACCCCGCCGTTGCGCCCAGGCGCGCGCTAGACCATGCCGTAGGGGGCGAACAAGGCATAGATGCTGCCGGCCACGCCAAACATGCGCCGGGCCCGCCGGCGCAGCGCCAGCAGCAGGTCGAGCGTCTGCTCATAGAAATAGCGGGCCCAGAGACCTTGCTGGAGAGCGTGCAACTTGCGCATCTGGCGGCTTTTCTGCCAGGCCCAGAGGGAAGCACGCCGGTCGCCGAGGGATTCGAAATTGCGCCGCAGCGTCTCGTAGACAAGGCAGGCCCAGCGGTAGTCCCCTTCCTCTTCTTCAGCGATCGCATCGCCAAGCTGCTCGCGCCTCAGGGCGGTGCACTGGAGGCCAGCGCCGCCGAAATGGGTGCCGTGAAGGTTGCAGCTGGCCAGGCTGGTATGCTCCAGCCTCGCTTCGCGCAGTTGCGCCCCAGCCAGGTCGGCGTGCCAGAGGTTGGCGCCCAGCAACCGGGCGTACTCCAGGCGAGCCTCCCGCATCTGCGTATGGCGCAGGAAGGCCTGGGACAGGTCGGCGCCGACGAGGCTGGCGCCGCTGAGATCCGCTCCGCTGAGGCAGGCCCCCTCGAGGTTGGCACCCAACAGCCTGGCGCCGCGCAGATTGGCGAGCCGCAGGTTGGCACCTGCCAGGTCGGCGTATTCCAGGCAAGCCCCTTGGAGGTTCGCGGCAAAGAGCCTGGCGCCTCTCAGGTTGGCATGGGCGAGCCGAACGGAGCCCGTTTCCGGCTCCCACCAGGGCGGTGGCTGACCATGGGGGCGCTTACCCACCAAGCCCCTGATGGCGGCAGGCGAGAGGTCCAGCCCATAGAGGTCGGCGCGGTGGCCATCTCGCGGCGGCAGCACAAGGCGGCCCTGGGGGTCGTTTTCCATGAGGCGGAGTACGATCGCAGCCTTCTGCTGAGCGGCTGCTTGCTCGAGAGCAACGTACGCGGCCGAAGCGCTGGAACGCCCTTTGGTGTCGGCTTGATGACTGCTCATCGCTCCACAACCTTTCCGGAGCTTGTTGCTCAAGCGGCAGCCACGCATGCAGCGATGATTGCGCGGGCGACCTCTGGCACCGCCCGGGGCGACCCCGCTCCAGATGGAAGCGCGTCGCCTGAGGCCGCCTACACCGCCCGCTCCCCGTACCTTTATTGTAGCCAATCGGCCGGGCTCTTTCAATATGTAAACCCGATTGGCTGGCCAGGCCACGGCGGGGACACACCGTCTGCTCCGGGGAAGGCGCGCTTGACAGAGCCAGCGGTTCAGCTATCTTGAGCCAACCAGCCTGTTTCGGGGAGGATCTCCGTGCCAGTAACACCGCAGCCCACCGTGGGCGACACCAGTTGGTTCACGCACGACCGTTTCGGCCTGTTCATCCATTGGGGTATCTACTCCGTCGCTGCCCGGCACGAATGGGTGAAGAATCGCGAGCGAATCACGGATGAGGACTACCAGAAGTACTTCGACCATTTCGATCCTGACCTGTTCGACCCGCGCCTGTGGGCCCAGGAAGCGAAGAACGCCGGCATGAAGTACTTCGTCGTTACAACGAAGCATCACGATGGCTTCTGCCTGTGGGACAGCGCCCTCACTGACTACAAGGCACCCAACACACCGGCGAAGCGGGATCTCATCCGCCCGATCGTGGACGCCTTCCGCGCTGAAGGTTTGCGCGTGGGCTTCTACCATTCGGTGATTGATTGGCACCATCCGGAGTTCCCGGTAGATGGGTTGCACCCCCAGCGAGACGACCTGGCTTATCGCGAGGCCAACAAGAACCGAGATATCGCCAAGTATCGTGAGTACCTCCATGGCCAGACGCGGGAACTGCTCACCCAGTATGGCAAAGTAGACATAATGTGGTTCGATTTTTCCTATTCGAAGGCCGACTGGGGCTGGTCCAAGGGCAAGGGCGCCAAGGACTGGGACGCGGAGCGCCTGGTTCGTATGGTGCGGGAGTTGCAGCCTGGCATCATCATTGACGACAGGCTGGAGATCGGCGGGGACATCGCCACTCCTGAGCAGTACCAGCCGCGCGCGTGGATGACCGATAGCGCCGGCCGGCCAGTTGTCTGGGAAGCCTGCCAAACGCTCAATGGGAGCTGGGGTTACCACCGGGACAACCTGGACTGGAAGCCGGTGGACATGCTGGTGCGCATGCTGATAGACACTGTCTCCAAGGGCGGCAACTTGCTGCTCAACGTTGGCCCGAACGCCCGCGGCGAGTTCGAGCCGAAGGCGATTGAGCGCTTGCGCGGCATCGGTGAGTGGATGCGCTTGCACAGCCGCTCCATCTACGGCTGCACAGCGAGCGACTTCACGCCGCCCCCCGATTGCCGCTACACGCAGAACGGGAAGCGGCTATACCTGCACTTGTTCGCCTGGCCGTTTAAGCATGTGCACCTGGATGGCCTTGCTGGCAGGGTGGAGTTCGCGCAACTGCTGAACGACGGCAGCGAGATCAAGATGCTGAACCTCGACCCGTCGCAGCCGGCCCAGAACACCACCATGGCTGGTGCTGCCGGTGCGCTGACGCTGGAGCTGCCGGTGCAGAAACCGCCGGTCGCCGTGCCGGTGATCGAACTCTTCCTCAAGTAGGCTGCGCGCCGGGAGGGAGCCGCCTCAGCGCCCCTCCCGGCTCTCCTCCAGTCAGGACGATGCGACATAGCTGGACAGCGATGCACGCGGTTCACGCCGATACATGGGAGAGTACCTGGACCGGATCGGCGTTCATCTGCGGCAATCGGTGTTAGCCCGTACTCCCTTACCCGGCGCTGGCCGACAAAGCACGGCTTTTGCGGTGAGCCGTTGCCGGCTGGTTGATGCCTTGGCCCTGGGGCGCTACAATGTAGCTGTGATGGACTGGCTTGTGGCGGCGGGCCCGTAGCCCCTCCGCCTGCAGCAGCATCACCAGGAAGGCCAACATGGCCAGGTCCCCCGAGTTGCCTCGCAGTGCGCCCCGCCAGCGGGCGATGAGTGCTGCCCTTCTGCTTGCCCTGATCCTGGGAGTTGTCTTCGGCTCGGGGTCAGCCCGGCCACTTGCAGCCTATGCCGAAGCGCCGCGGCGAGTCGTTCTCCTGCGTGTCGGCGGTGTCATTGACTCGGTGACGGCGCAGTATGTCCAGCGTGGCATCCGCTACGCGCAGAGCACCGGAGCCAGCCTGGTGCTGATTGAACTGGACACACCAGGCGGGCTGGACAGCGCCATGCGCCAGATCATCCAATCAATCTTTGCTGCTGGAGTACCCGTGGCTGTCTACGTTGCTCCGTCCGGAGCGCGAGCGGCCTCGGCGGGGGTGTTCATAACGATGGCGGCCCAGGTCGCGGCGATGGCGCCTGGCACCAACATCGGCGCGGCCCATCCGGTGAACATCGCCGGCGGCGAGATCGCCGTCACTGAGAACACCAAGATCACCAACGACGCCGTCGCCTACCTGCGCGCCATTGCCCTGCAGCGTGGTCGCAATGCTGACTGGGGAGAACAGGCCATCCGGGAGAGCGCGTCCCTGCCCGCCGACCAGGCGGTTGCCGAGCACGTCGTAGACTTCCTGGCAGGCAGCGACCAGGACCTGTTGGCCAAGGCCAACGGGCGCTCAGTGGAAGTCGCGGGCGCAACCGTCAAGCTCGACCTGTCTGGGGCTGTTATACAGCCCATGCCCATGAGCCTGGTCGAGAGTGTCGTGCACACGGTGGCGGATCCGAACCTGGCCTTTGTCCTGCTTGTTCTGGGGGTGGTCGCGCTGGTGGCCGAGTTCTTCCACCCTGGTGCCGTGCTCCCTGGAGTCACCGGCGTTATCTGCCTGGTGCTGGCCTTCATCGCTCTTGGGAGCCTGCCCGTAAACTGGGGCGGTGTGGTCCTTATCGCGGTCGCCTTCGGCTTGTTCATTGCCGATACGCACGTCTCCAGCCTCGCCCTGACTGCCGCCGGAGTAGTGTGTTTCGTCGTCGGCGCTCTCCTGCTTTTCAGCCCCTTTACGCCGCTGCCGCCGGCAATGCCGCGCCTGGCCGTCAGCCCCTGGCTTCTGGGCCTGATGACCATTCTGCTCGTCGCCTTCTTCAGTTTCGCCTTGGCCGCCAGCCTGAGGGCGCAGCGCGCCGCGGCCACAACCGGCACCCAGACGCTGGTGGGCGAGCGGGGCGTGGCGATCACCGACCTCAACCCGGCCGGGATCGTGCGTGTCCGCAGCGAGACGTGGAGCGCCACGTCGGATGGGCGTCCCGTGCGGGTTGGCACAGCGGTGGAAGTGGTCAGTGTCGCCGGGCTGCGGCTGTCCGTGCGGCCCGTGGATGAGCCGCAGCCCCCGAGTGAGACGTAGAGGAGAAAGACCATGCAGAGTGCCTATTCGCTTCTCATATGGCTGATCGTCGTCATAGTTGTGGCAGTGCTCATCTCCATGGCGGTCAAGATCGTGCGCGAATACCAGCGCCTGGTCGTCTTCCGCCTGGGCCGTTCCATCGGCCAGAAGGGCCCAGGGCTGGTGTTGCTGATCCCTTTCATTGACCGCCCCATGTGGGTGGACCTGCGCGAGGCTTTCCTGGAAGTGCCGAAGCAGACCTGCATCACCAAGGACAATGCTCCGATTGACATTGACTTCCTTATTTACTGGAAGGTGATTGACCCTGTAGCCAGCGTGGTCCAGGTCGGCAACTTCGCCGGCGCCTCGCAAGGGGTGGCGACAACCACCTTGCGCGCCGTCATTGGCGATATTTCGCTTGACGACGTGCTGGCCAAGCGAGAGGACATCAACAAGGTGCTGCGCCTGAAGCTGGACGAGGTGACAGAACGCTGGGGCGTGAAAGTGACTACGGTCGAGATCCGCGAGATCACGCCGCCCCCTGGCGTGCAGGCGGCGATGAACCGCCAGCTGGCGGCGGAGCGAGAGCGCCGTGCGACAGTCACCGAGGCCGATGGCAAGCGCCAGTCCACAATCATGGTTGCCGAGGGTGAGCGCCAGGCGATGATCCTGCGCGCCGAAGGTAACCGGCAGGCCACCATCCTGGCAGCAGAGGGCGACCGGCAGGCGGCAAGCCTGAGGGGAGAGGGGTTGGCGCTTGCCCTAGAGAAGGTCAACGCCGCGGCCGTGTCGGTTGATGGCAAGACGATGAGCCTGCAATACCTGGACGCACTGCGTGCCATCGGCGCGGCGCCCTCGACCAAGTTCGTCCTGCCCCTGGAGATAACCAACCTGGTTCGTTCGTTCCAGGGCTACACGCAAGCGAAGCCGACCGAAGCGAAGACGGAATCGTAGGGCAGCGAGTGCGAGCCTCTGGCAACAGAGGCTGGTTGTTTCTGGAGGCACTTGCCCGCGCCCGAGGCAATGCATATAATAGCGCCCGTCGGTGCCTGTGAAGGGTGCCGTGCTCGACCAAATGAATAGTGCAGGCGGTGGTGACCCTAAGCCCGGAAGCGAAGGCTCAAAGGGGAAAGACCGGTGAGAGTCCGGCGCTGTCCCGCAACTGTAACTCGAGGCTTTGGTGCCGATAGGCACAGAAGCACGGGGAGCCAGGATGCCCGCCATCGCCCTGCTTTCAGCACCTGCGCGGACAGGGGGCGAAAGCACTGTGGGAGGGCTCTGAGCGGCCTGCAAAGGTAGCGCCAGAGGCTGACAGGGCTTCTATCACAAGTTGCGGCCCCGGCTGTTTTGCCGGGGCCGCGTGTGCTTTGAGCGGCAAGCTCAGCTTGCTGCGTGTGTGCGCACCTCCTGCCCGTGCCTGAAAAGCCAAACCCACCACATCATGGAGGTGCGCTATGAAACTGCGCTTCGCCGTAACGGCGGCAATTGTCGTTGCCGTCACCCTGCTGGCTATCCTGCCGGCAGCCGCCTCTCCTGACATCACTGTCCAGTGGCTGAAGAGCCAGCAGCACGCTGACGGTGGCTTCGGGGCCAAGGGCAGCACAATCACGGAGACGGCCGAGGTCATCTATGCCCTGGCGGCCGCGCGCCAGGATGTCGCCGGCTTGAAGGCAAACGGCAAGAGCCCACTCGACTACCTGGCGGCCAACTTGGCCGAGGCCAAGACGGTAGGCGTCCTGGCCAAGGTCTCCATGGCTGTCTCTGCCTCCGGACAGGACGCCGCGAGCTTCGGCGGCAAGGACCTGGTAGGCGCGATCGAGAGCAGCCTGAACAGCGAAGGCGCCTACACGCTTGGCCCGGAGGACAACCTGATCAGCCAGACCTACGCGATGCTGGCGCTGGCTGGGGCCGGGCGGACCGTTCCGACGAGCGCTGTGAACTGGCTGCGCAGCAAGCAGCAGGTGGGCGGGGGCTGGGCCTGGAACGCCTCGGACAAGGCCGAGGATGCGGACAGCAACTCCACTGCGCTGGCGCTGGAAGCGCTCATTGCCGCCGGCGTCCCCAAGACTGATGAGGCCATCGTCAAGGGCGTCGAGTACTTGCGCAAGCTGCAGAACGACGATGGCGGCTTCCCCTATGCCAAGCCATCGCCCTATGGGACTGATACTGATGCTGACTCCACCGCTTTCTGCATCCAGGCGCTTATCGCCACCGGACAGGACCTGGCGGCATGGAAGACCAGCAGCGGCAAGAACCCGCTCGATGCACTGGCCTCGCTGCAGCGCAACGATGGTGCCTTCGCCTGGCAGGCGTCGGTGATGGACGCTAACTTGCTCGCCAGCGCTCAGGCTGTGCCGGCGCTGCTGGGTGTGCCTTACCCGATCGCGGTGACCAAGGCCTCCGCTGCAGTTGCCGCCACCGTCGCGCCAGCGGCTGAGGCGACCGGGACCGCAGTGGCGACTGTCGCATCCACTGCGGTAGCCACACCGGCGGCACAGGTCTTGCCCGTGACGGGCGCGAGTGGCGGTGCTGGGCCGGTTGTGTTCGTCCTGGCCGGGCTCGGTTGCATCGCCGGTGGTCTGGCTCTGCGGCGCGGGCTGGCTCTGCGCTGATGATCGTTAGGACGGGGATGCATGCGTCTGGGGGCGATGATATCGCCTGCGCTTCGTGCACCGGGCCGGCGTCCCCGTCCTGCCCTGAGTGCAGCGGGGGACCCCGTTCGTCCGCGCGACGGGGTCCTGCGCCGCACTCAGGGCTACAGCAACAGCGATTCCGAGCGGTGAGCCGATAGGCGGGGCCGAGTATATGTCCAGGGTGGTTGGTACAAGTGGCATCCTGCGGATAATGTCGCTGCTCTTGCTGGCGTGTGTCCTTGTCCTCTGGCCGCCGTTGAGGCTGGCAGCGGAAGGACCGAAGCCGCATCAGGCAGCGCTGATCGTCGAATACGGGGACGGGCGCGTAGATACCCGCTGCGTGAGCTTCAGCGAGGAGAAGATCACCGGAGTTGACCTCCTGTCCCGCAGCGGCTTGGCAGTGGGCTTTGGCCAGGGGGCGATAGGCATTCAGGTCTGCAAGGTAGGTGATACCGGCTGTGACGTGACCAGCCAGCCTTGTTTCTGCCAGTGCTTGACCGCCGACTGCCATTACTGGACCTATTTCACCTGGCGCGACGGCGCCTGGGTATACTCCCAGGTGGGAGCGGGGCAGCGCCAACTTGCCGATGGCGACGCTGATGCCTGGGTATGGGGTAACGGTAAGCAGGGCCCGAGCCTTTCGCCCGAGGGCATCTGCTCTGGGCAGGTGGCGGAGCAGGCAGCGAGCGCCACAGCCACGGTTGCCGAGCCGACGCCGGTTGCCGAGGCCGCTACGGTCACCGCCACGGCGGCTCCTGAGGCGAGCCCGGAGGCCACTGCTCGCGCCCACCACGACATCTGGCCGACGCTGACCGCTTTGCCAGCGACGGAGGCGGCCACGGCATCGGCAGCGACTGCTCCACTGCTGCCCAGTGCGACACTGGCTGCGACCGCCACTGCCGAGCCGACTCGCCTGACGGCAGCCAACACTGCGACGCTCCCGCCGCCCCTGAACACAACCGCCACTGGTGTGGCAACGCCTGCCGTTGCTCCTGCCAGCGGCGGGGCTGGACGCCTCGGTTCCTACCTCAGGTGGGGGGCTTTGGTTGTGGTTGCCGCGGCCGTGGTGGCCCTGGCCTTGGTGCGACGGAGGCAGGCTTAGTTGTATCACCCGGTGGCCTTTCTCCTCTGGGTCTTGGCGGCGGCGGTGTTAGCGCTGGGGACGCGCAACCCGGCGTACCTGGGGTTGCTGTTCGCAGCGGTCTGGCTCACCTATCGCAGCGCCCGCCAGTACAACCCGCGCTCCAACTGGGGCAGCATCATCAGCCTGGGTTTGTGGGTCTGGGGCATAACCATACCGTTCAACGCTCTCTCCATTCACCTGGGGCGCTACGTCCTGTTGACACTGCCGCACAGCTGGCCGTTGATCGGCGGTGCGATAACGCTGGAAGGAGTCGTTGTCGGCTTTCTGAGCGGGCTGTCTCTGGTGTTGCTGCTGACCATCTTCGCCGCTTTCAATACCGCCATAGATCAGTACCAACTGCTACGTCTGGTGCCCTCAGCCTTCTATCACGCTGGCATGGTCGCCTCGATTGCGATCACATTCATGCCGGTGATGGCGGCCACTTTCGCCGAGATCCGGCAGGCGCAATCTCTGCGGGGGCATCGCTTCCGCGGCATTCGCGACTTCCTGCCCTTGCTCTCCCCATTGCTGGCTTCGGCGCTCGAGCGCTCCATCCAGTTGGCCGAGGCGATGGAGGCGCGCGGCTACGGTAGCGGCATCCGGCCCATCTCGGCGCGCACCAACCTCGGCCTGCAACTGGGGACGCTGGCTGGCCTTCTTGCGCTCATCATCGGGCTTTTCCTGCGCGTGTACAGCACCCGTGGCCAGGGCGCTGGCCTGGCCATCGTTATCGCCGGCTCGCTGTCATTGGTTGGCATTCTGTGGTATCAGGGCCGGCGGGTGCGGCGCAGCCATTTCCGCGTCTGGACATGGGACAGCGCCAGCCTCATTGTCGCCGGCAGCGCCGTGATCACCCTTCTGGCCGTGATAGGCGCCGGGCGCTGGAGCGCCGGCAGCCTTGGCTACTATCCCTACCCACCCGGCAGCCTGATACCGCGGTTCGACCCGCTGCTGGGGGCGAGCATACTTCTGTTGGCTGTACCAGGGGCGCTTTGGGCGGGGAGCAAGGCGGGACGGCAGAGCCATGAGCTTGCCTGAGGGAAACGTTTCGCCTCCAAAGAGCGGCATTGCCTTGCGGGAGGTCACGTATCATTACCCGGACAGTCAGGTCGCGGCGCTAAGCAATGTCAGCCTCGCCTTCCAGCCGGGCGAGTTTGTGCTGATCATGGGGCCAAGCGGCGGCGGCAAGTCAACGCTGCTGCGCTGCCTCAATGGTCTGGTGCCGCACTTCTACGGCGGCCGGCTGCACGGGGAGATCAGCGTACTGGGCCGGGACCCGGTGCGGCTGGGGCCGCGCAACATGAGCGACCTCGTCGGCTTCGTCTTCCAGGATCCAGAGGCGCAGTTCGTGGTGGATGATGTCGCCGGTGAGCTGGCGTTTTCCATGGAAGCGAGAGCTTATCCGCGCAGCCTCATGCTGGAGCGTGTGCAGGAGGTGGCCGGCCTCCTCGGTATAGAGCAGTTGCTGGAGCGGCGCATCAGCACCCTCTCCGGGGGGCAGCGGCAAAGGGTGGCCGTTGCCGCTGCGCTTGCCCTCCAGCCCAGCCTCCTCATCCTCGATGAGCCAACATCGCAACTAGACCCCATGGCCGCCGACGAGCTGCTTATGGCGCTGGTGCGCCTGAACCGTGAGCGCGGCCTGAGCGTGTTTCTCTCCGAACACCGGATCGAGCGTGTGGCAGCCTATGTTCACCGTGTCGTATACATGTCCGGCGCTGGCCAGCCGCCGCTTGACGGGACGCCGCGGCAGGTGCTGGCGGAGGTGCCGCTTGCCCCTCCCGTGGTGCGGCTTGGCCGACAGTTGGGCTGGCAACCTCTGCCGCTGACTGTGGAGGAGGCACGACCATTCGCGCGCAACCTGCCCTTGCCTGAGCGTGATGGCCATGAGTCAGGGCCCGGGCCGGTGCGCCTGCGCGCCGAGGGTGTTAGCTACGCCTATTCCGGCCTGCAAGCCCTGCGGGGTGTGGACCTCGAACTGCGCCAGGGCGAGATCGTCGCCATTCAAGGCCATAATGGCTCAGGCAAGACGACCCTGCTCAAGACGCTGCTGGGGCTCCTTCGGCCGGAGAAAGGCAGGGTCCTGCTGGACGGCCAGGACGTGTCCCGTCTCGATTTGCACGAGATCATCGCCAGGGTCGGCTATGTCCCCCAGAGTCCCGGGAGCCTGCTATTCGAGGACACGGTGCTCGCTGAACTCGAGTTCACGCGCCGCAGCCACGGCCTGCCGGCCAAGGATTGCCTGCCGCTGTTGGAGCGCCTCGGCCTTGCCCAGTACGCCAACACGTATCCTCGCGACCTGAGCCAGGGGGAGCGGCAAAGGGTGGCGCTGGCGGCCATCTTGGTCGCCGAACCGGAACTGCTGCTGCTCGACGAACCGACTCTGGGGCTGGATTACCTGCAGAAGGAGCGGCTGGTTGTCCTTCTGAAGGAACTGCGTAGCGAGGGTAAGGGCATACTGATTGCCACGCACGACACGGAACTCGTCGCTTCCTGTGCCGACCGTACCATCATCCTCCAGGAAGGGCGAGTGCTCGATAGCGGCGCGCCGGGCCGAGTGATGCTGCGCCAGGCCGGCTATGCTTCGCAGGTCAGCCGTTTGTTCGAGGACGGCGAGCATATCGCCGTCGAGGATGTCATCCCGTGAGCATTTCCGCCAACCCAGGGGTGAGGAAGGCGCTGAACGCGGCGATCCTCCTGGCTGCGAGCATCTTGGGGGCTTTCTCGCTGCTCCTGCCGTTCTTTGGCCAACCGCAAGGCAGCGGCGCCATGGGCATGGAGCATGCTGGCGATGCGCCATTGGTGTTCGTGGCGCTTGTTGTGCTCTGCCTGGGGGCGGTGGCGGCGAATCTGGATTCGAGCGCCTATGCACATGGCCAGCAGATGAACTCCAAGGTGATAGCTGTGCTCGGTGTGCTCACAGCTATGAACGCCGTGCTGCGTACCATCCCCGGGCCGGGTGGCTTCAATGCCGTCTTCATTCTGCCCATATTGTGCGGCTACGTCTACGGCGCCACCTTCGGCTTTCTGCTCGGCTCGCTGAGCCTTATGGTCTCGGCCCTGATCGGCGCTGGTATCGGCCCCTGGTTGCCCTACCAGATGCTGAGCGCCGGCTGGGTGGGCATGATCAGCGGCTGGTTGCCCCACCCGAACAACCGCAAGGCAGAAGTGATGATGCTGGCAGCCTGGGGCGTGCTCTCCGGCTTGATGTTTGGGGCGGTGATGAACCTGTGGTTCTGGCCGTTCCTGCAGCAGCCCGGCCAGGAGAACCTGTATTGGCGGCCTGGGCTGAGCCTGCTGGAAGGGCTGAAGCGCTACGCCGTCTTCTACGCTGTCACCTCGCTCTGGTGGGACGCGATGCGGGCCGCTGGCAACGCCATACTGATTCTGGCCTTCGGCGGGCCGCTTATCGTGACCTTGCGCCGGTTCCAGCGCCGCTTCCAGTTCGTGCTGGAATAGCCCCGCTGTTCTCGTTAGGGCCAGTCTCAGTGCCCGAGCAGGGGCACAACGTAGATCACCTCGGCGGCCTCATAGATGGCTGCCACCAGGAGTACGGCCGCTATCGGCCCGTACAGCGCAACCGTTTTCTTCAGCCCCGACCAGTAACGGGCGAGGAAGCCTGGGCCGCCCGGGCTGGCGCGGAACGCCGTCAGCCACTGGCTGTAGCTGGCGAGTATGGCCAGGATGTACGCCTGGCCCTCGAGCAAGACGGTGAGAGAGTGCGGGATCATCGCCAGCCGCAGACCGGGCATGGCCGGAGAGAGAAGCAACCCCCAAAGCACGGCGCGGACAAGGCCGGTGACCAGGCCGAAGAAGGGCAGGAACAGGGACGGCAGCGTGATGTAGAGCAGCGTGCCCAGGAAGAGGTTGATCAAGAACGTGTACAGCACGGCCAGGCCATAGCTCCCGCCGCTGTAAGCCTGGCCAACGAACCCAAATGGCCCATTGGCGCTAAAGCCGGCGCCCGCCGCGCCGACGAGTGAGTGCTGCACGGCCGGTCGCAGGGCCACGAGGGCCATGCAGAGGAGCACCACACCGTAGTAGCAGACGTTGATGATGACATAAGCCTTGCTGTTCTCCCGCACGACCTTCAGCCCTGGCTTGAGCAGGTTCATTGGCAGACTCCCTCAGATCACGAGCTCGGTAGCGGCCCCGAACCAGGCGGCAGATCGCCTCAGGCCGAGGCCTGCACCTAAGGGGCCGTTGCCCGATTTTGGCCGCTTCCCTTGCGCCTGTCCAGCCCGCATGGCTGAGGGCCACGCCAGGTCAATGGCAGATGGCACAGTTAGGAGACGGCCGTCTCGGGGTTGAAAGCGCGGCGCCGGCCATATGTGCTGGCGGCTAGGCTGGCCTGTTGCCATCGTTGTTTGGTTCAGCCAGGATCACCTCGACCCCCAGGGCCTCGATGGCGCGGCGGCCTTCTTCTGGCAGGCCGGAGTCAGTGACCAGGACCTGCAGCCGGCTGAGCGGTGCGATCTGAGCGAACCGGACGGCCTGGAATTTGCTGGAATCGGCCACCAGGACGACGCGGCGAGAGGCACGCATCATCGCCGCCTTCACTTCTACTTCGCGGATGTCGGGGTCGGTGAGGCCGCGGTCGAGCGAAAAACCCGTGGCGCTCAGGAAGAGCGTGTCGGCGGAAAGGCGGGCCAGGTACTCGGTGACCATGGGCCCGACGGTGCAGAGTTCGGCTGGCTTCAGGTTGCCCCCAAGCAGGATCGCCGACACCCCTTCGTGGGCGGCCAGTTCGGTGGCGACGGGCAGGGAGTTGGTGACGGCGGTGAGCCGGCGGGCCTGGATATGCCGCGCGACCTGGAGGGTGGTAGTGCCAGCATCCAGCATGATAACATCGCCGTCATGCACCATACTCGCTGCTACTCTGCCGATCGCGGCCTTCTCGCCATGCAGTTCCTGGTCGCGATCGGTGAAAGAACGTTCGAGCAGCAGGGCGCTGTTGACGTGCACAGCGCCGCCGCGGATGCGCTTGACGAAGCCACGCTCTTCCAGGCTCTCCAGGTCTCGCCTGACGGTCATCTCCGAGACGTTTAGCAACTCGGCGAGCTGAGCGACACTGAGCACCCTGGCTGAGGCCGAGGCCAGGAGGCGCACGATCTGGGCTTCGCGCTCGGGCTTGAGCAAGTGCATCATCTCCTAGCTAGTGAAAGTCACACTAATATAACATAGAGCTGGTACATAGCAAACAAGAACGCACACGCAGCCGCCTGGACGGGATTGCCCGAAGGAAGTATGAACATCCACCCTTTCTTCTGCATGCCGTTTTCTCTTCATCATCTGCCATCTTCTCTGATCGTCACCAGCCGGCGGCGTCCTGCGAATGCCCAGTTGCCATCTTGACGACTCCGTCTTGGCTGTGTATACTCTTGTGTGCGGCTGTGAGAAAGGCAACAAATACGATCACTGAGTGATGGCAGGGATGAAGGGCGGAACGGAATTGGATCGGGATCAGGCGTTGGCGCTGGCGCGCCGAAGCATGGAGCAAGAGGTTGACGCCCTGCAGGCGCTACGGCAGGGGCTGGACGAACGTTTCTACCGGGCCGCGGTGACAATCGCCAGCTGTCCCGGTATGGTCTGGACGGCCGGGGTCGGTACTTCGGCGGCGGTGGCCGAGCGCTTCGCTCACATCCTCAATTGCTGTGGCCGGCGCTCGATGTTCTTGCATCCCAGTGACAGCATGCACGGCCATGCCGGCGTCATGGCGGAGGGCGATTTGCTGGTGGCCATGTCGCGTGGCGGTGAGAGTGCTGAGGTCAATGCGCTGGTGGCCATCGCCAGGCGCCTGGGAGTGAGTAGCATTGCGATGGTGCATCGCACGGAGTCAACCCTGGCGCAGGCCTGCGATCTGGTGCTGCCCGTCCCGAGCAAGCAGGAATATGAGCTTCAGGGCGTCATCGCCACGACGAGCACCGTTGCCTACTGTGCCATGTGCGATGCGCTTGCTGCCGTGGCCTGGGAGATCACGGGCTATACGCTGGAGAAGTTCGGTCGCACCCATCCTGGCGGTGCGGTCGGCAAGCTGTTCACAACATCGGAGAAGGGAGGGCAGCAGTGAAGGCATTCGCACTATATGGCAAAGAGGACATGCGGCTGGAGGAGATGCCGCTGCCGGCTGTAGGCGAGGGCGGGTTGATCATGCGCATCCTGGCCTGCGCCGTGTGCGGTTCGGACGCGCGCATGTACTTCAATGGGCCGACCAAGCGCTACAGGCTGCCGATCGTGCTCGGCCATGAGTTCTCGGGTGAGGTTGTCGAGGTCGGGCCGAAGGTGGCAGGGTTGGCCAAGGGCGACGTGGTGGTTGCCTCGCCTGTCGTCCCGGACATGACTTGCCGCGCCTGTGCCGCAGGCAAGGACAACATCTGCGAGAACGCTGAGCTTTTCGGCGTGCACCTGCCCGGCGGTTTCGCGGAGTATCTGTATGTGCCGGACCATATGGTACACATTGGTGGTGTGGTGAAATTGCCGCCGGGAAGCGACCTGAAGGCTGGTGCCCTCACTGAGGTCGTCGCCTGTTGCCTTCATGGCCTGGGCGAGGTCGGTGGCGTGAGCCCTCAGGACGAGGTGCTCATCATTGGCGATGGTGCTGTCGGGCTGACCTTCGTACAGCTTGCCAAACTGATGGGGGCTGGCAGGGTGATCACGACCGGCAGGCGAGCGAAGAGGCGTGAGCTGTCCCGGCTTGTGGGTGCCGATGAGGCGCTGGACGCTACCGCCATCACTTCCCTGCCCGACTACGCCAGGGAACACGGGCTCAGCCCTACGCTCGTCATCGTGGCCGCTGCCACGACCCAGGCCGCGCAGGACGCCCTGAAAGTGGTGCGCTCCGGTGGCCGGGTGTTACTCTTCTCCGGCTACGTCCCGGGCACTGAGCTGGTGATTGACCCCAATGCGGTGCACTATCGAGAGCTGCACATCAGCGGCAGCATTGACTGCACCATTCGGGATTTCCAAAGGGCAGCCACGCTTGCGCCGCGTTTGCACATGGGCGAGTTGATCAGCCATGAGTTTCCTTTCAGCAGAACTGTAGATGCCTACCTGGCCACCAAGGAGGCGGATGCCGTCCGCGTCATGGTGGTGGCGGAATAGCGAGCGGCGGGCTACGGCCGCCAGCATAGGATTGCCAAGTACTGTTTCGGAGGGACAGATGGACGAAGAGACGATCGTGGATGCCAGCTGGGTGCGCAAGATGTATGAGGACATCAACGATGATGACCTGAATGCGGGCCGGAAGGCCATGCTGAGTGGATCCGTCGGCGGGGAGCTGCCGCTGATGGTGATGAAGGCGCGCGGAGCATCTCTCTGGGACCGCAGCGGCCGCGAGTACATTGATTGCACCTCACAGGCCTGGACGCTCAACATCGGCGCCTGCCATCCCAAGGTTATGGCGGCTGTGAAGGAACAGCTCGATTACTTCACCCATGTGCGCACCAGTTTCGAGACGGTGCCGAAATTGCTGCTCTCAAAACGCCTGGCGGAGTTGGCGCCTGGGGACCTGAACCGGGTCACCTACTCGCTGCACGGTTCCTCGGCCATCGAGGGAGCGATGAAGCTCGCCATGCGCACTTACCCGGACAGACGGTTCTTCCTGGTGCCATGGGACGGCTTCAGCGGGCGCACCCTGGCCGGCATGTCCCTCTCCTACCCACACCCGCATCCCTTCTTGCTCTACACCGGTTACAGCGTGCGCGTGCCACAGGGCTACTGCTATCGCTGCCCGTATGAGATGAGTTACCCTGGGTGCGGCCTTTTCTGCGTCAAGATGATGGAGAAGTTCATCCACAATGCCGTTGACGGGCAACCGCTTGCCTTCCTCATGGAGCCCATCCAGGGCAGCGGCGGCATGATTGACTACCCTAAGGAGTACTACAAAGCCGTCCGCGAAATGTGCGATCGCAACGACATGTTGCTCATCTTCGACGAGATGCAGACTGGCTTCGGCCGTTGCGGCACTATGTTCGCCGCCGATCTCTATGAGACCGTTCCCGACATCCTCGTCTTCGGTAAGGCCATTGGCGGCGGTTTCCCTCTCGCTGGTTCAATCGCCAACGACAAGGTGAAGGGCTTCGAGGCAGCCGATCACTCGTTCACGTTCGCGCATTTCCCAGTCTCGATGGTGGCTGGCCTGGCGACTTTGAAAGTCTTGGAAGAGGAGAACCTTCTGCAGCGCGGCGTGGAACTCAACAAGTTCTTCCGTTCGCGCCTGGCCGAGTTGCAGGACAAGTACGAGATCCTGGGCGATGTCCGTGGCCCTGGCTTGATGATCGGCATCGAACTGGTGAAGGACCGCAAGACCAAGGAACGCGCAGCGAAGGAATCCTACCTGTTCGAGCGGGAGGCTCTCAAGCGTGGCGTCCTCTTCGGCACGGCCAAGTATGCGGGCATGGGCAATGTTGTGAAGATCAAGCCGCCGCTCGTCATCACCGACGCTCAGGCCGAGAAGGTGATGCAGGTGTTTGAAGAAGTCACCCAGGTAGTTTCGGCCCAGATGGGCAAGTAGGGTAGTCATTATGTGCCGCGCGGTGCTGTGAGTTGGTACGCAGGGCACCGCGCGGCAGCGTTCCTGCCAGGCGCTTCGCGCCACACATCCTACAACATCATACTCGTGAGGAGGACCACTTTGGACGGTCGTGACATCAGGCTGAGTCGCTTTTTCTCGCACGGCAACGCGGTGGTCGTCGCCGCTGACCATGGCATGCACGATGGGCCCCTGCCCGGGCTCATTGACCTGCCACAGGCTATGAAGCAGGTTGACGCTCAGGCCGATGCCGTCCTGCTCGCTCCGGGCATGCTGCGGCATTGCGCTGAGACCTTCAACTACCGTGGCGGCCCCATGGTGATCGCGCGCATCAACTGGAGTTCGGTCTTCGCCTTCCAGTGGAACTACATCGAGGCCAGGAACAGCTACGTCATGGATCCGGAGGAGGCCATCTTCAACGGTGCCGACATGGTGCTGGTGCAGTTGTGCCTGCACACGGGCGACGAGGCCAACGATGCTCATAACGTGGAGATCTTCTCTCGGCTGACGGCGAAGGCCCACGCTCTCGGCTACCCGGTGATCGGCGAGATGTTCCCTAACCGGACGAGCGAACTTACTCCGGAGCAACTGCATGATGAGGTCTACAAGGGCTGCCGCATCATCACGGAACTGGGCGCCGATGTCATCAAGACTTTCTACACCATTCGTTTCGAGGAAGTGACCAGGAGTGTGCCCATTCCGGTGCTTGGGCTCGGGGCAGAGAAGACGCCGACGGAGTTGATGGCGCTCGAGTTGGCGCAGAGAGAGATCAGCGCTGGCGCAAAGGGCGTCGTCTTCGGCCGCAACGTGCTGCAATCCTCCAATCCGCGGCAGTTCCTGGGCGCCCTGTGCGACGTAGTGAAGAAGGGCGTGGCCCCGGAACAGGCAGCGAAAGCGCACGGTTTCTAGCGTATGCCCAACTACCTGGAGCGGGTGGACCTGCCGTTCTACCACGAGCAGATCGAGAGTTTCCTGCCGGATGAGTTGGTTGATTTCCACACCCACGTGGGGAACATCGGCCAGCTGAAGTATGGCGGTGGTCCACCACGCACGTGGGTGGACTACATCACGCCGCATTTCTGGACCGTCGCGGCGCATTACCGGCACTACGGCATCATCTTCCCGGGCAAGAAGGTGACGCCGGTGATGTTCGGCATGCTCTCTGGCGAGCCCGATGTTGACGCGGTCAACGCCTACGCGGCGGCCGGCGCGGCGCAGCATGGCGCCTACGCTTTCTTGGTGACCCGACCGGAATGGCCGGGCACGGAACTGGAGCGGCGTCTGCGCGAGGGAGGCTTCCGCGGGTTGAAGCCCTACCCGACAATGGTCACTGGCAAGGCAGAGGGCGACGTGTCCATATTCGATTTCCTGCCACGGGAACACATGGACGTCGCCCAGACGCTTGGGCTGCCGATTGTCTTGCATCTACCACGGCCGGGTCGTTTGGCTGACCCACGGAATCTGGCCGAGCTGCACGAGATATGTGCTACCTTCCCCAACCTGAAACTGGTGGTGGCGCACATCGGCCGTGCCTATTGCCTGCCCAACGCCGAGAAGGGGCTGCCACAACTGCGGGATTGCCCGGGCCTGTATTATGACTTCGCCGCGGCCGCCAACGAGCAGGTATTCGAGCTGGCCCTGCGCGAGGTGGGGCCGCGGCGGCTGATATTCGGCAGCGATATCCCCTACGTTGCCTTTCGCGCTCGGCGCTACTGCGAGGGCGACAACTACGTGAATGTGGTTCGTTTCGCCAGTTTCAGCGATGCGCACCTGCGCGTCGCCTCGCCGCAGGAGAGGGACAGCATCACGTTCTACGTCTATGAGCAGATCGCCGCTATGCGCCGGGCGGCGGAACGCGTCGGCTTGAGCCGAACTGACGTCGAGGACATGTTCAGGAACAACGCTCTGAGGTTGCTGCATGCCTGAGCGGGGCGCGCTACTCCTGGCCGGAGTTGACGTCGGCACCAACGCCACCAAGTGCTTGATCTGCGATCTGGCCGGCAACGTGGTTGGCCAGGGCCGCTACGACTACGTCCTCAGCACGCCGCGACCCGGTTGGGTGGAGCAGGACGCTGAGGAACTGTGGCAGGCAGTTGCGAGTAGTGTGCGCCAGGCCGTTGGCCAGGTTGGTGGGGCAGGTGAGATCGTTGCCCTTAGCCTGTCATCGCAAGGCGGCACAACCATCATCGTGGACGCCCAAGGCCGGCCATTGCGCCCGGCCATCTCTTGGCTGGATGCACGTGGTGCGGAGCAAGGGCGCCGCCTGCTGGCGCAACTCGGGCAGGACCGCATCTACAACATCACCGGTTGGGAGCTGAACACGGCTCTGCCCATCGTGCACATCCCGTGGCTGGCTGAGCATGAGCCGCGAACCTTGCGCCAGGCGAGCCATATCCTTTTCGTGAATGACTTTATCAACTGGCGCCTGTCGGGGCGGTTGGTCATGGATCCTTCGGATGCCGCCCTGACCATGCTTTACAACATCGAAACCGGAGCCTGGGACGCCGAGATCTGCGCCGCCATCGGCCTCGACATGGCTCTTCTGTCGCCCATCGAGGATTCCGGAAGCTCCATCGGCACTCTACTCCCGTCGGCAGCGGCTGAGCTTGGCCTGCCTCCGACCACGTTGCTCGTGAATGGCGCTCACGACCAGTACTGCGCCGCTTTGGGAGCGGGAGTCATCGCTCAGGGCGACGTGCTTCTCTCGACCGGCACTGCCTGGGTGCTGCTTGCGGCCGCCGACAGGCTGCTGCGCGACCCGCGCCATACATTATGCCCGGGACGGCATGCGCTGCCGGGGAAATGGGGGCTCCTTTGTTCGATGCCCGCTGCCGGAGCCTCGATGGAGTGGCTGGTGCGCAACGTCGTCTCCCAACCCGGGGATAGCCAGCCGCGTTACGATCTGCTCGACCGCAACCTGGCTGACCCCGAGCCGGGGGCGCATGGCCTGGTATTCTTGCCCTACCTGGGTGGGATCGAGGCCGCCACGCATTCAGCCGGGGTGTGGGGTACGCTCACGGGGCTATCTCTCGCCCACAATCGCTGGCATATTGCTCAGGCGCTCATGGAGGGTGTTGCCCTGGAGCTGCGCTGGATCCTCGAGCGCCTCAGTGACATGGGGTCGCCACCAGCGATGCTTCGCGTCGTTGGCGGTGCAACTCGCAGCCCAATCTGGCCGCAGATTGTGGCCGACGCGACCGGGCTGCCCTTGTCGCTGCCGAACGTATCGGAGGGAGCGGCCAGGGGCGCCGCGATGCTTGCCGGGCTGGGGGCGGCGGCCTATGCGAACGTGCAGGAAGCCTTGGGCGCATGGAAGCGGGAAGGCACGGTGATCGCTCCCCGGGACGAGAGGACCGAGGCCTATGCCGCCCTGTACGGCCGCTTCCGGGCGCTCGACCGTGCCCTGCGCCACCAGGCAGGTCGCGATGACGAGGACGAGCAGGGCCGGCAGCGGCCGGAGGAGGGAGGCGCCAGTTGCACATGACCTAGGCCCGCCGTGGTGCCTGCCTTTGCCGCTGAGGCAAGTGGCCCATGCCCCGAAGCCGGCGATCTACAAGAAGGCGCGCCAGCCTGGCGGGTCAGCCATTCTCGAATGGAGGAATCGCCATGATTGGCAGGGAATTGGGAGCGCTAGTGATCGGCTTGGGCATCGGGCGGGCCCACCTGCGTGCCTACCAGGCCATAGAGGGCGTACGTATAGCCGCTATCTCGGATGTCAACGCGGCAGCCCTGGCTAAGGCCAAAGACGAATTCGGGTCCCCATTCGTCAGCACTGACTTTCGCGAGGCCATAGACCGCCCCGACGTAGACCTCGTTTCTATCTGCACTCCTGATCGGTTCCACGCTGAGCAGGCTATCTACGCCCTGCAGCACGGCAAACACGTGATCTGCGAGAAGCCGATCGCTACCACGGCCGCCGAAGTGGCCCAGCTGGTCCAGGCAGTGGACAGCAGCGGTCTCACTTTCGCCGCCGGCCACAACTACCGTTTCATCCCCCAGTTCCGCGCTCTTCATGATGCCGTTACCGCTGGCGACATAGGCCGCCCCTTCTTGGTAGATAGCGCCTATATCCAGGACCTGTGGGACATGCGATCCCTGGGGCCGGATTATTGGCGCTTCAAGGACCCGCAGGACCTGTTCATCGGCGGGGCAGTGCACAACGTTGACCTCCTGCAATGGCTGGCAGGCGAGATCACCGAGGTGCACGCTTATGCCAACAATGTGCTCGATTTCTGGCCGGTAGAGAACAACTACACGACCAACCTCAAGTTCCGCAGCGGCTGCATCGGCCATGTCCTGCTCGAACTGGGCGCCAGGCGCAAGACGAAATTCGATGTGCAGTTACGTGCCTTTGGCATCGAGGGCAGCCTGGAGGCCAACAATCGCCAGGCCCAGGTCGTGCGCGAGATCGGGGCCGCCCCGGGCGATCTGCCGGAGGTAATGCCCGTTGCAGCGGCCAACTCGCACGAACTCGAGCTGCGCCACTTCGTAGACTGCGTGCGCAGTGGGCAGCACCCGCTCGTGGACGTGCATGAGGCGGCACGAGTCATGTCCGTGTGCTTCGCTGCCGTGAAGTCGGCCAGACAGGGCGGCGTCGCAACTGTGGAGGGTGCCTTCTAGAGCGGGGACTGGGCTGACTGATTGGGTGCCAGAAATGATCACTATAGTGAACACTTGCGAAACCCCCTTGACAGCAGCGTAATCAGAAATGTATAGTGCAATCGTTGCTTTGGTGCATATGCTGAACGGCCGGCTGCCGGTGCGGCCCTGAGTTCTGCTCGGCCGATCTGCGGGCACAGGCTACACCGCTCCATCGCTAAGGAGGCATGACTATGGCGCGCGTCTTTGACGAACTGGAAATGGGCTATCTGAAAGAGGTGCTGGAGAGCGGTCAGCTGGGCTGGGCTGAAGGCCGGATGGTGACCAGGTTTGAGCGAGCCTTCGCCGACCTGGTCGGCACGAAGTATGCCATTGCTCGCAACAACGCCATGAATGGGCTGGCGCAATCGGTTGCCATCAGCGGCGCGGGCACGGGCTCTGAAGTGATCTGCGACCCGCTTGTCCACTTCGGCGGCGTGGCGACCCTCGCTTTCAATGCTGTGCCTCGCTTCGCCGATGTCAAGTACGACACCTTTCTAATGGACCCCGCTTCCGTGCGTGAGAATATCACCCCTCTCACCAAGGCATTGATCGTGACCAACTTCTGGGGGCTGTGCGCCGAACTGGATGAGATCCGCAAGATCTGCGATGAGCACGGCATCTTCATGATCGAGGATTGCGCTCATGCCATCGGCTCCACCTGGAAGGGCAAAGCGGCGGGCACCTATGGCGACGTCGGTGTCTTCAGTTTCCAGCAAGGCAAGCACATGACCACCGGGGATGGTGGCATGATTACGACCAACCGCGAGGACATTCACTACAAGCTCTATCACGAGTGGGCCTTCTCGGGTGAGTCGCCCGCCTTCCTGACCCTGAATTTCCGCATGAACGAGGAGACTGCTGCCATCGGCCTTGGCCAGGTGCAGAAGGTGAAGGGTTACATCGAGGAATACACCAAGGGGCTGGAGATCTGGAACGCGGCCATTGAGGGCGTGAAGTGGCTGAAGCCGCGGCTGGTGCCGAAGGAAGCAAGGCAGACGGGCTACATCTGGGCCTGCATCTATGAGGGCGACAAACACGGCCTCAACTACGACAACTTCAAGGCTGCCTGCCGCGAACTGCAGGTGCCTGTAGGTTTCGGCTTCACGCAGAAACCGGCCTGGACCTACGACATTTTCAGGGTGTCCACCGCCTATCATGTGCCCGACTGCCCGGTGCGCTGCCCCTTCTACACTGCCAAGAGCGATTACCGCTACCACGATGGCCTGACACCGGTGGCGGCGGACCTCTTGCCGCGCATCATCAACAGCGGCCTGGTCGAGGTGCCGCTGCCTGAGGTGGAGCGGCGTGCCAATCTCTTCAAAGAGGCCATCAAGCGCATCGAGTGGATGGGATAGAGGGATAGTGCGTTGCCTGGGCA
>Ga0078972_1002196_pt1 | contig 66255 bp, 61 predicted proteins | sample YelNatPaOPGAMG01_FD_67568 | JGI IMG/M metagenome (GOLD analysis project Ga0078972, IMG submission 67568) | Hot spring thermophilic microbial communities from Obsidian Pool, Yellowstone National Park, USA - OP-RAMG-01 (SPADES assembly) (version 2) | ecosystem: Environmental > Aquatic > Thermal...
TGGAAACAGATGCACTCATAAGCGCTTTCGATTGCTCGGTGACCTTGGGCATCGACTGCCAAACTATCCCTGCTATGGCATTCATCATTGCCGCATCAGCCGATACCGGGCTGAAGGTCTGAGGACTCATGAACGAGATTGACCCCAAAAGTGCCGCTGTCGAAGCATCGAAAATCTTCATGCTCCCCTGCGCGGAACCAGACCAGTTCCCCGGTCCGCCCGAATATGTGGTTTTGGCATCGATTTCCACATACACATCGGCATTCAATTTTTGGGCGATGTAGGTGATAATGTCGATTGATCCGCCTGTTTCGGCCTGATAAGCGCTCATCTGATCCTTTTTGTTTTTTTGTATCTGATCGAAATCTATGACGGAAAGGCCCAGCTTTTCGATAAGATAGCGATTGGCTTGAGAAACTGCGGCTCGTGCAAGCTGTGGATCAAGTCCCGATGCCTCATTGTAGTACACCAAATAGCTGAGCCTGCTGAGGTAATTTTGAAGGAAGCGGCTCTCATCCGGCGTGAGCGCTTCATAGGAAGCCGGAGCAGTCTGAGGCGTAGCGGATGCAGCTTGAGGGGCTTGAGCTTGTCCGGGCATGGGCTGGCTGCCTACAACCGCTTTTGCAGCCGCAGAGGTGTCCTGAGCTGATGGCGCAGGCTGAGTCGCGGGCATGTCCGGCGTCGAAGTGCTCTGTACGATATTTTTCGCCTGCTGAGATTCAGCAGAAACAGCGGGCGAGGATGGCGTTGAAGCACATCCAATAAGCAGCGCAGCAATTGCAAATGCTGCTAGAACCAGAACGCGATGTTTTTTCTTTTTCATACCATTTGTATTATCAGATATGTCGTGGCATCTTGCAAGCAAAAATAAAAAAGAATCGGAAAAACTGCGAATCCAAAATAAAACTGGTATTGTTTGCTGATATTTTTTCGGCTATAAATCAAGAACTGGTGTTTGTCAGGGAAAGGCGAACAAAGCGCATTTTTCATTGCTGAGCATGGGACCTATGCGAAGACATAAAACTTCCAACATTATTATGGTCTCAGCATAGCACTCGCAACCCACGATATTCTTTCCACTGCAGTATTTTTTATTGCTCTCGCGGTGTTGGTCTGGGTAAGTTAATGAGCGATGCGCGATTTGAACGCGCGACCTTCGGCTCCGGAGGCCGACGCTCTATCCAGCTGAGCTAATCGCCCTTGCATCTGCCGCATAATAAAGATTCAGCAATATTAAGTCAAGGCAAGCTTGGCGAGCCGCGCTGCCCTTATTACATTCATAGCATATGTACGGTGATCCAATACTCCTGGCGAGCGAATCCCCGCGGCGAGCCTCCATTCTCGAATCGCTCCATATTCCTTTCATAACGGTCGTTCCCAGCATAGATGAACAGATTTTCGATCATCTTGATCCGGGCGAGAGAGTCGTTGCGCTTGCTGCGACAAAAGCTCGGCGTGGAAAGGAGCGATGGTTAGAATTGAGAAGGCTTCAGCCTGATTCCTTGCCTGAACCCAAGGAAAACCCTGCAGAACCGCGTTTTTCGCTTGGTGCCGACACACTGGTTGCTTTCAAAACGCAGGAAGGCTGGCACACCCTGGGCAAGCCAGCTGATGAGCAAGATGCCTATGCAATGCTCACCATGGAAGCTGGAAATCGGCACTATGTGTTCAGCGGTCTGTGCCTTTTGGACATGGAAAATGATGTGCCCCATATCGCCCTCTCCGTTTCCGAGGTCCAATTCTCAGCAATGAGTGCTGCTGACATTGCGTGGTACATCAGCCTGGGTGAATGGAAAGGAGCTGCTGGCGCCTATAGGATTCAGGGAGCTGGTTCATATTTCATAGAAGACATAAAAGGCTCTTTCTCCGGCGTCATGGGCTTGCCAATTCGTGAATTATATGGCATTCTCCGTCAGTCGGGTTATCTGTCTTCTGAAGAAATTCAAGGCTGAACACCGACAATCCGGCTCGAAATGCCGGACATTTTCCGCCTGTTGTTCAAGTTGCGAATAAACAGGACGAGATAAAAGGAAGGGGATCGGATCATTATCCGATCACGGGAGGTCTACGTGGCAGTAGTCACCATGAAAAACCTGCTTGAATCAGGTGTACACTTCGGACACCAGGTCAAGCGCTGGGATCCGCGAATGAAGAAATATATCTTCGCGGAGCGCAATGGCATTCACATTATCGATCTGCAGAAAACCATTCAGGCAATCAAAGAAGCCTACGATGCAGTCCAGAAAGTCGTCAGTTCCGGAAAGACAGTACTTTTCGTAGGCACAAAAAAACAGGCGCAAGCCGCTATCCAGAAAGAAGCTGAGCGCTGCGAGCAGTTTTATGTTAATAACCGTTGGCTCGGCGGCATGTTGACAAACTTTTCTACCATACGCAAATCGATACAGAGGCTCAAAAAAATCGAGCGCATGGAAGTAGATGGCACATTCAGCAGTCTCACAAAGAAAGAAATTGCCAGCCTCCTCAAAGAGAAGACAAAGCTCGAGAAAAACCTTGGCGGCATAAAGGAAATGACAAGCCTGCCAGGCATTCTTTTCGTTGTCGATACCCGCAAGGAAGCCATTGCAGTCGCGGAAGCCCAGCGCCTTGGCATCCCCATCGTCGCAATCGTCGACACAAACTGCAATCCCGAAGGAATCACCTATCCGATTCCCGGCAATGACGACGCAATCCGGTCGATAAGCCTTTTTACGCAAATTATTGCAAATGCGGTAATCGAAGCAGGCGCTTCGGAAGGCCTCAAGATAATCGAAACGCTTCCCGCAGAAGAAGAGCAAGAGCTTGCACCTCCTGTTAAAACCGAAGAAGATGAAGTCGAAATCGACCTCGAAACCTATTCGGATGTTCCAGCTGTTCAAGAAAAGGAACCAGAAGAGCCGTCAGAAGTCGAAACGCCGATTATCGACGAGGACCGGCTCTATGAAGAGAATTGAGGAGAAAATAACGTGGAAATCAAAGCTTCTGATGTAAAAGCGCTGCGCGAGCGAACCGGCGCAGGCATGATGGATTGCAAGAAAGCCCTTACGGAGTCAAACGGCAATTTTGAAGCTGCTGAAAAGCTCCTTCGTGAATGGGGCATGGCAGGGGTAGAAAAACGGGCAGGTCGTGCAACGAACGAGGGCCGTATTTTCGTTGCCCGGAACGAGCACGAACTCTCGCTTGTCGAACTTGCGTGCGAGACGGATTTTGTGGCTCGAAACAAGGATTTCATCGATGCAGGAACGAAAATAGCCGAAACTGCGCTTGCTCAGAAAGCAGCGAGCCAGAATGAAAGCCTTGAATCGATGGTAAAGGACATAGCTTCGCTCATCAAGGAAAATATTGCGCTCAAGCGTGTTGCCTATTTCAATGCAGGCATAAACGAGCATCTTCATTCCTACCTTCATGGAGAAGGCAGAATAGGTGTGGTTGTAAAATTCAGAGCGAATGACCCGAATGCATTCAACAATGAAAAGGTTGCTTCTTTTGTCCATGATGTGGCGCTCCATGTAGCTGCATTCAACCCTATGTTCCTCGAGGAATCCAAGGTTCCCGCAAGTTGGCTCGCTGAGCAAAAGGAGATTTTCCAGAAACAAGTTGAGCTCGATGAAAAAATGAAGAGCAAGCCAGCAAAGGTTATCGAAGGCATACTTGCAGGAAAGGTAAAGAAACTGCTCTCAGAGGTTTGCCTCATGAACCAGGGTTTCGTTCGCGACGAAAAAGTATCTGTTGCGGATGCTCTTGCACACATTTCGAAAGAAACCGGCTTTTCGCTTGCCATTGTCGATTATTATTTCGCAAAGGTTGGACAGAACTAGTACAACGCCGGCATAAGGCTGGGCATGGCAAGGGCGGTCTTTCCGGCCGCCCTTTTCGAGCCTACTTTATTGGGATCAGGGAGGAAGTATGGAATCGATCAAAGCTGCATATGAAGAGAGAATGAAAAAGACAGTCAGCGCGCTCCACGATGAATTCAATGCCATAAGGACAGGCCGTGCATCCCCTGCCCTCCTCGATAAAGTTCGTGTCGATTACTACGGTCAAAAAACGCCGCTCTCCCAGGTAGCGACCATTTCTGTTCCCGAAGCTCGGCTCATCGTCATTCAGCCGTGGGACCGCTCGCTCTTCAGCGAGATTGAAAAGGCCATTCTGAAATCCGACTTGGGCCTCAACCCCTCGAATGACGGCAAAGTCCTCCGCATCGCAATTCCGCCGCTTACTGAGCAAAGGCGAAAAGAACTCGTCAAAACTGCCCGCAATATTGCCGAACAATCGCGCGTGGCCATACGGAATATCAGACGCGAAGGGCTTGAAGAGCTCAAAAAGCTGCAGAGCGCCGGCGGAGTAGCAGAAGATGCAGTAAAAAAGGAAGAGGCCGAACTGCAGAAGCTGACAGATGCCTACATCGCGCAAATCGGTCAAATTCTCGAAACAAAAGAAAAAGAGATAATGGAAGTGTAAGGGTTTCCTGAAATGAATGAAAATCGCGTGCCATCGCATGTCGCAATCATTATGGATGGCAATGGGCGATGGGCAAAAGCGAGAGGTCTGCCACGTACCGAAGGCCACCAGAAAGGCCTCGAAGCAGCAAAGAGAATTGTGCTCGCTGCCCGTAAAGAAGGTGTGAAATTCCTTTCTCTCTATACCTTCTCGACAGAGAACTGGAAACGGACCACACAGGAAGTCGGCTTTCTGATGTCGCTGATTCGTGTGCACCTGACCAAAGAACTCGATTTCTATCGCGAAAACGAAATCCGGATAGTCCATTCCGGGGATCGGGCAGGCTTACCGAGCGAAGTACTTATCGAGCTGGATAAGGCTATCGAAGACACAAAGCACCACCATGCGCTCACTGTCAATCTGGCAATCAATTATGGCGGGAGGGATGAAATCGTGCGTTCCGTACAGCGCCTCGTCCAAACCGACAGCCCACATATCGATGAAAATGCTATCCAGCAATTCCTCGACCATCCCGAAATACCCGACCCCGATCTTATAATCAGAACAGGTGGTGAAATGAGGCTTTCCAATTTCCTGTTGTGGCAGTCGGCGTATAGCGAGCTCTATTTTTCGTCCAAGTATTGGCCCGATTTCATGCCGGAAGATTTTCATGCTGCGCTTGCCGATTATTCGCACCGCGAACGCCGTTTTGGAGCAGCTCATTGAATGCGAATACCCGTTCGAGACTCCTCCTTTTTTTTGGAGGCATCCCTCTTTTTGTACTTGTTCTGTTCTTTTTGCCATTTGGCCATTACGCCCTGCTCGCACTTCTCGTGCTTGTGGTCCAGTATCTCTCTTCGCTTGAGCTTCGGGCGATGCTCCGCATGTCAGGGCGCGCCGAGCCCGGGAATTTTGTCACGATTGTCGGGCTCGTGCAGTCATTGGCTGTATATGTCGCTTGCATAGCGGGAGCCCGTCCTCTGGAAGCCGCAGCTGTCCTTTTTTTGACATCGATATTGTGCTTGACGATTGTGCTCTCTCCAGTCGCCTTCAGCAAAAAGGAATCTTTTCCGCTGCTTTTGTCGAACGCGGGCTCCATTTCGCTTGTGCATCTCTATGCCGGCATCCTGCCTGGTTTTCTCATGCTCATCGTGGCTGGTTTTCCTGATGCCAAACATGCGATTATCAGTTTTGCCCTTCTTACTTTCGGCAATGACAGCCTGGCATGGCTTTTTGGGAAACTCTTTGGCAAGCGAAGAAATGTTGTCGATGTCTCGCCGAATAAGAGTGTAGCCGGGTTCATTGGCGGCGCACTTGGCTCGATCGCCGGAGCATTTCTGGGGCTGGGACCGCTGGCGGGCTCATGGAAGCCAGAAGGTTCGAGGTATCTGGCACTCAGCCTGATGCTCGGAACGGGCATGGCTTTTTTCGTAATCGTCGGCGATCTCTTCGAAAGTGCGCTCAAACGATCCGCAGGCGTAAAGGACTCAGGCGTAATTGTACCTGGGCGAGGTGGTGTGCTGGATTCCTTTGACAGCCTCTATTTCAGCGCGCCTTTTTTTGTTGCGTTCTCGTATCTCGCTCGGCTTTTCTTTTTATGACAGGAAAGCATATGATGCAAGAACCCGGAAACATAGCACAATGCCAAAACGAATAATAATCCTTGGAGCCGCGGGCTCTATCGGCAGACAATCCCTCGAGGTCATACGACAGAGTGCTGCCACTGAAGACCCTCTTGTGCTCGTTGGTTTTTCTGTTCACCGCAATGACAAGGTTCTGCTGTCGCTTAAAAATGAATTTCCGCATGCACGCTCGGCATACACAGGAGATGTTGCCCGCGCGCCAGGGGAGGCAGATTGGGCCGGCCCCGAATCGCTTGCACAGCTTTTATCTGCTGTTCATGCAGATATTGTCGTGAATGGAATAGCAGGAGCAGCAGGGCTGCCTGCATCGATTCTCGTTTTGCAAAACAGGATGAATCTGGCGCTTGCAAACAAAGAATCGATTGTCATGGGGTACCGGCTCCTAAAACAGCTTGCCGACGAGAACGGATTGTCCATAATACCAGTCGATTCAGAGCATGCCGCATTGTTCCAACTCACCCAGAAAATCGGCATGCATGCAATTGCAGAGCTGACTATTACGGCATCCGGCGGGCCTTTCCGCACCCTGCCTCTCGAACAGCTTGCAGAAATGACGGCCGACGATGCATGCAGGCACCCCGTCTGGAAAATGGGCAGAAAGATAAGCATCGATTCTGCCACAATGGCAAACAAGGGGCTCGAGCTCATGGAAGCATCAAAGCTTTTCGATATGCCTCAAGAACATATTCGAGTTCTCATACACCCGCAGAGCTATGTGCATGCAATGGTCCGCACCTTCGATGGAGCACTCTATGCACAGATTTCCGAACCTGACATGCGCCTTCCCATCCATGCTGCATTATATTGGCCCCACGTATATCCCTCTCCATTCGGGAATGCGGAACTTGCTGGAAAAATACTCGAATTCTTTGAACCTGAGCGCGACCGGTATCCCCTTGTATGGCTTGCAAGGAATGCGATGGATGCAGGAGATGCAGCCTGCATCGCCTATAATGCCGCAAACGAAATTGCGGTTGCCCATTTCGAAGCTGCAAGAATACGCTTTACGCAAATAGCGCAGGTTGTATCCGAAACGCTCGAACATTCCTGGAATTTGCCTGTCAGTTCGTTCGAAGATATATTCGATATCGACACGAAAGCGCGACAGATCGCAGAGGAACTTGTGGAGCATATTGCATGGTGACGATTATTCTCGGCCTTATCGGCCTTTCGCTGGTAGTAATAGTGCATGAATTCGGCCATTTTCTGGTTGCACGGGCAGTAGGTGTCGATGTAGAAGCATTTTCAGTGGGCTGGGGGCCTGCGCTTCTTACACATAAAGGCAAAAAAACAGAATGGCGGCTAGGGATCCTGCCAATCGGTGGTTACTGCAAATTGAAAGGTGAGGATGGATTTCGGGCAGCGATCGAGCAGAAGCTTGATTTCATTCCTGCCGATAAGGGAAGTTTCTATGCCGCACATCCGCTCAAGCGTATCGCGATTGCACTCGCAGGGCCGTTTTTCAACATGGTTTTTGCAGTGCTCGTTTTTACTTTCGTTGTCGCCATTGGTACAACCATTCAGACTGCGCCCAACAAAATCGTGCTCTCGAGCGAAACAGGTGCAACCATGCAGGCCGGATCTCCCAACCCAGCAGATATGGCAGGCTTGCAGACAGGAGACATACTGCAGTCTATCGATGGCCGGCCTATCCGCGATTACAGCGATCTTCAGGAAATCATCGCGAGCAATCCCGGCAAGACGCTTTCTGTCCAGATACTGCGCAATGGCTCTATTCAGCATTTGACGGTAACTCCACGGCTTGATTCAAATACTGGGGCTGGAGTAATCGGCGTATACCCATGGATAGATCCTCTTGTTTCTTCGGTTAAGGAACAAAGCCCCGCGGCCATTGCCGACTTAAGGCCTGGCGACAAAATCATTTCTGCAAATGGCAAGCCTATCCGTAACACAATAGATCTCATGAATTCATTCAAAGCAGCCAATGGCCCTATTGAATTGACAATCGAGCGCAACGGCCAAAATATCAGCACCACCATCATCGCAAAATCGCTTGAAGAAACCGGCATTTCCTTTGTCAGTATAACTCGCACAGATAAAGCCTCTTCGCTGCCTGATGCAATAGCAAAAGGGGCAAAGGAAACCCTGTCCACCTTTACTTTGACGATTAAGAGCATCGGGCTTCTGTTCCGCGGCGTCAATGTTTTCAAGGCTGTTTCGGGGCCTGCACGCATTACCTACCTGATCGGTACAGCAGCTTCAGAGCAAATAAAGGTAGAAGGATTGGCAGGACTTGTTCCGGTGTTGAGCTTTCTTGCGTTTCTATCTGTCGGGCTTGCCATAATGAACCTGCTTCCTCTGCCCGTTCTGGACGGCGGCTTGATCCTCGTTTTTTTCATCGAACTAGCCCGAAGGCGCCCGCTCAGCGCAAAAACGCTGTATCGGTACCAATTCATCGGAGCTGCATTTGTGCTCGTTCTGTTTGTGATTGCTACGATGAGCGATATATTCTTTTTTACCGGAAGATAAGCGCGCTGAATTCAAATAACAGAAGACGGCAAAACCTGTCATTCGTGCCTATTTATGTTCGTGCCGCTCCATATTCACGAATTTCGCATAGCTGCTCTTGAACCAGACTGAAGTCTTGCCGATAGGGCCGTTGCGCTGCTTGGCAATAATGAGATCTGTCTCGACCTGATCGCTCTGCTGGTCGTGTGCCTTGTTCATCTCCCTCTCTCGGTGCAAAAAGAGAATCAAATCAGCATCCTGTTCTATTGAGCCAGATTCTCTCAGGTCAGCCAGAGTCGGTTGCTTGCCCTCAGCTTCGCGCTTGAGTTGCGAAAGGGCTACGACCGGAATATCCAATTCGCGCGCGAGCGCCTTGAGTGATCGGGAAATGGCAGATATTTGTTCCCAGCGCGGCAGGTCTGCGTTTTCATGCGTAATCAGCGTCAAATAATCGATAAAAAGAATCTTCACTCCGCGCTCGAGTACAAGCCTTCGTGCCATTGTTCTGAGCTCGAGCAGCTTCATGTTTGGCATATCGACAATGTAGAGCGGAGCTTCATAGATTCTAGCGGCAGCTTCCATAAGGCTGTCGTAGTCGGTCGTCCGGATTCTGCCAGTGCGGATGCGTTCTGCGGGTATCCGCGCTTCCGATGAAATAAGCCTGAGCATAATGGCCGATTCGGACATTTCCAAGGAAAAGAATGCCGTCGGTATTTTCAGGTCTATGGAAGCATGAGCCGCAATGGTAAGCGCGAGCGCTGTTTTCCCGACTGAAGGGCGCGCGCCTATGACAACGAATTCTGAATTCTGAAGGCCGCTCGTCATAGCATCGAGGTCGGTGATACCAGTCGGTACTCCCGTGAATGCTTCGGGATTTGTGCTCAGCTTTTCGATGAGCAGCATTGTTTCAGTAACAATTTCTTTCGCCGAATGATAGTCGATAGTTCTGCGGTTCTGCGAAATCTCGAAAATCTTTGCCTGCAGCTCGTCCAGGACCCTGTCTATGTCCATTGTCTCTTCATGAGCCATGGCGGCCATTTCCGCAGCAAGCTGGATAAGACGGCGCCTGGTGGCCATTTCCTGAACAATTCTGGCATAATACTCGACATTTGCCGCCGAAGGAGTAAACGACGCAAGACTTGCGATATACGCTGTTCCTCCAATGCGGTCAAGGCTGCCTTTGCTGCGCAGTTCTTCAGAAAGAGTAATGAGGTCCGGTTTTTGCCCTTTTTCATGAAGGGAAATGAGCGCTTCAAAGGTTTCCTGGTTGGACGGCTCGTAAAAGCTTTCCGGGCGGAGATACCTCAGCACGGTATTCATGCTTTCAGGATCTATGAGCAAGGCTCCCAAACAGGCCTGCTCGGCATCGGCATTGTAAAGCGGCAAATTGTCTTTCAAAGGCAGGCCAGCCATTATTCAGCTCCTCGCATCATCATATCTTGATTTCAAACCAAATAAAACTGCACCAGCATAAAATTTAATCCCGCCCCCTTGAAGGCGAGCGGGATTATTGAATGCTCCGGCTTTCCAGCGGTTTAATCAGCTGAGCTGGCCGCGATTGACTGCTGCTTCGAATGCTGCTGCCTGTTCTTCAGCGGTTGCTGGTTCGGTTTCTGTGCGCTGGCGGCGAGGTCTGTGTTTTTTCGCTTCGCCTTCGCCGGCCTTTTTCTCCTCGGCCGAGGCGACAGCCAGTGCCTCAATGGAAACGCGGAGTACTGCCTCATCCTTTTCGTAGAGCTTGATTGCGATTTTGTAATTGCCAACAGATTTGATTGAGCGGCCGGGAACTTCTATCTTTTTGCGATCCACTTCGATGCCTTTCTTCAAAAGCTCATCGGCGATTGTATGATTGGTGACCGCACCGTAGAGTTTGCCATTGCTGCCTGCTGGCATGCTGATAACCAGCGTATCTGCTTCCAGTTTCTCTTTGAGGGAACGAGAGGCGAGTCTCTTTTGCTCCTTGATGGCCAGAATTTCTGCCTGGCGCTTCTGAAGCATTGCGGCGGATTTTTCGTTGTATACCATTACCAGTTTTTTGGGCAGAAGATAATTGCGAGCATAGCCTGCCGCAACTTCCTTTATGTCACCAATTTCGCCCAGGTTGGGAATGTCCTGATTTAATATGACTTTCATGTTCAGGCTCCTTTTCGTATTCGATATTGCAACCACACCTCCGATACACCAAGTACCGGCATTAGAATTGCAACTGCCAGCCCGACTTTTCTGTCGAGCAGAATGAGCAGGATCAGCAAAACCAGCATCAAGCCGGTTGTGCGATGCATGCCTTTCGATTCAAAAAAATATGATATCAAACCAATGCCTTGAAGCGCATACCAAGATGCTGCAGCGAGCGATGCATTCCACGCGATAATTGCCAAGGCTCCCTGTCTGTGGCCATACAGCACCACAAGCAGTAATCCCCACGCAAGAATGCTGGGCCAGAGCAGCCAGCGAGGAACAACCATCGAACGAATGGACCCCTTAGGGCTTGTTCCTTCAGCGCCTGTGTCCCTTTTCCCAAGGCGATTGCCAATCGACCAGCTTGCAGCGAGCATGAGGAAAAGCAGCGCTCCATAGCAGTTCAAAATGACTTCGACTGCGGGCGCCACATAGTCCCTTGCAACAGTAGCAGCATCAGGCAGCTGTGCACCTGAAGACCCAAGAAGCTGGAGGATGATGCTTGCAATCGCTTGCTGTACCTCTTGCGTGCCTATACTGGCTTTCAGCAAAAACCCGAAAACAATCGCCAGAGCAATGCTCACTGCAATGACTTTTTTCCAGCTATCGACCGCAAGCAGATTCAGAATGCCAATTCCAAAGAGCAAAAGCAATGGCGGAAGAAAGGTCTGCACAAGGGCGGAAAACTGCATGAAGCCAAGGCTGGAAAGACGTATCACATTTCCGATTCCTATCACTGCCAGCGAAGCAAGCATCGAAAGCAAACCCTCTTTTTTGCCATCTTTTGCAAATGCAAACTGGACAGGTACCAGAAATGCCACCGCAATGAATCCGCTTGCATAGAACAAGCCCGACAGCACTCCTGCAGAAACCCATACCGGAATCTTTCTGCGGTTTGCGCGAACAGGTATCGGATCCATGCTATCGTGTATTTCCATAGTCGCCAATGCGCTCAAGCTTCTTTACATTCGAATTACTTTACGACATATGGGAGCAGAGCAAGTGCTCGTGCTCTCTTGATGTTGACAGCAAGCTCTCTCTGGTGCTTCGAGCAGGTGCCGGTGATGCGCCTAGGAAGGATCTTCCCACGCTCGGTTGTATACCTGCGAAGCATGTCTGCATCTTTATAGTCGATAACGACTTTCTGCGTGCAGAACCGGCAGACTTTCTTTCTGAAAAAGCCTTTGCCCTTGCGAGGACCGTTGCGGTCATCCTGATCTCTGCGCGCGTCCTGCTGATCTGCTTCGGGACGAGAGACCTTTGCATCTTCGATATCTTTCATTTCATCCATACTAATCTCCTGTTGTTTGCGATGATTGTGACGACAATCCCCTTTCAGAACGGAATATCGTCGGTGAACTCATCGACTCCTGGAGGAATCGATGCTTGGCCATTTGAAGGTTCGGGTTTGGCGGGCACGGAATCAGGAGCATATTTTCTAGCATTGCCGGCATCTGTGCCTTGGCCTTGCGGCTGCGATCCCAGCGGGCGGATTGTTGAAGCAACGATGACCACCTTCGATCGCTGCTGGCCATCTTTTTCCCATCGATCCTGACGAAGCTCTCCCTGTACAGCGACCTGACGACCCTTGAGAAGATACTTGCTCAATGCTTCCGCACTTTTCCCATAGAATTCGATATCGAAATAATGCGGTTCATCCACCCACCCATCGTCCTGCTTTTTAGAACGATTGACCGCAATGGAAAAGCGGCAAATAGCATACCCTGAGGGGGTATACTTCAACTCGCTGTCGCGCGTAAGGCGTCCAACCAGCACTACTACATTGATATCGCTCACAATGTGCTCCTTACCCGATTTCTAGGTTCAGCCTCAGTTTTCGACCTTTACTACCAGATGTTTCAGAATCGCTGGGCTCAGCATGATTGCGCGCTCGAGGGCAACCATGGATGCCGGCTCGAGACTCATCCGGTATAAAACATAGTGTGCACGCGTTTTCTTTTTGATGGGATATGCGAGAGGTCTGTCTCCCATATCTTCTTCTTTGACATCGATCGCCTTGAACTGTGCGAGCAGATCGGCGACTGCTTGTTTACCGGCCTTGAACTGATCCTCTTCGGAGTTCAAGACCGTTACGAGTTCGTACTGTCTCATTCAATCCTCCCTGTGGACGTTTACGCCCATACGGGCGCGCATGATCCAGCCAATACTGCCGGATAAAGAGGGCATTGTTTTATAGCACAAAAGATTGTGAATAGCAAGCATTGCCCGCTTGCACGGCTGGCGATTTATTTTCATAATAGCGGCGCATTGCGAAGTATGTGTCCAAGATGGAGATATCTATGCCGACCATAACTCCGAGAGTCCTTAAGGGCTTCCGTGATTTTCTGCCCGATGCCGAAATGGCGCGCGCTTCTCTCATAAAGAAACTCGAACAGGTATTTGTTTCATTTGGCTTTGTACCGATTGATACACCTGTCCTCGAGTATGCAGAAATTCTCCTTGGCAAAGGTGGAGGCGAAACCGACAAACAGGTGTACCGCTTTGTCGATCATGGAGAGCGGGATGTTGCCATGCGCTTCGATCTCACGGTTCCCTTTGCTCGATTCATGGCCGAGCATGTTGATGAATTGTATTTACCGTTTAGAAGATACCACATCGCAAAAGTCTGGCGAGGCGAAAATACGCAGCGCGGCAGATACCGCGAATTCATGCAATGTGATTTCGATATTGTCGGTACCGATTCCGCATCGGCCGATGCAGATATCGTGCTTACTGCCGCTCAAGCGATGACAAGACTCCACGTCGGCGATTTCAGCCTCCGCGTCAACCACAGAGCCCTTTTCAATCGATTTCTTGCGCATATCGAGGCATCTGACAAATCGGTCGATATCCTGCGGGTAGTCGATAAGCTCGAAAAGATTGGGCAGCAGGCGACAGCCGATGCGCTCTCTTCGCTTGTTGGCAGCCCGCTGGCACGCGATATTCTCGAATTCATCCGAAAAGAGGATTCTTTCGAGGCGACTCTCGATAAAATGCGCAGTTTTTGTGCTAAGAATGACCAGGCGGCGGACATCGCAAAAGGCCGAATGCTCAGGATTATGGAGTGTGTTTCCGCTGCAGGTTTCGAAAATCGCATGGTACTCGATCCCAGCATCACGCGCGGGCTGGATTACTACACAGGCATGGTGCTGGAAACCACTCTGGCCGCCATGCCCGAAATCGGCTCGGTCTGCTCAGGTGGCAGATATGATGAACTAGCAAGCCTTTATACCGACAAGAAGCTCCCGGGGGTCGGCGCTTCTGTTGGCCTTGACAGGCTTATGGCCGCACTCGAGGCAATTGGCAAGACTCTTGTGTCGGGTGAATCCACCCAAATCCTCATTATCAATCAGGAGGAGACGCAGCTGCCGGAAATGCATAGACTTGCCAATTTGCTGAGGGCCGATGGCTTAGCGGTCGAAGTTTTCCCCGAGCCCAAGAAGGTAGTGGCCCAATATACCTATGCAGAGCGAAAACATATTCCGCTCGCGCTTTTTGTCGGCAACGCGGCCAAGCCCTATACTCTGCGCGTTCTTGGTCGGCGCGAAAATATCGAAATTGCCGATTTTTCTGCTATAGGCGATGCTGCAAGGAAAGAGCTCAATGGCTCGCGATGACGCAAAGGAAACCGGAGACACCCAGCCACACAAGAGCGCCCCGCTCGAAGGCAGCCAGCTTCTCGACGGCAGCGTGCGATCCTTTGTTGTCCGATCCGGCAGACTGACCGACGCCCAGCGGCGGGCAATCGAGGTCTGGGGACCAGATTACCTCATTCCCTTTACACCCCTTCCGCTCGATTTTGCACAACTTTTCGATGAACAGAAACCAGTCATTCTCGAAATCGGCTTTGGAATGGGCCAGGCAACATGGCAAATAGCAGGGGTCAGACCCCAATTCAACTACCTTGGCATCGAAATTCACGCGCCTGGCGTAGGAAGACTCATTATGGATCTGCATGAGCACAATATTGCCAATGTGCGAATTATCCAACACGATGCGCTTGAGGTCCTGCGCACGGCCATCCCTGCAGAAAGCCTGGCGGGCATCCACATCTTCTATCCTGACCCATGGCCCAAAAAACGGCATCACAAGCGCAGGCTCATGCAAAAGGCTGTCGTATGCCTGATGGCAGAAAAGCTTGTGCCGAGCGGCTATCTCTATTTTGTCACCGATATCGAGGAATATGGCGAATCTGCAAAAAATGCGCTCGAATCCTGCACACTGCTCGCGAATCGCTATGAAGACTTTGCGCCTCGCCAGGAATGGCGCCCAGTAACCAAATTCGAAAGCCATGCACATGAATCTGGTCGCAGCGCATATGAACTCATGTTCATAAAGCGCTGAAAAAATCATTCAGCCTGCGATAGAGCGAGCCAATTTTATCTTTGAGCTCGGTTTCAAGCCCGTACTCCTTCGCATAGTCGACAAGCAATTCTGCACTTGCCAAGCTCTGATTCAGGGCTTCCGAAAAGGAACGGGTCGGCTGAAACCAAAAATTGCCTGCTTCGTCCGAATACAGACCAATGAATCCCAGCTTTCCGGTCTTTCCTACTTTTGCGACATGCAGTACTGAACCGAGAGCATCAGTGAGCTCCTCGAGTGTGCGCTTTCTTTTTCTCATGCTGTCTTCATCGCTCTCGCTTTTATCCACTTCAAACGAATAATTCTTGTGCTTTGGCCAACCCGAAGAAAGATCTTTTTCGATATCCATCCATTTGAGAGCCTTCAGCACAGTGGAGAATTTCTCGTTTCCAAAAAGCTGGTACTTACCCCATTCGACCCTTGCTTTGAGCCCCTTCCCAATGTCTTCGTCAGCAGGGCCTATCTGCGAAACGATACGCTTCAGGCGATTCCAGTCCAGTACGACCGTTCGAGCAGATGCTTTCTTTCCCTCGATCGGGAAAACCTCTCCACCCAGAACAAGCGATTCGAGCTTTTCTGTCCGTGTCAGGTCATGGCTGGGTACTTCGGATTTTCGTCGGTCTTTTTGGCTTTCTCTATGATTTCGACTCAGATATGAATCTCTTTCTCTGCTGTTGTGCTGAGGTATTGGCTCTCCCTGCCTCAGGCGTATCAGCTTATCCGCAAGCTCTGGAGAAATTCGATACAATTGGGCTTTCGACAATGGCGATACCGACATCGCATACATCCTCGTTGTCCGAACGATTTCGCCTGCAACGATGAAATCGGCATCCTGTCTGAACATGACCGATCCAGGGTGTATCTGTATTCTCTCCGCTGTAAGAGAGCGAAACATTCCTCGCCCCTGCCTGGCGCACACGAATTGGATGAGACCCCTGCTTACCGCGCAGATATAATCAGCTATTGCGCCCCCCGATCCGATTGGTACACCGAGATCGGACACAATCAGCTCGAGCTGTTCCCGTATCCGCACAATTTCATGCAGGGTACGCTCATCCAGATAATTGCGTTCGCAGAATCTAGCCTTGTCCCGCGTAGCTGTAAATGCTTCGTAGAGCCGCAGATACGATGCAAAGTCTCCCATTGGGTCCCGGAACTGATGGTGCGCAGCGCGCGCTTCCGTCTCCTCGCCAGGCGGCAGAATGTAGGGGCTGGTAGTCGAGAGAAAGGCAGAAGCAATCAGGGTTTCGGCTATGACATCGGGATATTTCAAGATAGCTTCAACTATCATGCGGGAAAGCTTGGGCAAAAGCGGAAAGGCGCACATCATTTCGCCGATTCGGGTTAATGTACGGTCAGGATTGAGCGCATCGAGCAGATTCAGTACTTCGATTGCGCCTCGTATGGCACTTTTGGGTGGCCTGGTGATAAAATCGAAATGTTCGAAATCTGTGATGCCAAGCTCCGCCATGCGAAGCAGAACTTCCGAAAGATCGGTGCGATGAATTTCTTCAGTGGGATACAAAGGCCTCGACTCGAAATCCTTAATCGAATAAAGCCTGTAGCAGATACCAGGGCGCGTACGCCCCGCCCTTCCCTTCCTCTGGTTGCAGGATGCCTTGGATATTGGGGTTTCGATAAGACTAGCAGTAAAAGTCTTTGGATTGTAATAATTTATTTTGGCAAGGCCTGAATCGATGACGACTGTGATGCCGTCGATGGTAACGCTTGTTTCTGCAATGTTCGTTGCGATAACAACTTTGGTTTTGCCGGGCGGCGGATCATCAAACACGCGCTCCTGTTCATCTTTGCCGAGACGCGCATACAAAGGAATGCAGTATAATTTCGAAGCCCAGCGGCTTGCCATCAGCTGCTGAAGGCAGCCTTTTATGGTTTTTTCTCCTGGAAGAAAAATAAGAATATCGCCAGGTTCGGCTCCTGCATCGCCATCGAGCACTCTGCCCACAATCGAAAGAATCTTTTCATAGAGCGCATCATCGGAAGAACGATAGTATCCGGCCTCATGCTCGCCTGCTGGCTGCGGTAAATCCGGGACAGGTTTTATCGCATCATACACGACACGAACAGGAAACATTGGGGCATCGATGCGAACAATGGGGCATTCCGAAAAGTACTCCGAGAAAACCTCAGCATTGATCGTGGCTGATGAAACGATTACGCGGAACTCGCTTCGGGCTTCCAGCACCTTTTTGAGAAGTCCAAGGATGAAATCGATATTGAGGCTTCGTTCGTGAGCCTCATCTACCATGATTACCCCATAGCGGGAAAGAAATGGATCGAGCTTCATCTCCTGCAGGAGGATGCCATCGGTCATGATCTTTATCACTGTATTCGGCGCGGTGGCATCTTCAAAACGCATCTTATAGCCGATTATTCCAGGAATAGCGCTGCCCAGCTGGCGCGCAATAAAATCGCTCACTGAGAGCGTCGCAATGCGGCGAGGCTGCGTTACACCGATAATTCCGCGGGCTGCATAGCCCGCCTCATACAGAATGATTGGAAGCTGAGTGGTTTTGCCTGAGCCTGTCGGACTTTCGACAACAATAACCTGATTCTTCTCGAGCGCATCGAGTATTTTCGCCCTCTGCTGATAAATGGGCAGGTCATGAGGATTCATCATGGTATTAGTCTAATATTTGCGACCGAATTAAGCCAGTATGCAGCTTTTCCGTTCGAGGAATTTTCTGCTAGAATGCTGTCATGCATGCCGATGACTGGCTCGCCGATTCCGTACAATCTTCCTCGCCGCTCAGCGTCTCACAGCTTACACTGCTCATAAAAAACGATTTGGAAAATAAATACCCCGATGTAACCGTTGAAGGAGAAATTTCGAATTGCAAGGTTGCCGCCTCCGGCCATCTCTATTTTTCTCTGAAAGATGATCAGGCCGTATTGCAGGCTGTCATGTTCAGGCGAGATATGCTCGCGCTGTCATTCGTTCCCCGCGATGGGATGAAAGTCTGGGCGCGGGGCGGCATTTCAGTCTATGCAGGCAGGGGACAATACCAGCTTATTGCAAGAACGATGAGAGCTGCTGGACTTGGCGATATACTTGCCATGCTCGAGGAACGAAAGCAGAAGTTTGCAAAGGAAGGCCTCTTCGATCAAAACAGGAAAAAACAGATCCCTGCTTTTCCTGAACGAATCGCGGTAGTCACCAGCGCGACAGGAGCTGCGATACGGGACATTATCCATGTTCTGCGCAGGAGAAACCCAAAAGCGCACATTATTCTGCTTCCGGCAGCCGTACAAGGGGAAGAAGCAGCGGCATCGATTGCGGTGCGGATACGTCAGGCGAACCGCTGGAACATAGCGGATGTCCTCATAGTAGGGAGAGGCGGCGGCTCCATTGAAGACTTGCTGCCATTTTCTGAGGAAATTGTCGTCCGGGCAATTGCCGAATCCCACATCCCTGTCATCAGTGCTGTCGGGCACGAGACAGACTGGGCTCTCTCTGATTATGCTGCCGATTTGCGTGCCCCTACCCCCTCCGCTGCAGCCGAAATGGCCAGCAGAGACATTGGCTTTGTCCTGAAAGAAATCGAGCATTTTGAAACAGTCCTCGCACAATCGATGCAGCAAATCATTGCTCATGCACGGCAGCGGCTTTCGCTGGTGTCTCCGCGCAGCATGGAAAGCATGCTTGTCCGCCGTCATATGCTTTTGATGCAGCGCTTCGACGCAGCAATGGAAGCAATCAAACAGGGCATGCACAGCAAAGTCGACACTCTCAGCCATCGCATCGCTATTTCTGCAAGTGCAATCGAGCTTTCCAATCCCAGGGCAATCATGAAACGTGGATTTTCCATTGTGCGCAAAAGCTCTGAAATCATTCGCTCCGCACAAATGATCAAGCCGGGTGAAGAAGTGCACATATCATTTTATCAAGGCGAAGCGAACGCATCGATATTGAGCGCACAAGCGGAAAATGCAAGGAGCAAAAACGATGAAGGATTTTGAACAGAAGATCGCAAGACTCGAACAGCTCGCCGAGCAGATGAGAGATACAGATCTGCCGCTGGAAAAATCGTTTGCTATATTCGAAGAAGGCATCACCCTTGCCCGATCCCTCAAAAAAGAACTTGACGAGCTGCAGGGAAAGGTCGAAGTTTTGCTCAATAGCCTCGAAGAAGACGAATCTCCGCGCACAGCCGCGTTCGAAGATCAGGCGCAGGACATTCAGCCAAACAATTGATTTTGGCCGGTCGATGCTATGGCCGCTGAAGGGCGGGGAAAGCAGCTCGCACAAGGGGTAGGAGTGACCGATCCGAATCAGCAAGGTCCATTTCCGTGATCGATTCAAATGGAAGCCATGCAGCCTCCGAGTGCTCATTCAATATCGCCACATCGTTTGGCTCCAACCGTATTTCCCATGCAGCGAGCATGCGCATTCTTCCTCTGTGAGCAAAACGGGTTTCACCCAGAAACCTGACCACTTGTATTCTTGCGCCAAATTCCTCAAGAAATTCCCGCTCAAGCGCTTCTTCATCGGTTTCTGCTTCTTCCACTTTGCCGCCCGGAAATTCCCAGCGATGGCTCATTTCTGTACCATCCTGTTTTCGCCGTGCAAGAAAAAAAAGCGAACCATTCGCAGCGATCCCAGCAACTGACCGCTGCGAAGAATTTGCAGAGCTAGGTTTCTTCGATAAAGTCATATATATACCGTTATTACGCCTTCAGGCTATCGAGCTGCCATGAGCTGATGCGCGCACAGCTTCGTGCCAGCTCCTCCGGATTGAACCATCCCTGAGCATCAAAAAGGCTTCGCCCTGCGGCGGCATGCACAAGTACCGCGCTGATGATGGCTGCCGAAAATGGATCTTTCCACATATCGTGATCTCCATTACCGGCCTCGAATGCAGTGCGAAGCCCCTGAATCGCCCGCCACCTCGCGAGAAACCCTCCAGCGAGTCCAGATAGCACATCTCCTGAGCCAGCAATTCCAAGCCCCGGCGTACTGCCGTCACAGATTGCACATGATCCATCTGGAAAGGCGATATGCGTTGTGGATGCCCTCAGCGCCACGATAATCCCGAAATTTTGCGCAAGCGAACAGACTTGATGCACGATTTCCGATGCTTGAAATTGCCCTGCTTCGTCCTGGCTTATGAATTTTCGGAGCGCAGAGAATTCTCCGGGATGCGGTGTCAGAACAAGCGGAGCCTTAAAAAATTGCAGATTTCCATTCTTCGAATACTGTTCTGCAAGATATGCAAATAGCCGAATTCCATCGGCATCGAGAATTATTGGAGTTTCCGATTGGAGCAGCCGTGCAAGCTGGTCCTTCCTTTTTTCTTCGGTTCCCCATCCGGGGCCAATGACCAGCGCGTCCCAATCATCGGATGAAAAAGCATCTTCGGAATAAACTCTTACAATTGCATAATCGCCAAGAGCAGAAAGGTAGGAAGAGTAAAGCTCTTCGTCGCAATACAGCGCAATATACCCCGCCCCAGAAGCTGCTGCACCACGCACGCAATGCAGTGCGGCTCCCGCACCGGCTGCACTTCCTGCAAAAATTGCAACCCTGCCACGCTGCATTTTATGGGCCCATGGCGAAATCGGCGGAAGAAACTCGGGAAGATCAGCACTTTCAATTGCCCATACTCTGGAATGGATCTCGTTTTGCGACAAGGGGAAAACCCCGCCCACCGGTATGATTTTGCCAGCATAGGGTCTCGCAGTATGCATGAAAAGCGCCTCTTTCATCGGCTCTATGCACAGCGTTACATCAGCCCGCACGCATGGATACCCTGGCTCCCACTCATCGCTCAACCCTGACGGAACATCTATCGAAAAAATAGAGGGGAAATGGCTTTTTTCTGAAAGCGCTGCTTCTTTTGCATGCTCCAGCGCAGATATCAGCCCTGCCGCTGGTTCTTTTGCCGCTCCTTTGACGCCGGTGCCAAGCACAGCGTCCAAGAGAATATCTTGAGCCGCAAGCATGCGCCTAAGCTCAATGGGCGCAAGATCATATCTGATGATATCGATTCCGCAACGCTCTGCACGCTTTAGATTCAATCGAGCATTTTCTTTCATTGTGGCTGGATCGGGAATGAAAGCAGAAAGATGCTGATAACCGTCCATTCTTGCATGTCTGAGCACTGCGAGGGCATCGCCCGCATTATCGCCTTTCCCGCACAGCGCAGCTATGGCGATGGCATCTTTGGGCTTGCCGGCCAATTCGCCCAGCGAAGACATTGCCTGCATCAGTGCATACCATAGACGCAATGACGCAATTTCCATAAGTCCATCTTCGGAAAATTCAAACAGTTTCCGCATGGCGGCATCCAGCAAGAGCGATTGACTCATCGAAACAAGAGAGCGCATCGAAAAACCTCCGCTTTACGAGACGCTTCTAACTATACTCGCTGATTCCCTGGGTCTGCAAGCAAAACACCAGTATTACATACCTGGGATCTTCCATGCATACATTCGCAGTACGGAAGGCAGAGACGCAAGCAAATAGAGATACCCATCATCTCCAGCAGCCATTGCAACCAATGCAGCAGCCTCATCTGGGCAGCGAATGTTCAGTTTTCCAGTTATTTTTCCACTTGGGTCAAATTTCAAAAGCTCTCCACCAAGGTATTGGTCGGCCCATCGGATGGTGAGAAAACTATTCTTCTTTGCAGCGATGAGCTGCAGATTGACACCCGTTTCGCTCAACCCGCTCTGGAGCGGAAAGGCATTCAAAACAGAGCCGGTAGATGCATCTATTTGCAGTATCCATCCTCCAAGCTGATCAATCGACAGAGTGACGCCGGTTCCGACATCATAATTTTCAAGGTAATAATTGATTTTTAAAATTGCCTCTGTTTTGCCGGCGAAATATGCGGGCATGATGGATTCCAGTGAAGGGATGATTCGAAGGCCTTTTCCCTCCGGATTTTTTTTCAGGATCTGGGCAGGGATCGGCAATGTCGTATCTTTGAGTTTCAGCAGATGAAGGAAAACACCATTTCGATCGTAAAAGTAAACCAGCGTTTCAGTCTCGGACGCACAAATCACCGCAAGTGTATCATTTTCTGTAATTTCAAGACGTATTATATCCGGAAATGGCGAACCAGCTATCCCTTCCTGGCCAAGCGAGGCGAGTTCTTTCCCTCCGGCATCGAAACGCCGCACAATTCTATCCGGCTCGGCTCCATTTATAGCATTCTCGGTGCCATTCGCAGATTCCTGGTGTTGCTTCCTGTCTGCGACATAGAGGGTCTGCCTTGAATCCGTAGCCATTGGCCAGGGATCGACAAAAGAAACCTGGGTTGCAAAACGTCCCAGGTCCTCTTTAGGCGTGCCTGCATCGATTTTCACGTCCTTCAAAATCATCGGCGCACTTCCACGAGCGGGGTCGTACAACATGGCAAGTGTCTGGCCGTATGATGAAATGCTTAGAATTTTCGCCTCTCCCCTGCTCAATATATGGAATATGCCCTTGTTGATAGATAATCCAATATTGTTTTTTTCTGATGCCGAAAGGTCGAGCGTAAAGTCGGTCTTGCCGTATCCCATATCGAATACCACATGCGTCTTTGCTTCATCAGATGATACCTTGCAGCTTTCCAACAAAAGGAGAACGCCGAGCAGCACCAGAGTCCTCGCACATCGTCTTTTCATGTGCTGGATTATACCATTCCTTGACCCTTTATGAGAACGAAAGTATTCTATTCGTTATGTCTGGAAACATTCTTGCAGCCCTCCTGGGCTCAAAAAAAGAAAAAGATATCAAGGCTGTCCTGCCGCTGCTCCATAGAATCAATGAACTCGAACCGTGGGCTCTTTCATTGTCGGATGCGGATTTCCCCAAAATGACTGCCAAATTCAAAGAGCGCCTCTCAGAAGGTGAGACGCTGGATGATATATTGCCAGAGGCCTTTGCGCTTGTCCGGGAGGCGGCACGCCGAAGATTAGGCGAGCGCCCTTTCGATGTCCAAATGATAGGCGGAATTGCTCTCCATCAAGGCAAAATCGTTGAAATGAAGACCGGCGAAGGCAAGACTCTTTCATCTGTTACGGCTGCATATCTCAATGCGCTGACGGGTGAGGGTGTCCATGTCATCACCGTCAACGATTACCTCGCCGAGCGCGATAGCCAATGGATGGGGCAGATCTATACATTTCTGGGTCTTTCAGTCGGCTGCATTCTCTCGTCCATGGATAATGCAGCCAGAAAGACATCGTATGCATGCGATATCACGTATGGAACCAACAATGAATTTGGTTTCGACTACCTGCGCGATAATATGGTTTGGTCGCTCGATCAGAAAGTTCAGCGAGGGCATGCCTACTGCATAATCGATGAAATCGACTCCATTCTTATCGATGAGGCGAGGACTCCGCTCATCATCTCAGGTCCTGCGGACGATGATACCTACAAAGTAAACGAAGTGAATCGTCTTGCCCTTTCGCTGGTTGAAGCCAAGAAGAATCCCGAAACAGGCGAATATCCCGATGAATCGAAAGGGGAAGTGCTGGAAGGCGATTTCAAAATCGATGAAAAATCCAAACGCGTCATGTTCACCAGCGAGGGCATGAATCATATTGAATCGCTTTTGCAGAAACGCGGCCTTATCAAAGGCAGTCTTTTCGAACCGGCAAATTTTGAATTTGTGCATTATTTTACACAAGCGGTTCGGGCACAACACCTTTTCAGCAAGGATGTTGACTATGTTGTGCAGGACAACCAGGTTCAAATAGTCGACGAATTTACGGGGCGCATTCTTCATGGCAGGCGCTATTCCGAAGGCCTCCATGAAGCGATTGAAGCAAAGGAACGCATTAAAATCGCGCGCCGGAACCGAACGCTCGCGACGATCACTTTTCAAAATTACTTTAGATTGTATAAAAAATTAGCCGGAATGACGGGGACCGCGGACACCGAGTCGGAAGAATTTAATAAAATATACAATCTGGATGTCGTTGTCATACCTACCAACAGGCCGGTCGTGCGCAGAGACGAAAACGATCTTGTCTACCTCAACGAAACAGAGAAGTTCGACGCAATTGTGAACGAAATCAAAACACTGCACGCCAAGGGCCAGCCTATCCTTGTCGGCACTGTATCGATAGAAAAATCAGAAAAGCTTTCTGCCATGCTCACTAAGAACGGCATCCGGCACGAAGTTCTGAATGCAAAGAATCATGCCCGTGAAGCACTTATCATTTCTGAGGCGGGTGCAAAGGGAGCCGTTACCATCGCCACAAACATGGCAGGCCGCGGCACTGATATCAAACTCGGTGGAAATCCCGAATTTCGCGCCCGCAAAAAAGCCGGAAGCGAGGCACCAGAAGAAAAATACAGAGAAGCTCTGCTCCATGAGTATGAGCTGTGGGCACGAGATTACGAAGAAGTTAAGAGCCTTGGCGGGCTTTGTGTCATAGGCACTGAGCGGCATGAATCCAGGCGAATCGACAATCAGTTGCGCGGGCGCAGCGGTCGACAGGGCGACCCCGGAAGATCCATTTTTTTCATTTCGCTCGACGACGATCTCATGCGCTTATTTGGCGGAGAAAATTTCAAGCAGCTTATGAGCAAAGCCGGCATGAAACCCGGAGAGCCCATCTATCACCCGCTTCTCAACAAATCCATCGAAAGCGCACAGAAAAAAGTCGAAGAGCGCAATTTTGAAATCAGAAAACATCTGCTCGAATATGACGACGTGCTCAACAAACAACGCAATTTTATCTATGAACAGCGCAACGCTATCCTTGCAGATACCAACCTCATAGAGCGGGTGAGAACCGCCGCAATCGAGATGCTGGAGGATCGAAGCGACCTTCTCGATCGATCCATCAAAGAAAACCAGAACAAGGCGATCGCCGATTTCTGCTCATGGCTGTTCGATACATTCGGCATTGAACTTTCGCCCAAGCAGGCTGCTGATCTGCAACGCTCAGGCACAATCATCCAGGAAATCCAGAAACTGCTGGACCAGGACCTCAGCGCGAAAATCGAATCGGCTGGAGCGGAGAACCTCAATTACTTCATACGATTCTCATATCTTCAGGAAATCGACGAAAAATGGCTGGATCACCTCGAGTCCATGGAAGCGCTTCGTGAAGCCGTATATCTGCGCAGCTATGCCCAAAAGAACCCGCTTCTCGAATATAAGCTCGAGGGCTCCGATATTTTCGAATCGCTCATTCTCTCGATTCGACACAATATCGCGTCAAAGCTGTTCCGCGTGCGAATCCAGCAGAAAGTCGAACAGACTGCGGCAGTGCCATCACGAGTTCCAAAAATCGAAGCCGCACAAACGAGCCATCAATCTGTTGGTTCATTTGCGGGTGAATCGGAAGCAGTGCGTCAGGAATCTGCCATTGCGGCAGCAGCAGCGCCGCCTGCAGCTACTGTCATTCGCCAAGGCCAGAAAATAGGCCGCAATGATCCCTGCCCATGCGGTTCAGGGAAAAAATATAAGCATTGCCACGGCCGCTGAGCCGGAGCAAAAGCAATGTCGCTCAATTGTGAGGAAATAGAACTCATTCTCTCAGAAGAGCCGCTCGAAGGCATGAAGATACAGAATATCTTTCAGCCTTCCTATGATTCCATTGTTTTTGAGCTCTATGGCAGGGGCAATAGGCTGTTCTACCTGATCAGCATCGCTCACAATGCCTGCAGACTCCATCCACTCAGCGCACCTCCTGTAAAAAATGAGCGTCCATTGCGCTTTATGGAGTGCCTTAGATCGAGAATAAAAGGTGGTACAATCGTTCATGCAGAGCAAATTTCCAAAGACCGGATAATCAAGATCGACATCGCCAAAGCCGATGAAAAAGGCAGCCTTGCCAGACTTTTTCTCTACGCCAGACTCTGGAGCGGCGCAGGAAATGTGATGCTCGTTTCTGAAGACGGCATTATCATCGATGCGCTCCGCCGTCTCCCTTCGCGGCAGGAAGTATCGGGTGCTGCTTTTTCATTGTCTGCTCCGAGATCTGCCCTCAACCAGAGCGCAAAACCCTACACGATCCGAGATCTGCAAGGCCAGGGACCATTCTGGCAGCGAATAGAACATTTCTATTCTGAGCATACAGGCCAACTTTCCCGGGATGTGCTCATCGCACAAGCGCGGGAAATATACAGCCGAACCTATTCTTCGCTCGAAAACCGGCTATCTGCATTAAGCGCCAAGCAACAGGAATATACGCAAGCGGAACGGTTCCGCCAGATAGGAGATATTCTTATCGGTGGCTATGCTCTTGAAGTACAGGGAACAAAGACCTTCGCCCGTGCTCTCGATTTCTACGAAAACAGAGAAATTCTCATCGAGATCGAACCTTCTGCGACTCCAGCGCAAAACGCAGCACGCTATTACGAAAAATATCATAAGGCAAAAAACGGCATCGATGATATCGCCGCACAATTAGAACGGTGTAAGGCTTCAATGAGACAGCTGAAAACATGGCTTTCCAAACTCGAAGCAGAACCAGATCCAATCGTTGTCGCGCAAGCGCTCCGAAAAGGAGGAGCGGCCCGTCCCAAAGAAAAAATGCGCTTCCCTTGCCAGCATATCGAATACAAAGGGTGGACGATTCTGATAGGCAAATCGGGCAAGGAAAATGACGAAATACTGCGGCATATCGCCAGAGGTTCGGACCTGTGGCTTCATGCCAGGGATTATTCCGGTTCTTATGTCTTTATTAGGGCAATCAAAAACAAGTCCTTTCCTCCTGAAGTCATCCAGACTGCCGCTCGGCTTGCAATCTATTATTCCAAGGCGCGCAAAAATCTCGGCGGCGATGTGCACACGACCTATGTCAAAAATCTCCGGAGGGTAAAAGACGGTCCTGCCGGCCTGGTTATTCCATATCTCGAGAAAAATATATATATTTCATTCACTGAAGCGCAGATCAAAGAAATTCTTGATGAAAGCATTTCAGAGGAGGAGATGGAGCAATGAAACGTGCAGGATTGTTTTTCTGTGTCTTGCTTGTCCTTGCCATTGCGTGTGCGGTTCCTGTAATCGCACAGCCGAAAAATAAGGTTGTCATTTCTGTGCTCAAAGGCCCTTCGGGCCTGAGCAGCGCATGGATGATGTCGGAACTGCTCAAAACAAGCCCTGATGAATTCGGGTTCATCACGGTGCCCAGCGCTGATATGGTCGTTGCCAAGCTCCTCAATGGGGAAGTCGATGCAGGCGTTCTCCCAGTCAATATCGCAGCCAAGCTCTTCAACGCAGGGGCGCCTATTCGTGCTCTGGCTGTTGTCGGCAACGGCATGGTCAAATTCCTCACTACCGACCCAGATTTCGCATCGCTATCCGATGTGAAAGGCAAGACAATCTACATTGCGGGACAAAAAGCAACGCCTGATTTCCTGTTTCAATACCTGTGTGCATCGTATGGATTGAATGCAGGTGTAGACTATACTCCTATTTACAATCTCGCGTATCCGGAAATCGCATCGGGGCTTGCAGCTGGGAAAATACGATACGCCGTCCTGCCTGAGCCATTTGCATCGCAGGCAATTCTCAAGAACGCCAGCATACGAACCGCTGCAGATTTGAAGCATGAGTGGCAATTGCGCACACATCAAGAAGATTACCCGATGTCGCTCTTCGTTGCCAGAAAAGAGCTTATCGAATCGAATCCAGAAAAGGCAAGAATACTTCTGGATTCCTATCGTGCCTCGCTGCGGAAAGCCATAGAAGACCCACAGGGCACAGGGAAATTGGCAGAATCGCTCGACCTTGGAATAAGCGCGCAAGTAGCAGCAAGTGCCATTCCGCTCTCCAATTTTGTTTTTATCGAAGCTCCCGCTGCCCGCCATTCCATAGAAATGCTTCTTTCTGTATTTTTGCAATTCGAGCCTGCCTCGGTCGGTGGAAAACTGCCTGACAGCTCCTTCTATGCAAGCATCCGCTAGGCCTTCTTGGATGCCGCTCGCCTGGCGGCTTCTAGGCATTGCATGTTTTCTTGTGGCATGGCAGGCAGCTTCTTCAATTGTAAAAAGCGAGCTGATCCTGCCGCCGCCGCCGATCGTCCTCAAGGCACTTGCAACTCTTTCTACCACAACAAAATTCTGGTCCAGTGTCTCAGGATCTTTGGCGCGCGTCCTCGAATCGTTCTTGCTCAGCATTGCCATCGGGCTTTTAAGCGGTTTTATTTCAGGCATAAGCCAGTCCGCAAAGGCTTTTTTAAGCCCATTTATAACAGGAGTTCGTGCAACGCCGGTACTTGCCCTTATTCTTTTGGCCATGTTTTGGTTTCCTTCTTCACAGGTGCCTGTATTCAGTGCCGTTCTTATGGCATTTCCGGTCATGCACACATCGGCGGAAGCCGGCATTCGATCTGTCGACCAGAATCTTCTGCAGATGAGCAGGCTCTTTCATGTTCCAAAACGAGTTATGCTATGGCGGCTCAGGGTTCCTTCCGCTCTGCCCTATATCCTGTCGGGAGCAAAAAATGCACTCGGCCTAAGCTGGAAAGTCGTTGTTGCCGGAGAGGTCTTGAGCCAGCCGCGCATGGCGCTTGGGTCGGCAATGCAGGAATCGCGTCTCATGCTGGAGACTGCTGATGTTTTTGCATGGGCATTAGTGACCATTCTGCTGTGCGGTCTGAGCGAATATTTGTTCGGGCTGCTCACTGCGCGGGCAAATCTGGTCTATCTCCCCATCGCACCTCAAGCGGACGCTCGAAGCAGCATGCAAGATCAAGGTAAATACGAAGAGTGATGAGCATATGAGCATGGCCATTCGAAATCTTAGAAAAAGCTTTGGCGATCTTCTGGTGCTGGACAGCGTCAGTTTCGAAATGCAGCCATCGTCGATTACCGCCATTCTCGGCCCCAGCGGATGCGGGAAAACTACTCTTCTCAACATACTTTCGGGCATTCTGGCGGCAGATGCGGGAGCTGTGACCGGCTTAGAAGATAAACGATTTTCTTACTGTTTCCAGGAGCCAAGACTTTTAGCATGGCTCAGCGCTGAAGACAATATGCGCTATGCATTGGCATCCCTGCAGGGCACGAATACTATCGATCAGCGCATTTCCCGCTTTCTTGAAGAAGCAGGGCTGACCGAATTCAGGCACTTTCGTCCACACCAGCTCTCGGGAGGCATGCAGAAACGCCTCTCGCTTGCCAGGGCCTTCGCATTTCCTTCCGATATTCTGCTCCTGGATGAAGCTTTTTCGGCAGTAGATTTAAAACAAAAAATCGAACTCATGCAGGCTTTCCTAAAATTATGGAAAGACGAGCGCCCTACTGCTGTCATCGTAACCCATAACATGCATGACGCCCTTTTTCTTGCCGATCAGATCGTCGTGCTCAGCCAGCGGCCGGCACATGTTAGGGGTATATTGCAAATAAACACCCCCCATGAGGCGCGGCTGTTCGGCTCCAGTGAACTTGCAGCATACGAACAACAGCTGTATGGGCTTCTGGGCTTCATCGGGCTTGATCAAGATACGAATATGTCGTCGAATTAAGCCCGCCCTCTTTCTATAGCCTTTGCACATGCTTCGATGAGCGCGGCTGGGGCAAATGGCTTTAAAAGAATTGGCTCTTCTGTTTCAATCCCCAGGGAATGAGGCTCATAGCCTGTCATATAGAGGCATGAAACAATGGGATTGCTCTTTTTCAGCCTCTGCCAGAGCTCAGTTCCATTGACACCAGGCAGGACAATGTCGACAAGCAGCAAGTCGAATGTGTGATGCTCGAATAGAAGCAGCGCTTCGCCCGCATTTACGCAGATTTCTGTAAGACAGCCAGCTCGCTCGAGAGCTCGCCTGCATGTCGCGAGCACGGATTCATCGTCATCTACGATCAATATTCTTTTGCCATTGAGCTCCGACGCATAGTGATCATAGATGTTCTCTGTCGGGAGTACACTGCTTGATTCGGAGACTTCACTTGTCTCAGAGCCTTTGGCTAACGGCAGCCATATCCTGAACGTAGTCCCGGTGCCGGGCGTACTTTCGGCGCCTATGTATCCACCATTCAGATCCAAGAGAGAGCTGACTATCGAAAGGCCAAGGCCAGTCCCCTTCCCTTCGCCCTTCGTAGTAAAAAATGGCTCAAAGATTTTCTCCATAACTGCCGGCTCGATGCCAATCCCATTGTCAGCAACTTCGATAAGCGCATAATCGCCTTCAGGAATAAGGCTTTTGCCAGCTTTTTCTCTTTTTGCGGCAACGCGGGTAAGCAAAATGGATATACGCGGATTATCGGCTGTTTCGAGTGCATCCCTTGCATTGACCACGAGGTTGAGCAGTATCTGTTCGATGTGCCCGGCATCTGCAATTGCAACGCACGGTGAATCCGGCAGGCTGAGCGATATGTAAATTTTCTCGGGAATAAGACGTTTGAGCATTTTGTATGAATCGCTCAGGACTTCCCGCAGATCCAGCACTGCGGGAGCAAAGGCCTTTCGCCTGGAAAATCCCAGAAGCTGACGTGTCAATGCAGATGTTTTTTGAATGACATGCTCCATCCCTGCTATATCTTCGGCAAACTCTTTGCTTGTGCCCGCGTCGAGCTTCATCATCTCGAGAGAGCCGATCATCGAAGTCAAAAAATTGTTGAGATCATGTGCAACGCCACCGGCCAGGCGTCCTATCGCTTCGAGCTTCTGGGACTGGAACAGTTCATCTCTGAGCCTTTTCGATTCAGTGATGTCAATGAATTCACAGAGCACACGTGTCTCGTTCTGTTCATCCTGAAAATATGAAAAGCCAGACAACACATCCCGTGCGCCATTCCCCGAATCTCTTGTCCGAAGCTCTTCCTGCAGCACATGGCCTTTTTCAAGGCTGTCGAGAACACGGTCCCATATACTTTCTTCCGCAAACAGTTCTTGTATGTTCTTGACTTTCTCTGGCGAGCCAAATTGCGCTTCGAATGTGGTATTTCGCTCAAGGATCGTGCCGTCTAGCGCAGAAATACAGCGGCCCGAAAGGCTGTACGCAAAAAGGTTTCTGTACCTGCGCTCGCTATCTCGGAGCTTCTGTTCCATCGAGACGCGGTACAACCCTGTTTCGACATTTGCAATGAGTTCGCGCGAAGAAAATGGCTTTACGAGCATTCCAAGGGGTTCGGCTTCGCGAAGCTTTATAAGCGACTGAGAGGCGATATGGTCACTTATGACAATGCTGTGAATTCCAAAATCGCGGTATACTCTCGTAGCAGTCTGAATATCTTCCTCGCGGTTATCGCCAATGTCTATAACGAGCAGATTGAAGCGCTGTTCTGCCAGCTCGGGCTCGAGTTCATCGAAGGATTCGAATACATCAACACTTGCCAGATTTGCCTGTTCGATGCTCTTCGCAATGTCCAGAGCGATCACCGCATCTGTTTCCAATACTGCTATGTTCGGCATCGGCGTTGCCTCTTGCTATGTATTGTACATCGTTTTAGATGACAGCGGCACTCTCGGCCGGCAGTTCAAGGCGAATGGTGCGCTCAAAATACCCGCTCAATCGCGATTTTGCTGAGAATTCCAATATGAAAACCTTGTTTTTGCGGTCGAGCTGGATTTTATTTACATTGATCGTATCATTTTCGGCAAGACCAGTCTCATCAGCAGCCTCAGCGGGGCATACCCAACGAACCGCATAGACCCCGCCAACCTTGCTGGAATCTTCGAGCTTTTCAAGCCTAGCGCCAAGGATAGCTTCCAGGACATATTCGCGGTTGATGCTATCCCACGCGGGAATGAGCGAAGCGCCGCCAGTGTTCTGGATTCGGCGCAGTCTTCTAACCGGCTGGAAATTACGCTGAGCCTCGACCAGGCAGAGAGCATCCGAAGGTACCGACGCAAGCTGGAGCTGGATGGATGCAATATCTTTGGCCATCACTCCATTGATCTCTTTTAGCACATCACCGGCACGAAACGCTCTCGAAACCTTGTCGAGATCGGAAAGCACAACCGGGTTCTGCCCGCTTCCCTTGCCGAGCACTATTCCCAGTCTTGGATGCACGACCGATGTGCCGCTGAAAAGCGCAGGAAGCGAAGATACAATCCATTGTACCGGCAATGCGAAATTTATATTCTGGAACGAAGGCAAACCAGCAAAGACCATTCCCACCAGCAGACCATTGGCCGAAAAAAGAGGGCTGCCTGAATTCCCTTGATTAACCGGGACATCTATTTGCGCTGCTTCGCCGTATGAAATGATTTTCCTGCTCAGCGAACTGACGACTCCAGCGGTAACACTGTTTTCAAGGCCTATTGGAGAACCAACGGCAAACACACGGTCCCCCGCTTGAAATTTCACGGAAGAGGGAATATAGATGACACTCTTCATTTTTTCTTCAGATTGAAGCAAAGCGAGGTCCATCTCTTCGTCCCATCCTATGACTTTGGCCGGTACTCTGGCCTGGGGATTGTCTGACGGACGAATGCTCAGGCGCGAATATCCCTTGTAGCTCGGGTCGACTTCGCTCTGTATGACATGATGGTTTGTCAGATAGAGGCCAGGCGCAATCTGAAATCCCGTGCCCAGAATCCTGTCAGGGACGCTATAGCCGCCTTGAATCTTGAATCCTCTATCGACATATACGGTAACAACGCCGGAAACAGCGTTGGATATCCAAGCTTCATTCTCTCCCAGCGAAGAACCGCTCTCGAATTTGGCTTGCCCGGCCATGGCACGAAACCATGCCTCAGCTTCAACATCGTTATTCGTTTTTGCCCGCTCTGCCCAGGATGAGAAAAAAAGACTAGGCGCTTGAGGTGAAGCTATTTCCCTGCTGACAGCACCGGGCAACCCCTGGATTGATAAAAGTGAAGGTTCGGCCGAGAGAGCTGCTGCGAGCACTCCTTTGCCGGCAACATAGCCATTCTTTTTGAATTTTGACTCAGCTTCCAAGAATATGAGCTGCAGACGGACGGCGGGGTCTCCTATCGCAGAAAAATCCGCAGGGAGAACATTCTTAAGGGGTTCGTATAAAGAAGCATATCGTGAGGTGGTCTGTGCAGAAAAGGACAGCCGCTTTGCAGTCGCAAGATTCCCTTCCTGCAGTGCTTTTCTGAACAGTTCGAGCATGGTGCTGGCGGATTTTGTAAAAAGATCGATAGCCTTCCCGCCAATGATGCTATTCTCTAGCGGCTCGCCTTTTTCTCTTTGTTTTTCGAATAGGTCTGACAGCAACGCAATTGCGGCTTCAGGATCGTTCGCTGCAAGCTGTTCGATATTGCCTGCTATTGCCGCAGATGGTTCCGGGGGCGCAATGTCAGCCTCATTTACAGTAAGGCAGCTCTGGAAAATGCATGCAAGAACCAGAACAGGGATTAATGAAATGATAAAATGTGTTCCCTTTTTCATTCATGTCCTCAGCACTTCGCCGTTCCTTCTTCAATTCATTTTGCATCCTGCAATCCGAGGAGTTTTCTTACATCGCTATCTTCAAGAGTCTCTATCTGCATGAGCCTGTCCGCCAGCGCCAGCAGGCGATCTTTTTCCCTGGTGAGAATGCTCATGGCTTTTTCGAGCGCTGAGCTTAAAATACCTTGAATTGCTGCGTCTATTTTGCGAGCGGTTTCTTCGGAGTAATCTTTGTGCTGAGCAATTTCTCTGCCCAGGAAAATTGGCTCTTCTTCATCACCAAGAGAAACAGGGCCAATTGCCTCGGACATTCCCCATTCGCGCACCATTTTGCGTGCGATTTCTGTTGCTTGTTTGATATCCTGGGCAGCTCCAGTCGTTGTCTCGCCATATACGATTTTCTCGGCTGCATACCCACCATAGGAGATGACGATACGATCGTACAGCCACCCATAGGTGCGCGAATAGGTGTCTTTTTCTGGCAGCGAGAGGGCCAGCCCAAGCGCTTGTCCTCTCGGCACAATCGTTACCTTATGAAGCGGATCCGAATTCGGTAGAAAATAATGAAGAAGCGCATGCCCTGATTCATGAATGGCCGTTGAGCGCTTTTCTTCATCTGCAATCACGAGGCTTTTGCGAGCGACGCCCATGAGTATCTTGTCTCGCGCATCTTCGAAATCTTCCATTTCGACGATATCTTTGTTTTTCCGAATCGCAAAGAGTGCAGCCTCGTTTACCATATTGGCCAGATCTGCACCAGACGTTCCAGGTGTGGCCCTTGCAAGCCTTTCGATATCGACATTTTCGGCAACGGGAATTTTGCTCATATGGATTTTGAGAATATCCTTCCGCTCCTGCACATCGGGCATCGCTACAACCACCTGTCGATCGAAGCGTCCCGGACGCAGCAGAGCAGGATCGAGCACATCGGGACGGTTCGTCGCCGCGAGCACAATAACCCCATCTTTTGTATCGAAGCCATCCATTTCAACCAGCATCTGATTGAGGGTCTGCTCACGCTCATCGTGTCCGCCGCCAAGCCCGGAACCCCTTGTACGCCCCACAGCATCCAGCTCATCTATGAAAATGATACAAGGGGCGTGTTTGCGTCCCTGCTCGAAAAGATCCCGAACCCTGCTGGCACCGACACCAACAAACATCTCGACAAAATCAGACCCAGACATGTGAAAGAAAGGCACATTTGCTTCGCCTGCGGTGGCTTTTGCGATGAGCGTCTTACCTGTGCCCGGCATTCCGACAAGCAATACGCCTTTGGGAATCTTCGCTCCCATTTTGATGAATTTTTTAGGGTTCTTCAAATAATCGATAACTTCCATGAGTTCATATTTGGCTTCTTTCTGGCCTGCAACATCATCGAAGGTGACCCTTTTCTCCGAATCGTTGTAGAGCTTTGCTTTGCTCTTTCCAAAGCTGAATGCCTTGTTGTTCCCCTGCATTTGGCGCATCATTATCCAAATCAGAATGAAACCGAAAATCCATGGCGTTAGCTCAAAGAGAATCTGGAAAGGACTTGTTCCGCTGACCGCACCTGTGACACTTACTCCTTTATCCTGTAGACGAGTCATGAGTTCGGAATCGAAGTACGGTATTTTTGTTGTGAACGACATCTCAGCGCCATTTTTGCCTATCAAATAGCCTTCTATGTCTCGTTGATCTATAATTTTGACAGACTTGACCTCTCCAAGATCAAGGTACGATAAAAATGAGGAATATGGGATTTCCCTTGAATTTTCCTTCTGCCCGAAAAACAGATACACACCAAAAAGCACTATCAAAGAGAAAAATACTGCAAGCGCGGCCCGGTTTCCCTTGACTGCTGGCGGCAGTTCCGGTCGTTTGTCGTTGCTGTCATTGTTTTGATCTGACATCGATTGTCGAATCTCCTTTCATCGAAAGCAAAATATACTTCATTTTCTTGTTTTGGCACAGCGCCGGATCTCTGAGAAGCGGCCTGGCAGAAACGGTAGTATCGAAAGCAGATGGAATAACCGCTGCAATTCCTTGCGCATCTTCTATGATGGGGATTTCATGCCGCAGCTTTGCTGCAATCTTGATCTCTTTCAAATAGGCGTCGACCGCCTTCAGACCTGCTGAACCGAGAACGGTATCGCCTGCCCTTCTATTCCTCACAATGAATGGGAAAGATACACATGCCAGCCTATCTGCAATCCTTTGCTGTGAACCTTGCAATGTTGAGCCATGAGCATGCTCAGAAATCTGGAAGACATAAGGCCCACACCTATAGGTGCCTGCCCCATGCACCAAGAGAAAATACTGGTCTTTTTCATAGGAATCAAGGAGAGGCGAAATCGCCCGGCTCGGAAGAGCGGAAGAGGCCATTGCCTTGCCGCGGAACTTCAGATAGCCTTCGGCGATGTCGAATTCGAATCCGCCTGCTGTAACCTGCTTTTTATTGTTCGATAGAGCATGATCGAGTTCTTCGGCCGCTTCGCGATTTGCAGCAATTCCCGCTCCTAATCGTGCAAGATACAGCTTCAGAACTGCAAGGCGCATCAATCTCTTTTCTTTTTTCAGTAATTCAATTTCGAGCACTTCTCGGCCGTCCGTTTGTACGAGAAGTCGATGCAATATTTCCCGTGCCGAACTCTCTATAAACTCGTGCTCCTTACGAATCTGCTCGACATACGACAGAACGGCCGTTTTCCATGATGGAAATTCTGCATTCAGAAACGGAATCAAAACGTGCCGGATTTTATTGCGCATGAAAGCAGTATCGGCATTGGTAGAATCTTCGGACCAGGCGATCTTCTTTCGCATGGCATACTGCAAAAGCTCAGCTCTTTCGAAACCCAATAGAGGACGGACAACCCTTATCCCTTTCGATGCCGAGAGCATTCTTATAGGCTCGATGCCCGAAAGAGCCCTCAAGCTGCCACCGCGAACTATACCCAAAAGGAATGTTTCGACTTGATCGTCAGCATGGTGCGCCGTTGCAACAAAGCCAATGCCAAAGCGCTGTGCGCTGCGGACAAGTGCTCGGTACCTGAAATGCCGGGCTGCCGCTTCGACACCGCAGCGGTTTTTTGTGGCATATTGCTCGATTGTTCCCTTTCTTATATTCACAATCGTGAGATTCACATGCATTTTCTTGCATGTCTCTTTTATCAATGCCTTTTCCCTTTCAAGCTCATCCACTGGACGAATATTGTGGCATACATGCACAGCGCGGATATTTCGAAGTCCACACCTGACGAGAAGGTTGAGCAACACCACAGAATCGAGCCCCCCAGAAAAGGCAAGGGCCACAGGTGTTCCCTGCTCTATGCCAAGAGCCGGCAAAATTCTGCGTATGCGAAGCTCGAGTCTGTCCACTGCCTTATCCTGCATTCATGCACTATGTATTCCAGAACAAAATAAATAGTCCAGCTCCCAGCCGGCCGACTGGATAACTGGACTATATCTTGCTTCGATTCTGACGAGCAAATTACTTTTCAGCAGTTTCGGCCGCACCTTCAGCCTCAGGCTGGGCTGCCGCCGCTGCCGCTGCTTCTGCTTCCGCAGCCTCAGGAGCCTCGACTTTCTCGGCTTCAGCACGAGCAAATTTGATAATAGCGATAACGGTATCCGGATTGGTAAGCACTTTGACACCTTCCGGAATTGCTATATCGCGAAGGTGAAGCGCATGGTTCGCTTCCAGGTCCGTAATATCCACCTCGATTTTTTCTGGCAACACGTCGGGATCGCACTCAACTTCAATATCATGGATGGCATGTTCAAGAATGCCGCCTTCTCGAACGCCTTTTGCAGAGCCCGTCAAATGAAGCGGCACTTTTACATGCATCTTATGGCCGCGCTCTATCAGGTTGAAATCGATATGCAGCAAATCGCCTGAAATATTCGCCTTCTGGACCTCTTTCATCAGTGAGGGATATTTCTTTCCTTCAAGGTTCAAGTCGATTATCATGCTCTCGGTAATGCGTCTGGCAGTGCTTCCAAATTCCTCCCGGTCGATAAAAATCGATATGGGCGAGATTTCTTTTCCATACAATTGTGCAGGCACTTTTCCTTCTCTGCGTGCCTTGTTGAGTTCCCCTTTGGTAAGCTTACCTCTCGGAGACACTTTTAACTCGATATGCTCCATTTCTCCCACTCCTTCAGATATTTGCCTTTTCCTGGGACGGCAGGATTCGAACCTGCGCATGCCGGAACCAAAATCCGGAGGCTTACCGCTTGCCTACGTCCCAATGGAAAGAATAAGCTGTACTATATGCGGAAATTTAAAAAATGTGAAGGTCAGTCAAACTCAGGTACTGTTGTATCGTTTGGCTTGTCCGAATTATAGGCTGCAAGGATTTTTTCCTGCAATTTCGACCTGAAATCCGGGCAAATCGGATGTGCGATGTCTTTGTATTCTCCAGTTTTTGTCCTTCTGCTGGGCATCGCGATAAACATGCCACTCTTGCCTTCGATAATCTTGACATTATGCACGACGAAACATTCATCAAAGGTTACAGTGACGTACGCTTTGAGCTTACCTTCAGAGCTTACTTTCCGGATACGGATGTCAGTAACTTCCATAGCAAGGGCGCTCCTTGTCTGACCTTGTATCTTCGTTGCAGTCTTGAATATAACTTACAATCATGCTTCGCGCAAGCGGTTTTGCGGCAATTATGTGTGCAGCGGAACCTTGCGTCCCGCCTTCATTGCCGGAAAGCAAGGAAGCGCAAGCGTATGAGGCATTTTGCGCTGCTTCGGAGCTGTCGAACACACCATATACGCACGAGCCTGACCCTGTTAGATTGACATAAGCCGCTCCTGCTTCTTGCAAGAGCGATAGCATTTCCAAATATTGCCTTTTCTGTTCGACGAGGACAGGCAGAAAATCGTTTTCGAATTTCCATTGCTGAATGGATGAGCGATAGATCTTTTCTAGCTGCTCATTTGATAAGTCGATAGAATACCCACCCGAATCTTCCGATCTGCAGACATATCCAATTCCTCGTATCGCACGATACGTGTCTAGCGCCGCATATGCCTCCGGTGTTGAAGAAGTCCAGCCTGGCTTAAGCATTACCAAGCCAAAATCTGTTCTCGGTTCAATCGGAAAAACGTATTCTCCCCGCCCTCGTACAATCGCAGCGCCCCCATAGAGAAAGAATGCCACATCGCTGGCAACGCGCGACCCAATTCTGGCAAGTTCAGCCCTTGAAAGCCTTTTACTGAAGAGTTCGTTCATTCCAACCAAGGTTGCTGCAGCATCTGCACCTGCTCCACCCAATCCAGCACCTGAAGGAATGCCTTTCTCGATTGTGATTGTAACTCCAGGAATTGGGCATTCATCCTCGAATTCCATGAAAAAGTGCTTTGCAGCGCGGTAAATAGTCGATTCCTCAGGAGCACATCCGATATCGCCTTCTATTACGATGTTGCCAGCATCGTTTGGGCGAATGCGCAGCGTGTCGGCTATATCGACATTCTGGAACAGGCTTTCGATGTCATGATAGCCGGATTTCTTCCGTTCGAATATTTTGAGTCCTATGTTTATCTTGGCAAATGCAGTGATGTTTATTTGTTCCATCGACCCATACTGTATACGCAAAAGAATTTTTGGTCAAAAGTATCATTTAGATGAAGATTTTTTCATTTTTTCCTTGACAGATTTCCATTTGACCTATAGATTTTGCCTTGCCCGAGTATTGACGCGCTGACCGATTCTCGTAATATTACACCAGCTTCAATACAAAGAGACTATGAAAAGGGAGGAGCGCATCATGAACCATAAAAGCACTATGACCGCCGATCCACAGGAAGACTTCGAAATAATCACCCTCACCCATGGCAACTCAGCCAATACCATATATTCGCTTCGACAGACTGTTCGATTCGATGGTGCCTATGACGATGAATTCGATTACGACAGCGACGACGATTTTGAGGACGATGAGGATCTAGAGGATGATGAGGACTTCGAAGACGATGAAGACTTCGATGATGATGAAGATCTGGATGACGATTTCGAAGATGACGACGAAGATCTGGATGAAGATGAAGACCTGGATGAAGATGATTTCGAAGATGATGATTTCGATTACGAAGATGATACCGATGAGTGATCGTACGGCCCTATGAAAGCGAGGCGCGGCCGCTTGGCCGCGCCTTTTTGTATATGTATGCCCTGCAGAGAGTACGGCAAATGAATCAGAAATTCCGCCTTTGATGCATTTCAGGATTCCTTCTTTCCGTTAAAGGAAACCGAAAAGCGCGGAGCATTGAACCACAGCGATTCCAGATCATAGAATGCGCGAGCTTCGTTTGTCATAATATGAATAATGACATTCCCCCCATCCAAGAGAAGCCAGCTCTGATCATCCGTCACCTCTGGCTTGTTGAGAAGAGCGATTTCCGCGTTTGCAAAGAATTCTTCCAGATGCCGATGCAGGCCGCGCATATGAGCAGCGCTTGTGCTCGTCGCAATCACAAAATAATCGGCCCAGCCTGCAGTGTCATGAATATCCATGACCAGCACATCGAGCGCATTGTGCTTCGCAAGAATTTCTGCACTTTGATATGCAAACGCTTTACTGTCCAACGCAATACCTCCCATTGAAATCTTTGCCCAGAATTATCGTAACATTCGCCTTTTTTGGCCCTGGCAGATCGTCAGGATTGCCGAAGCTTTTGCAGCCGATCACATCTGCAACCTGCTGAAGCGCGCTTTTATCACCGTCATTATCATACATAATCGTTTTCGCATAATCGAAGGAGGAAGCATTCCCGACCGAAACTACCTTATATCCATAGCTTTCGAAGAGCACAGAAGCAACTCCCGCGACACCTTTTGACCCTGTGCCGTTCAATATTTCTATGGTCACAGCCGACTTCTGCAAATTTGTCGTATTTTCGGCACCAAGCGCTTTGGCTGTCTGGCTGACGATATCGCGCGCCAGCTCGCCATCATAATAAGGGAACAGAAGTTTGCGGCCTTCAAATGTTCTGAAAGAACCAGAAATGAATTGTGTAATTGTCATTTCTACATCGATCTGGCCAAAATGTCTAAAAATTTCTTTGCGTGTTTCAAGGCTGAAATTGCTTTTCGGTTGCGATGCAATCATGCGAAGTCCATTGCCGCTGTTGATTACATCGGATTTTTGCGACAACTGCGAAAGCATGCTGACCAGCAACCGCTGTTTTCTGCTGATTTCTTCGGTGTATGAATCCGCGGTGCATGCATAAACGAGATATTGGTTTGCCTTCTCGCCATCGAGCAGGACAGAACCTCCTGGCAAAGAGACATCCGGCAGCGCCTTATTGTCCATTGCAGGCTCAGGAAGGAATATCTGAATGCCCTCCAGCAAATCTACTGTCCTGGCAAGGCCGCGTTCGTCATAGATAAGCCATCCATCTATCGGGAATTTGAGATAGTCTGATATTTCTTTCACATAGCGCGAGGGGTTGCGTGAATCATATACGCTGTCGATGCTGCTCATCCGATCGGCACTTTTAAGAATTATCCCCATTGATGAAGGGATGTCCATAATTGCAGCTTTTCTTCGGGAAGGATACCAGATCAGCAATTGGTTCGAGACAGGTTTTTTTTGTTGTTCGAAGATGAAAAGAATTCCCATCGCTTTATCTTTTTTTATGACAGCTTCGACAGTTCCTTTCTGCGTCAGGCGCACTACAATGAATGCACTTATTGCAGCAAGAACCAGAATGAGAAGAAGCGGTACCATGCTTCTTTTAAATATTCCCGGCTGTAATTCATTCATGACTCGAGCATCCTAGTATATAGCATAGCGGTATATGGCGAGAGAGGCTTGCCTGATTCCTTAAACCAGCGAACCACGTTGGCAAGCGTATAGAAAAAAAGCGCATCTAGATTGAGCGAATGCAGCATCGTTTCAGCGTCAGGTGGTCTTTGGCGAAGTGGTTCAAGCTTGTCTGAAATATACACAACTTTTGCAAGGTCGGAGGCGCTGTTGTCCGCAATGCTATGCAAAGCAACCGCCTCCAGGACGTCCGCATCGTCGACTCCAAATTCATGACAAAGCATGCACGCGGCAGCAGGACCGTGAATCATTTTCTTCCTATATACCGGATCGGACAAAAGCGCATGCAGCGAAGAGCTGGCATGGAACCGATCGAGGCACGAGCCGAATTGCGCGATTATCCTTTCCTGTTCTTCATAGACCAGCTCTCTGCACATGTCGTGCGCAATGCCTGCAAGCCTTCCTTTTTCGACATCGAGGCCGAAACGGTTGCAGAGAAACACCGATGTCTCCGCCGTGGAGCGACAGTGCGCAAGCCTTTTCGCAGAAAGTTCTGTTTCGATAGTTCTTTCGACTTGTGAAAGAATTTCAGATATTCCGATATAATCCATACGCTTCAATCATTTTTTGTACACCTGGCGGCACGAGCGACTTCCAGGCTCCGTGCTTTGCGATTCTCTCTCTTACGAGAGTAGAAGATACCGGTATGATAAGGTTTTCGACATATCGATGTGCATAGGGCAGGCTGAGCTCTTCGGCATGCTCGCGATGGGCAACAATTATATCGGCATATTCAAGTATGAGTTCAGGGTCTTTCCATACTTTTAGAAAATCGCGAGCAAGATCATCCCCAATGACAAGTCCCGGTTTCCCATCGAATGAATATTCGCGCGAAATCTGTCTCAGTGTATCGATTGTATACGAGATGCCGGCCCGTTCCAGCTCGCATTGCTCTATGGCGAATTCTGGCCATCCTTCAAGTGCGGCACGCAGCATCGCGAGGCGCATAGCTGTTCCGGGATCTCCCTGCGGCTCTTTGTGCGGAGGTATATTCGCGGGAATGAACAGTACATGGTCGTAATCGAGGGTTTTTAGGATTTCTTCAGCCAGGATGACATGGCCTATATGAGGAGGGTTGAAAGAACCTCCGAGCAAGGCAATCCTCATTCCATCGGCTCCTCGTCATCGAAATCCAATGTTTCGAAAAGAGATTCCGTTTCGGCGGCGCTCTGGAGCTCGGATGCCTCATGGGCTTCGACTTTTTCGAAAAATATTTGCTTTACCTTATCGAGGCCGGCCCCTGAAAATACCGAAATGCAATACGCTTGTTCTTCAGGAAAAGCCTCTAAGAAGTCTCTGGAATGCTCCTGCGCTTCCGGAAGATCCAATTTTGTGCCCAAAAGAATGCGAGGTTTTTTTGCCAACTCCGGGGAAAACATTTCGAGCTCATGCAAAAGTACAGGAAACGCGTTTCGCCAATTGTCATCGGAAAGATCAATCAGAAATGCCAGGCAGGCTGTCCTCGCAATGTGCTTTAAAAACCTGATGCCCAGCCCTGCTCCTTCGTGCGCTCCTTCGATGATTCCAGGTATGTCGGCAAGGATGATATCTCGATCATTGACAGTGAGGACCCCAAGATTGGGGATTTTTGTGGTAAAAGGATATGGAGCGATTTTGGGCCGCGCATTGGTAAAATAATCGAGAAGGCTCGATTTCCCCGCATTTGGAAATCCTACAAGGCCTATATCGGCAATAAGGCTAAGCTCTATTTTCAGCTTTCTTTCTTGACCTGGCTGCCCTGGCTGGGCAAAACGGGGCGCTTGATTGACCGAGTTTTTATAATGCGTATTACCCCAGCCCCCTTTGCCGCCTCTCAGAAAAACCCAGCGTTCACCTTCCTGAGGCGAACCTTTCTTTGCCCTTGCACTGAAATCCTTCAGAATTTCGCCCGTTTCCGCATCACGAATTATCGTCCCCGGAGGAACTTCGATAATGACATCTTCGCCATCTCGCCCATGCATGTTCTTTCCCATGCCCGGCTGACCATTCTGAGCACGAAAATTCTGTCGATACCGCAGATAGGCAAGGGTACGCAAATTTCTTTTGACGACAAATACAACATCGCCGCCTCGGCCGCCATCGCCGCCAGCAGGCCCCCCAAAAGGAATGAATTTTTCGCGTCTGAAAGCGACACATCCGTCGCCGCCCTTGCCGCTTGCTACCGTAATAATCGCTTCATCGGCGAACTTGATCACACGATACTCCCTTGCATGTGTCCAGAATCCTGCATGTGTCCAGAATAATAAAAAACCGCCCCCAATGCTACAGGAGCGGTCATTCGTTTTCGGACGCTGCAGCTCTCATGCGTTGGTGACGGGCTCCACATCGACGAATTTCTTGCCCTTGTGTTCGCGGTAATTCACCATTCCATCGATAAGAGCAAATAGAGTGTCATCTTTACCCATTCCGACATTCTTGCCGGGATTTATTCTCGAACCGCGCTGGCGGACGATAATAGTACCTGCAGTGATATGCTGGTTGCCATAGGCTTTGACGCCAAGATGCTGAGGGTTTGAATCGCGACCATTTACGCCTTTGTGTGGCATGATAGTTCCTCCGGTTGTTCAGGGCGCTTCAGGCGCCGACGATTTCGTTCACCGTCAGCACAGTATATTGCTGGCGATGGCCATGGGTTCTGCGATAGTGCTTCTTGGGCATATATTTGAATACAACGATTTTATCGCTTTTGACCTGCTCTCCCACAGTGGCCTTTACGGAAGCACCTTTTACATATGGCGTTCCGACAGCGGTGTTTTCGCCTGCGAGAAGCACTACCTTTTCAAATACTACCGATTCTCCAGGGGCTGCTTCAAGGCGATCCACCAACAGGTTCTTGCCGTTTTCTGCGCGGTATTGCTTTCCATTGATTTCAACAACTGCGTACATATGCATTATCCTCACGTAATTTTCATGTCAGGCGGAGATTTATACACTCTATCGCCCTTATGTGTCAACAGGCGCTGTCGGGCCGAAGAGCAGATATTGGAAAACACATGCTTCACATTGCTTCCAAAAACGGCACACAGAGCAATTCGCTTACGCGCATCAAAACAGATTTGACTGCACGCACGAGCTCGAGGCGGCTTGCAGACAGGTTTGGGTCTTCATTTATCAACACTGGATTATCTCGATACCAGGCTGAAAATTCGCTGGCAACTGCATGCGCATAGCCTGCCAGAATCGATGGATCCTTGCCTTTTGCGGACTCTTCGATTATCGATGGCAATTCCATCAATGTGCGCACAAGGGGCCAGTCAGTATCGCTGGATAGAAGGTTCGCTTTTGGCATGCCCTGTGCTGCGTTGCCCTCACCCTGAGCATGCTTGCGAAGAATCGAACTTGCGCGGGCGCCCATATACTGGATATAAGGACCAGTGTCGCCTGTAAACGAGAGCGACTGCTCCGGATTGTACAGCATATCCTTTGCAGGCGAAATCTGCAGAAGGTAATAATGCAGTGCGCCCAAGGCAATTTGTCCCGCAACGCTCTGGATATCGCCGACCGCGTCCGCCCTGCCTTTTTCGGCAATTTCAACACCTGCAAGCCGGGCAAGCTCGTCGATGAGATCATCAGCATCGACCACTGTGCCCTCACGCGTCTTCATGCGTCCACTTGGCAAATTGACAAGGCCATATGAAAGATGGTACAGATTCGAAGCCCAATCGTATCCAAGTCTCTTGAGCACTTCAAATAACACTTTGAAATGGTACTGCTGTTCCGATGCGACGACATAGATCAGCTGGTCAAATGGCCAACTCTCATGGCGCATAATAGCGGTACCAATATCCTGCGTTATATAGATGCTCGTGCCGTCCTTTCGCAGAAGGACCTTTTTCCCAAGTCCCACGTCTTCCAGATCGATCCAGATTGCCCCATCCTCTCCCCTATAGAAAATGCCACGCTGCAAGCCTTCTAGAACTTCCTTTTTCCCGAGCTTGTAGGTTTCGTGTTCGAAATGATATTCATCAAAACTCACCTGCTGTCTTCGGTAGGTTTCCATTATGCCGTCGACTGCCCAGTCATTCATTTTTTTCCAGAGCGCAATGACTTCAGGATCGCCGGCTTCCCATTTCTGAAGCAGTTCCTGGGCCTTCTGCTCTGCCTGCGGGTCTTCTTCCTTGAGCCTGTTGAACAGCACGTAATACTTCCCGACAAAATGGTCGCTTTTGAGCCCCTCGTCTTCAGGTGTTCGCCCTTCTCCATACGCAAGATATGCCAGCATCGATTTGCAAATATGTACTCCGCGGTCATTTATGAGGTTCACTTTTTTCACTTCGGCGCCGGCGGCCTTCATAATCCTCGAAAGCGATTCCCCAAGCACATTGTTCCGCAAGTGCCCTAGATGCAGCGGTTTGTTCGTATTCGGGCAGGAAAATTCAATCATGACTTTGCGCCCACTGAACATTGCGCTCGAACCCCAATTGGGATTGGCCGCATTCGACAGCAGAAATGTCACTGCACGCGTTCTTTCGAGATAGACATTGAGGTATGGCCCGACAGCCTTGAGGGTCCCCGGCCACTCGCGCTTTTTGTTCTCATCTTGCAATAACTGCTCGCTCTGGGCGACTTCCGAAGCGATCTGGGCAGGAGACAATCGGAATTGCTTGGCGAACGCAAACATAGGAAAGCCTATGTCGCCCAGTTCTGGTTTTGGCGGCTTTTCAGCAATGATATCATTGGGAGCAGGCGAAAAACCCTCAATTCCTTTTTTACCGGCAAGCGAGCGCACATGTGCTGCAATGATTGTTTTCCATTGGTCGATATAGTGTTCCATCAGGGAAACGATTGTACCGGCTTTAGCCCATGTTTTGCAATAACACCATCTTGTTCCTGCTCGTGTGTCCTCTGAGAATGTGCAAATTCGATGGAGTGATATCGAGAAAATCCGCAATTACCGCAAGCACTGCCTCGTTTGCCTTTCCTTTTTCGGGTGCTGCAGTAACTTTGACAAGCAGGCTGCCATTGCGAAAACCAGCGATTTCGTTTTTCGGAGCTCTCGGAATGACAGTCACCGACACAACAAGTCCTTCCCTTTCCTGATGGACCGCAGGAGCTATCTGCGCGAACTTTTCTTTCGATATGGCGCCTTGCATGGGGGTCATTTTCGTCCCAAAAGCGCGAGAAATTGCGTTTCGTCGATCACGGGAATGGAAAACTCCTGCGCTTTGCGATTCTTTTCCGAGCCGGATGTTGGGTCATTAGTGACAAGATAATCGAGATCTCTGGTAACGCTTGACTTTACTGTGCCGCCGGCTGCCCGCACAAGTTTTTCAGCGTCGCTCCGCTTCATTGATGCAAGCTCACCCGTAAAACAGAAGCTCTTGCCGGCAACGCCTTCTCCCTCTTGTTCCAACCTGCGCGCGGGAGGAAGTATGCGCACATATCCTTGCTCTGTAAGCTCGCGCATATCTTGTTCTACCACACGCAGCCCTTCATAGAGAGTTCGCGCAGTGATTTCCGCAAAACCATCGATTTTTTCGAAATCAAGAGGGCTTGCAGCCAATACTTTGTCGAGCGTATCGATTCCGGCCGCTACCAGCTTGTCCGCCATGAGCACGCCAATACCTTCGATGTCAAAGCCCGCGATAAAATCGGACAAGCTTACTTCATTTCGCGCATGCACATTTCTGATTATCTTTTGAGCGCTCTTTTCGCCCATTCGTTCGAAGGCGAGCAAATCTTGCACAGTGAGCCTGTAGAGGTCCGGAATGCGAGTCACTTTTCCGGAATCGAAGAGCCTTTTCAAGAGCGCAGAGCCAAGATCTTTGATATCGATCACAGAAAGCCATTTTTCGAGGCGGTGGTATGCTTTGCCAGGGCATGCAGGATTTGGACAATACAAGCGTGTCCCTTCATCGATGAGTTCCGCGCCGCACAATGAACAATGAGTCGGAATTTCGATCCGCACTGCATCCGGCGGGTTTTCGACAAGCGATTCGATTTTTGGAATGATCTCACCGCGTTTGGTAATTACCACTTTAGAGCCGATACGGAGATCCATCGAACGAATCATGTCGGGATTCGCGAGGTTGGCGCGTTGCACTGTTGTCCCTGCAAGCCGCACTGGCTCTACAATGCCGATCGGCGTTACCGTTGCTCCGGATTCGCTCCATTCAACATCGCGCAGGGTCGTGACTGCCTCCTCGGGGCTGAACTTGAATGCAATCTGAAGCTCGGGCCGCAATTTGCTTGCGTCCTCGCGGTCGATTCTGTCGCCTTTGACAACAAGGCCGTCGATGTCATATTCAAGGTCGGGCCGAATATCCATTATCTTTGCGCGGTATGCAATGACTGCTTCCGGGCTCTCACATTCGACTGTCGGCACAACTTTGAATCCCATTCGTTTAAGCCAGGCGATTTTCTTGCGCTCGGTATCGAATGGCGCAGCCGCGGCGAGCGAGCTAACTGCATCATAGCAAATGATATCGAGGTCCTCCGCGCCCACACCATCTTTCCGCTTCATAAGTCCATTGGCTGCATTTCGGCAGTTTGCCTTGTCAGCATATTTCGAATTATGAATGCGGCGGGACATGAGCACCTCTCCGCGAACCGCTCCAGTAAACGCCTCTGGGAGCACGTTTGGAACCCCATTCATTTTTGCTACATTGGGCGTGATATCGTCACCAATAATACCATCCCCCCTCGTAACGCCGCGAACGAAATGACCTTCGTCATATTGCAATTCCATGCTTGCACCATCGAGTTTGTACTGAACGAGATACAAGGGATACTGGACTTTCGCTGCCCATGCCAAGAACGATTCCGGGTCGGTCGCTTTCGATAAGCTGCCCATTGTCATTCGGTGCTGCGCCTTCGGCCAGCGCTCAGAACGATCGGTTCCTACTGCTTTGAGCAAAGGATTGCCAGGGTCGAGCGCTTCCAGTTCGTCCCACAATGCATCGAACTCTTCATCCGAAATTTCGGGCTCACCATCGTAGTAGAGTTTTTGATGGCGCTTGATCTCTGCTTCAAGCTCATGAATGCGGGCGTTTTTTTCGCTCTCGCTCAATTTCGATGTATCGGGCATGGTGAAATACTAACTTTTCTATGCATGGCTGTCAAATTGCCGCCTCGCATTGCCGCCGTTTCCCACCGCGATAGCGCCAGCTGACGAATGAAAATGGATATGCTATTCTCGAACCATGCAATATTTTGCAATTCAAGTTACCACTCGCCACGAAGATGATTGGCTCGCAAGAATTCAAGATCAAATCAAAGATCACACTGGACAAATAAAATTCCATAAAATAATGAAAAAAATGTATATTCGGAAAAGAGGCAAAACGAAGCTCGAAGAAGTCCCGCTTTTCCCCGGCTATATTTTTTTCGAATACCCTGAAGAAGAATTGCCTCTGGAGGTTCTGAGCAAGATTCGCCATTCGAGGTTTTTCATCCGCTTTCTTCCGAGCAATGAAACGCCTCGTCCACTTGATCGCCACGACAGTGATATCATTCGGCATTTCGTCAATTTCGGAAGTCTTCTCCCGCCCTCTCTCGTAAAATTCGATGAAAACCAGAAGATAAAGGTGGTTCAGGGGCCGCTTCAAGGCATTGAAGGATTTATCGTAAAAGTCAACAAAAGAAAGCGCCGCGCAAAGGTCAGATTGACTATCGCCGAATCCGTCATGATTTTGGATCTTTCATTCGAAGTTATGGAATCAGACTCAACCGAGGCTGAAGCGAAGGGCATCCACCATGCAGAAAAACGAGTACATTCCATTTGACCAGCTCGAAGCGCCAGGCATGCTCTACGCCTGCATGATACGATCGACTGCGCAAATTGGCCATATTCTGGCTATCCGTCCCCCAGCGCTTCCCCCCGGCTATAGCATTCTCACCGCCGATCAGCTGCCTCTGCGCAATGAACTTACAATAAATTCTGTTTCAATCCCTGTGTTCGCATCGGATGAAGTCTCATATGAAGGCGAAGCTGTCGGGCTCGTAATAGGGCCGGATCCTTTGCTGGTAGAGGAATTTGCCTCTTCCACTTCTGTCGAATGCGATGGCGATACTATGCATCGCGATTGGCGGGCCTTTCCATCTTCACGAATCGCTGCAAGGCTGAATTTTCAGCGAGGCAAAATGCCGGAATTCTCCCAGGATGATTCACCGATTGCATTCACTTCGTATCTATCGATGGAGCCTGGCGAATTCTCCTTCAATAGCGGAATAGGTGCGCTCGCGGAATGGGACTATGACAAATTGAAGGTTGCGTGCCCTACGTTGTGGCCGGAGCATGTTCGATCGAGCCTCGCATCTATCTTTGAAGCCTCGCCCTCGGATATTGAGCTCAAGCCTGTTCTGATGCACGACAGTTCAGAATTCTACTTCTGGTATCCATCGCTCCTTGCTGCGCGCGCAGCTTTAGCAGCGTGGACGCTGAAGCGCCCAGTCAAGCTAATTGTATCGATCAAGCGAGAATGGCAATATCTGCCACGCGTCCAAGGTATTTCCTTGTGGTTCAAATCGATATGGTCAAGAAAAACTGGGAAGCTTCTGGGCATTGAATGTCGTTTTTCCATCCCGACTGGGGCATATTCGGTTTTCGCCGATACAATCCTAAAAAAGACCGCGTACCTGGCAGCTGATATCATACCAGGCCTGCCAGCATCCATTATTGGTTTTGCGGTACGTACGAATACAGTACCAATGGGTGCAATCGAAAGCCCTGCTTCAGCAGCCATCTACGCAACACTTCAGGCGCACATCGCACAGGCAGCCCGAGCATTGGATAGAGACATATTTGAACTCTCGCAATCGACTTTATCGAGAATAGATGCAACTAAAAAGGCCGGCATGCCAGGTATTGCAGAAATCCCGTTTGCCAAAATTGCAAAGCCCTTGCTTGAAAAAACGGACTTTATGCGAAAATACTCTGCCTATGAATTAGTGCACAAGAGAAATCCTGGAGGCAAGGAAGCTGTGTTGAGAGCCATATCTCTTTCCCTCGCCTATCAGAGTGTTTCGGATTTTCTGCCTGAATCGGCAAGGAAATCAGAGGTAAGGCTTTCTCTCGATCGAAACCTGAAGGCGCACATCGAGTCAGATGCCGCATTTGCATCGGAAAGGCTGAAAGCGGCGCTGACAACATTAATAGCTGACGACCTCAAGATACCTCCTTCTCATATTGCTTTCGCTATGCAGAAATCCCCGCATCCTGATTCAATCCCTCTTATGTCATCTTTGGGAATTGCGATACTAGGCGATATAGTCAGGAGAGCAAGTGCTCGCGTACAGCGTCTGCGCTTCAGGGAGGGTCTGCCAATTTCGGCCCACGCATTTTCATTTGTCCGAGCCAAAGAAAAGAGTACCCATGTGCTTTCAAAAATCGAACGGCCTTCCTTGGGTGTGGCAATACTTGAGATCGAATACGATACTCGTTCCGGCATTTTCCAGTTCATCCGCATGCATATCTCGGTCAATGCAGGCAAAATTCTATCGCCGCTCAATGCAAGGTCGGCTATTCGCGCTGCAAGCGTCAACACACTGCGGTCCTGCCTCGTGGCTGCTTTTCCGAACGGCGCCGATCGAAACGATATATATGATCATATCCTTGCCAGAAGCACCATAGCCATTGAATTGCTGGATGACGAAAAATCGACGATTCCGCGGCCGCTGGGCGATATTGTACATTCTCTTGTGCTTTCATGTTTCTTAGGAATTATGCAGCAGTTGACGGATACTACTCGATTTATTCTCCCCTTAAGGCCAGTCCCTGCAACCATTGCAGGAGGAGCCCGACAATGAATATCGAATTCACTCTGAATGGCCTTCAGCACAAAGTCACCATTACCAGCGCGGAACGAGCGATCGATGTGCTCGCAAAGCAATGCGGCATCAAAAGTCTGGCGGCAGATTGCCTGGATGGCCATTGCGGGAAATGTCTTATTCTGCTCGATGGTACACCCGCATACAGCTGCATTATGCCTGCTTTCTTGCTCCGCGACAGGAGGGTAGAGACAATCGATTACTTCTTGAAGAGCCGCGAATACGATTTGCTCATCACTGAACTGCATCGATATGGTACCCTGTCCTGTTCAGGATACCACAGTGCAATTGCACTCATGGGCATGATGCTTCTGCAGAAGAAAAAAGCCCCCCAATCCGACGAAATTTTCGATGCCCTGGAAAATATCCACTGCAATTGCCTCGAACCAGCAGATTTCGAGGCCGCAGTCCTGAATGCATACCAAAAATCGAAACCAACGAGAAAACAGTATGAATCTGAGTGAAATCAACTTTCCACAGACAATTCCGGAGCTTTTGACCATTATTTCCCGTGAAAATGATATTCAGCTCATTGGTGGCGCTACAACGTTCGGATATCTCCAGGCGACGCGATACCTTTCTTTCTCGAATACGATTGCCATTGTAAGCCGAATTCCCGAACTTCATGCCATCCATAAAACCGAACGGATGATTTCCTACGGTGCAGCCTGTACCTTATCGGAACTTGAGCATGTATATCCTTTTGAATATCCGCAGCCTGCCTCGCTTTTGCGTACCATTGCCACTTCAGCCGTCAGAAATGTCGCTACAATCGGCGGGCATCTCATGTATGACCGCTCATTTCTCAGCCTATGGCCATTGCTTGCATGCCTCGACGCCGAACTGGAATTTAGAGCTGCTTCTCAGAGCCATATAAAAAACATTTGGTATCTTGTCGATGAAAATGGCAAACACTGTGCAGCGGGCAATGAAGTGCTCGCAAGAATTCGAATTCCTCTCTTGTCAATCGACCATATCTATATCAAGAGAATTGGGAGCAATATCTTTCCTGGCGGTGATGGCGCGCATCTTGTTGCGCTGGCTTCGGTCGACAGGCGTTCGATCAATTTTTTCAGGCTTGTGCTCGCAGGGACTCGCGCATTCAGGGATTTCGAGGCAGAACAGAGAATTACCTCCGCATCTATCCCGCTTTCTCCGAAAATTGCGCAGAATGTCCTGCATATGTATTCTGAAAGCCTAAGAAAAACAAATTTCTGGAATACTGATCTCATCCTTCCGCTCATCGGGCAGATATTGGAAGACTTGCAGCGCTAGCGCCTGGCTCGCGCGGTCGGAAACAGGGAAGTTGCATGGAAAATAGAAACAAGGAATCAGGCTCTCTCTATCTTATTCCGACACCAATTGTGCCGTATGACCCTGTAGAATGGAAGCTCGATCGTCTTCGAGCAACGATTTCTCCAGCTATCCTAGATCGTCTTTTTCGGTTGACCCACTTCATTGTCGAATCCGAAAAATCGGCGCTCAGATTGCTTTCACGCATATTGCCGGCAGACAGGTTGAATGAGCTTGTTTTCATGCTGCTCGATGAGCATTCCACGTCGGATGCTCTCATTGCGCCACTTGTCGCATTGAAAAACGGCAATGACTGCGCTCTTCTCTCCGAAGCAGGAATGCCCTGTATAGCTGACCCTGGTTCAGCACTTGTCGCAGCAGCGCACGCGGAAAATCTGCGTGTTGTGCCGATGGGAGGAGAAAGTTCACTCATGCTTGCTCTCGCTGGATCGGGGCTCAATGGGCAGAAATTCTGTTTCCTTGGTTATTTGCCTGTGCAAGAACAAGATTTGCGCAAAATGCTGGTCGCTGAAGGAACAAAAGCTCTGTCCGACGGTGCGGCAAGAATCTTTATCGAAACACCCTATCGAAATGCCAAAACATTCAAAGCCTGCATCGAATCGCTTCCGGAAAGGCTTCATTTTTCATGTGCCTGCGCATTGGGAACGCAGAATTCGCTCATCAAGTCTATGCAAATTGCCCGATGGCGAAATTTGTCGTTTGAGCCGCCCTCAGAGCCGGCCGTATTCTGTTTCGGCCTGCCCGCTGGCCTCCCCCCACACCAGCAGCAGCGACGTGCCCGCAGAGCATAGGTGCCAGCTATCCGGCAAGGAACGAAAGGCGCTCTTTGAGATATGCGCTCTTTTCTTTGAGGCCAATGGCTTTTGTCTGTATCTGTATTGCATTGGGTTTATCGGCAGACAGGCGGATGGCTCCTGATGATTCTCGTATCAAACGTAGTATTTTCTCGACAGATATCTTAGACACTTTTGAAAATTCGACAGTCACTAGACCGTTTCTTTCTCTCAAGCTCGAAATTGCCAGCTTTCTGCAGAGCACGCGCATCTCGGCAAGCGCAAGGAGCGACAGCGCCTCATCCGGAATCGGGCCGAAACGCTCCTCAAGGTCCATATGCAGGCTATCGATTTCATCCTGGCTCGAAACCGATGCAATTCGTTTGTAAATTTCCATTTTAATCATCGGCACGGAAATATAGCTGTCCGGAATGAATCCTGAGTATTCCAGTTCAAGATATGGCTCTTCCTCTTCTCCTTCCACTCCGGAAAGCCTGCTGACCGCTTCGTCGAGCAATTTGAGATACAAATCAAATCCGACAGCGTATATGTCACCTGACTGTTCCCTGCCGAGCAGATTGCCAGCACCACGCACCTCGAGATCTTTCAATGCAATCTTGAAGCCCGAGCCAAGCTCAGTAAAATCAGATATAATCTGCAGACGCTTCATGGCTAGCTCGCTGAGCGCCCGCTTGTCCGGATAGAGCAGATACGCATAGGCTTGCCTGTCGGAACGCCCTACTCTTCCCTTTAGCTGGTATAACTGAGAAACGCCATAATTGTCAGCTCTATCAATAATTATTGTATTTACATTTGGAATATCGATACCGTTTTCTATAATTGTCGTCGAAACCAGGACATGGAAAGCCCCATGAATAAAGCGATGCATGATTGATTCGAGATCCCGCGGATCTATCTGCCCATGCGCACTCTCGACCAGCGCCTCAGGCACAAGCTGCCGAATAAACTGCTCCACTTCCGGAAGCGTTTCGATACGGTTATGCAGATAAAAAATCTGGCCGCCCCGCGCAATTTCATTTCTGATTGCTCGCGCAACAAGTTCAGGCGAGAATTCTTCGACAAATGTTTGAATCGACTGCCGTTCCATCGGGGGTGTCTGCAATACCGACATGTCACGTATTTTGAGAAGGGACATATGCAATGTGCGTGGGATTGGCGTAGCGGTCAAAGTCAAGCAGTCAACGCCTGCTTTCATCTCCTTGAGGCGCTCTTTGTCTTTTACGCCAAACCGCTGCTCTTCATCAATTACCAGGAGACCCAGATCCTTGAATCTCACATCTTTCTGGAGAATTCTGTGCGTGCCGACTACCATATCGACACTGCCATCTGCAAGCCCTTTCAGAATTTTCATCTGGTCTTTCTTGTCGATAAGCCGAGATAACAGCGCAACCCTTACTGGAAATTCTCCGACGCGCTCTAGAAAATTTTCGTAATGCTGCTCGGCAAGGATCGTGGTTGGGGCAAGAAAAGCAACCTGTTTCCCTGCTGTTATCGCCTTGAAACACGCGCGCATAGCGATTTCGGTCTTTCCAAAGCCGACATCGCCGCAGACAAGCCTGTCCATAGGCTTTGGGCTTTCCATATCGCGCTTGACTTCTTCGATGCAGCGAATCTGATCTTCTGTCTCCTCGAATGGAAAAGTTGCCTCGAATTGAAGCTGCCACTCCGTATCTGGTGGAAATGCAAATCCTTTTGCTGCTTTCCGGCGGGCATAGATGCGAATGAGTCGCTCGGCGAGCTCTTCGACAGATTTGCGTACGCGTCGTTTTCGATTTTCCCATGCTTTGGAACCAAGCGAATCGAGGTGCGGTGCCTCGCCTTCATTCCCGATATAACGCTGGACAAGATTCGCCTGCTCGATGGGGACAAAAACCTTTTCTTCACCTGCATAATCGATGCGGATGTAGTCGCGTTCGAGCCCGAGGACCGTAAGCCGTTCGATGCCGTTGAATCTGCCGATGCCATAATTCACATGGACGACATAATCGCCCGGCGACAGCTCGATAAAGCTTTCAATGGCCGCGCTCTTTGTTTTTCCCAAAGAACGTGGTACATGTTTTCTGCGCCCAAAGAGCTCATGCTCACTGACCACGCGGAGCCTCAGCGCAGGGAAAACAAAACCTGATGAAATCAGGCCATTGACAATCAAAATTGAATCATCTTGGATGAGAGATGCAATACGCTCGGCTTGAGGCTCGCTGGAAGCAAATATCCAGGTCTGGTATCCGTCCTTCTCGAATCCGGCAAGCTCTTCTCGGAACAGGCGAATGTTTCCAAAATACGATCGAGGAGGCTCGGCACCCAATGCAATTCTGGGCGACGACTCGTCCGCCCCCTTCAATGCATAGCAGAATAGTGCGCGCGGAATTGAGCTCATGAGCACGTCAAGGTTCTGTATGAGATGATCAGGTGGCGGTACAAGCATTTCGCGCAAGGCAAGCCTGTACATGGATGCATATTCTTTTCGGATATTTTCTGCCAGAGCATCGATGCGCTCGCGCGCAACGAACACAAAAACGGTGTGTTCATCAGCGTAATCGATAATGCTGTGCATGGAATCGAAGGCAAACGGAAACCAGAATTCTTCGCCTTGTATTTCTTGTCCAGATGCAAGGGCTTCGATAATCTGTTCCATGCGTGCATCAGTCCTGGCAAATTCCTTTGTTTTCTCTTTCAGACGGGCAATCGTGGATTCATCCCAGATTACTTCTTTGAGAGGACGCAGATAAATTTTCTGAATTCGTTCATGCCCCGATTGCGTGGCCGGATCGAATCTGGTGATCTTCTCGATTTTATCAAAATCGAAATGAACGCGAACTGCAGTTTCTTCTCCAGGCATAAAAAAATCGAGCACTTCTCCGCGGAGCGCATATTCTCCTGGAAGGCTTACCGAAGGAACCCTCAGGTAACCAAATTCGGTAAGCCTTTCGGATATCTTGATCGGATCAAAAAGCTGACTCTCTTCGAGCCTCAGGGTATGCGCCAGCATATACGATTTTGGGGGAACTGCCATCGCAAGCGTTCGCGCCGATACAACCATTATCTCGAAATCATTTTCTGCAAGCCTGGCGAGCGCCGATGTTCTTTCGCTGAAAATTCTTGAATGGGGCGGAATTGCCCGATACGGAGCTCCGGACCAGGAAGGGAAATTGAGCACTTTTGCATCGGTAAGAGCAAGGTCTTGTGCAAATTCTTCCGTTTCCTGTTCCGATGGCAGCACGACAAGAAAGCGCCTTTTTATCTGGCGGGAAAGCAGGGCCAAATTCATTGCGAGTGCCGAATTCTCTGAATTTTGAAGGTGGAGCGGCAGCTTGCCAAGTTCCAGATGTTCCCTGATATAGCTGAGGGCCGCATTCCGCGAGATTCTGTCGAACAATGCTTGCAGAGTATGAACTTTCATCGTATGCTGTCCTTTCGGAGCACTGCCCAGTATACCTAATATGGATATCCGATTTCTATGGCTGCTCTGATTGGTTGTTCATGTTTGCACTGGTTGTAATCGAAGATAGCTCGGTCGCCGATCTCGTTCTCAGAGATCTGCAAGAAAACACCGTACGCACCATCATCTATCATGACCCAATAAAGGTCATCGACAATATCGCTGAAATCAAACCCGATGTCTTGATAATTCGACAGAAGGATTTTCCTCTGCACGCCCCGCTCATTGCATCCATGGTGCGATTTTCAGAATCGCTGCAGCACTGCCGAATTGTCATTATCGGTGATGAAGTGCCGTCGTTGTTGCAATGCTGGAATATTACTGAAGAAAAATTGCAGCAAGATGCCGGCAGCCTTGCTCGATTGATTTTCAACGGAGCGGCACCCCCTGGCCGTCACCGCGGCGGACTGGCTGCAAAAGCGCAGCGCATGGTAAAAGAATAAAAAATCTTCGAGCTTGCACTTTTGCATTAATTGCTATATAATAAACACATTATGGACACGACCCCAAAACCTTGCAATGAAGAGCAGTTGATTCCCTATGCGCAAAAATTCAAAGCAATCGGCCATCCGGTCCGCCTGAAAATTCTCTGCCTTATTGTCCACCAGGAAGTTCCCTGTGTTGGAGATATCTGGCGATGTCTTGATCAGCCGCAACCAGTCGTTTCACAGCACCTCGCAATTCTGAAGCGCTATGGAATCGTATCTTCGGAAGTCAAGAAAACGCGCCGTATCTATTCGATCAGCGACCCATTCATAAAAAATCTGATTGACTCAATGATCTGCGAAATTGGCACCAGCGCTCCGGAGCCAAAAAAATAGCTCGGTTACATCGATTTTTCCCTTACCAGGGCATCGAGCTCCTCGCCAAATGCTTTGTCTGCTTCTTCTTTCCCGATCCGCCGGACAATATCGCCATGCTTGAATATTAATACCGAATTTCCTGAACCTGTAATGCCTAAATCGGCATGCCGCGCTTCGCCCGGCCCATTGACGACGCACCCCATCACTGCAACTGATATATCAACGCCGATCGAATAGAGCCTCTCCATCCAGCGAGCTGTAAATGCATGCGTATCGAATGTAGCCCGGCCGCAGCGCGGACAGGAAACAATTCTCGCTCCATTCATTTTCTTGCCTGCGCAGGCAAGAATTTCTTTTGCTGCAAGCACTTCCTGTTCCATTGTATCGGAGAGCGAAACACGGATGGTCGCGCCGATGTCTTTTTTCAACAGGGGAATGAGCGCTGCGGTATTGCGCACTATCCCCGCGACGAGCGGGCCTGCCTCGGTTACGCCAAGATGAAGCGGATACGGATACTGCGCAGCGAACATCTCGTTTGCACGGATGACGGTCTCCGGTTCGTTCAGTTTGAGCGATACCACAATATTGCTGAAATGCATCGATTCCAGGACTTCGATTTCGCGCGCCGCAGCTTTTAGTGCAGCAAGAGCGAGATCCGGCTCGCCATCCAAGTCCTTTGGCAGAGAGCCGCCGTTTATGCCGATCCGAATGGGAATACCTTTGTCGAGCGCCTTGGCCGCAACTTCGCGGACTTTCCATTCAGCGCCGATATTCCCCGGATTTATGCGGATCTTGGCGACAGGAAAATCCATGCAGCGCAAAGCCAGGCGCCAGTCGAAGTGAATGTCGGCGACCACAGGCATCGGAGAAACGCTCGCAAGCATGCCAAGCGCTTCGGCAGCCGCACTATCAGGCACCGCAAATCGAATAATCTGGCAGCCAATCGCTTTGAGTGAAGCAAGTCTTTTCAATATCGACTGAAGGCGCTCATCATCCAGGCCAGAAAAGACAGGGAGCGGATCCTTCCACATTGTCTGAATGCTGACGGGCCAGCCTGGGCCCATCAGCACATCGCCGACTTTTACCACTCCTGCATTAGGCATTGGAGATACTCCAGCTGTCGCCTGACGATGTTGTCATCATTATTGATGATACACAATTACGCGACGCTGAATGTGAACGCCAGTGTGAACAATGCGACTGTTTCGGTAAGTCCAATGACAGTAATATAATTTGCAAATCCTTTGCCGGTTTCACCGAATGCATCGCAGGCGGAAGCTGCAGCTTTGCCCTGCGCAATTGCCGACATGCCGATCGCAATGCCAGATATGATGCCCGCCGTAAGAATGAGCAGTATATCTTTCGTCGAGCTCAGAAGTCTGCCCATCAGAATGAAACCGTAGATCGTCTGTGTCAGCGGAGCGCCCGCAAAAGCAACCAACAAAAACGATGCTGGCTTATTCGAAAGATAATTGCGCTTCCAAGCTCCAATCGCCGCCATACTTGAAATTCCTGCGCCAATGCCAGATCCGATTGCCGAAAAGCCAAGCGCACATGCTGCTCCAATCATTGCAATGTTCATATGCAAGCTCCTCAAAGAATTATTGAATCGACGCTGAAGGAATATCCTTTTCCTTCAGTGGATTATATTTATAACCGGACCACTCCATGCCCAGGTGCCCGGAAAATTCCAACATATTCAGTCGTATCCCATGCACAATAATCGAAAGAACCGTCATGACAAAATTCAGCGAATGGCTTGCGACCAATAGCACTGTTGCAAGAAGTGCCTTGATTATGAAACTGAATGCAAAGCCAGTGAAGCCTCCACCGAGTATGCCGCTTGCCATCCCGTTGACTGTCTGAGAAATGGCGAGGCCGGCAAGACCGACTGCCCACAACCTAATATAGGAAACAATATCGGCAAATACGCTCACGGTGCCAAGGAAAATCGAAATGATTCCTTTGAGGCTTTCCACAATGCTCGAGCCAATGCTCCCGGTCCAGTTTCCAAAAATAAACACGAGAGAAAAACCAATGCCAATGCTCAAGAGCGACATATTCGCGACAGGAAACCTGTGTGCATCGACAACCAGATTCAAGGATAAATTGAACATCCCCGCCAGCAAAAGGAGTGATCCAATCTGGGAAAGAAATTTCAGGTTCGGGAAATCCCTCTTGAGATTTTTTATATGCGCAATTGAAAGCTGAATGAGGCCAATCAAGAAACAGATCGCTTTGACGTTATTCTCGGAGTCCGGACTCTGTCCATTGATCCAAGGCAAGGAAACATTCTGCAAAACAGATGGCAAGTGGCTGTACGCAATCCCGAACCATGAGCCAGTAGCTGCACCCCATAACAGCGTCACTGCACCGAGCACAGCAAACAGCCTTTGGGCATCGCTTGTTTTTTTACCTTTTCTTTTCGATGCAAGCATTGAGATGAGGGCGCCAAGGGTAATGATCATGCCATAGCCGGCGTCGCCGAAAATCATTGCCGTGAACAGAACAAAGAATATCAAAAACCAGAACGAAATTTCATATTCGTAATAATTCGGCACAGTGCCCAGAAACTCGAATACAGGATTTATGATTCTGACGGCTGGAGGGTTTTCAATAAGTGTAGGCGGCTTATCATCTCCCGAAGGATCCTCAAAGCCAATCGCCCAGCCATTGCGAACCGCCAATTGCTTCAACTTTTCGGCATCTCTGGCAGGAACATAGCCTTTCAAATATGCAAACTGCTCCTCCGCAGGCATACCGGATCGCAAGCGCTCAAGCGTCAAATTCGCTTCAAGGCTATCGAGGTAAGACTTAATTAAAGGAAGCAATTCCGCTCGTGCTTTTAACCGCGATTTGATATCATTGATGCGCTGAGCAATGACTGCCTGCTCTTTTCGCATTATCGAGAGCGGTTCCGATGGAGGTATACATTCCTGAAATGAAGGGGGCAGCTCATGAAGTGTCTCATCTCTATCCGAAATCAGAGCAATCCGTGTTTTCCCTTTGGGGGATACAAGCCGGATGTAGTCAAGGTTTTCTGGCAGATTCAATACATCTTTGCTGGAAATTTCGAAAAACCGGATCGACATCTGTGCTTTTTCGCAGATATCAGATAGCTCAGAAGCTGAAAATTCCCCCCAACTCGAGACTCGATCGATTTCGCGCGCAAGCTGCGAGGCACTCTCGTCGAGCGAATCGAGTTCATGCTTGAAACTGGCAATTTCCTTTACTATCGAGAGGATGTCACTTCCATGCTCAGCATCTCTCGATTTTGCATCGGCATTCGGTTTAGTCTTTGATTTCTTGTCGGAATAGTTCGTTAGAAGAAAATAAGCGTTCTCGGCTTCTTCCTTTTGCCGCTCCAGCGCTTGGTAGGTTTCTCCGCTCCCTTGAAGTTCCTCGACATGCGCAACGCCAAGTTTTCGCAGGCGCTCGGGAGCACTTTTTCGGTCTTTATCGAGAACGATGAGGTAAAATTTCTTCATGGGAACGATCATCTGCTGGCTCCTTCTACCTTTCGTTTCGCGATCTTGCCTCTTACCACCTGTGCTGTCTGCTGATCGCCGAGATAGATGCGGATTTTGCGAATATCGGCAATCGTTTCGGGAATTTTTACCTTTTCAAAGAGATTGACGCGCTGCGTTGTGATACGCAGCTCGTGCGCGAGTAGCTCTCGCTGTCTAGACACTATTTCCAATTCCATCTGCGTCCGCAAAAGCTGCTCCATGAGCGCCAAAGCCGAATCTATCCACACAGGGGCCTCATACAGATCGTATGCCGCCCGTTCGAATTCGACGCCTTGAAAGACAGGAATTGTTACGCCTGCAATATTGCCTTCGTCCGTGCGTACGGAAACAATCCTCAAGAGTGGCTCACCATTCGATTTCCGGGCTTTTTCCTGTTCGGAGAATACCGCGATCCATGGATCGTACTCTTTTTCAAGCGTTGCTTTGCGCGCCAGAAGCTGTTCGAGGCGAGTCTGCACGCTGCTAACTTCAACCTGCAGCTGCTGCTTCTTGAGCTGAAGCGTCGGCAGATAACGCTGATACATTTTCAGCGCATCTTTTTTCTTTTTAAGCTCGTTCTTTGTCAGCTTTATCTTCGCCATCGTGGTTTGCCTTTACGCCTTCATTTCTGCAATTATTTCTGACCCGATATTATTTCCGCCCGACCCAGAATTTCTGGATCAAATCAGAGCGCAAGCCCGTTTCACGCGGCTCAAAGCATTCTGCAAGCGTTTCCCAGCATTGATCAAGAGCCTTTTCCAGAGGAATATTGACAGAAAGATCCATCATGCGCTGCTCGAAAAGCTCTCCGTATTTCAGCAGTTTTCGGTCCCATACGCTCATCTGGAAGCCCATCGACTTCTTTTCCAGCGTATCGCGGTAGGCAGCATACAGCTTGATCATTGCGTCCATTATGGACCGATGGTCCTCGCGAGTCTTGCCATTGACCATCTGCTTGAGGCGCGAAAGCGAACCAAAGGGCTCGATATGGCCGCCATGAAGATAGAACTGTCCCTCGGTGATATAACCTGTGTTGTCCGGGACCGGGTGCGTGACATCATCGCCTGGCATCGTGGTCACTGCGAGAATTGTTATGGAACCAGCGTCAGAGAAATCGACGGCTTTTTCGTATCGTGCAGCAAGCTGCGAATAGAGATCGCCAGGATAGCCCCGGTTCGAGGGTACCTGCTCTTGAGTAATGGCGATTTCTTTAAGCGCGTCTGCAAAGTTTGTCATGTCGGTAAGGAGCACCAGGACGTTTTTGCCCTTAAGTGCAAAGCGCTCTGCAACCGCAAGCGAGATATCCGGCACCATAAGGCATTCGACAATGGGATCCGCGGCGGTATGCACAAACATGATTGTCTTGGAAAGAGCGCCGCCCTGCTCCAGCGAATCACGGAAGAAAAGATAGTCATCGTATTTGAGACCCATGCCGCCGAGCACAATGAGATCGACTTCCGCCTGCATAGCGATTCGAGCCAAAAGCTGGTTATACGGCTCGCCGGAAACCGAAAAAATCGGCAGTTTCTGGCTCTTCACAAGCGTATTGAATACATCGATCATTGGGATGCCGGTGCGGATCATCTCGCGCGGAATAATGCGTTTGTAAGGGTTGACCGAAGGTCCCGCGATAGTGATGAGGTTATCCGAAAGCATTGGTCCGCCGTCGCGGGGCTCACCTGCTCCGTCGAAAATGCGGCCGAGGAGATTGTCGGAAAAGCTCACCTGCATCGGGTGGCCAAGGAACCGAACTTCATCGCCGGTAGAAATACCCCGTCCTCCTGCAAACACCTGCAGAAAAACCATTTCTTTATCCAGGCGAATTGTTTCCGCAAGCGAAATACCGTATCGCGTTTTTACCTGCGCCAATTCGCCATATGCGACATCCTGCGCCTTTACCGCAATGACGTTTCCGACAATTGATTCAATTCTCGAATATATTTTGTTCATGTCTCACTCCAGCGCGCTGATCGCTTTCAAACCGCGGTTTTCGAACTCGGGGCTCCTGCCCGCCAATACCTGCTCGACTTTTGCATACAGTGAGTTATACATTTCGCTGTCTTCCGGTGTGCCGTTAAGGTCAAGCATTGTCTGGCGCAAGTCATAGAAGAATTCACGCGCATCTTCCTTGTCTTTATACTTGATCTGTGAAGCAAGTATTTTCAGGACAAGGCTGAACATATGTTTCTGGCGATTCGGCGGAACAGCAGCATCCACTGGATCGAAAGAATTCTGCTGCAGGTAGACGGCATCGAGAAATTCGCTCTTGAGATATACCACATAATCTTCAAGGCTTGTCCCTTCTTCACCGACAACTTTCATCATCGCGCCGACTTCTGCGCCGCGCTCGAGAAATGAATGTGCGTACTGCACCGCTCTCTGCGGCATTATGCCTTCATATTTCGACCAAGAATCAAGCGGGTGAATGGCAGGATATTTGCGCGCATCCGAACGCTCACGCGAAAGGCCATGGAAGGCACCTACAACCTTCAGGGTCGCCTGAGTGACAGGCTCTTCGAAATTGCCGCCTGCAGGAGAAACGGTTCCGCCGATAGTGACAGAACCTCTCTGCCCGTTATAAAGCCGCACGATACCTGCACGCTCATAGAATGCGGCGATAACCGATTCAAGGTAAGCAGGGAATGCCTCTTCGCCAGGGATTTCCTCGAGGCGGCCGGACATTTCGCGCATCGCCTGAGCCCATCGGCTGGTAGAATCTGCAAGCAGAAGAACATCGAGCCCCATCTGCCGGTAATATTCTGCAATAGTGACCGCAGTGTAGACCGAAGCTTCGCGCGCGGCAACCGGCATCGACGAAGTATTGCAGATGATAACCGTCCGCTCCATCAATGAACGGCCTGTTTTGGGGTCTATTATTTCGGGAAATTCCTTCAAAGTCTCAACGACTTCGCCTGCGCGCTCGCCGCATGCCGCAATGAGCACAATATCGACTTCAGCGTTACGGCTTGTAACTTGCTGAAGAACTGTTTTCCCTGCGCCGAATGGGCCGGGGATGCAATATGTCCCACCCTTTGCGACCGGAAAGAATGTGTCGATGATGCGTGTCTTGGTTACAAGCGGCTCTGATGGCTTGAGCCGTTCGGAATAGCAATCGACCGCACGCTTGACCGGCCAGGAGAACCACATCTTTATCGGTTTGGTATTGCCTTTTGCGTCTACTACATGTGCGACATTCTCATCAATTGTGTAATCCCCTTCAGGGAGAATATCTGCAAGCTTCCATTCTCCGTACATATCAAACGGCACCATAATGATATGCTTGAAATGAAGCTCGGGCACCCATCCGATTGCCATTCCTCGCTGTAATGTATCGCCAACCTTTGCCAGCGGTGTAAAATGCCACTTTGTTTCGCGCGAAAGAGCCTTCAGGTATAGACCTGGCTCCAGAAAATAACCCACTTTTTCTGCAATTTCAGGAAGCGGGTTCTGAAGACCATCGTAGATCTGGCCAAGCAGCCCAGGGCCTAGTTCGACAGAAAGCAACTCATTGGTAAATCGAACTTTATTCCCGACCTTGATACCCTTGGTCATTTCATAAACCTGTACCTGGGCTGAACTACCACGAATGCGAATGACCTCGCTCTTGAGGCTTCTTGTTCCAGTTTCGATATAGGCTACCTCATTCATGGTAACATTTCCGTCAGTTTCGACAGAAACCATATTCCCGTTTACTGCGGTAACGATTCCCTCTGTCATGTTGCCACTCCGGTGTCTAGCGCGCTGCCGGCTACGTCCGCAGCTGCATCGACGATATCTTGATAAAAGATCCTAAACCCTTCCGCGCCTCGATCTTTTTGGAAGGAGATGCAGCGGGTTGCTATGAGCAGTTTGATTTTATATGCAAGAATATAATCGAGTTCAAAGGCAGAAAGCGCCGAAAGTCTTTCGACCGTCATCCATCGTTCACGCTCGAAGGTAAGCTCTGCCTGCAGTGGGTCTGAAGCCGAATGAATAGCTTGCGCAGATTGTAGCGCATCCGTATTGGTGCTGCCTGGCCTTATCCATGGCTCTGGATCCCATTTGAATTCTCTTGCCCTCAGCATAGCCAGGGCGTTGCGGGTCCCGCGTTCCCATTCGAAAAATACTTTCAGAAAAGGAGATTTCTCGATTGCACCTGTGTACTCGCCCCTCACTGCAACTCCTGCTGCATGGATGAGCTCGCGTTCACCCTCATCGATAAAACGTTCGCAAAGGCCATCAAATTCCTTGGCAGAAAAGGGAGGAGGCGCTCCAAACGGGAAATATGGCAAAGTCGAAGCGAAATACCAGTACCGCTTCATTTCAGGACAGGCTCCCCGAAGCTTCCTTCAAATACTCAGCGAGAAGTCTGTTGACCCGAACCGATAGAATTTGCGCAATGCTTTCGGAAGTAAAGTCGAACTGAACTGCTGAACCTTCCACTGCTACACGGAATCCCGCATCGATTGCAGGATAGGGCTTAAATGTTATTCCTCGGGCAAGCTCCTTCGAAAGCCTTGCTGCAATGGAGGCGTCGATTTTTTCTTCCAGCGAAGGAGGCAAAAGCACTTCCATATTGCCGCTCTGACTGGAAGCAAGAATTCTGACAATCTCGGGTATCACCTGCGCGGCCATCTTCACATCGAAAGCGGCTTCAATATCGGCATTCAATGCTGACTCGACAAACGTGCGCACACTCTGCTTGAATGCAATCATTGTATCCCGCGACGCTTGAATAAGGCTTTCACGCGATGCAGCATCCATAGAGGCAATGCGGCGTTCGGCTTCGGTGACAGCCTCCTGGGCCTCTTTCTTTGCTTTTGCAATAATTTCATCGGCTTGAGCCTGTGCTTTCTCGATGATCTCTTCCGCCTGCTTTTTTGCAGTTTCTATTCCCTCGTTCCGAATTCTCTCAAGAAGCTCTTGTACCTGAATCTCCATGTTAATTCCCTCTGGATGCGTATGATCTCTGGACTGGTAGAGATGGCGTTTCGATTTTCCTGTGCTATCTTGTCCCCGGACTCGCTGAAACACAGCATGAGAAAATCACAGCAGCCATCTAATATCAGTATTATAATATATAAAAAATTCTTGAAATACAGCGCATAACCAAATAGTTAGTTTATAGCGAAAGTGCTGGTTTGGCAATATATCCATAGTGTCACGAACCTTGCATATGCATTTGAAGTAAAAGTCTCTTTTCTTGCGTCTATAAGGAGAGGAGGCTTTCATGCATCATTTCCATTTCTGTCCAAACCCCGACTGCATCTATCATCAGCACGCTCCCACAGAACGCTGGTTCGTCGCCGCTGGCTTCTATATGACCAAAACCTTCGGCAAGGTCCCGCGCTTCCGCTGCAGCGCCTGCGGCAAGTACTTCTCTTCCCAGACCTTCAGCCTTGATTACTTCGCCAAACGCACACTCCCCTACCCAAAAATCGAACTGCTCCTCAGCTCCTCCATGAGC
>Ga0078972_1002197_pt1 | contig 66227 bp, 65 predicted proteins | sample YelNatPaOPGAMG01_FD_67568 | JGI IMG/M metagenome (GOLD analysis project Ga0078972, IMG submission 67568) | Hot spring thermophilic microbial communities from Obsidian Pool, Yellowstone National Park, USA - OP-RAMG-01 (SPADES assembly) (version 2) | ecosystem: Environmental > Aquatic > Thermal...
TAATATCTATTTTCTATAAATAATTATAATACATGCCTACTTCTTATATACATAGAGACAAGAAACCCCTATCTACAAGCTAATTTGGGTCAAAATCTTACTTATGTGGGGTGAACTTCGGCTTAGCTATATGATTCCAGAGAAAAAGCTTGCCGAACTCGTTGCGTTGTCTACTTGAAACCGCCCAGGTGGCAGGTAATGCCGATCTCACTCTCGTGCGGTGACTGGCGGATACTCTACCCGGAGTCGGCGGTCGTAGCGCTCCTTTCGGACATGCCGACGGACAGACGAGCGCGTAATCAGCATCGGAACGAGAGCAACGAGCGATTTACGTCTCTGCGCAGCTCAGTCCGTACTTCGGTGCAAGCAAGCTTCGGGGACCGAGGCCCCAGGGTTGCCCCGAGTAGCCTACACTTATAGACTGGCTCAGGCGGTCGACGGTTTCTCCTGTACTTGCATCAGGGCGACCTTCGCTTCGGCGGCGAGTTTACGCAGCTGCCGCCACTCTGGTGCATCTCGCATTCCCGAATGAGTGAGAATCGATTCATACTGGGGATTCCAAAGTGCAAGAGCTGCATCTTTGAGAATGTCCATTCGACGTATGGTCTCCGCATCAAGCAGTTGATTCTCTTCGAGCCGCCAGCGCCATGTTGGCCATGTTATATCAAGGTTTTCAAGAAGCTCGTAGGGATTCGACCTGGTCTCAGTCAGCCAAGCGATCTGGCGTTCCGGGTCCGCCTCAAGCAAAGATAGCTCTTCGACAAGATGCGCTTTCAGCTCTAGCGGCGTTACCTCAGGTCGACTCATCAGGCCGTTCCGAACCATGCCGAGTTTTGTTGACATTGGTCTGCTTTGGTGCCGTAACCGTAGCCTTCTAGCACTGGGACATAATCGGCGCCGAAACCCTCATCGCCGTCGGTAAGGCCTAGCTCGTCTCCACCGCAGCTAGTCAGGTAGCCGAAGACCACTGCAGTCAAGCACTCATCGTCCGGCTGTGATAGATTATTGGACTCCGATTGGCTATTTGGTCGCGCGACATAAGGTTCCGGACCACCGTCCCAGTCGTCGCCCGCTACGCTGATGTCTCTGTTCTGAGGGTATCGTCCACCCGTAACATTCCAATAAAGGCCCTCGGGATGCACGCCGTCGCCCGCGCGTGGGGTTCCAGGGCTCCAGCGAATCGTGATTCCGCCACCCCCGCTCTGTCCCAAAGTCCATCCACTTCCTAAGCCAGCGGACTCGGAGTTCCCGGGACGAATCGTTATACCACTGGGCAGGTTGTCAGGGTCCAGCCCGAGATTGTTTAGAAGTTGTTCCGGGTTCATACCTTGTAGTGGCCAAGGATTTTCGGCGATACATTCAAGAGTTCCTGGCGTGAACGTCTCGCCGGGTGTCGCGACCTCGTTCGCGTTGTGGGTGTAGGTGGTGCTGGTCTGTGGTGAGCTTGCCGTGCTGGGAAGGACCGAGCTTGTCAGCTCAACTGCATTGTCATAGGTGCCCGCTACTCCATTGGGAAGCGTGGTAAGGTTCGAAGACGCGTCGTAGGTATAGGTCGAGGAGGTGTTTGATGAGGTATTTGTAGCCGAGCCTTGCGTCATCTGTGTAGCACGACTTGCCGGGTCATAGGAGTAGGTACTTGATGAATTTGAAGATGACGAGGAAGCTCCGGCATTATCAGTTAGCTCCATTTTTTGTATTCACCTCATTCCAAAAGAATCGACTTAAATCAATCAAGAGTCGGCTGGCACGTCTCCACGAGATGTGTGCAAATAACCGATAACAAGTAAGGAAACTGCCCAGCACGCCAGTAATAGAATGCCTGCCAAGGCTGGAACGGTATCGCGAACAGTAGGATCGAATGTCATACTTGCTGTTGCTCCACCAGGCAGGTAGCGACCTACCGACGGTACATAGTTAAGGAAAGCTGCCTCCGCCAGCGTCGTATAAATGATCGTGCCAGCGATAGCCACAGTCTGGTTACGTATGCAAGCACCAATTCCAATCCCCCAAGCGGAAGTCAGTCCACCGAGAATCATCGTCCCAACAGTTGCCTTGAGAATATCTCCATGCCATATGGCAGGGTGGACACCCTTATGAGCCAATAAAGGAATGCCAACTATCAAGACGGCACACTGCCCAAATACTGTACAAAGAAAACCCAGCGGGACTGTCGCCGCAAGCTTAGCAATGAACCAGCGACGTCGATTCGGCACACATGTCAGAGACAGAGCGACCGTCTGATGGCGAAATTCGGAAGTCACCGCCAAAATTCCAATAAGCGTTGCAAATAAACCGGCTGATGATCCGGCGCTCAGAACTTGCCTGATTCCGGCAAGAGTTGATATGTCAGCTCCTCCCGAATGGCCCACTGACATCACCTGAGTAATGGTAAACAGGGCAGGAACAAGAAAACTGATGATGACGAGTGCATAGGTTGTTCTAGTTGTCAGCGCCCGAATCCATTCAGAAGCAATGACGCTGCGAAGCTGCTGTCTATCAGCCAACTCCGGAGCAGTAGTAGTCGTCGTCATACTGCCGCCTGCAGAAGCTCACCATAAAGACCCTCTAGCGTGCCATCAGGAGATTCACTCACAGCCGATTCTGCCCTCCCCGACCACACGACGTTCCGACGGAGGACGACGACATGATCTATCACATGCTCAAGCTCACTCAACACGTGACTACTAATAACGACGACTCCACCCTTATCCGCCACCGCACGTAAACGCTTCCGGAGCCAGATAATCCCATCGGGATCAAGTCCGTTCGCTGGCTCGTCGAGCACCAAGACAGGAGGATCACCCAACAGAGCAGCCGCCAAAGCCAAACGCTGACGCATGCCAAGCGAGTAGCTGCTAATACGACGACGCGCTGCTGCCACTAGTTCGACCTCCTCAAGAACGGCATCTACATTCATGGAGGCAATCCCCAACGCTGCAGCAACAATTCGTAGGTGGTCTCGCCCAGTCCGTCCCGGATGGGCTCCCGCGTTGAGCAGCGCCCCAACTGTCCCCGCTGGGTGTGCAGCAAAACCACGCCCACCAATGGTGGCACTTCCCTCATCTGCAGACGCCAGCCCCAGCAGGATACGGAACGCTGTTGTCTTGCCAGCACCGTTCGGCCCCACAATACCCGTGATCTGCCCAGGGAGTGCATTAAAGCTCACATCGTCAAGAATCGTCTGCCCGCCTATGCTCTTCATCACCCGCTCAAAGCGAACCTCACATTCAGTGGACATGCTTGACCCTGCTGTATGTGACACCCCAAAAAACGGCCCGCCCAAACATCACAACCGCACACAGGACATAGAACCACTGTGCTCTAACAGTTGTGTGCAGCACCGACCACATAACGATCACTGCCGCCAAGATCAAAAAGTCCAATGCAATAAGCGCTTGTGCTCGATTCTTCAAGTCTTCCACCTCACCTAACATCAAATACGTCCCCAGGTAGACCAACAGCTGAGATAAATTCCATTCGCATATTACCACGCAACCGGTTCGTGTCAAGTCTTTGAGACAGTTTTGAACCTACTCCAAATTTCGTACATGCGAACCTATGAATAAAGGAGAATATGCATATGGAAAAAAGCGGATGGGGGCGGGAGCGTCTGGACTCTTCTCCGAGCGGGCAACGCAAGACTTAGGGTAGGTGTCTGTCAAAGCAGCGTCAGCTCAGCTTCATCAACTGGGTCGTCTCCCGCATATGTGCGCCGAGCGGGGTTGTAGGTGCATCCGTCAGCACTCTCTACTTCGGACCCGGACCTGCATACGTGACTGACGCGATCTTCTGAAAACCTAACGAAGAATACTCATTAGTTTTTATATTATATCGCACAACTTGGATCGTCCATGGCTGCTTCGTGTCATTTAAGTCGTCCAACAATGACAGCGAGCCGCTGCAGATGAATCGAACGAACTGACCCTTGAACTGGTCAGGAGAGCCGCCGAAGGCATGACACTTAGTCCCGCTCGCAAGCTCGATACCCCACGGATCCTTCTTGAGGTATGGGCCATTCACGTGAGGTGGTACCGAGGATGAGCGAACCTCGACGACTTCGTGCGTATACGGGTTGGCTAGACAAACAAGCGTAGTTGTCGAGCGCTGCAAGCGCCAACATGGATCAATGAGGAATTTCGAGGTGGCGCACCGATACACGGGCCCACCTGATGCGACGGCCGAACTGCCCGAGCAGGTGCCGCGATAACTACTGGTTATTGAATACGTCGAGGCCAATTCCCCAGTCTCTGTCACCGGCGCAATGTAAGACACGCGCGTCGTAGCAGTTGCGGCCGCGCTGCAGCCCGCAAATCCAAGCATTCCTATCAAAAGGGTGATCGCAGCAAACCTGGATGCAGCAGGCACACCGCTGAGCGAGATCAGACGCCGAATCATGCGACAGCCCACCTACGGAGCGCGAACCTCTCATATACAGACCATGCGTCATTGACACGTATCCGATAAGAGGTCTGGGCATCTGAGTCAGGCGTAACCGTGTTTTTTGCGCCTGGCGGAGTAACGACGGTACCCTTTACCCAATTTAATAATGTTGCCTCCGACATATCTAACTCTGTAGCAACCTCTTTGATAGATTGACTTCCAAGTTCGACAAGTCTTACAGCATCATTTTTATTCTCAGGCTCAAATTTTCTTCGAGTCTTTTTTTCTTTTGGGTTTTCCCCACTCATTTCTAACATGTACGTAATTCTCCTTTATATTAAGGAGCACCGTGTCCAGTTTCGTGAGTAATTCCTCCTGAGAGTCAAAACACATACCCGTCTCCTCACCGAAAGAACCGGTACTAAGAGTCTGGACAGCCTGACCTAAGGGTGTGTACTCAATCACAGTCCCGTTGGCTGTCGCAGCAAAAATATCACCTTGACTATAAGATATACCTTGTGCACTGGCCGGGGTTGCTGTATAGATAAAGGTAATCAAGCTGAACATCAAAGAACTAACAAGCATCAAGGCAATAAATTTACTAGCAGAACCTATCAACCTGAGAAAACCACTTATTATGATGACCGTCTTGACAACTGTTCTTTTTATCGAAGGGATATCTTTGGTATGGATCTCAGATCTGTAAACATGCACGGTATAAGCTCTTGTCTCTATCATAAATAACACATGCAAATAAAAGTTTGATTATGCTTTTTTTGTCAATACCTATTCTTGATATATTGATCAGCGGGATTTCAAACAAACAGCAGCAACACTATTATCGAATTTTATAGTTGTCAAACCTTCTCCAAGAATATTAAATAAATCATCTTGGATTGAAATAATGGGACATGCAGTATCGTCCGGCTTTGAAGTGGGACTAAATTTGATTCACCGCACTACAGTTGTATTGCCAATCGGTTTTTATGACATATCTTGGATAACACCAACCAAATCACTCACTTTGTTTACTCCATTTTTACGGCAAAATTTTTCCATTCCTTTCAAAACTTTCAAAGGAGCTCTGGGGTCTGCAAAAGTCGCTGTTCCGACTTCAATTGCATTGGCCCCGGCCATGATCATCGCTATGGCATCTTCCCCCGTGGATATGCCACCTACCCCTATGATCGCCGCCTCCCTGAAAGCTTTTCTACAATCGTAAACGGCCTTTATGGCAATCGGGTGTAATGCCCTACCCGATAACCCCCCCGTGACATTACCCAATTTGGGTTTGCGCCCGTATATGTCTATGGCCATGGCTGAAATAGTGTTTACCAGCACGAGGCCTGCCGCACCGTTGCCGAGTGCAGCTTCTGCCACATTGAGAAGTTCACCTCCGCCGGGAGAAAGTTTGACAAAACACGGTATCCGGCAATCTTTGACGGCCCGAATGACTTCCTTGGTCTTTTCCGGGGAATAAGAAAATAATTTATCAAAATCTTCTACGTTGGGACACGATACGTTTACTTCAACCGCCGTAATATCTTTTTGCACATCAATAAGCTTTTCTGCCGCTTGGGCAAAATCTTGGACCGTTCTGCCCCAGATTGAACATATAACCTGTGCCCCGGATCTCTTCAAAGACGGCAAATCTTCGGCGATCCAGGCATCTATCCCCGTTCCCTGCAGACCCACCGAGTTCAACATCCCCACACTAAGCGGGACCAACCTGGGTGCCTTGTTGCCGGGTGCGGAAAATACGGCCACTGATTTGGCAACCACAGCTCCCAACAATGAAATATCAAAATATGCCGACAACTCATCGCCGTGGCCGCCTGTTCCGGCCGCCGTCAAAACAGGATTTTTAAGCGTCAGTCCGCCTAAGTCACATGTCATATCCGTCCGGACTCTACCGCGGCCTTTATCCCGGGCCATCAGTTATTGCCATAAAAAGTATACATTTCCTGCAAGGATATTACGTCTAACCCCTTGGCGCAAGCTTCAGCAATCCCCGATACCGCCGCTTTGGCAGCCGAAATAGTAGTGACGAGTGGTATGTGATTTACCTGAGCGGCATGTCTGATATATTGGCCGTCGGCATGCGGGCCCCTGCCTCTCGGGGTATTGATGACAAATTGGATAAGACCTTTTTCGATCAGCTCAAGGGCATTGCTGAGGTTTTCCCCGGAAGAAATCTCGGAGTTTTCTTCTTTTTCATCCACTGATAACTTGGCAACCAAAATATCGGGGTTGAGGCCGTTTGCTTCCAAATACTTATAGGTTCCGTGCGTGGCCGCAATGCTAAACCCGCTTTCTTTCAAAGACAAAGCTACCTGCAGGCCCTGCTTTTTGTCATGATCGGATAAGGATAAAAATACACAGCCTGATTGGGGAAAAATATTTCCGGCGGCGATTTGGCTCTTGTAAAAAGCCAACGGGAAATTGGACGCAATCCCCATTACTTCTCCGGTGCTTCGCATCTCCGGGCCCAATATGGCATCCACGTCAGGGAAACGGTCAAAAGGAAGCACGGCTTCTTTGACACAGACAAACTTACGCCTGTCATCTCTCTGCCCCGATACGAAATCTTCTTCGGGTGCCCCGGGGTCACCTGAAACACTGAAAGAATCGTGATTTATGATCTTTGCTCTTTTCGGGATCAGGCCTTGCTCCAGCAGATCTCCTATGGTTTCGCCGACGATCACCCTGGCCGCTATCTTGGCAAGCTGTACACCGGTGGCCTTGGCCGCGAAAGGAACGGTCCGGCTGGCCCTGGGGTTGGCCTCGATGACAAAGACTTCGTTATCCTTGACACCGTATTGCACGTTGAGAGGCCCGATGACAGAAAGCGCTTCTGCTATCCGGAAAGTATGGCTCTCGATCAGAGAGATCACTTGATCAGATAAGGTGGGGGGCGGAGTGGCACATGCCGAATCTCCGGAATGCACCCCGGCTTCCTCCACATGTTCCAAGACCGCTCCGATCATGACGTCCCCGTTTGCATCCCGCAAAGCGTCCACGTCAACCTCTACGGCATCTTCTAAGAATTTATCGATGAGGACAGGTCTTTCGGCGGAAAGGCCGCCCTCTATCCCGAGCGATCCAGCCGCGCCCAACTCGGCCATCACCCTTTTCAGGTCTTCCATGCCGTAGACGATTTCCATTGCCCTGCCGCCCAATACGTAGCTCGGCCTGACCAACACGGGGAACCCTATTTCAAGAACGGCTTTTTCGGCCTCTTCCAAGTTTTTCACCAAAGCGCCTTTGGGCTGGGCAATATTCAAACCGGAAAGCAGCTGTGACCACATTTTCCTGTCTTCGGCCAGATCTATGGACTCGGCCGAAGTTCCCAGGACCAAATCCTTGGGGATAAGACCTGCCAATTTGAGAGGCGTCTGGCCTCCCAGAGTCACGATCACGCCTTTCAGTCCGCCCGCTCCCAGCTGCTGCTCTTTTGCGATAACCGAGAGGACATCCTCGTAAGTAATGGGCTCAAAATAAAGCCTGTCAGAGGTATCATAGTCAGTGGAAACTGTCTCCGGATTACAGTTGATCATCACCGCTTCATAACCGGCTTCTTGCAGAGCAAAAGCGGCGTGCACGCAACAATAGTCAAACTCTATGCCTTGGCCGATGCGGTTCGGACCGGAACCCAAAATGATAACCCTCTCTTTTTCGGCCTTCGTGAGTTCGTCTTCTTCTTCAAATGAGGAATAATAATAAGGCGTCTCCGCTTCGAACTCTGCGGCGCAGGTATCCACGGTCTTATAGACAGGCAATACTTTTTTCTCCAGGCGGTCTCCCCTGACCACAGACTCATCGAGTCCTAAACGCCAGGCTATTTGAGCATCGGAAAAGCCCAATTGCTTAAGGTACTTCCAGGTATCTTTACTAAAGAGGGATAAGTTTTCCCCGTTTTGCCCGAAGGTTTTCTCCTCGGCCAACCGATCCAAAAATTGTCTGGCTTCACAGATCAAATTGATCTGGTCCAAAAACCATATGTCGATGCCCGTTACCTCGTGTAACCTGTCCGGCGATACCAAGCGGCGCAGCAAGGCTTCCAAAATAAATATTCTGTCGGTCGTAGCCTTGGCAACCTTTTCCAATAATTCTTCGTCGGAGAAATTGTCCCACCTTGTTTCGGCCGGATCGCAGTTCAATCCGAACCTGCCTTTTTCCAAGGCCCTCATGGCTTTCTGCAGAGATTCGGGGAAAGTGCGTCCGATTGCCATCACCTCACCCACCGACTGCATTCTGGTTCCCAAAATATCTTTCGTCCCGGGCAGCTTTTCAAAGGCCCACCTCGGCACTTTCGTCACGACGTAGTCGATGGTGGGTTCAAAACTGGCAGGGGTCTTTTTGGTGATGTCGTTCGTGATCTCATCCAAGCTGTATCCCACGGCCAAACGGGCAGCTATCTTGGCGATCGGAAACCCTGTGGCTTTCGAAGCGAGGGCCGAGGAACGAGAAACTCTGGGGTTCATCTCTATGACAAGTTGCTCGCCGGTTTGCGGATTGACGGCAAACTGGATGTTGGATCCGCCCGTCTCCACCCCCACTCTTCTGATGCAGCGAAAGGCGGCGTCTCTCATTTTTTGATATTCCGGATCGGAAAGCGTCTGGATGGGGGCTACCGTGATTGAATCGCCGGTGTGCACACCCATCGGATCCAGATTCTCTATTCCGCAGACAACTACGCAATTGTCGTTTTTGTCCCTCATTACTTCAAGTTCATATTCTTTCCAGCCGGCTATGGAACGCTCCACCAAAATTTCACTGACGGGACTGGCATCCAATCCCTCGGCGGCCAGTTTAAGGAAAGCCTCCCTGTTATCTGCTATCCCGGTCCCTTTCCCACCCAGGATATAGGAAGGCCTGATGATCAGCGGGTATCCGATTTCTTCTCCGACAGCCAGAGCCTCTTCCAAGGAGTGGGCAAAGCCTGATTCCGGGACCTCAAGGCCTATTTCCGTCATCGCTGCTTTGAATTTTTCCCGGTTCTCGGCCGTGGAGATGGCCTCGACACTTGCTCCTATCAACTCCACATTGTATTTTTCCAGGATTTTGGCCTCGAAAAGTTCCATCGCCAGGTTGAGAGCCGTCTGTCCTCCCATCGTGGGAAGCAGCGCATCGGGTCTTTCTTTTTCAATAATTTTTTCCAATATCGCCAGCGAAAGCGGCTCGATATAGGTGATGTCCGTCAAATCGGGGTCGGTCATAATGGTGGCCGGGTTGGAGTTGACCAGGATCACTTTGAACCCGTCTTCCCTCAGGGAGCGACAGGCCTGGGTCCCCGAATAGTCAAACTCACAGGCTTGTCCTATCACGATAGGACCCGATCCTATCAGCAGGATTGATGATATATCGTTTCTCTTTGGCATTATTTTCCTATCATAAATATACGGTTTTTCCTATCAGCGGGCATTTCCCCGCCAAAAGCCATAGCCTGGCTCATTTTTCAGTCACCATCTCTTTGAACCTGTCAAAGACATACTTGGAATCATGAGGCCCGGGGGCAGCTTCGGGATGATACTGCACAGAAATCGCATTTGCTCCCCGTACGGCCAAACCCTCTATCACTTGGTCGTTGAGGTTGATGTGCGTCACCTCGACGCCGGGCAAGTGATCAAGGGCAACGGCATAATTGTGGTTTTGGCTGGTGATTTCGATTTTTCCGTCCGACATCTGCTTGACGGGATGATTGACCCCGTGGTGGCCAAACGTCATCTTATAGGTTGTCGCCCCCAAGGCCTTGGCCAACAGTTGGTGTCCGAGGCAAATCCCCATGATCGGCAGTTTGCCCAGCAAATCCTCGATCGTTTTGGCAATATAGCCGAGAGCGTCGGGGTCCCCGGGACCGTTGGAGAGGAAAAGGCCGTCTACGCCGAGATCCAATATTTCAGCAGGACCGGCAGAGGCCGGCAGGACGATAACGTCTCCTATCTGTGCCAAATCATCCAAGATGGATTTTTTCATCCCGAAATTGAGAGCGGCTATCTTGGGCACGGCAGTATTTTGCAGAGTTGACTTATATAAATATTTTTCCGAAATACTGACTTCTTTGACTAAATCCTGCAGCAAAGTTCCCGGTTCGTCTTTTGCGGCTCTCAGCAGTGAGGCTTCCTGTCCCCTGCCGATGGCACAGGTCAGCGAACCGGTCTTTCGCAAGTGTCTCGTCAGCCTTCTGGTATCGACCCCGATGATGCAAGCCAGGTTATGTTCGGTCAAATACGACTCAAAATCGATCTCGGAACGCCAATTGCTTGGCCTTACCGGTAAAGAGCGGGCAACGACGGCTCGACAATAGGGATGATCTCCCTCCCTGTCCTCTAGGGCCACGCCGTAATTGCCGATGTGCGGATAGGTAAAAGCGACCACTTGGCCGGCATAAGAAGGGTCCGTGACCACTTCCAAATATCCCGACAAGGCGGTATTGAAAACTATTTCACCCGTTGCGACCAACAAAGAGCCGCCTTCTCCAAGGAGAGCTCCGGCAGCATATCCTTCAAAGACTGCGCCGTCACTCAGCACCAATAAAGCTTTGGGTCTTTCATGCATTTTGATAGCATTATTTTGCTGATATGTCACTTAACTCCTTTTTCGTTGTCTCATGATCTTGATATATAAATTACAATCTGATTGCATAATTTCTTATTTCACAGTTTCCGTTTTCACGCTTTGTTTTCCTCTATGTCAATACCCGTCATGTCAAAACCCGTCATGTCAAAACCCGTCATGTCAAAACATTGCCTCTTGGTCCACTACCACGGGGAGGCCGTTGACAAAAGTATGACGGACAAGCCCGGGCAGGTTGATGTGGATAAAAGGGCTGTTTGAAGAGAGACTGGCTATCATCTCCGGCTTGAGTACCCGGCTTGAGCCCAGATCCAAAACACATATGTTTGCGGGGTTCATCACCTTGAGGGGGAGCCCCTGGGTACTGAGGCCAAGGATTTTGGCCGGTGCCACCGACATCTTGTAAAGCAGGTTGCTAAGTGCCGATAAAATTTCATCTTCGTCAAAAAGACCATTTTTTTCATGCAGCAAGGCATTTTTCCGGCCCGATTTGGCACTGCTTTTTTTGATCGCTTCTGCAAGTGCTTTTTGCAAAGCAGCGTCCGTCCAATCGGCTCCTGAGGCAAGGTCTCCGAACTCAAGAGGTTTTACGTTTAGACATGTAGCGGCATAGGCCGCGGAAAAAGCGGTCTGTAAACCCAGCATCCCCGGTGCGGCGCTGTCGATCGGCTGTTCTTTTTTGTCTTTGCTGTGCGGAGCATGATCAGTGGCCAAAATGTCGATGACATCACCTCGGAAAGCTTCCCTGAGCAAATACAGGTCCTCTTTGGCCCGAAGGGGCGGGTGCACTTTATAGAGCGGGTCAAAACTTCTCAGCAAAGATTCGGTCATCGACAGATGGTGCGGCGTGACCTCGGCTGTGACCGGAAGCCGGGCGGCTTTGGCTTGCTTGATCAGCTCCAGGGATTTACCAGAAGAAATATGCATAAAATGCATTCTTGAACCTGTTTGCCTGACCAGGGCCAGATCACGATACACCATGATCTCCTCGGCCAGTGCCGGCCTGCCCCTGAGACCAAGGGCTGCCGAAACCTCTCCTTCGTTGATGCAGGCTTCTTCGCAATAGGTTTCGTCTTCACAATGCTGCGCCAAAATAACGTTGAGATTTTTGACATAGCTGAGAGCCTGACGCATCAATTGTCCGTCCTGTACCCCCGTGCCGTCATCCGTGAAAAGTCTGACCCCGGCTGCTGCCATTTCAGCGATCGGAGACAGGCTCTCGCCTTTTCTCCCTTTGGTGATCGACCCTGCGATATTGATCTCGATCGGGACTGCTGAGGCCAGGTTTCTCAATTCCGCCACCGCCGACAGGTTGTCCGTCACCGGGTCGGTATTGGGCATCGCCGTGACCGAAGTATATCCGCCCAAGGCCGCGGCCCGGGCCCCGGAATAAATCGTTTCCGCTGTCTCTTGACCCGGCTGGCGCAGGTGCGTATGAAGATCGACAAAGCCGGGAGTGACCAGACAATTGTCGATTTCGAAAACTTCACAGTCTCCCAAAAGATCCGTTTTGTCTTCCATGGCCGATATCACGCCGTCAGCCAGCAGAACATCTTTTTGATAAAAGCCGGTTTCGGTAAAGACCGTGCCGCCTTTCAGCAAGATTTTCCGGCCGCTCTCTTTTGTTTTGTTCTTTTCCGTCATTTGTCCAAAATATTTCTTTGTTTTGTTATCGGGCCCGGATGATTATTGCTTTTCTTGGGCAATTTCATAATTCTGATTTTGAAGTCAAAAGGTTATAGATGATTGCCATTCGCATGGCTATTCCGTTCTTGACCTGATCGCCAGTCAACACGTTGGGGCGGTCCGCTACGGCCGAAGCTATTTCGACGTCTCTGTTGATCGGGCCGGGATGCATGATGACGGCCGACTTTTTCATCAAAGCCGCTCTTTTTAGATCCAGGCCAAAACGCATCGTGTATTCCCTGATGTCGGGAAAGGCGTTTTTCTCCATTCTTTCCAACTGGATTCTCAGCAGATAGACCACGTCGGCTCTTTCCAAGGCCTCGTTGAGATCCTCGGTAATACAGATGTTGTCGCGGGAAGAAAAAATAGGAAATGTCGGGAGCAGGGTTGGGGCGGCGACTATCGTAACATGGGCCCCCAAGAGACTAAAGGCCTCTATACAGGAGCGGGCAACCCTTGAGTTGATGATATCTCCCACGATGGCAATTTCAAGCCCCGTAAAATTTGCTTCCGGTATATTGAGATTTTTACTTATCGTATAACAATCGAGAAGGGCTTGGCTCGGGTGCTGGTGCCTGCCGTCGCCGGCGTTGATCACCGGTATGTCGATCCAGTCGGCAATCCGATGCGGTACGCCGGCACAGCTATGGCGCACTATCAACAGATTTGCCCCCAATTCCTGCAGGGTCAAAGCGGTATCTTTGATCGATTCGCCTTTTGTCAGAGACGAAGTGGAGGCGACGAAAGTGGCGACGTCGGCCGATAACCTGCGGGCAGCCACCTCAAAAGAAAGGCGGGTCCTGGTGGAAGGCTCAAAAAAGGCTGTAACCACCTGCTTGCCCGTCAAAACAGGAACTTTGGGAATGGGCCTTTCCGATACTTCGGAGAAAAACGAAGCCAATTTGATCAAACTTCGTATTTCGTCTCCTGTCATATCAGAAATATTGAGCAAATTGGCTTTCTTTTGTCTCACTTGTCAACCAGTTCCCCCAGAGCGACACCTTTGTCGCTGACATCCACCATTTCGTCTCTCCTGGTAGGGAGATTTTTACCCACGTAATCCGGCTTGATCGGCAATTCCCTGTGGCCTCTGTCAACCATCACCGCCAGCTGGATGCATTTGGCGCGCCCGTGATCGGACAATGCGTCCAAAGCCGCTCTGACGGTCCTGCCGGTAAAGAGGACATCGTCGACCAAGACGACAGTTTTTTGGGTCAGGTCACAGGGGATCAGGGTAACCTCTTCGGGAAGTACGGGCCTGATCCCGTAATCGTCGCGATAAAAAGCAACGTCCAAAGTTCCGAGGGGGATCAGCATGCCGGTGATTTCTTCCAGATGAGCTCTGAGTCTGTCGGCAAGAGGGACTCCGCCGGTTTGCAAACCCACCACTATCAGATCACTGACGCCGTGGTTGCGCTCAAGAATTTCATGGGCCATTCGGAGCAGGGCCCTGGCCACATCGCCCGGTTCCATCACCATGGAGCGAACGGCAAAGACCTTGCCGCCGGGTTTTGCTAATTTACGTTCTCTTTCGGCCACCTGACGGTGCCTCCTTACTCGTTTGAGCCTCGCCGGACTCACTTAACGAACGATACCAAATTAGCAAATTTTCCCGGGCTCACCAACTCATAAACGGAGAAAATATTAATTTATTTTTGCTCAAATCTTTTACCCGAAATATAAATCTGCCAAGACTCACGGGGAGGATTCTCCTTTTTGGCCATAAGACCTACGAGCAGCAGATAACGGAGAGAAAGACCGGAGAGTAAAAGTAAAGGTCGGGGTAAAAGCAACACTTTACAGGATTGTAAAAATTTGTCAGTTGACCTGCAAAAGAAAATGATTTGTTATAGGCTATGGCCAAAAGGGCGGACGGATCTGTCTGTCTATGAAAATTGAGAGGATAACATGGGACTTTTTTCCGGACAACAACCTCCCGGTAACCAAGATATACAACCGGGACAAGACGACACGGCTCCGGGCGGAGGCCCAATCGGCGCCGATACCCGTTTGGAACATACCCTTGGGCGCGATCCGGAAGGGATATTCACCTCGAATCTCTCCGTGGGAGAATACCTGCTCCTGGGAGAAGCGGGGTTTGAACCCTTGGGCTTTGTCTTTGGGTCTTCGATCTATCATATCGGCATCCAATTGGCCAGATTCAGTCAAAACCAGGAACTGAATGTTTTGACCCAGGCTATGTACAACGCCAGGGAACTTGCCTTTACGAGAATGCGCAAAGAGGCCGAAGACTTAGGGGCCGACGGCATCGTCGAGGTGCATATCACCCTGCAGAACTATATCTGGGGACAAGACGTACTGGAATTTTTAGCCACAGGCACCGCCGTCAGATCAATATATGCGCCCGGGACTTATCAAACGGCGGCTCAAAAACCCTTTACCGCCAACCTTTCCGTCCATGACTTTTACAAATTGATATCGGTCGGGCTCGTTCCCGTCAACTTCGTCTTCGGAACATGCGTCTATCACGTAGCCCACCAGGGCGCACTGCAGGCCATCAAACAATCCTATCAAAATCAGGAAATGGCCAACTTCACGACAGGGGTTTACACGGCACGCGAACTTGCCCTAACACGGATGCAAAATGATGCGGAAAAGTCATCCGTTGTCGGGATCATCGGGGTAAATACGGTCATTTCTCCCCATGTTTGGGGTGAACATGCCACTGAATTCTTAGCGATGGGAACCGCCGTCAGACGGATCAATGGCGACTCCGGACAGGTTGCGGCCCTAAAGCCCACCTACACATTGCCGTTATAGGCCAATGTAACCTGCTGAGATAAAACGTCTCTTTATCTCAGCAGTAAATCCGATTCGCCGTAGGTGACGGAGATGGGGTCAATCACGAGGCGCTTTGGCCCTTTCTCCGTTTTGCCGACGACAATCGCCTCTTGGCCGTGCGAGCGAGCTGCCTCGACGACTCGCGCACCTGTCCCCTCTTTGACGTAAAGGGCAAAACCGGCCCCCATGTTCAAAGTGGAATAGGATTCTCGCACCGACATACCGGTCTGATCAACCATGAATTGCAAAACTTCAGGAATCGGCGGCAAACTATGAAGATGATAAGTCAAATCTCTCTCTGCCCGCATAATTTTCCTTATCCCGTGTCCTGTGATATGACTTGCATAATGCAATATATCGCCTTGCATCATGAGATCAGCCACCGTGTCGACATAGATAAAACTCTTGTCCAAAACAGCCGAGCCGAAGCTTTTCCCGGAAGGCAAAAGCGTGGCGTAGGAATCGGGCAATTTGTCGGCAATTTGTCGGGCCAGTGAGGCTCCGTTGGTGTGCATCCCGCTGGAGGATATCATCACTATCTCGTCTCCGACTTCTATCTTATCCCCGGACAGCACTTGGCACTTATCGGGGATGATGCCGATCGCACTTCCGGCCAACTCGACTGCGTCTTTGTCGATCAGTCCGGCGAGAGTCGGAGACTCCCCGCCTCCCCAGGAGGCTTTGGCATCTTTGCAGGCGATCTGCCATCCTCGGGCGATCGACGGGGCGTAGGGTTTCAGGTAAAAATCGGATGACCCGGTGGCAAAGTAAGCATTGATCACCATGGGCAGGGCACCGAGACAGATCAGGTCGTTGACAATGGCCGCCACCGCGTCATAGGCGATGTCCGCGAATCTGTCTTCACCTGTCATCTCAAAATATTTGGCGGCAATCAGAGATTTCGTACCCAGACACTCCAGGACAAAAGCCAGTTTTTGACCGCCGACTTCAATCAAAGTGGCCGATTCTCCAAAGCTGGATTCATCGATTTTTGCGCCCAGGTAACCGGGGTAGGAAACCGTCTCTTTGGCCAGCTTCAAAGCTTCCCGCTTGGCCGTATCCAAAATATCGTAGTTAACCCCTGCTTGTTCGTAGCTGCTTTTCAACATCGCACCATTTCCGTTTTGTCAAAAAAATACGTCGTTTTCTCTCCGGAGAATCAAAAAAAATCAGATTTCCCAAACCTTTGTAAAAGAGCGCCAGGGCTCTGTTGACCCGGTCATCTGTCGACCCCGTTCTTTTGGCTACCTGACGCTTGCCTCAAGGGCCCGGGTCCCGGCAGGTATTTTTCTCGGTGAGAGCAGCGCCGAGAATGCCGTTGATGTATTTCGGTGAGTCTTCGGTTGAAAATTCTTTGGCCAACTCGACAGCCTCGTCTATTGCCACGGCGTCTGGGACTTCCTCGATAAAATATATTTCGCAAAGAGCGATACGGAGCAGTTGCCTGTCGACAACGGCCAGCCTTTCGATGTTCCATGTGCGGCTATGGGCCGTAATCTTTGCATCGATCAGATCCAGATTCTCCGCAACGGCTTTTACCAATTCCACCGTATAGTCATCGGGGGCAATCACCTGATCACTGAGCAATAGGTCAAGCTTAACCGATTTCATCTCCGCTTCATAGAGCAATTCCAGGGCACGCTCCCTCGCGCGTCTTCGTCTGGACGTAGCCAGAAACGGTATGTCGGACACCCTAGGCTCTGGTTATATATTCACCGCTGCGTGTATCGACACGGACACGGTCGCCTGTGTTGACAAACAGGGGAACTTGGATCGAAATACCTGTTTCCAAGATCGCAGGCTTTCTGGCACCGGATACCCTGTCTCCCTGGACACCGGGTTCGGTCTCTGCGACCAGCAGATCCACCGAGGCGGGCAGCTCGACGTTGACTATTTCCTGACCGTAAAGTTCGAGGAGGGCCGAATCGCCTTCTTTGAGGTAATGAGCCGCTTGTCCAAGTGTCTCGGCACTCACCGATATTTGGTCAAAAGATACATTGTCCATAAATATATAATTGGCGTCATCTTTGTACAAGTACTGCATTTCCCTTTTGTCGATGACGGCTTGCTCAACCTTCTCATCGGCACGGAATGTCTTTTCCACAACGGATTTGTTTTTCAAATTCCGCAATTTCGTGCGTACGAAAGCACCCCCTTTGCCGGGTTTGACGTGCTGAAATTCGATGACGCTGTACAATCCGTCTCCCAGTTCCAAGGTCATGCCGTTCTTTAGATCATTAGTTGATAGTGCCATCAGCAGATAAATTCCTTTACAGTTTGTGTTAAAACTTCGCAAGCATTTTGTGTAACTACCATAGTATCTTCTATTCTGACCCCACCTTTACCAAAAAGGTAAGCTCCCGGTTCCACAGTTACAACCGAACCAGATGCCAGAATATCAGCTGAATCGGCTCCTAGATAGGGCGCTTCGTGAATTAATAGCCCTACCCCGTGTCCGGTCCCGTGAGAGAAAAATTGCTCGAGTCCGTTTTCCCTGAGGACAGAGCGACAAACCAAATCCACATCGCCGGCCAAAACCCCGCTTTTTACGCTTCTTACCCCGGCTTCTTGTGCTGCCAGGACGGCTTGGGCGAGATGGAGCAATTCCTGGTCTTTGACCCCGAGACCATATGTGCGCGTCATGTCGGAATGATACCCGTCGACTTTGGCCCCGAAATCGATCACCACGAGATCGCCTTCTCTCATTTTGCGCTCCGTGGGCCTGGCGTGCGGCAAAGCGGAATTCGGACCGCTGGCCACGATGGTGGCAAAAGCCGGTCCTTGGGCCAAAAGTTTTTTCATCTTGTATTCGAGCTCCACCGCAAAATCTTTTTCGCTGATCTCTGTTTGCAGAAGATGTTTCACGTCCGCAAGCGCCATGTCGGCGATCAGACAAGCTTTGCCGATCCGTTCTGTCTCGCCTTGGTCTTTTACTTCGCGCAGCTTCTCTATGACACCTCGCGTTGGCACAAGCTCTGTTTTCTCAGGTACTCCCGGCACCTCTTTTTCTCCCGACAACGAGGCATCAACAAAAAGAGAGACCAGATGCTCCCAGAGAGCCCAGGTGATATCACCCGCCTCAAATCCAAGCCTGAGACGGCCTGTCCCGGAAACAAAGTTTTTTATCGACTCAAGCTGTCCCCTACCCGAACCTATGAATATTTCGGCATCGACGCCGCTTGCCCGCAGTTGTATCTCCACTTGGTCTTGGTAGCGTCCGTCCGTGGTAATAAGAGAAGCAGTTTTACCGACAACGAGATAGGCGGCCGAGCCGGTAAAACCGGTCAGATAAAAGATGTTTTCGGGAGAGGTGACAAAAATGGCGTCCAGCGCAAGTTCATCTAAGACTTTTTGCAACCTGGGGATACGTTGATCTGTTTGCGGCGCAGCAAGCTTTGTTGTCAAAAGGGATTTATCGGAAAAATCCGTGTCCATTACTTCTCCAGAAGACGACTGAGTGCCTCGATGCTCAGCTCGTAACCTATCGCCCCAAAGCCGGCCACCGTGCCGTCCACCACCGGGGCCAGTACCGATTGTCTGCGCCACGGTTCCCTCTTGTCCGGGTTGGAGATGTGAAGTTCTATCACCAGTCCGTCATAGGCGGCCAGGGCGTCGTGAAGGGACCATCCGTAATGGGTGAGAGCCCCGGCATTGATCACTATCCCGGCCGTTCTCCCCCGGGCTTTATGGATGGCCTCGACCAGGTAGCCTTCGTGTTCGGATTGAAAATGCTCCAGTTCAAAACCCAATGATTCTGCTTTTTGCCTGGCTCTTTCCACATGGTCGTCCAAAGTCGATGTACCGTAAATTTCCGGTTGCCTTTGTCCCAGCAAACTCAAATTCGGTCCGGAAAGCAGTAAAATAATCGGTTTAGTCATCGCGCCAACCATTTCTGATGTGTCAAAGTACTTCAATCGGTTCAAAAGATTTTTATCGGTCAACCGATACTATCTTATTTTTGGCTGAACCTGTTTGGAAAATCCCCGTTAGCCATATCGTCTATAACTTCTCGCACCGTTTTCTCATCAACGTCTTTCACAACTTCCACCCCGTTCGGCCCGTCCAAAATAAAAGTCAAAGTAGACGTGGCTTTTTTATCCCGTTTCATAAATTCCAACAAGACATCGGAATCCGCATTGGCCGGCAGCTCATAAGGCAGTGAGTAGTGCCTGACCAATTCCAGATGTCTCGCTACGTTATCTGCGGTAATTCTTCCGAGCCTTTCAGCGAGCAGTGCGGCAAATACAATCCCTATTGCCACGGCTTGGCCGTGACTGAGGGGTTTTCTTGGAATTGTATTATTTCCCGTCCGGTTCTCTTCCTGTTCGGCAAAGCCTGTGCCTTCCAACGCATGGGCCATGGTATGTCCGTAATTGAGCAGCATGCGCAATTCAGATTCACGCTCATCTTTGGCAACTATTTGTGCTTTTAGTTTTCCGCAATTGTAAATCTGTTCAAAAAGACTGGAATTGTCGAGGTCTTTGACTCCCAAAAACCCGTATTTGACCATCTCCCCGAGTCCGCTATACCATTCGGCGGCGGGCAGGCTTAGCAAATGGTCACTGTCGCAGATCACGCCCCGAGGCTGCCAAAACGCCCCCACCAGATTTTTCCCTTCTTTGATGTTGACCCCCGTCTTACCCCCTATGGCAGCGTCAATCTGGCCGAGTAGCGTAGTCGAGACGTTGATGAGCGGCGTGCCGCGATGATAAGAAGCCGCGGCAAAGCCGGCTAAATCCGTGATCACCCCTCCCCCCAGAGCGATCACCGCATCGTGTCTGGTGAGATTGAATTGGGCAAAGGCAGAACACAGATACTCCACATTGGCCAAGGATTTGGAGCTCTCCCCTTCCGGAATACAGATGACTTTATATTCAAGTCCGAGCGAATCAGGGTCAAATTTTATTTTGTCGATGATGGACTTGCTTGTGACTATGGCAACCTTTGTCGCAGTCTCCGGCAACAGATCCCTCAGATAATGCCTGGCCCCGGGACCTACGTAAACCTGATAGCTTTGCTTGCCCAATGAGACATCTATTTTTTGGACCAATATTTCTTTGATTTTGGCAACGGCTTCTTCCTCCGATAAGTCGTCGACATCCACAATTTCATCTGCTATCTCCAGATACAGCGGCATCCGTTTTCCCAACAATTCCGCAAGCCTCTCTTTGACCTCGGCAGATTGGCTTTTGGTATTTTGCCTGTCTTGCTCGTCTTTACCTTGGGAATCATTGCCCCCGGATAAAAGAGGTCTTCCTTCGCCGTCTTCCAGCCTTGTGGCCAAAGTGTCCAAAGTTGCCCGGAGAAAGATGACCTTGCCTGCATTTGCTATCAAATGTCTGTTTTTCTCCTCAAGTACGGCTCCCCCTGCCACGGAAATGACGGACGGTATCGGCAGTTCAATAGCTTTTTGCAGCGCCAGATGTTCCTGCAAACGAAAAGCCGCTTCGCCTGACTCGGCAAAAATTTCAGCCACGGTTTTGCCCGTAGCGCTTATAACCTGTTCGTCGCTGTCCGTATAGGGCCTGCCGAGATCTTCGGCCAGAATAGAGCCCAGAGTGGTTTTACCCGCACCCATCATCCCGATCAGCAGAATATGGGCTTTTCTCAGAGATGGGATTGTTTCCATAGATATCAACCTTATACCTTGGTAATCGGCAAAAATAAATAACTGGATCGATTTTTAAACAGATCAAATTGCGCGTGTAAATCTGCATCTGTAACGACGTAGCTCGATTGCATTCTTTTTTTGATGATCGATCATATCTGTCGGGACCGGAGGTAGTTTTTTGAAAAAAAGCTGTTTTGGCAAAATAGCGCTAATCGCTGCAGCTTCACCTGTTATTTAGTAATCTGTATAAACCAAGTCAATACCGCAAAGAGAATTATGAGGCTATGACGAGGGGGTGTAACTCAGTTGGTAGAGTGCCACGTTCGCAACGTGGAAGTCGGCGGTTCGAGTCCGCTCACCTCCACTAAATCTGTCGCAGCTTAGGACGCCTACTGGAGGCGGTTGGTCGGGGCTGTTCGCTGCAATATTGGTGTAGCCGAGCGGTACGGAATGGGGTCAGCCCACCATCTTCGCATTCTTGGACATGCCCTTTTTGATCTCGCTGGCGAGGTTGGCCGAGTAGAATTCGGCCATAAGCGCATGGGTACCCTCCATCAGCCGACACGAGGCTGTCTCTTCAGGTTCTCGGTGACTGACACAACGTCACGCTCCGGCGGGCGTGGCGATGCGGGTCAGCATCTCTTGGAGCTGGGGTCGGTCGGCGCTGCAAGCTGACTCGCACCCCGATCGGCATACTCGTCGATGAGGTCCCAACCCTTGTCTCTGATGTGGAGGACGCAGGCCTCGCTCTGGGCTGGAATGGAGAAGACTTCCTCACCTTCGCTGTGCTCGGCCTGCTCTCGGGTGGAGAGTAATAGGTAGATCACACAGCGCACGATGTCCTCCCTTCTTCATGCTGTCGGCCGTGGTGTGACGGTCCGCGGGTTGATCAGACCACGACAGTGCCAGGAGTACAAGCCATTCGCCACGGCTCTCCTCGGCCAGTGCCACCAGTGCTCGGGCCAGCCCGGCGAACAAGACCAGGCAATTGACTTCCAATTTGACTAAGCCCCAGATGGCAAACAACTAAAAATTTCTAAATATCGTTTGTGAAATTACCCGTGAAGCTTTAGCCATTTATGTCAGGCATTCAATTACGTCATATGATCTTGTCGAGACACTGGAGAAGATAGTAAAGAAAAGAGGTGCTCCACAATATATTAGATGCGACAATGGTCCGGAGCTAATCTCAAAAGCTCTAAAGAAATGTGTGAAAAAGAAAATATTCAAATCAACTACATTGAACCTGGCTCACCCTGGGAGAATCACTTTGTAGAATCATTCAATCAAGATTCATAAGATGAATTTCTAAATATCAATATTTTTATAATCTACTCGAAGCAAAAGTGTTTTCTAAAGACTGGAGAATCGACTACAATCAAGAAAGACCTCCCAGCTCACTTGGAATGTTAGCTCCGGCTATATTTGCAATGAACTGGGAGGAAAACCAAATCAAAGAATTGGTTGGGAGTACGAGATGCTAAGTGGTATATAAAATGGGGGCATGTCGAGTGGAGGGAGCGGGTGCAGCCAGCGGTCGTTTTGTGACGGACGCGCTCGCAAGGACTGTGTCGAAATCACGCCGGCCGAGGATCATCATTCGGTTGAAGCACGCGCCGCGGAGGGTGCTTCTCACGTGTGCTCAGACGTCGTTATCCGGGTGTGCACGGACAAGTGGACAACGCTCGGAACGTGACTTTCGTGCTAGGGGTTGGTGATGCCAAAGCGTGAGATGGTACCGGATTTTAGTGCCGCCGAGCCCTTCCGACGCGAGCTACTGGTGCACTGCTACCGGATGCTGGGCTCGGTACACGAGGCCCAGGACCTGGTGCAAGATACGATGCTACGAGCCTGGCGGTCCTGGGAGAGCTACGACCCGGACATGGCGTCGCTGCGAACGTGGTTATACCGCATCGCCACCAACGCGTGCCTAAACTCGCTCGAAGGTCGGGCCCGGCGACCGCTTCCGTCCGGAATCGGACAGGCGTTTAAGGATCCTGATGCGCCCTTCGTCCCAGGGTTCGAGGTCCCGTGGCTCCAGCCCATCCCCGACCGCCTGTTGGGTGTCGTCCCCGCGGATCCAGCAGTGGTGGCGGCCGAGCGTAGCGGATTGCGCCTGGCGGTAGTGGCCGCCCTGCAGTTGTTGTCGGCCAAGCAGCGCGCGGCGCTGATCCTGCGTGACGTGCTCGGTTTTTCCGCCGCCGAGGCTGCCAGCGTGCTCGACATGAGCGTTGTGGCGGTCAACAGTGCGCTCGTGCGGGCTCGGGATAAGTTCACCGGCCCCCCTCTCGACGCCGATCTGCTGAGCGAGACGGAGTCGGCGCAAAGGGAGGTAGTCGACCGGTACATGTCCGCTTTCGAGCGTGCCGACGTCGATGGCCTCACCCGGCTACTGGCCAGCGAGGTGGTGCTGGAGATGCCTCCGATGTGGAACTGGTTCGAAGGGCCGGTCGCCTACGGCCGATTCATGACCCGTGTGTTCGACATGCGCGGCCGAGACTGGCAGACGGTGCCGTCCTGTGCCAACGGGCAGCCGGCCATGGTGGCCTACGACCGCCAGGGCGCCGAATACCGCCTGCACACCTTCCAAGTCTTCGCCATCGAGAGCGGCGCCATCGTGCGGACCACCGTGTATCAAGACCCTCAGGTGTTCGCCCTCTTCGAGTTGCCAGAAATCCTCCGCTGAGCGCGATGAATTCCGGTCGGCTCACCGGTATGTACTTGATGTCCCGGTCACCCAAGCGGGACATCACAGTTAGGAGCAGATCATGTACCGAACCATCGTTATCGCTTTCTCAACCCTCGACGGAGTCATCGAGGACCCCGACGGCAGCGCGGGGACTCCCAACGGCGGCTGGGCGTTCCGTCACGGACCCGAGGCCATCGCCGGTGACAAGTTCAAGATGGGCCCTGTCCTCGACACCGGAGTGCTGTTGCTGGGCAGGAAGACCTGGCAGCTATTCTCCCACCTCTGGCCCAGGCGGACCGACGACTTCTCGCTCGCCATGAACCGGATCCCCAAGCTGGTGGCCTCCCACACAGTGACCGACCTGAGCGCGTGGGAAAACTCGTCACTTCTAACCGGCGACCTGCTCGAAGCGGTCGCAACATACAAGGCCAGTCACGACGTTGTCGTCGCTGGAAGCGCCAGCGTCGTGCATGCCCTCGCACGAAAGGGCATGGTCGACGAGTACCGCATCCTGGTCTTCCCCGATCTCGTCGGCCGCGGCACGAGGCTGTTCACCAATGAGACGGCTGCCACCCGCCTTTGTTACGTCTCATCTGAAACCACCGGCCCGGCCCTCCTTATGCGCTACGAGCGAGAGATGCGCTGACGGCCATGACCGCCCCCTGATCGACCAACGAGTACGGCAACCACCATCGGAAGCTCGAAACGGTGACGTGGTCGTCAGCTTCGGGCTGGAACACTGCGGCGGACAGACGATGGGCGGGTGCGTCCGTATCACATTGCGCCATGCCCTCGCCTCTGCCGCCCCGATGACCGCAGGCTGACACCGGCGTCCTTCAAGGCACGCCGAACGTAGCTGAGAGCCGTCGAGGGTGGTCTCGTACTGTGACAAGATGAGACCACCAAATCCCCCTATGTCAGAAAAGATGTCGTATTGAACTATGGCTAAAGGGGACGAGAATAGAATAATAATTATGACTGTTGCTTATTCAAAGACAAAGAAGGAGAAGCCGTGACCTCCACCGAACCGCAGAGCGTGGCACTCACGATCCTCGATCTCGCCCGAGCCGGGCGGTTCACCGATATACGAGACCACTTCGCACCAAGCCTGCGGCCGATGGTCGCCGCCGATGTCCTCAACGCTGTGTGGGACGCCGAGGTCGCGCAACTCGGCCCCGTTCGCACGGTCGGTAACGCCAGCGAAACCGCCAACGAGCATGTCACCATGGTCACGATCCCCGTTCACTTCGACCGCGGCACACTCACGCTCCAGGTGTCGCTCACCACCACCGGCGAGCTGACCGGACTCCAGCTCCTACCAGCGGACGGCGCCGAGCCGCCCGTACCGTGGGAGCCGCCGCACTATGCCGACCCGGACCGCTTCGATGAGCACCACGTAACTCTCGGCGACGGGCTGCTGGCCGTGCCGGGAACACTCACACTGCCCAAGACCGCCGGGCCCCTGCCCGCGCTCGTGCTGCTCGGCGGGTCAGGGCCGCTAGATCGCGACACCACGATCGGCAAGAGCAAGCCGTTCAAAGACCTCGCCTGGGGTCTCGCGAGTCGCGGCATCGCCGTGCTGCGCTTCGACAAGATCACCTATGCCCACCCTGAGCAGGTCAAAGCCAACCGCGACTTCACCGTCGCCGACGAGTACCTACCGAACGCCCTCGCCGCCATCCGCCTCCTGCGGGCACACCCTGCCGTCGCCGCTGAGCGAGTATTCCTCGCCGGTCACAGCCTCGGCGGCACCATCGCCCCCCGGATCGCCACAGCCGACCCATCTGTCGCTGGGCTGGTCATCTTGGCCGGCGGCACGCAGCCACTTCAATGGGCCGCGGTGCGCCAGGTCCGCTACCTAGCCTCTCTCGACCCCGGCACGGCCGCCGCCGCTCAACCCATCATCGACGCCATGACCGACCAAGCCGAGCAGGTTGACAGCCCTGAGCTTTCCCCCAACACCCCTGACGACCAACTGCCCTTCAGCGTCCCCGCCCCATACTGGCTCGACCTACGCAACTATGACCCTGTAGACACCGCTGCCACGCTCGACAAGCCGATCCTTATCTGTCAGGGAGAACGCGACTACCAGGTCACCATCGCCGACGACCTCGCCCGCTGGCAGACAGGACTCCACACCCACCCCAACGTCACTATCCGCACCTACCCCGCCGACAACCACTTCTTCTTCCCCGGCACCGGCCCCTCCAGCCCTGCCGAACTCGCCGCCCCACAACACCTCGATCCACAGCTCGTCACCGACATCAACGATTGGATAGCCAGCAACACCCGCACCGAGTCGTGATGCTCCCCAAACGCATTCTTGGCTCAATCAACATGCGGAGCTAATTCGTTACGCCATCGTCGCGACCTTCCTGCGCCCGTCGGATCATCTGATCCTCCACGCCCAAGCGCTGGCCCATGTTGTGCAGCGTCCACCCGTCTCGGCACAGGAGGACAGCCGCGTCGATCTGCACCTCTGCCATGACGGGCCGAGTTTTGGCCGCACGAGGAACATGCCTCGCGACCGTCGTGCGATGAAGCTCGTAAACCTTTGCCAGCTCACCGACACGACCACCGGCTTCGTAGGCGGCGGATCAACGCCTTCAGCTCAGCCAGGGAAAGCCGCCGCTGAGTTTGTCGCAGCTTCCGCACGTTCGGACCCCGTGCATCCTCAAACACTGTCACCGGCTCCTCCTGAGGCACCTTGTCGCCCTTCTCGACCCGACGAAGTAGCCGCCTGACAAGGGATTTTGTAGACGTGTCAGAGTTTGAGAACTCTCTGCGTAGCTCCACTCGATATTTTCCTTGGTAGATAGCTTGCAGGGAACTTTATCCACAGCGCCGAATCCGGATTCATCCGCTCTCATCCAGCGGCGATCAGGCGGCGGATGCCCCTACGACCGCCGGTAAACCCACCTATCGTGAACTCTCTCGACACGCCCACCCACCGGATCGAGACCACATTTGTCTCTTCGGCGCCGATACGCTCGTGTGCAGCCGGAATGGTCTCAACTGTATGTCGACACCTGACCGAACAAGATCAAGCGAGACAGACCCGCCCCGATCTTCTCGTCCATGACAAGGCCGTATCATCATGGTTGACCACACGACCATCGTCAGCTACACCCAACAAGCTGAGAACGACGTGCCTGCTCGCGACTTGTTCGGCGGGTTCGAGACTCTCGTCGTAGACGGTCTCGAACACCGGGACAGATACACACTACTCATCGACCTGACCCACGCTCCTATACCTGGCAGTTGTGTAATTTACCGAAAGGACAGCTGGGTCCGACGGCAAGGGCGACGCGGCGCCGGTGATCCGGAGCTTGGGACTCTTCCTGAGCTTGCTCGGACTCTGAACACCGCATCTGTAATCATCGCACAGAAAGAGTTCGGCTCGGTCAATGCCGCTCTGATAACCGGCAAATACGAACCTCCGGTTCTTGCAAAGCTTGTAGCCGGCTCTTTGTTCCGGGCTGGATTGGGACCAACACAGTAGCGATGTTATTGCCGGTCTTCGCGACGCGGTCCTGCTTGTCTTATTGGGAGCCCTCCACCGGGGAGCGGCATGGCTGATCACCGTCCTTTGAAGTGATCCCATGAGTTGCGATAATAGCAACTCTCAGTTATAATAGTTGCTATGACGGAAAACCCGGTTGTTGATGAGGTAGGTCGCAGGATCGCTGAGGCTCGGCGTCGCGCAGGTATCACCCAGGAGCAGCTCGGTGCCGCACTTGGGGGACTAGACAAGACACAGGTCTCCAAGATCGAATCAGGTCGTCGCCGACTGGACATCAGCGAGGTCGCTCTTGCTGCTTCTGCTCTCGGATTGAGCACCCGAGCGCTTTTGGGCATGCCGGAGCGGACCAAGCTCACCTGCGCGGCCCGGCTCTCAGCCAACGCACCCGAAGGTGCTCTCCGTGCCGCGTACTCCCGGGCACGTCAGATTGTGGAGATAGATGACACTCTCACAGAAGTTGCTGGTCTAGTTCCGGCCGCTCCAACCCCGGCAGCTAAGGCTCTCCTCGCAAAGGGCCGAACGATGGGTCGGAGGGCTGTGAGTTCGAAGACGACAGCGAAACGACAGGGTCATGAGCTCGCTGTGGCCGTTCGTAGCGATCTTGAGCTTGGCGTCGATGCTCTCGGCAATCTTCCCGATCTCATCGAGACGTACTTTGGTGTCGATGTAGCTTTATCGCCGCTCGGCACCAAGGCAGACGGTCTGTGCGTCCACGGTAGTGGTGTGAACCTGATCCTGGCCAGCTCCGATTTTTCCGCTGGACATGTCAGATTCACCCTCGCACACGAGCTTGCTCACCACCTACTTGATGACACCCGCGAAATCATCGGTGAAGACCAAGATGCGATGTTCGAGGACAATGTGGTTGAGCAACGGGCGAACGCTTTTGCGGGACATTTCCTCATGCCAGAAACGGGCATCGAGGCGCTGCTTCGCTTCCGTCAGGAGACTGATCTCGTGGCACCCGGCAGTATCGTTGCATTGATGATCCACTTTCAGGTGAGCCTGGCAGCACTCGTGTACCAACTCAAGGAGCTTGACCTACTTGACTACGAGGAAGGCCAGGCGCTGCGCTCTCAGGGTGCCAGGAACCTCTTCCGCACCTATGCCGCGACGGACGCAGAGTGGGCAGTGCTCAACCCACCGGAACGAGTGAGGCCACCGGAACGTCTCCAACGGGTAGCGCTGAATGCCTTTGGTGAGCGCCGCGTCGGTCTTGCTCTCGTCGCTGGCTTGTTGGAGCGCTCCGATGATGACGAGCTCTATCGCGAGCTGACAGCGACGCTCGTCGGTGACCAGCCAGCCGTCAGCAACGACGAGTTCGTGGTGTGAGCCTGGACTTCCCGACACATAAACGGACGCCGCCGCAAGTGTCTCAGCCACCGACCACTCTCTTTGATACTGGAGGACTACTGACGCTGGCCGTTGATGCTGGCCTCTGGAACTTAGCTGTCACAAGGTTCGGCGGAACGGGAAAAACATTGCTGACTGTAGTTAATGAACTCGAACACTTACGAGGGGACGCTAAGGTTGGCGGCCTTGCTCGTACTGTACTTACCGACCTCGACTGGTTAGGAAGCCGATTGTGCTCGACGACGATGCCGGCCGCGAGGAGTCCGCTCGCCTGCAGGGGATCATCGCAGTTGGCAGGCCGCTTATACATCCGCTTCAGCACTATGGTGAAGCGGCCCTGATCGTCGTAGGCCGGCCGCTTGGCGCTCAAGCAGTTATCGAGGACCACGACGCTCGCGTGGCGGCACACAACAACGGTCTCCGTCCGGCAAGCGTGCACAAGCTCCTCCACCTTTGGATCGTGCGCGGGGTGATCACCGCGGCACAGGCATTCCAATACTGCGAATCCATCCGTTTAGCTGGACGCGGCAGGGACTATACGGAAGAGGAGCTAACTCAAGGCAAGCTGGGCCGCGTCGGCAAGCCTTAGCGCGTCATTGTAAACGGTCTCCACAATGATCCCCATACGAATGTACGTACGATGCATACTCACCAATGTTGCCCGCTGGGGGATGAGCTAATGGGTCGACAGAGTTTGCAAATCAAACGATGCTTTTAAAACCTGCTCCAATGCACTCAGGTACGGTCGGAGTTCCCTCGGCTGATTCGCCGGCTGATACTTGAAACCGCCCCAAGTCTGATACAGCTTAGCCACGACATTTTCAGCTACGCGCGCCCAAAGGCGCCTTGCGGTTCCTGATTGACAAGCCCGCTACCCGGCGGCTGCCACAAGCTGATAACGATCCGACTTCAACTGGTCCAATGTCATTTAGTATCTATCCCAACTGCACATGCTTGTTGTCCGTTTGAGGTTAACTAAGTCAATCCTCGTTTATCCGGCCAACACCACCGCAATATGTCGGATCTGTCGACTGTCCACGGAGGAGATACCGCCGAGAAAGATGCAATTACCCTGGGCCTCGACCGCTTCTCCAAGCGTCATCCGAGCATACCGTAGAAGTAGCTCTTCGACTCTCCGGCTTCGGTTCCTTCATATCACTGTTCACGCTTAGCTCAAGCACTTCCGATGTAACCCCAAAAAAACCTAACTCCGGTCAACGGGCGCGCTCCAGGAATGACTTGACGTAGGGGTCGTTTAGATGACCTGTCTGCTTCTCTTTCATGGTATCTGAGAATTGAAGTGTCCCGCCCAAGGTAGCCTAACCGTAAGGACGGGGTGTCACAATGTCGTTTCTGGTAGATCGAGCGATCGGACTTGGTTACGGACACGACTAGCACGTCATCGTTTCTTGGATCAACCAGAGAAACACTGTCTTCAGCGATAAACATATGGCAACGTTCGTGTTCGAGAACGTTTCCGTCCTTTAGAAAGGAGAATTCGTACCGCCCCATAACGAGCTTGTGTAGGCGAATAACTGCTAGCCAACCGGATCAATAAAGATTCCTTCAATCGCGTTGTAGGATACAGGCGACTCCCGAGCGATAGAAGACCCTCACTTTGCCGGAAGCCTCTATCACTAGGCATCTGCCTCCGTCTCATGATAGCATTGATGCTATGTCAACACTGACCCAGAGAGGGATGAGACGACGAAGATCATGGAATACATCTGGGGCACTCGCAAGGCTTCGGTTATCTACCGGCAGGAGATGGTTGACCGTTTCGGTTGTCAATAGCCGACAATTTCACGGTCCGAGACCGGAGGATTTCGTCCTCTATCGACTCGGCTACGATGACGAAATGCCGCTTGGATATCGAGGACTCGAAGTGGCCGGAGCGAAGAATATGCTCAAACAAATGGATTGGAAAACGCGCGTCCTCGAATGCCTATTCGTCGAGGGGACAAACGTTCCCCACTCCAAAGACCATACACTGACTGAGCTTATCGTTCGCCTCGTACGGATCGAAAGCTTGACCACATCACAGCCCAGACAGTGGTTTTCAGCGCAGCATCAGCACCGCAAGGGTACGTTGTGCGAGAGAATCTGGATGCTCGACAATGACCGTGTCCACTTCAAGCCGGGACGGGTTTATCACACCGGCGAAGAAGCGCTCTCCGTTATTCCGTCAGTAGCGAGCGGTGAGACGGCCGCTTGATGGATAAGCATCCTGTGGACCTCGCTAATCGCCGTGAGCCGAATTCGCCCATGACTGCGATCGGTTTCAAAAAGTTGAACGCGTTAGTTGAGCTCGCCGGCAGCCTCTTTGATGAAGCGCGCGCCAGCGCTGACGCTAAATGTTGGCGAGGGGCAATCATCCTCGTAAGCGCATCGATCGAAGCTTCACTGCTTGGCACGGCGATCTGTTGTAAGCCGGACCTCAAAGTGCAGGGAGTGTGGCCGAAGAACAAGCGCCCTCCCGAAGATTGGGGACTCTCAACGTTGCTTGAGCTGGCTATTCAAGCTGATTGGTTGCCGCAGAGAAAAACGAACGAAGGCCGCATTCCCGACCCGGCAACGCTCATCAACGGCAACATGGGCGACGCTCTTGAATTCGTCCGGTGCCTCCGTAATGTGCTCGTACATCCAGGCCGTCACATCACTGACCTGATCTGGCTTAACAGTGCGGACGAAGAGTCAATGAGCCCGACCTACGAACTATGCAAGGGGATTGCAGATGAATTATTCAAGCGACTTAGGACAGCAATAGCCGACACCGTGAGCACCCCGATTACAGAGGAAGTGAGTCCCGCATGATTACGACGATTGAGATTTCGGAAGGAGGAGCGCGCAAACACGCCGCCCTCGATCTGAAAGACATCACGGGCGTCGGACGAATTAACCCTCGTCTGCAGCTCTACTTCGAAGCCCGGTCAGAGCCGTATACGAAGGTCCTGCTCGAAGACGTCACGCTCCGTCTTGAGTTCGGCATCGAGCTAATCGGTGAGGGTCGCGTGACCGGCATCGAGATTGTACCCGGTGGTTGCCCAGTCACCTTCGAGATAGTGACCTCGCAGCGTCTACTTCGCCACGTCACCGACGGCTTGCCTTCAGGCGGTTCGATTGTTGAGCTCAACGCGAGGCTCCACGGTCGGGCTCAGGCCTGGGTAGACCCGAACGCTCCCGATTTGAACCGGGCGGGTCGCCCTGCTGGGTGGGAACCGGGACAATGGTGGTCCTTCAATCTGAATGCTGGAGGTATATCCACCCTGCAGTTCGCCCGCAGTGACTGGTATCAGCGGGTGCTTTCACCGACGCGAAACGAACGCTTCCTCTACCTCGAGGTGGCATTGCCTCAGGACGACTCGACACTTGGCACTGAATGGGTAAGCGGCATCGACCTTCTTCTCAAAGCGGAACGCGCTTATGCTGAGGGAAACGACTCCGCCGTCTTCCAGCAACTACGCGGCGTAATCGACTCACTTCCCGGAGCCAAGAAGCAGATTCTCGCCGACATCACCGACGACAAAAAGCGAAATAGTCTCGAAGAACTCCTCAAACAAGCTGGAGAGTTTTTGCACAATGGTCGTCACGTAGCAACCGACAGCGAACAAGCAGGGACGTTTCCGGTCGACCATCTCGACGCGGCCTTTGCGCTCGATCTGATGCGGGTGTTGCTTTCCCATCTCTCGCTGATGCTCTCTGCCGATCGCCGACGGTCCGCCAACGCGTGAGAGCATCAGCACATTTCGTAGCCATATTCCAGTCGATTGAACATCTCCATATAGAGTAAAAATGGATCTGTTTATCAAATAATGTCTGCCATCAGAACTCAATAAGGCCTGCAGGCAAATGAATACTGATTCACGCTCCTAGATACCATGGCCACCACTAGCATTCAGTCAACTAATTGAATTTGCGCAACTTTTGAGAGACAACCTGCAGGTAGTAAAGAGCAGCAAACTGAATAAAAAGTAGTCTAAAGTCCGCTCATGGATTTCAAAAGATTCAAAGTTAACAATAGACCCTAAATTATGTCCTAAGATAGAAAGAGCTCAAAAATTCTGTGGTCATTTTGCACAATATTCGGCATATAACTATCCCTCCCAAGTCATCTAGAAGTGAGCCTTGGGATACGACAATGGACAATTAGGAGCAGCTTGGATACAAGGCCTATGTAGGCTAGATTGATGCAATTTATCCACACTTGGATAATATGACGCATGCGTCGGTTGTGAAACGTCCACTCCGGCCAAAGTGAGGGGAGACATACGGCGATGGAGGATGAGACTATAAACGACCTCCAGTTAGGAATCAATCAGATAGCGCGCGAGCGTGCTCTTCGAGTGCTCGATTATCTGGGAGATCTCTATACCGTAAAGTTCCCAGCCGTATACGCCATCGATGACTACCGAGAGATTCAACTTCCGAAAAGTCGCTTTGAGTCAGCCCAGAGTGTTGAGGTTGGTGATGTAGATGGCTCTTGGCTTCGTATTTCACGCCCAGAATTTCCCATAGCTCCAAAACCACTGTCATCGCTCTGCGGATGGATCGTAGGCACGATCACTAGCGATTGGCGCCCTTCCGTGATCCATCCTGACGAGACCCTGCGTCGCCTCATACAACTGCTCGAGACTCCCCATAACCGGGCGGGTAAACCCGTCGAAATTGCCGATCTCACCGATAGCGAGCTGACAGAATTGGGCTTCGAAAACGAAGATGCCACCACACTCGCTGTTCGCTCACTCGATGCTCAGGCGGAGCTTGTTGAAATGACCCAACGAGCACAGGAGTGGTATTCCTCCAGCGTCGAGCCATGGCAAACGCGCTACAAAGAGGTCGCAGCCACCCGCAACCTCTTCGACACCTTCTTCGACCTACGAGGTCGCCTTGAGCGTGAGGGAGACATCGTCGAACTCGTCTGGGGGTTCGGATGGCTCAAGTGGACGACACGGATAAGCTTCGGAGAAGCAAAAATCAACTATCCGTTGTTGACCACCGAAATCTCCATCTCATGGGATCAGGATTCTAATGTGCTTCTAGTCACGCCTAACAATCCTTTGGAACTCGATCTCCGTTGGATTCACGGCATTGATGTATCCGATAGAGAAAGTCTGCGTGAGGAGGAAAAACATATAGCCACCTACGGACTTGATCCATGGAATGATGACCTTAGGGAGGAGCTCCAACGAGTAGCTCGAGCCATCAACTACGGCGGAGTACTTAAAGTTGATGATCTTCCGTCGCCCCCTGATGATACCGCTGTCATTGATCCCGACCAGTGGATGATCTTCCTGCGACGACGTCAGCCCAACTTTCAGCAGTACGTCGAGGACTTACGAAATCTCTACACCGACCCTGAGGTTAAAGTTCCTCCGGCATTCGCTGCTGTTGTAACCGATGAACCTTCCCTCTTCGACCAGGTCGATCCCTATGCCTACATCAATGCGGAAGATGAGAACGCCTCCCCAGGTCCACTCCCGATCCAGAAAATGTTGCTTCCGCTACCCTCGAACGAAGAACAGGAACTGATTTTACGTTTTGCTATGTCGAAGGCTGGCGTCACTGCTCAAGGCCCTCCGGGTACTGGCAAGAGCCATACTATCGCCAACCTTGTCTGCCACTTCCTTGCACATGGTAAGCGAGTCCTGGTCACGGCTGAGAAGGAGCAGGCTCTCAAAGTATTGCTGGATAAGATCCCCGCCGATATTCGGGATCTTTGTGTCAGCATTATAGGTAATGATGCGCGGTCACGTCTACAACTTCGCGACAGCGTGAGCAGGATTGCTGGTGTTGCCACCGAGACAGTTGATGCTAGCAAGATCAGCCGGCTAGAGGGAGAATTGGAGAGCCTGAGCGAGAAGATTGCTCAGCTGATGAACGAACAGAGGCAAGCGCGCGAGGCAGAGATAACAGCTCCTCCTCTACCTTCCCCACACGGTGGCCCCAGTCCTTGGACCCCGTCGTCGGCAGCACAATGGCTTTCCGAGCGGGCAGACGACTACAGAGGCATTCAGGATTCGCTCGGCATCGATACATGCCCGCCACTCACCGATACGGAGTTCGAGGAGCTTTGTGAGTTGCTCAAACATGTTCCGGAGGAAGACCGAACCGATGCCTTGCAGGCCTTACCTGATTCTGAGTCACTTCCCACAGTAGCCTTACTCCTTCGTCAATGGCAAGAACGCCGCGAGATACAAACTGTCCTCAAATCAATGGGCACCGTGCGTCAAGAGAACTCCAAAGACGTCGAACTCAGTCGTGACCTTCTTGAGGAGTTAGCTCGCGAACTCGATGAGTGGGCTACCTGGTTAACTTATGCACAGGGCAGTTGGCTCCAAAGTGTTATAAGTGATGCTCGGGATGAGTTGCGAAGCCAACCGTGGAGAGACTTCTGTGAACACTTCGACGCTGATACAAAAGAGATAGCCAATGAACTGAGACGTCTCAGCGAGTACGAGATCAGTACACCTGACAGCATCTCTGAATTAAAAGAGGTATTAGAGCAGTCTCTGGCTCGTGTTCAAGATGGCAAACGCGCCGGAAAACGCTTTGACCGTCGCAGCAGCGAAGCTCTAGCTGCCTGTAGGATTGATGGAAGAAACCCTGTCACAGAGAATGACTTCCGGATTCTCCTGAGGTATCTCAAAATCCTAGAACTCCGCCGTCGACTGAGAACTCGATGGACCAACCTTCCCCTTGCCCCCGGAGCCCCTGAGCTAGGTGATTCGACCCCCATCGAACGAGTCCTCTATTCTCCGCGACAGCAAATCGGCGGTGCTCTCAATTGGAAGACAAGTGCGTCACCCGAACTCACCAAACGGGTCATTGGAATAGGCTTGGTCCCCCAGGGTATGTGGAGCCCAGCAACTCTCCGCCGGGCGGTAGCTGACGTCCGTATTCTCAGACAAGAGATTGCTCTTCGCGAACTCGACAGTAAACTCGGTATTCTACGCGACACACTCGAAGCAGGGGTCAAAGCGAATGGGTCGTCGCACGTCTGGCGGGAACTCCTCGGGGCGCTCGATCAAGAGGACGGACAAGCCTGGTCAGCGGCCACTCGAGAAACGGAGAGATTGAGGGTACTCGCGCCCAATGCACAACGCCTTTTCGAGTTGATCAATAGCCTTAGGACAGTAGCTCCGCACTTCGCCAATACACTCCAAACCTCAGAAAAAGTGCTTTCCGTCCCGCTCTCACAAGCCTGGCATTGGCGACAGGTAGAGACATGGTTAGACGAACTCTTATCCTCAGTTGATACCGGGAAACTCCAACTCGAGATCGAGAGGCTGACACTTCAGCGGCGGCGAGTCATCTCGGATCTCGTCACTTCCAAAGCATGGGCCTCGGTCATTGAGTCCATCGATGACCGTCGCAGGAGTGCTCTCAATAATTTCGTCACAGCCAACGCAAAGCTTGGCAAAGGAAAGGGCAAGTATGCCCCAAGATGGGAGCAGGAGATACGCGCCGCACTCGACCGCGCCAAAGATGCGGTTCCAGTGTGGATTATGCCGATCCACAGGGTTATAGCGAGCTTCCGCCCAACGGCCGAACCACCCTTCGATGTCATCATTGTCGATGAGGCAAGTCAGGTAAGTCTCCTCAACCTACCTATTCTTGGCTTAGCGCGCCAAGCAATCGTCGTTGGAGACGAGAGACAGACCAGCCCTGAGAATGTTGGCCTAGACCTCCAAATCACACACCAGATGATAGACCGGCACCTGATCTCCATCGTAGATCGGGCAACCCGCTTCGACGTCAATAACAGTCTCTATGACCTCTCCAGACAGCAATTTCCTAAAGTCGTCCAGCTACGCGAACACTTCCGCTGTCTACCCAGAATCATCGAGTTCTCAAGCGACCAGTGGTATGAAGGGCAGATTATTCCACTCCGAGACCGCCCACCAAAGCCCGGATGGAAGCCTCTTGGTTCCGTCTTTGTCAAAAACGGTGCGCGTCGGCCCAACGACGATGTCAACGTTCAAGAGGCTAAGGCGGTCTGTGCGTTAATCGAATCGATGATCGCCGACGAGGACTACACAGGAATGAATTTTGGTGTTGTTACTTTACTAGGGAAGGGTCAGGCTCGTTACATCCAGGATCAGTTGCTCGATCGACTCGGGCCAGCGGTCATAGACGAACGAAGGATCCGATGTGGGGAACCGGCCGGCTTCCAAGGAGACGAGCGAGATATCATTATATTATCCATGGTCATTGCTCATGATCCAGAGCGTCGCATCGGTGCGATGACCAAGGAAACCGACGAACGTCGCATCAATGTTGCAGCGTCTCGAGCAGCAAATCAGATGTGGATTGTGCATTCTGTCATGCCCAATGACCTTCATCCCGAAGATCCCAGACGGAAGCTCCTCGAGCACTGTCTTTCCGAGGCCGACGAAGAACGGCGAGCGCGCCAGGAAAAGGCTACTGACTCGCAGTTTGAACGCGACGTTCTGCGCATGATCCTGAACGCAGGATACACAGAGGTCACTACACAATACGAGGTGGGCAAGTTTCGGATCGATATCGTTATCGAGGGACCAGAACAGCGTCTCGCTGTCGAATGCGACGGGGATACCTGGCATGGCCCTGACCGATGGGAGTATGACCGGAACCGCCAAAGCGTGCTCGAACGAGCGGGCTGGACATTTGTGAGAATACGAGGCTCTGCCTTTTACCATGATCGCCAACGAGCGCTCGAACCGCTCTGGGACCGACTCGAAGAGTTAGGAATCCCCAAAGGTGACTGGCCTGGAACTACAACCGACCACAAAATCCGTCGCATATGGCCTTTGGATTTCTCCGAATCATCCTCTGAATTCAACGGCACCACCGAAATGGGGAGTCTCATATGATCCATCCGAAATGTGAGTGCACCCAGATTAGATGGGCTGCTCGAACCGTCAGCAACCCGTTGGTTTCTACCGGATGGTTGTTTGGGTAACATCTATGAACCGCCTCTCGTCAGATCACCAGAAACGTGAGTCCAAATCAGTTTCGGGTTTCGGACTAATGCTTTTAGGAAAGCTACGAATTCGCAAGAATGACTACATTGACACCACCTTTCATGACATCTACGACAGGCTTTATCGTGATGTCGCATGGGAGTGGTAAAGTACAATAAATCTATTTGAAATGCAAAATAAGTAGTAAAGTGAAAAACATTATGAAGCTTGATATTTGTTCACAAAAGACTTTGTCTGATGTGGCTGAATTGTCTGTGTCTAGCTCAGAAATACTATGTGAGCGCATCAGGAAGTTATGCCATCTCCAAGTCGCTGCTGAGCATAAAGACTTATACTCTCAACTCGACCTTTCATATAGCCTATAAAGGATAGATAAAAAAGGAACATTTTGATGAGCGAATTACCAACATGAGTCAATTCATGGTCCCGGTTCTGAGGGTTATCTCGGATTGTCAAGTCAGAGAACGTCACGAGCTCTATGACCTTGTAGCCCAAGAGACCCACCTAGGTGAGGAGCAGCGTTTCGAGGTTCTCGATTCGGGTGAGCGTCGGTATGAGAATCGGATCAGCTGGGCTATAAGTTATCTTTTGAAAGCCAACGCTGCGTCGCGGCTATCTCGGGGACATTATGCGATCACTGAATTCGGTCGTAGCCTCTTGGATGCCCATCCCGACAGATTGACTGAAGCGGATCTACGCCTTATCGAAGGTTATATCGACAGACGTAAAAGGCACATCCCAAACGTTCATCCGCTCCCCACAACCGATGAACTTGATCCCCATGAACTTGTAGAACAAGGAATAGCACACATGAACAGCGAGGCCGCCGGTAACCTCCTATCCCGACTGCATACTCAAAACGTTGCTTTTTTCGAGCAGGCCGTTGCCGACCTTGTAGTCGCCATGGGCTACGGTGGCGCTGATGCTCGAGCAACGAGAACGCAACTGTCGAACGACGAAGGCATCTATGGGATAATTGATCAAGATGTTCTCGGGCTCAATCGTGCCTATATTCAAGCCAAGCGTTACCCATTGGATAGCTCAGTACAACGCCCCGAGATTCAGTCCTTCGTCGGAGCACTCCAAGGCCAGCAGACTAACCAGGGTGTCTTCATCACCACGGGCAGATTTACCACTGAAGCCAAAGAATATACCAGGAGTGTGTCGACTCGGGTAGTACTCATTGATGGTCCTCGGCTGGCTGAGTTGATGATCCGTTATCGAGTCGGAGTACAAGTTAAGCGGACTCTTCAAATTGTCGATATAGATGAGGATTTTTTCGAATGAACCCAACTACAAAAGAGTCACAGCGAGCCGAGCTGCACAAGACCATCTGGCGTATCGCCAACGATTTGCGTGGGAGCATCGATGGTTGGGACTTCAAGACCTATGTACTGGGTATCCTCTTCTATCGATTCATTTCTGAAAACCTAACCGCCTATATAAACGCCGGTGAGCACAAGGCTGGACAAGCTGATTTTGACTATGCCAAGTTGAGTGACTCCCAGGCAGAGCTTGGACGAAAGGAGACGGTGGCCGAAAAAGGTTTTTATATGCTTCCAAGCGAGCTCTTTGCCAACGTCCGCCAGCATGCTGCTCATGATGAGAATCTAAATGAAACCCTTGAAAAGGTCTTCAAGAACATAGAAGGTTCTGCAGTCGGAGCCGAATCAGAAGACGACCTGAAAGGTCTATTCGACGATCTTGATGTCAACAGTCCGAAGCTTGGACCTACTGTTGCAAAGCGCAACGAGAAGCTGGTAAAGCTCCTAGACGCCATCGGTGATCTCAATCTTGGGAGTTTCTCTGATCATACCATCGATGCCTTCGGTGATGCATATGAGTATTTGATGCAGATGTACGCTTCGAGTGCAGGTAAATCTGGAGGTGAGTATTACACCCCACAGGAGGTTTCCGAGCTCCTTGCTCGAATCACAGTGGTCGGCAAAACATCCGTGAACAAGGTCTATGATCCAGCATGCGGATCCGGCTCCTTGCTACTAAAGTTTGCCAAGGTACTTGGTAAAGATAACGTCCGCTTGGGCTTCTTTGGCCAGGAGATCAACCTAACGACCTATAACCTTGCCCGCATCAACATGTTCTTACACGACGTGAACTACGAGAAGTTCGATCTTGCCCATGGCGATACGCTTATTGACCCGGTTCACTGGGACGAGGAGCCGTTCGAGGCCATCGTCTCCAATCCGCCGTATTCGACAAGATGGGAAGGTGATGCCAACCCGTTACTCATCAACGATCCTCGCTACTCACCGGCAGGTGTGCTTGCACCAAAGTCAAAAGCTGATCTAGCCTTCACTATGCACATGCTCCACTGGTTGGCCGTAAACGGCACGGCTGCCATTGTCGAGTTTCCAGGAGTGCTCTATCGTGGAGGTGCGGAACAGAAGATCCGCAGGTACCTTATCGACAACAATTATGTCGACACAGTCATCCAGCTTCCACCTGATCTCTTCTTCGGCACCACGATCGCAACTTGTATTCTCGTTCTCAAAAAATCCAAGAATGATAATTCGGTTCTGTTTATAGACGCTTCCGCTGAGTTTGTCCGTTCCGGCAACAAAAACAAGCTCACTGAAGATAACCAGCAGAAGATCCTTGATGCTTTCACCGCACGCATATCCGAAGACTACTTTACCAAGCTTGTGTCTTACGAAGAGATTAAGGCCAATGACTACAACATCGCAGTTTCCTCATATGTCGAACGAGAGGACACTAACGAGGCTGTCGACATCACGACGCTAAATGCCGAAATAGCTGTCATTGTTCATCATCAACAGGAACTCCGGGATCAGATTGACGCAATAGTTGCTGACCTAGAGGGTGCTTCATGAGTCGTATTAATGACCTTATAAAGCGGTTTTGTCCGAATGGTGTGGAAAACAAGAACCTCGGTGACGTCGGAGAGTTCATTAGGGGTAACGGGCTCCAGAAATCTGACCTCATAGACGTAGGGACGCCGGCCATCCACTACGGCCAAATCCATACCTATTACGGAACATGGACTGAGTCCACGAAGTCGTTTACCAATACTGAACTGGCTACGAGGCTACGCTATGCTCAGCCAGGCGATCTCGTGATCGCTACTACGAGTGAGGACGACAAGGGGGTAGCCAAAGCCACTGCATGGCTGGGAAATGGGAAAGTCGCTGTGAGTGGGGATGCCTACATTTACCGCCACGCGCTCAACCCAAAGTATGTCGCGTACTTCTTCCAATCGGAGCCGTTTCAGAGCCAGAAGACGCATGGGATCACCGGGACGAAGGTACGCCGCATCTCCGGGAACAGTCTTGGAAAAATCAAGATCCCCGTCCCACCCATCGAAATTCAACAAGAGATCGTACGCATCCTAGATACGTTTACGGAGCTGGAAGCGGAGCTGGAAGCGGAGCTGGAAGCCCGTCGTCGTCAGTATACCTACTACCGAGATTCGCTGTTGAGCTTCCCTGAAACGGGGGTGGGTACGGAGATGCAGACTATAACAAATATGAATGCTCCAAATAACTCTCAGCATATTATCCACGATGGAAATGTGATCTTCGGCCTTATAAAAAAGTTCTGTCCGAATGGCGTCGAGTTCCACTCGCTGGCCGATATTTTCGAGATGCGAAATGGCTATACACCGTCAAAGGTAGATGCATCGAACTGGATTAACGGAACAATTCCATGGTTCCGTATGGAAGATATACGGGAAAATGGTCGAATACTAAACGATGCTATCCAACATATTCCTGCATCCGCAGTGAAAGGCGGCAAGCTGTTTCCAGCAAACTCGATTATCCTCTCCACCTCTGCAACGATTGGTGAACATGCGTTGATTACTATCCCATTCATGTCAAACCAGAGGTTTACAGCACTATGGCCTAAACCATACTTTCTTCGGCTCTTTGATATGAAGTTTGTTTTTTATTATTGCTTTGTGCTCGGCGAATGGTGCCGGAGTAACATCACTACCTCCAGTTTTGCTGCAGTCGACATGTCTGCATTTAGACACTTCAAGTTTCCCGTCCCACCCATCGAAATCCAACAAAAGATTGTAGACATCCTCGACAGCTTCGACGCACTTGTGAACGACCTATCGGTCGGCCTCCCTGCCGAGCTAAACGCTCGTCGTAAGCAGTATGAGTACTACCGAGACAAACTGTTGACCTTCGATGAGGCGGTGGCATGAACGAAGCCAAGGCAAGCCGCTACGAGCCGATTGCCGTCAGTTCCGAAAGTACTGTAGTTGCCGAGTTCATCTCGAATACAGCAACTGACACTTCTTACCAATCCGAGGCAGACCTGGAACGAGAATTCATCAGGCTTCTACAATCACAAGCATATGAGTATATTCCCATTACAAATGAAACAGATCTCATTGCTAACCTCCGTACCCAGATCGAGATTCTGAACTCAATCAGCTTTTCTGATTCCGAATGGGAGAAATTCTTCAGCAACAACATCTCTGGAGTAAAAGACGGTATTATCGAAAAGACCAAACGTATCCAAGAAGACCACATCCAGGTTCTAAAGCGAGATGATAATTCAACAAAGAACGTCATGCTCATCGACAAGACGAGTATCCATAACAACCGACTACAGGTCATAAATCAGTACGAGATTAGAAAGAACGATGGTGGGGCTGCTCGTTCAAATCGTTATGACGTAACGATTCTCGTCAACGGACTGCCACTCGTACATGTCGAACTAAAACGCCGGGGCGTTGACATTCGTGAGGCATTCAACCAAATCAGCCGCTATCAGCGAGAGAGCTTTTGGGCTGACTCCGGACTCTTTGAGTATGTACAGCTCTTTGTCATCAGCAATGGCACGCTGACGAAGTACTACTCCAACACCACACGACGCCAACATCTGGACGAGAGCGCTGGATCAAAGAAGGTTCGCAAGACTTCAAACTCCTTTGAGTTTACCTCGTGGTGGGCAGACGCCACCAACAAACCGATACAGGATCTTTCCGACTTCACAAGGACATTTTTTGCAAAGCACACACTACTGAATATCCTGACCCGTTATTGCGTACTAACAGCCGACCAACTTTTGTTGGTTATGCGTCCTTATCAGATTGTCGCCACTGAACGTATTCTGCAAAAGATTGAGATCTCCACGAACTACAGAGAACTCGGCAAGATTACAGCAGGCGGCTACGTCTGGCACACCACTGGGTCAGGTAAGACGCTGACAAGCTTTAAAGCCGCCCAGCTTGCTTCCAAACTCAGCGACGTAGACAAAGTGCTCTTTGTCGTAGACCGCAAGGATCTCGATTATCAGACCATGCAAGAATATGACCGCTTCGAGAAGGGCTCTGCCAACTCAAACACTTCGACAGCCGTCCTCAAGGGACAGTTGGAAGATCCACGCGCCAAGATCATCATTACAACCATCCAGAAGCTCTCGACGTTCATCAACACCAACAAGGGGCACGCCATCTACGGCGGACACGTCGTACTAATCTTTGATGAGTGCCACCGTTCACAGTTCGGTGACATGCACAAGTCAATCACTCGTGCCTTCAAGCGCTACAACCTGTTCGGCTTCACCGGCACCCCGATCTTTACTGTTAATGCTGGCAGCGGTGGGAATCCCATACTGAAAACCACTGAACAGGCATTTGGTGACAAGCTTCACACCTACACAATCGTCGACGCCATCAATGATAAAAACGTCTTGCCATTTCGCATCGACTACGTGAACACCATCAAGATATCTGAAGGCCTGATCGATAAGCAAGTCTCAGCTATTGACACCGAGCGTGCACTTCTTGCCCAGGACCGGCTCCGCCAGATCGTCGCCTACACACTGGAGCACTTCGACCAAAAGACCAAGAGGGCCGAGCACTACACATTGGGTAGGGAACGTGTCCATGGGTTCAATGCGCTATTTGCAACAGCTTCGATCGATGCTGCCAAACGCTATTACAATGAGTTCAAAATCCAGCAAAAAGACTTACCGCCAGACCGCAAGCTTAAGATTGGCATTATTTACTCCTATGCTCCCAATGAAGACATAGGTGATGACTATCTTGATGAAGAAAGTTTTGAGACCAACGCTCTTGAACAGTCATCACGTGACTTCCTCGACGATGCCATCAAGGACTACAACGCTTACTTTGATAGTAGTTTCGACACCTCTTCGGAGAAGTTTCAGAACTATTATAAAGATTTATCGCTACGACTGAAAACTCGCCAGATCGACCTGGTCATCGTCGTGAATATGTTCCTTACCGGTTTCGATGCGACGACATTGAATACGCTATTTGCTGATAAGCGCCTTGTCAATCACGGACTGTTGCAGGCTTATTCTCGTACCAACCGAATCTTAAACTCAGTTAAAACCTACGGCAATATCGTCTCTTTTCGCAACTTAGAGGAAGAGACCAATGATGCTATAGCCTTGTTTGGAAATAAAGATGCCCGTGACATCGTACTTCTTAAGCCCTATGGAGACTACTACGCAGAATATGACGAGCGTGTCCAGGAGCTACTTGAGAAGTACCCACTGGGTGTACGGATAGTCGGTGAAGCCAAGCAGAAGGACTTCATTGCACTTTTCGGTGCAATACTGCGCCTGCAAAACATACTGACTGCGTTTGATGAGTTTGATGGTAACGAGATCCTGACCGATCGGCAAAGCCAAGACTACCGCAGCGTGTATCTTGATCTCTATGCAGAATTCCGGCGTGTCAGTGACGCTGAAAAGGAACCTATTAACGACGACATCGTCTTTGAGATTGAGCTCATAAAACAGATAGAAATCAACGTCGACTACATCCTTATGCTCGTCCAAAAGTGGACTGAAGCCCGAGACAGAGGGGAAGACAAAGAAGGAGAAACTATTTCGAAGATCCGGAGCGGAATCGATTCCAGCCCCTCGTTACGCAACAAGAAGGACCTCATTATGGACTTCGTTGATTCAGTTACAGCCAGCGGCAAGATCGATGAAGAGTGGCGTGCATTTGTAGACTCTCGCCGGACCGCTGAACTTGATGACATTATCGGCCAAGAAGGATTAAATCCAGAGGAGACCAAGAAGTTTATCGAACGAGCCTTTCGTGATGGCAACATCCCTGCAACAGGAACTGCCATCACCAAGATTTTGCCTCCTGTTTCTAGGTTCGCAGCAGATGGCGGACACGGAGAGAAGAAGCAACAGGTGTTAAGCCGCCTCGGTGCGTTTTTCGAGCGGTTCTTCGGGCTAGGCATCGGGGACTCCGAAGTTGAGATCATCGAAAAGGACTCGATTTCGTAATGCAGAAGGAGGCGCAGCTACTCAAGGAGAAAGCACTCGCGTCGCTCTTGCTCGCCATCGACCACTTCAACCGGGTTAGTGATCTCGGGCGTTGTGAAGCAGTGCTTATCTTTCTCGATCACTCTTTTGAAATGCTATTAAAGGCCGGTATCCTCAAGAGTGGTGGGCGCATTCGTGAGCCACAGGGAAAAGAGACGATTGGCTTTGATAGATGCGTGCGTAAGGCTCTTTCAGAGATGTTTTTTCTAACTGAAGAACAGGCGTTAGCGCTCCAAGCGATCAACGGTTTGCGCGACGCTGCACAGCACTACCTGCTTGGATTGTCCGAGAGCCAGCTTTACTTCCATGCGCAGTCCGCACTCACGTTGTTCCGCGATCTATTGAGAGATGTGTTCGGGGAAGACCTCACGCAGGTTCTCCCTAGCCGTGTCCTACCGGCTTCAACGGTGGTGTTGACCGACCCACTTTCGATGTTCTCATCTGAGGCTGATGAGGTCCAGAAGCTGCTAGCGCCCGGAAAACGGAAACGCTCTGAGGCGGAAGCAAAGCTTCGCGGCATCGCGATTGTCGACGGCGTACTTCAGGGAACCTTTAATCAGCCCAGCGAGTCCGAGTTGAGGCGAATCGGACAGCGCCTCGTCAAAGGTGAAGCATTCGTGGACGTATTCCCCGGCATTGGATCGATCAACTTCACAACCGAGGGTGAAGGTCCGCATGTGAGCCTTCGGATCTCGAAAAAGGAGGGCGTTCCCGTCATCATCGTATCCGAGGGAACACCTGGTGCGGGTGCATTAGCTATCAAGCGGGTCGACGAACTCGGATTCTATAATCTCAGCCACACGGACCTAGTGGGGAAGATCAGCTTGACTGCTCCAAAGACGACCGCTGCGGTGGCGCTATTGGAGCTCAAGAAGGACCCGGATTGCTTCAAGGAGTTCGTCATCGGTCGTACGCATCATGCTCGTTATTCACAGAATGCCATCAAGAAGATTCAGGCCCTCATAGACAAGAAAGGCGCCGACCAGATATGGGCTGAGTATCGAGCGCTAATCGCCGATAAAAAACGTCGGGCCGAGTAATGGCATGTGTGGATAAATGGGGCGAGCTTGTCACCTCGGTCGAGCATGATTATCGCGGATCGGAATACCTTGAGTCTTGATTCATGAACGGATGGTGGATGCCAACTAATCTACCTGTTCAGCGACAACAGTCAGCGGCAAACAGATCTCGTATAGTCCCCATCTCATTGATCTCTTCATTGGCGAGTTTTCTTACTATTTGTTCCGGTGTACGTTTTATGTTTTTCATTTCATCTCCAATTTTATACTATTTGGAGGGAAATCCGAGATTATATGTGGTTTAGATCAAGGGGGTTATGCCACGAGACTGAACTCGGTAGAGCTCGGAGGATCCAAAATGACAGAAGCATCTTTTGCCAGGTTGTCTCGTTCATACAGGCTGAACATGATCCCGCCTTCGAGCTCAAAAAAGACAACACTGCCGTCAGCTCCGGTCACTTCATCGTGGAACTCAGCACCAACGATACCTTGGGTAGGAAATCCCAGTCCGTCCCGGTAGAAGCTGAGCGAACGGTCGAGATTGTCTCCACCAAGGTTGATAAGAATGAGACGTGGATACATACTTCGATTGTATTACTGGTTACGCAACTGCGAGGGTTCGTTTAGGAAATATTATAAATATTATATATAAGGTGTTATCCCCGACAGATCAGCCATGAACTGCAGAGAAAAAGGAAGCGACAGAGTTTCCCCAAACTTATTTTGCCCTTTCCATAACGCTTCTTATGGTTTCTCATCGACTTTTTGTTTCTTGTCTATGTTTATCGATTTAGATAGTCGTTTTGGAATATGTCTTTTCCACAATACTCTTTATTTTATACATCTTATGAGAATACAGGTTCTGATGGTCAACATAATTTTTTGGGATAACATTTATTTTTCCATAAAATGATGAATTTTAAATAAAAATACCCAATAATAAATATAAAAATTATTTATGAGATAATAGTTATATTATTAACAACTATTATGTAAATAGTCCTGCATTTTGAAGTTGAAATAACCATTGGAAAAAAGGAAGCGGGAATATCTGGTCCTGCTTATCGGGATGGAAAGTCTTTGTGATATGGACTTTGAGTCTTTCCATGGTGACACTTTGTTCTTTATTCTCTAGCCTCTTGACATCACGGCTCATAACCACTATTTGAGTACAAGATTACCTTTGGCAAGCTTAGATGAAATAGTTTGAAAACTATTTCTATTTCCTAACCCGGATAAAAGATGATGTGTTGGCCTATGTTACCAAGCAGCTTCTCCCCGTATACTCAGGTCTCCCAATTAAAAAAATTGACGGTTTTGTTCCCAGCGCTTTCCTCGTACACGTAGATCGCCCCAATTAAATTTGGCGTACTATAATAGTGTTGTAATGTTATATCCTTGCTATATCCTTATTCTCGTACACATGGGTCATCCTGACCCATTACGAACCAATGGGGAGGGTAAATGTCGACAATAGCGATCTGCTTATCCCAAGCCGCGTGTTTCTACCATGACGAGATTGGAGAAAGTCACACGAACCTCGCACTCAAAATCGGTTTTGTGGTCAAAAGCACAGGCTTTTGAAAGGAGAGAAATGGATAGACGATATTTTGATTTACCCTGGGATGTGAAGGCGATGTTTAAGATCTTCAAATATCATCCCTATACCCTTACGGGAACGCTGATCAAAGGATTCATTATCTTTTGCTGCCTCCCGTTTTATGCTTTAGTCGGCCTCCGCATTCTTATGAATGTGATTGTTGTGGAGCACGAGAAAGCCAACGAACGACGCAAAGCACGCCGTGAAGGCAGGAAATGATAATAGGTGTTGCTTCTCCCTACACGCAGGTAATCCTATCATTTTTCAATGGTGCACTTGATACTCTCCCCTTCTCCCCGTACACGCGGGTGACCCGTGACAGTGACGAAACAGATCGTTTCCCCCGGTCCTCTTCATTTCATGCATCCTATGAACAGTACAGATTCTGATATTTAGCATCATTTCTCGAGAGAACATTTATTTTTCCAGAAAATGATGAATTTTAGATAACGATATCCAATGATAAATATAAAAGTTATTTATGAGAGCAAGTGTTCTTTTATAGATATTTAATTATCTAAATAGTCCTGCAATTTTAGAATTGAAATGATCACTAGAGAAAATGCAGACAGACATGTCAGAAATGGCCGCCTATAGTACTTGCATCAACGGCAGTTTTTATGCTTATATTGGACCTTACTGTCGTAAATGTAGCGCTGCCCCAGATACGCTTTGGTCTGCATACTCATTTCTCTGATCTTGAATGGGTCATAGACGCATCTGCGGTTGCACTGGCTGCCTTTTTGCTGCTCCGTGGATCATTGACGAAGAAAACGGGACTAAAACAAGTTTCCTTGCTACCTTGGCTTGGTTCACCTTGGCATCCCTGGCATGCGAAATGGCCACTGCCCCGATAGATAAAATAGCAGCAAGAGCCGCACAAGACATAGGTACGGTGACATTATTTGCGGTCGACCCGGCTCTGTTGAGACATGGGTTCCATGGTAAAGATCGGGCAATGGCTTTTGGCGTTGTTGGCGGGACGAGAGGCCCGGCATCGCTCTTGGGCTTTTGACAGGTGGTTTCCTGGCAAATTCTTTCAGTTGACGCCGGTTATTCTTTGTCAATCTCCCCATGGGCATCGTTACGTTGATACTTGGTATTTGCTTTTTGGCAAATTCACGGCTTTATATATCTCCTTCTTCCTATACAAACAGGCTTTCCTCATTGGAGAAAAATGCTCAAAAACCAGATTTACCGGGGTTATGTTTTTTACTTTAAAAAGTCCTTTACTTGTAATAGCCCTGGTGCAGGGCTATGCTTGCGTGATTCGGGGAGGTAAGTACTCAGTGTCAATTTTGACGACTTCTCCCACTTCATAATGAGGCCTTTGTCAATTCCTCAGCATGGAAAAAGATAGAACTATTTTTTGTTTTCATCATGCAAGCCGGACAGTCAAGTTCACTTTCTTTGCCGGCCGATCATCTCTTCGAGATGACACAGGTAGTTTTGATGCAACAATCAGGTCGCGGTTACCTGTCAACGAAGCTACCCCAACCATATAGACGAAGCTAGCAAAGATACCTTGAGATTGATTGACTATATGCAGATATCGCCAAAACCGTATATATTGTTTGACCACTCCATGGGTGGGCTGGCGGCACATCGAGTAGCTGAACTTTTTTGTGACAAAGGACAGCCTCCTTTCAGGGTGATTATCAGTGCCGCGTCGCCTCCGGATAGTATCTATTTTCAATCATTGTTGAGCATAGATACTGATGACAGTGCAGTTTTATTAGAACTGATGCGTGCTTTTCCCTGTCCCCGACTGCTTGATCAAAGAAAAGGTCTTATTTGATCTGTATTGGAAAGGTTTCGTCTTGATATCAAAGTTTGCCAAAGCGCCGTCAGATCCATACGGCCGCTCCCATTTCATGCAATAGCCAGATGTGTGATATGCATTCACCTCCAGATGCGATGGCTGGTCCAGAAGAGCAGAGGAAGTATTTACACTCAGTGAGTATTTTAGCGGTCATTTTGATATTTTGCATAAGCCATTGATGATAATGAATGTAATTAAAAAATGGCTTGCCTCGGTCTTGGGGTAAGACGGAATTATAAATATATATTAGGTACAGAATATTTTTACAAAGGTTTATTCTAATAAAATTTATTTACAAAAAAGGAGATTACTACAATGATCAAGCGATATTTAGGCTCAGTTTTATTATTAGTTCCATTGGGTATTTGTATTTTATTGAAAGATGAGAAAAGCTGGCCCTATTGGGTCGGTATTGTGGCTCCCGATATATCACTTATTCTTGGTTACAGCCACAATTTAGAAAAACGGTCTTATCCGCAAGAAAGCCGTTCCGGTTTATAATGGCACCCATTTCCCTCTTATCCCTCTTATAATATTTCTGTTTTCACTGGGGAATTCAAAAGTCGGAATGGGAATATCATTTGGATGGCTGCCGCACATAGGACTCGATTGGATATTTGGTTTTGGAAAACGCAACAGCGAAGGATACCTCGTAGATTGAGTATCACAGACACTTTTAACCAAGACATGCCAAACAAATTTTCAGATGGCTGCATTCTCTATTACCAGAATCGACAATTGTTGAAATCAAGCAGATAGCTATCGCGGCCTCTATGGATGTGTTTTGGCAATTGCCGATTGATGTTGATAAATGACCTGATTGGAATCAGCCATACAAAGTATCAAGATGGATGATCTCCCCATTCCGGCGCTGTCATAAAATGACAAGTTGGCAATGTGAGAATAAACTCTGTTTTGAGATCTATTATTGCTCCCAAAGAGCTTAGCTGGTCAGGAACATCTTTGGGCATCAAGGCTATTCGTATCTATAGATTCATAAGTGTTGATCATCACAGTATTGTTGAATCGCAAGTATATTGGAGTTAGATCTTACCCAAACTTTTCAAAAAATATAGGCAGATGAAATTAGAAGCGTCGGCGGCATCCCGACTTGATGCCTTACGCACTGCATCAAAAATAAATTCCAAGTAGTCCTGATAGATTATAGTTTGATTTCTGCCATAGACACGATAGATATTTTCTCAATTTCATCAGGTTATGCTACACAATAAAGCCGGAAGATGAAATTATTATTTCATTAAATTAGATACACCATTACGTCATAATGTCGAGAATAAACATAGGTGATTTGCTGTCCGTAGTCATATGAGCGACGGATAGATACAGAGTGAATTGCTTTTGGGAAATTTGACTTTGGCCTTGTTCTGAAAGAAAGATGTCACCAAGGCAGGCTTTAGCTATCCCGGCTCTCTGTCATGAGGACCTTGCACTTAGCCTTATACGGATTTTTGGCAACAAGCTCAATTCTTAGCTTGGACGGTGCTCCGGTTTCCGTCATACCTTCGAGCAGACCAAGGTGAAGCTGGCATACTGTGGTCGGGTCTATGGAGGCCACATCGGCATAAGGGCATCTTTCAAGGATAAAACCTTGATCGTTATCCGGTACCGGTTCAAAACCGTCTCTGCTGAGACGCTTACCGACAAAATTTCTAATTGCCTCGAAGTCCTCAGCTTTAGATATCGCCATGGCCCTGCCCGCCTGTTGTCCTATATCTCTGGGAGAAGTTTTTGTTTTGACCACTTCTGCCAAAAGAATGGCCAGCATATGATAAGGGCCGTCTGTCTCCAATAAGCTATATGCATGGTCACTGAGCTGATATTGCAATCTCGGACGCCCTCGAGCGGAGCGGCTCTCAATATTTTCTGTGACCAGCCCTGCTTCTTTTAAAATAGCCAAATGCTGTCTGATCGCATTGTGGTTCAGTTTAAGTAAAGAGGTCAATTCTTCCACATATGTATCTTGCTCGGCATCTGCTATGTGTCTGAAAATTTTATACCTGGTTGGATCACCCAGTGCTTTTGCCTGCTGGGAGGTTATGGAATTTTCCAAAGTGCGGTTATTTAATTTCGATAACTCTATCATAGCCATTTTTCTAGTATATACTAGAAAATAAGCTAAAGTATCACAACTCGATTAAAGGAGTTTATTAATATGATTGCCACGAAAGAAGAAGCCCGAGATGCAATGGTGAACCATCACCGAATTTTGACGGAAGAAGTCGCTTCCAGAGCAGAAACAATCTTATCCGAACCGGAAGATAAGCAAAGTCATACTTCCAAGGTATCGAATTTCATCGAATATATGGACAGGGAAGTCCTTACCCACGCTCGTGCCGAAGAAGGCTCTGTCTATATTGCAGCCAGAGAAATAGGACTTGCAAATCTCGTAGAGGAAATGGAAAAAGAGCACACGATACTTACCGGTAAACTTTCTGATCTGCAAAATAGCGCTTCGGTAACGGACATCAACGACCAAGTTTCCCAAATCTCATCTTTATTTGCAGAACATGTAGGAAAAGAAAATGAACTGATCCTTCCCCGGTTGCTGTCGTCAAATACAGTCGATATAAGGTTTGTATTGGGAGAGATGCACCAGTTGTTTGAAGCCGGGAAAAGTACCCTGGAGGAAAAACAAACGGATCAAGACTTGGTTGAAAAGATATTTTCTCTTCTCCTTGAGTCAGGTAAACAACTCTCAAAAGCCGGACTAAGCGAACAAGGAGGCCGTTTGGTGGCACTGGCGTGGGCCGAGACAGAATACGAGAGACCGGAGTTAGCCACTAAAGCCACCAGAGTATTGCACAACATTCTTTTATCGCAGAACTCGGAACGGGTAAGTTTGACCAAAGCCCCGAACCTCAATGCAGACTTTGAACTGGATGTCCGTACACTTGCCCCGGCCCAGAGACACTCACAGATTTTTTCTGCCTACAGGGACCTTCCTGACGGAAAAGGATTTTTACTCATCAACGACCATGACCCCAAACCTCTGCAGTATCAATTTGAAGCAGAATACAGCGGCAGTTTTACATGGGATTATCTTGAAGCAGGCCCCAAAGTATGGAGAGTGAGAATAGGGCGTCCTTAGAAAGTACCGCTTCTCCCCTTCGGCAAAGATCAACCGAGATATTTTTTTCAAAATGTCGAGGTTGATCTTTTACTGTAGCAAAACATCTGGTCAAATGAATCTGTAAGCTATAGCAGTTATGCCCACTCGCTATGACTCCCCCACATTTTGATATGCTTTGCACAAGACTGCAAAGTTATGAGTCTCTCCGGGATAACAAACAACTATCGGTACGAATACTGGCAACGGAGAAATATATCCATATGAAAACAAAGCATCTTGGCCATAGGCATTTTTTTCTCAATCTTGACTGCACAGAGCTTTTTTTTGGAGATCCCTATACTATATCTTGTTCTTTATGGTTATAGGCTTTGAGCAATTGCCGGGTTTTGAAACTAAAGTTGACAGACAACAAAATTCCGGATATGAGAAAAAGCACCCCGCCGATTGCCAAGCCTGCAGGTCTTGAATCAGCAAACCCATAGGCAACGGAGCCGATCCCTATGCTCAGCAAGATATAGGTAGCTCGGGCTATATTATGGTTGTATAAATCCCCGAACATCAACTGGGTACCCGAAATATTTTTCTTTATTCCTTTTTCTCTCAGCATAGACCAGAGGACAAACGGTATAACTTTATGGATATGACCGACAAAGACCTCCAGGATCCAACCGCCCAAAACGACAACAGAAGTTGCGGCAAACATGATGCCAAGCCGGTGATTGCCGGAAATGACGAGTCCCGATAATAAAGCCATGACAGCTCCGGCTACCATAGTGACAGAACCGGTAATGACAAAAAGAAAATAGAGATCGAATTTTCTTTTTTTAAATTTCAGGTGCAATCCAAGTGAGATGAGATGTGCCAGGAGTCCCATAAAAATTACGCATCCTCCCAGCCACGAAAGTACGGAAACAGAAAATAACATCCCGGGTACGAAAAGCAATAACCCGCTTGGCACTAAATAGATTGAGGCGAGGCCCCAAAGTCTTTTTCCGGGGACATGTGCCAGGAGAAACATGGGGTAAAGCCTCTCCGAAACGCTGATATAGGTAAGGCCAAGCCAACCCAAAAGACCGATTGAGGCATGTGCCAACACGACGTGGCCTGTCAAGTCAAACCAGTTTCCCTGTCGGTCAACGACATATACCACCCCAAAACATGCAGTTGCCAAAAAACCGATTAGAGAAAAACGCAACCCGATCACAGAGGCACTTTTGTTGCCGGTCTGCAACGACGGACTGCAATTTACCGTCAATAAGATGATGGCGGCGGCAGCGAAAAAACCGCCTGCTTCAACCAGATGTTCCAGTTTAAAACCTATCCCGAGAGGCAGACACCAGGAACCGATCAGCCAAGTCGCAAATGTGGCCCAACCAAGTTTCACCGACCTCAGCGGCCTGTTTGTTACGACCGGTATGAACTGGTGCATGGCTCCCAAGACTCCCATGGAGAGAGTTGCCAGCATACCAAGATGGGCAGCGGCCACACAGGGGTCACTCGTAGGATCTGCCACTGCATTATTGCGGGCAATTATAAGTGCCGTACCGCAAGCGATGAGGCCGATAAAGCCGGCTTGGAAAAATGCCAACGGGAGTGCGGCGGGAGGTGTGTTGCCGGAGATTTTGATTGGCGGTCTGGGATTGAAACCGGGTTTCAAACTGGGATCATTTGTCAATGTAAATTCCTTTCAACCGTTTCCGGCCCTGTCTCCGTATTTTTTTCAGGTTCGCAGACAATATTGTCATGTGAACTTGACCGGAGGGCTAAGCTTATGTATAATAATTCTAGCAGTAACTAGAATTATTATACATAAGCAACATAGGTGAACGGAGAGCTTTGATGGCAATTTTTGATGCAAGACCTATAATTGCAGCAGGGGAAGAACCTTTCGGGAAAATTATGGAAGCGGTGGCTTCTTTGGGCGACAATGAGGAATTTGTGATTTTAGCCCCGTTCGAACCGGTCCCCTTGGAAGGAGTGCTTTCGTCCCAGGGGTTTAGCTACGAAGCTGTTGCGCTTGGCCAAGACGACTGGCAAGTTACTTTCAGGAGGTCCTAAATGCAGACACGCTCGGATCATGAATTTACACACGACGACCGCATAGATATGGCAAACGACAAAACCCTGCTTTTGACATGGTCGGCGCTGGGACAGGTATATGACCCGGAGTTAGGGATAGATATTGTTTCTCTTGGCCTGATCTATGACGTAAGGAGGTCAGGCAATACGGTTTTTATCGTCATGACTTTAACGACACCGGGATGTCCGGCTTCAGAAAATCTCCCTGATATGGCAGAATCTGCGGTAAAAGGGGTGTTGGATAACGACTTGAGCTTGGACCTTCGGGTGGTTTGGGATCCTCCGTGGAACCCTTCTATGATGAATGACGAAGCTGCTGCGCTGTTGGGTTTTTGAACGATGCCTCAGGCAAAAGCGCCGTTTGCTATTGTAAGGGTTTACGAAGATCGGGGACATTCGCCCAATGAATATAAGATCTTGGCAGATCGTCTATGGCCCAGAGGGATCCGTAAAGACACAATAGAAATGGATGAATGGCCAAAAATATTGGCTCCGAGTTCTGATTTACGGAAATGGTATAGCCATGATATTTCCAAATACAATGAATTTGCACAACTTTACCGCAAAGAATTGGAGCTTCCGGTTGTCAAGGAGAAAATAATGGAACTCATCGAAATATCAAAAACAAAAAGAATAATTTTATTGACGGCTACCAAGGATGTCGCACATTCTGCCGCAAATGTGCTTATGGATTACCTCTGTGAGTTATTAAACCTACAATAGTCTGTAAAACTATATCTGCTTTTTGACTACAACAGATTAATTGCAATTTATCAACTTGAATCTATGCACCGCCGATATATTTTATTGGAGATGAGTAATTTATACAGTGCTTTTGTTGCTCTGATATTAATTGGCTTTGATACAGATCTACCATAATATATTTTATGTAATAAAATCAAATTGATAAAAGAGTATGGCTAAACAGTTCTAATGCAACAAAGATCTTTATCATTCGGGAAGAAATTCGTTTAGAGTGATCGGTGAAATGACAAGCCGCATATCTCAACGATAATAACGGTCACAAAATATTTTCAATATTATCAACTGATTCTTCCAAAACAATACCTTTTCGTTCTTGTCATCAATTATTGCGTTGCTATCGATCACCAAGTAAGTTCAATGGAGTCGCCTCTTTGGGCTTCAACCTTAATGCCAACAACTTTGATGGCCCGCTCGCCCTTGGAATGATTGTCTGCCATATCGTCATGCCGTTCACGTTGACGATATCCGTCAACGTGATACATGATGACTCGCTCGACGGAAAATACTGAGCAAAAGCTTCTCTCGTACACATAGGTTATCCCGGCGATGAATTTGAATATGCCGGGCACACCGTCTCCTTCCCGTACGCACCGGGTATCTTGAGTTGCCATATTTATTGTATGCCTTCGGTGAGTTTTTACATTCGGCAATTTGATGTTATATCTTGCAGGCGGAAATCCGGCAGCCCTTTCACATGGTGGCAATAAATTCCTGCCTTTCCCCTGACAATGGCAGCTGCATCATTTCTTTTAGATCGAGCTATCCGATATGGTATTTTTATAAATTGTAACTGACGATGCTTTCCCGTCGTAGTGACGGCCGCCATTTTTGATTTTGCACTTTATCCGATAACCTCGTATCTTCCTAACAACGTATTTTTTAGCCAAGCAATTTTCTTTGGATAATTCTCTTATTTTCATCGTATTGACTTGACATTCCAGTTAACTGGAATATGTATATTTGATTATAGGAGGAGGAAAAATGGATCTGCCATATACCGGAAACTGCCCAAAATCAGAGGCCGGTTATTGCCATCACAAGCTCAAACAATTGCTGCCACTCCTGATCAGCAGGCTAAAAAACTTCCTTTTTATGGTTTACCCGTGCTTTAGATGGGCAGGAAAGATCCAAGTTTCATATCCCGAAAGACAAACAAGCTTTCCTTACACAACACCTAGGATCGGGAAAACAAATAACTTTGGCCCGAGCTTTTATAAATCAACAGATCAGAAAAAATCACCTACAAAAAGGCAGAGGCCCTATGGTCGTATCCGATAAGACATCGCCGGAGGTGAGTCCGGATCCAAGAAGACATTCAAGCCTTGGCATCCATAGCACGGAAGACCACAAGGGCCCGGGTGCATCCCTATTATTGCTTGCCCTTCCGCTATTTTGTTGCGGCGGTCCTTTGATCTTTGGGTTACTGGCTGCGATCGGTGCAGTGGTCTTTGGCACAGTGATCGGTGTGATCTTGTTGGTAATCGCTGTGGTGGTTGTTGTATATTACCGCCGCCGTGATACTTCCTGCTGTGAGCAGACAAATGTGCCGGTTAAGAAAGTATGGCGTTCGTGAGCAGCGCTTCCGGCATGACCGCAACTCGGGGACAGACACGGCGGGCGCTGATTGAGGTGCTCGGCACACCCTGGCGCATCACCGGGTTCATAGCCGTCTCCGTGATCGTGGCATTCTTTTATACACTGCTTCTCCCCTTCGACTACACCCAACGCTTTGAGTTCGCCAACTGGGACTATCTGAACGCGTCTTTACTTGCTTGGGCGATTATGATCAGCCTTGCCATGGGTTTGGTGCTCAGTATCCAGGTGTACGCGATGCGCAGGATTGTTGTGGCTCGAGCAGCGAACGGAGCTGTGGGTGGCGTGGCTTTTGTCGTCAGCTTGCTCCCGAGCTTTCTGTGTTGCACACCGATCGTTCCTTCGGTACTGGCCTTTGTCGGGGTTTCGGGAGTGGGTCTTTACACGACCACGGGTACCTTGCAACACTTCTTCGCTGTCCACCAGACAGAGTTTCTCGCGACAAGCCTGGTACTGCTGGCCATAATGTGCTGGTGGGGGTTACACAGAGTTGCAAAATCTTCGTGCCTTTCAGATGACGGGTGTGATACTGAGATACCGACAAATAAGGCAGGCGAACCTGAAATTGAAAAAATATTGCAGTGACAACAAGATGACTGCGGAGGCCGGATCTGCGGCCTCAGAGACACAGTCAAAAGATGACGGAATATTAACACAAAAAGGAGCATTACTATGAGCAAACCAGCGGCGCAGCAAAAACCGCCCGTCTCCGGAGGCCGCCGGGCACAAACGCGGCGGAGACATCGCAAATATCTTTTCTTCGGGGGATCTTTGGCGGTAATCCTAGCCTTAATCGGTGCTCTCATCGGGTTGCATGTTAGCGCACAGACCGCAAAAGCAGGCTCTTCGGCACCCTACATCACCGTGGGTAAGTTGGCTCCGAACGACAGATTCAACACGCTTGCCGGCAAGACCGAGACTATCGCTGCCTTGCGGGGAAAGCCGACGCTGATCTGGTTCGTCACGACGTGGTGCTCGTCATGTCAGGCCGGGACCCAGGCAATGGCCCAGAACATAAAAACACTGGCCTCCTATGGGGTACGAGTCATAGAGGTTGAGAACTATAACGACCTCGGCCAATCCGGTCCGGCGATGCCAACGTTTGCCAAGGATCTTGCCCAAAGTGAGTTCTCGAACCCGGACTGGATATTCGGTAATGCGTCATCCTCGTTAACCTATACCTACAACCCGAAGGCCTATCTGGATATCTACTACCTGATCAATGCCAAAGGGAAGATCACCTATGTGAACAGCTCGCCGGGATCCACCATGCCTCAGCTGCTCAGCGCCGCAAAGAAACTCGCATGAAACCCCGGCATCGGAAGCACTTTCTCGTAGGTTGCAGCTACAGCCTACGGTGACCGGAGCAGGTACGTTCGACAAAGTGAGGATCCCGTTTACGGACCCTCACCCTGGAGATCACTTTAGAGCCACCGCAAGAAAGCCAAAGTCGATTTTTGTACTGCGATAAAAATATACAGTAATTGCGAACTAAAACCAAAAGGAAAGAATTCTAAACCATGCCCGAATCACAACGGGCACTCATAAAGAGAGCGGTGACAAGCAATGAGGCAATATGATTTAGCTATTATCGGCGGGGGTGCGGGAGCATTTGCCGCAGCCATTAGGGCCAATGAACTGGGAGCCAATACGGTTGTGATCAATGACGGCTTACCCCTGGGAGGCACCTGTGTCAACGTAGGTTGTGTGCCGTCAAAAACTTTACTGCACGCTGCCGAGTTGATACACACCGCCAAACACCATAACGTGCCCGGTATCGTCATGACCGTAGATACCGCCGATTATGCCGCTGTGGTGGCCGATGAATTGGCACTGGTTGCAGAGCTTCGGGATGCAAAGTATGAGAAAGTCCTTAGCGATTTGGATAACGTAACTCTGATTAAAGGGAAAGCATCGTTTGTGTCATCGCATCAGTTACAGGTAGGTGAAAAAAGATTCGATGCTGCCAAATTTATTATCGCTACAGGCTCCAAAGCTATAGTACCGGAGGTTGATGGCCTGGCAGAAGCCGGATACATCACACACATTGAGGCAATGAGCCTTCGAACTGTGCCTGAGCGGCTGGCGGTCATAGGTGCCGGACCTGTGGGTTTGGAATTAGCCCAGCTTTACGCCCGCTTCGGTAGCAAGGTAACAATTTTGCAAAAAGGAAACCGTATTCTACCGATCGCCGAACCTGATCTGACAAAGCGGTTACAGCAAATATTGCAAGATGAGGGACTGGATATAAAAACAGGTGTGAAAGTAACAAAAGTTATGCGCGGTGATAATCAAAAAACGATTACCTATAGAGACAGTGCAGGAGAACACAGCCTGGATATAGATGAAATATTGCTTGCCGCCGGCAAGAGACCAAATACGGCAGCATTAAACCTGTCGGCAATAGATGTTAAGATGACCGAGAGACAGGAGGTTATCACCGAGCCAACCCTGCACACCTCACAACCTTACATTTTTGCCATTGGCGATGTGACCAACTTACCACTGCGACTGGAAACCACTGCGGGCAAAGAGGGTACCTATGCGGTAGACAATGCCCTGAACAGTGCCGGCAAGTCCATTGATTATCGTAGTGTACCGTGGGCTGTCTTTACCGACCCGCAATTGTCCGGTGTGGGTTATAGCGAAGATGAACAAATGGCTGAGCTGAAAGCCTGTGCCTGCCGGACCGTAACCTTTGATAAGCTGCCCAAAGCTTTAATAACCAGGCGAACCGAGGGTGTTATCAAAATAGCGATCCACCCGGAGACCAGAGCCATCATGGGTGTGCATATACTGGCTCCTGAAGCCAGCGACTTGATAGCTCAGGCGATGGTACTTATTAGAAATAGGAACACGATAGATGATCTTGAAGAGATGTTACCCGTGTTCCCGACACTGGCAGAGGTTATAAAGTTAGCAGCTATGTCCTTTACCAGGGATATAACAAAGATGAGTTGCTGTATATAATTTACCGCAAATTGGTTTTATACTGCCGGAGTAAACATTGTTGCAGGCAACATCTCTGGAATTACTCACGAAACTGGACACGGTGCTCCTTAATATAAAGGAGAATTACATACATGTTAGAAATGAGTGGGGAAAACCCAAAAGAAAAAAAGACTCGAAGAAAATTTGAGCCTGAATTTAAAAATAATGCTGTAAGACTTGTCGAACTTGGAAGTCAATCTATCAAAGAGGTTGCTACAGAGTTAGATATGTCGGAGGCAACATTATTAAATTGGGTAAAAAGTGCCAGAAAAACCAAGAACATAAAGGCTATAAATAACCCGGATATTATTGAGGAGATCCGCCGGCTTCGTAAAGAAAATGTGGAATTACTCACGAAACTGGACACAGAACTCATGACTATTCCAGCATCTTTCGCACACTTATTCCAGTAACTCTCGCACACTTTAACTGTGCGAATGTTTATGTTATCACTTCTTTCTCATTTGATTTGTTCTTGTCTTTCTCATTGATTCTCCTTCCAGCAAGATGAGGATAAAGTCATGCATTTCTCTGTCGATAATTGCATCTCCTACACTTTGGTCATCAATTAAGCTATGTGGGTAACGATGCAGTAAAGATCAGACTTTTCGATCACTGTCGGAGAGCCTTACCCCATTTAGGACATTGTTGATAAGTTCTAAAGCGAATTCGTCAGAAAGCGGCCTGTGACCGGCAACGAGCCGATAATATACGGGTCCGTAAAGACCGTCCAAAACGATATCAATGTCAATATTCGGAGACAATTCACCGCGATCAATTCCACGCTGTATGACCGTGCGTGACACTTCCCGTCGAGGCTGTAACCAGGCGATACGCAGCTCCTCGGCAAGAGCCTTGTCAAACTGAGCTGCGGCTAACAACTCGGCCATGATCTGTCCTGCTTTGTCGCGAAAGGCGGCAATCAAAACCAACATCTGAGAGCTCAAATCCTCTTTCACGTCACCGGTGTCCGGAAAGACAATCGTCTGCCGATAGCGTAAGAAAAAAGCATCTATTGCGACAGAGCCGCGGCTTGGCCACCATTTATAGATGGTAACCTTGCTCACACCGGCTTTTGCCGCAATCGCCTCAATGGTAGTCGCTGCAAATCCTGTCTCTTCCAACAGATCGGCTGTCGCTTCCAGAATGGCCAGACGCGTTTTCTCACTCCTTGGCCGGCCGGTTCTTGAACTTGTCACAGCTTGAGTTTTTACCATACTTTTAACCTATATTATGAACGAACCGTACATAAAGTTGTTATACTGAACGTTACGTACAAGTATAGCAAAGGACTGCAGTGTCGGACACGATACAGGAAACCGTCAAGACGGCGAAAATGCACAGAGGGCTCATCCTTCTTTTTGCCGCGGCCTGCGGTATCTCGGTAGCCAACCTTTACTATGCCCAAACCGTACTCGGCAGTATCTCCAAGTCTTTTCATGCAACTTCGGCAACGGTCGGACTTACTGTTACTTTGGCCCAGGTGGGTTATGCACTTGGTCTTGCTCTTATCGTACCGCTGGGAGATATTATTGCCCGCAAGAAACTTGTCCCTGTCATCTTGCTTGCTTGTTCCTTTGGCCTCATTGCCTCTGCCTTAGCCCCAGGTATAGGTATCCTGATCGGATTTGCCGCCCTGGTCGGTATCGGTTCTGTCGCCGCTCAGTTACTTGTACCGATGGCAGCTAACCTTTCAAACGACGATGATCGAGGTCGGGTGGTCGGTACGGTCATGAGCGGATTGTTGCTCGGCATCTTACTTGCTCGAACCGTATCAGGTATTATTGCCGAACTCTTCGGTTGGCGGGTTGTCTATGTGGCAGCCACTTTCATGATCATCGCACTTTCTCTCATCTTGTGGTATAAGCTGCCCCACGAAGAGGAACGTGAACGCTTTCATTACGGGGAACTCCTGGCCAGTACCGTTTCATTTTTCTTATCAGAACCGCTCTTGCGTCTTCGTTCATTATTCGGAGGACTTGGGTTCTGTGTCTTTAGCATCTTCTGGACGACAATGGCCTTCCTCTTATCAGGTGCTCCCTATCACTACAATGATCTTACGATCGGATTGTTTGGGCTTGTCGGGGCAGCCGGAGCATTATGTGCAAATTTTGCCGGGCGTTGGGCCGATCGTAACTGGACCAAGACCACAACGCTTGTCTTTTCCATTCTTCTTGCCGTCTCGTTTTTGCCGATCTGGTGGGGCAGACACAACCTTGCCATGCTGATCTTTGGCATTGTCTTACTTGATATCGGTGTCCAGGGACTTCAGGTCACCAATCAATCGCTGATCTATCGGATTGCCCCTCATGCACGCAGTCGTATCAACTCGGCTTACATGGTCATGTATTTCATCGGCGGTGCCGCCGGTTCTTACCTCGGAGGTCTCCTCTATTCCCAGGACAAGTGGATGGGCGTCAGTATTCTCGGTGCTGCCGTCGGAACGGTTGCCACTTTGATCGCCATAGCGGACTTCTCCGGCAAGAAAACACACTCTTCACCGGCAATCACCGCATAACAACACCTACTATTTGTAAAAAGCTGTTTAGTACCCTTTGCCCCATCTTTCTTCAGAGAAGCAAAACGCTCAGCGCAACAATCGGGACATATCCGGCCAGCGTGTATTTATGGTAAGCAAAAAGGGAATGGCTGGAAAATAACAATGGTTTTGGAATTACCGCTTTGTCATCGCCTCTAAGCTTCGGAGACAGAGAAATCGAGGGGATCATCTACCTTGCTCTTTGTCTTTTGAAAACAGACCGTCAGTGGTGCATCTATCCATACACCGGTATTACAGGAAAAAAGCCGCATGGGCGAAACAGATGGGCTTTTCAACTGTCTGTTGATGTCCGTGGCTTGATTTCTTACCCAAGGTCTTCCCGGCCATATTATATGAATCTGAAATATTGCGATTTGGAAAGTAACGGGAGAGAAAAAGTGGGCAATCTGGCCTTTTGCTTTTATGTTCCCCCAGGATAACATCTTTTAGATCCCAGGCCACAAATCAGTCCGGAAGGCTCTTTACAAGCTATGTCGGAAAGTAAGTGCTCGACGCCACCGAAAAAGCATTAGGCCAAAATATTATTCCCATCAATAATCCGAGGAAACTTTTCCCTTAATTAAATCGCTTTACGATATAATCGTATCGTTTTACGGTATAATAATATATTAGAGTTTTGCAATAGCACAAGAGACTATCCGGAAGCAGACGAGGTACCGGTCGCAGGTACATGCCATACGGTATCAGAGGGTTATCTCTTTTGGATACGTTTGCGGAAACACGATAAACCAAACTCCAAACATCGTGCTTATTTCCGTCAACATATCGTGTGCTTTGCAAATCAAACCTAAAAAGAGCTTGGTTGCAGTAACACAAAGACCGGCTCGAGCAATGAATATATGGTTTCGAAATCAAGTTGTATGCCATCCATGTATCCACCGAAAAAGAGAAGGATGAGAGATAACGATGCCCGGAACATCACGTGCACTGGTAACCGTAGAGGAATACCGCGCTTTGGCTGATTTTCGCTATGCCTTACGGAAGTTTTTGCGGTTCAGTGAGTCAGCAGCCCGCTCCCATGGCCTGACACCGCAGCAGCACCAATTGCTCCTGTCCATCAAAGGCTTCGCTGGGCGCGAATGGGCTACGGTAAACGAGCTGGCCGAACGTTTGCAATTGCAGCAGCACAGTGTCGTCGGAATTATCGATCGCTGTGTCCAAGCAGGTCTTGTTGAACGCATAGCACATTTAGATGATCTGCGTATCACGGAAGTTCACCTCACACCGACCGGCGAGTCGGTCTTGGAAAGCCTCACCGTGGCCCATCGGGAGGAACTGCGCCGTATGCACGAAGTATTGCCAGGATTGGCCCATACGCTCGCACATTCTGAGACGCCGGAGACAAAGTAGTGACTGAAGATCTGACACTGAGTGACTTTAGCACCAACGGCAGACGTCTGGCGATTTTGAGCAGCTTGGGACTGCTACTTGGTATCATCGCCGGTCTTGTCACGTTTGCACTGCTGCGCCTCATCGGGCTCATCACCCACCTGGCTTATGACGGTCGTGTGGGATGGTCGCTTATCGCACCAAATATTCATCACTGGGGCATCGGATCGATTGTCGTCCCTGTCATCGGAGGTCTGGCTGTCGGACTTTTGGCCAAATACGGCACCGATAAGATTCGCGGTCATGGCATTCCGGAGGCCATTCAAGCCATTTTGGAAGACGAGAGCAAAATGAGTCCGCGTGTGGCACTCATAAAACCCATAGCATCGGCCATCACGATCGGGACCGGCGGACCCTTTGGAGCAGAGGGTCCCATTATTATGACCGGCGGGGCTATTGGTTCTTTGATCAGTCAGTTTTTTCGCTTGTCTTCGTTGGAACGCCGGACCTTATTGGTGGCGGGAGCAGCCGCCGGTATGTCGGCAACCTTCGGAGCACCCATCGCTTCGGTGTTCTTGGGAATTGAACTTCTCCTCTTTGAATGGCGTCCACGCAGCCTGGTGCCGGTGGGAATCGCCGCGGCAACAGCAGACGGAATGCGGGCAATCCTCCTGGGGACGGTTCCCGTCTTTGAAACACCTGTTAGTGCACCGGTCCCCTGGCATGATTTTATCTGGGTGGTACTGATCGGTCTTGCGGCAGGGTTTGCTTCGGGAGTAATGACAAAACTTGTATACTTTGCCGAAGATACCTATGGGCGACTGCCCATTCATTGGGTATGGTGGCCCGCCATAGGGGGATTTGTCGTCGGTATCGGCGGACTCATAGATCCTCGGGCGCTCGGAGTCGGTTACCCGACCATCCGTCTCATTGACAGCGGGCACTTCCTCTGGGCAGCTGCTGTCACCCTTTTTATCGTGAAGGCTGTCATTTGGGTAATTTCACTAAGTTCAGGGACTTCGGGCGGAGTGCTTGCACCCCTGCTGATCCTGGGTGGATCCTTGGGTATCGTCTTGAGTCCGTTGCTGCCGGGTCATATGACGGAAGTATGGGCCACCTTAGGTATGGCAGCCATGCTGAGCGGCGCCCTCCGTGCTCCGTTCACCGCAACGCTCTTTACCATGGAAACCACCCACGATTGGAACCTGATATTGCCGGTATTTGCCGCATCTGTAACCGGTATGGTCGTTACTTTGCTGTGGCTCCCCCACTCCATCCTGACGGAGAAAATAGCCAGACGCAATGTACACGTCTCTCAGGAATACGACACTCGACAACTCGATATCCAGGCAGTCCAAGATATCATGATACCGAGATCCAAAACCCATACGCTGCTCGGTACAGAACCGATCAAAACGATGGCCTGCCGCATTGCGGACGCTCCCGAAGCGAGTCACCGAAGCTACCCGGTACTCGATCGATACGGAGAAGTTATCGGGGTCGCCAAGCGCTCACAAATTATGACCCAACCGGGAGAGGTAATAACAGATATTATGGATCCGGCTCACTTCATAGGGGGATGGGAACGGGTACAAACATTGGCAGAGGCCATGGCCCGAAGTAATGCCGGAGAGTTTGTGGTACAAGATCAGAACGGGGTCTGGGTTGGCTGGATATCGCGAGACGATATTTTCCAAACGTGGCGGCGCGCCCTGCAAGAAGAAGAACGCAGGGAAATCATCTACAGAATTCCTTGGCGGCGCGCATCTGTACATAAGGTCGAACCAAGCAGCGACATCCGGCTTGAGAAAATCGAACTGTCAGTGTCTCGCTGCGAGCAAAAAACCAGCGTTGTCACGAATGAAAAGGAAAAGAAATGAAACGGTATTTTTGCAGAGAATAGCAAATAGTATTTTGCTGTGTTCTCGCAAGGAGACGACGGCATGTAATCACCGTCATCCGGCTGGAGGTGCATGATGTTTTATGGCTGAAAATCCTGGCCAATTGGCCAATACGTTTCGGAACATTCAGTGCTATCTGCAGATTGGGATGAGCCGTGTTTGGTGATGATACCTTTTCTTGGTTGAGCCGAATATCTCATAGGCCAGATGTTGCTCGGCTCAATAATCTTTCATAACCAGATGTTTAGTATTTTTTTCATCGGACATCTATCTAGACCGAAGTTACGACTCTCGATCTCGTAATTAGCATCTCTTTTCAGCAGATTTGATGATATTTGGCCATAAAATGTAGCCAGAAAAGAACTTGACATTTCATTATAGCTCTGGTATAGTTGCATTATGGCTAAAGAGGCAACTGCTATGCATGTAAACAGAATCAGGCGAAGCTATAAAGATAAGTCCGGAGTCACACACTTTTATGAAACTGCACTTGTTCGGCGTAGTTATCGTGATTCAGGCAAAGTAAAGCATGAAACTTTAGCTAATATTTCTACTCTTCCACCTTCTGTCATCGATGCGATTGAAGCAG